>Ga0105240_10001290_pt1 | contig 43327 bp, 21 predicted proteins | sample KBSC54metaG_FD_80426 | JGI IMG/M metagenome (GOLD analysis project Ga0105240, IMG submission 80426) | Corn rhizosphere microbial communities from Kellogg Biological Station, Michigan, USA - KBS C5-4 metaG | ecosystem: Host-associated > Plants > Roots > Rhizosphere > Soil | place: Michigan, USA... | reverse complement strand
GGAGCGGGGGGAGTGCGGAGCGATTCCGATCGGTCGTCCGATTGCCAACGCCCGGATCTATATTCTAGATGAGCGGCGCGAGCCGGTGCCGATCGGGGGTGTGGGTGAGATCTACATCGGCGGTGCGGGAGTAGCGCGGGGCTATCTGAACCGGCCGGAGCTGACGGCGGAGCGGTTTGTGAAGGATCCGTTTAAGTCTGATGCCCGGGGGCGGATGTATCGCAGCGGGGATCTGGGGCGGTGGCGTGCGGATGGGAAGATCGAGTACCTGGGTCGCAACGACCAACAGGTCAAGATCCGCGGGTATCGGATCGAGTTGGGGGAGATCGAGGCGCAGTTACGCAAGCATTCGCAGGTGCGCGAGGCGGTAGTGCTGGCGCGGGAAGATGTACCGGGACAGAAGCGTCTGGTGGCCTATCTGACGCATCGGGGTGAGGTGCCGGGGATCGAGGCCTTGCGGGAGCAGCTGAAGGGGAGCTTGCCCGAGCAGATGCGGCCTGCGGCCTATGTGGTGTTGGAATCGCTGCCGTTGACGGCCAATGGGAAGCTGGATCGGCGTGCCTTGCCGGTACCCGATGGCAGTGGGCAGGGACAGAGGGAGTATGAGCCGCTGCAAGGGGAGATCGAGGAAGCAGTGGGGGGGATCTGGCAGGAAGTGCTGCAGGTGGAGCGGGTAGGACGGCAGGACAACTTTTTCGAGTTGGGAGGCCACTCGCTGCTGGCGGTGCAGGTAATCACCCGCATTCGCCAGGTGTTGGGACGTGAGCTGCCGGTACGGGTGCTGTTCGAGTCGCCCACGGTGCAAGGGCTCGCGCGGCAACTCAGCAGTGCGCTGCAGGCCGAGGTGCGGCCGATGAGCCGTGTCGATCGCACGCAGGCGCTGCCCCTGTCATGGGCACAGCAGCGCTTGTGGTTCATCGATCAGTTGGAAGGAGGCGGCCCGACATATAACAGCACCGGAGTGCTACGGCTGCGTGGCGTACTGGATCAAGTGGCGCTCCAGCAGACATTGGACGCGCTGCTGGAGCGCCACGAGGTGCTGCGCACGGTATACCGGAACGTAGACGGTCAGCCGGTACAAGTCATCACCGAGACGAAGCGCTTTGCGCTGCAAGTGCTGGACCTGAGTGCCATGGATGCCCGGGAGCGCGAGCAACAGGTCAATGCGCAAGCGGCACAGGAGGCGCGCGCGCCGTGTGATCTCAGCACTGGCCCGGTATTCCGAGGCCGCCTGTTGAAACTTCAGGACGACGAGCACGTGCTGTTGGTCACGATGCATCACATTGCCACGGATGGCTGGTCGACGGGGGTGCTGATCCGGGAGGTGGGGGCGCTGTATGCTGCCTACCGCGAGGGTCGGGAAAATCCATTGTCGCCTCTGTCGATCCAATACGCCGACTACGCGTTCTGGCAACGGCAATGGTTGCAGGGAGAGGTGCTGACCAAGGAGCTGGGATACTGGAAGCAGCAATTGTCGGGAGCGCCTGCGCTGCTGCAATTGCCGACCGATCGGCCCCGACCTGGGATACAGAGCTATCGGGGAGCCAGTGTGCCGATCGTGCTGGATCGGGATTTGAGCCGGCAGATCGGTAGTCTGGCCCGGCGCCACGATGCAACGCTGTTTATGACGTTGTATACGGGATTTGCCATCCTGCTGTCGCGGTTGAGCGGGCAGCAGGACATTGTAGTGGGTACCGCAGTTGCCAACCGGCACCGCCTGGAGATCGAGGGACTGATCGGGTTTTTTGTCAACACCCTGGCGCTGCGTGTGCAGCTCGAGGATGAGTGGACGATTGCTGACATACTGGAGCGGGTGAAGGAACTGACGCTGGAAAGGTACGCGCATCAGGACGTACCTTTTGAACAGGTGGTCGAGGCACTGCAGCCGCCACGCACGCTCAGTCACAGCCCCGTGTTCCAGGTCATGCTCGCAGTGCAGAAATTCGGGTACAGCGAGCTCAAGCTCCCTGGGCTGATGTTGCAGATGCGGGAGGCCTCATCGAATACAGAGAAGTTCGATCTGACGCTGTCGTTTCATGTCCAGGACGGTGAGGAGGCGATTCGCGGCAGTTTCAACTATGCGACCGACCTGTTTGATCGAGAGACGATCGAGCAGTGGGCAGGACACCTTCAGGCAGTGCTGGCAGCGATGGTGCGGGATGAGCGGCAGCGCTGGAGCTCCGTGTCTCTACTGGAGGAGGTGGGGCGGCGCCAGGTGCTCGAGGAGTTCAACGCGACGACGGTGCCCTATCCGCAGGATAGCTCAGTCGTTCAACTGTTCGCGCAGCAGGTGCAGCGTGCCCCCCAGGCGATCGCGGTGGCCCGTGGCGAGGAGCGCCTTACCTATGAGGAGTTGAACCGGAAGGCCAATCGTCTGGCGCACTACCTGCGTGAGCGCGGAGTGACGGTAGGAGAGACCGTAGTGCTGCTGTTGAGAAGGTCTGCGGAGCTGATTGTCGCGCAGCTGGCAGCGTTGAAGTGCGGGGCGGTCTATGTACCACTGGACATGGAATGGCCCCAGGAGTGGCAGCGCTTTGTAGTGCGGGACTGCCAGGCAAGGGTGTTGGTCATCGACCGGAAACTATCCGGGTGGGCCCTGGATGGGGTTGAGCAGATCGAAATCGGGGTTGTGTTGGCTCGCGAGGAGCTGGGTGGTGAGGAGGTTTCCTGCCACCTGCCAGTGGGTCTGGAGACGGCCGCCTGTGTATTGTACACCTCGGGGTCTACGGGCGTTCCCAAGGGAGTTGTCCACCCGCACCGGACGATCGTACGGCTGGTGATGAACGACGGGTACGTACCGTTCGCAGCAAGTGATCGCGTTGCGTTTGCCGCGAGCGTTGGGTCTGACGCGACGATGCTCGAGGTATGGGGACCGTTGCTCACGGGAGCACGCGTTGTGGTGATCGATCAGGCGCTCCTGCTGGAGCCTCTCCAGTTCGGACAGGCTCTGCTGGAGCAGACTGTTACAGCACTGTTTCTGACAACGGCGTTGTTTAACCGGTACGTCGGGTTGATTGCAGGACAGCTCTCAGGTCTGCGCTACCTGCTTACCGGAGGCGAGAATGCGGACCCGGCAGCCTTTGCACGGGTGTTGCTGCCAGGGAACCAGGCACGTCTCGTTCATTGCTTCGGCCCGACGGAGACGACGACCTTCGCCACCAGATGCGAGCTGACAGAGGTGCCGGAGGGGACGCGGACGATACCGATCGGCCGACCGACCGCGAACACCCGGATCTACATTCTCGATGGCTATCGTCAACCTGTGCCGATCGGGGTGGGCGGCGAGATCTACATAGGCGGAGCGGGAGTGGCGCTGGGCTATCTCCAGCGTCCGCAGTTGACAGCTGGGCGATTCGTGGAAGATCCGTTCCTGACGGGCTCGCAGGCGCGGATGTATCGCACGGGGGAGCGGGGCCGCTGGCGAGCGGATGGGACGATCGAGTATCTGGGCCGTAACGATCAACAGGTGACGATCCGGGGATATCGCATCGAGTTGAGAGAGATTGAGGCGCTGCTGCTGAGTTGTGACGGAGTGGGGGAGGCCGTGGCGCTGGCGCAGCCGGATGTGTCGGGAGAGAAGCGCCTGGTGGCCTACTACACGGTCAAAGGCAAGGAGCCTGCGATCGAGCGGCTGCGGGAGCAGTTGGCAAGCAAGCTGCCGCACTACATGGTGCCCTCGGAGTATGTGCGGCTGGCGAGCATGCCCCTGACGCCCAACGGGAAGTGGGATCTCAGGGCTCTACCTGCCCCAGCCGGAGGACAGCGTGGTTACGAAGCGCCTCAGGGAGAGGTGGAGAGCACGCTGGCGCAGCTGTGGCAGGAGCTGCTACGGGTGGAGCGGGTGGGACGACACGACAACTTCTTCGAGTTGGGAGGTCACTCACTGTTGGCCGTGACGCTGATCGAGAGGATGCGCCAGCGGGGACTGGCAGCGGACGTGCGCCTGCTGTTTACCGCGACCTCGCTGGCCGCTCTGGCCGGGCAGGTCGGTCGAGGCGGACCGCGTCGGGTGAATATTCCGCCGAACAACATACCGGCAGGGTGCGAAGCGATCAGCCCCGAGATGCTGACGCTGATAGATTTGCGGCAAGAGCAGATAGACCGGATTGCCGAACAGGTGTCAGGTGGCGCAAGAAACATACAGGACATTTATCCGCTGGCTCCGCTGCAAGAGGGCATTCTCTTCCACCATCTGATGAATGAGCAGGGGGATGCGTATCTGATGCCCCTGTTGCTGTCCTTTGACTCGCGCCAGCGACTGGACCGCTTTTTGGATGCACTGCAGCGTGTGATTGACCGGCACGACATTTTGCGGACCGGAGTGCTGTGGGAGGACTTGCCGCAGCCGGTGCAGGTGGTGCGGCGACGGGCAGTGTTACCAGTGGAAGAAGTGTCGCTGGAGGGAACCGGCCGTGCACGACAGTTGCGCGAGCGCTTCGATCCGCGGCGGTATCGGATAGATGTGAGGCAGGCGCCACTGCAGCGGGCGTTTGTCACTCAGGAGGAGTCTCTCGAGGGGTCGCCAGGGCGTTGGTTGCTACTGCTGCTGAACCATCATCTCGCGGTTGATCACGCCACAATGGAGATTCTGGTCGGGGAGGTTCAGGCGTATCTGCGGGGAGAGCAGGAGCGGCTGAGTGTGCCGGTCAGCTTTCGTGAGTTTGTGGCGCAGGCGCGCCTGGGAGTCAGTGCTGCGGAGCACGAAGAGTTCTTCCGGGAAATGCTGGCGGACATTGAAGAGCCGACGGCACCGTTTGGATTACAAGATGTGCGCGGGGATGGCAGTGGGATAGGCGAGGCGCGGCTGGGAGTCGAGGAGGGATTATCGAGCCGGCTGCGCGAGCAGGCGCGGTCGCTGGGCGTGAGTGCGGCGAGCCTTTGTCATCTGGCGTGGGCGCAAGTGTTATCGCGTCTGACGGGCCACCGGGAGGTGGTGTTTGGGACCGTGTTGTTCGGCCGGATGGACGGAGGGGTAGGAGTTGAGCGTGCAGTGGGGATGTTCATCAACACGCTACCCATCCGGCTCTCGGTAGGTGAGCAGGGGGTTCGGGACAGTGTGCGTCAGGCCCATCAGAAGTTGGCGGGGTTATTACTGCATGAGCATGCCTCATTGGCATTGGCCCAGCGGTGCAGCGGGGTGCCTGCCTCTACACCGTTGTTCACCACCTTGCTGAATTACCGACATACCCGCTCCGCAGGAGCGGCTGAAGAGTCCATGCGAGGTGCGCCGGCGCCGGCGGGAATCCAGGTGCTGCTCTCGCAAGAGCGCACGAACTATCCCTTGATGCTCTCGGTGGATGATCTGGGGAAGGCATTGGTGCTGGTGGCGCAGGTGAGCGGCGGGATCGAGCCGCGCCGCATTTGCGAGCTGATGAATACGGCGCTGGCCGGGTTGGTGGAGGCGCTCGAGCAAGCGCCACAAAGCTCGATGCGCTCGATCGAAGTATTACCGGCGCCCGAGCGCGAGCAGGTGCTGGTGGAATGGAACCGCACGCAGCGGGAGTACCGGCAGGATCAATGCATCCAGGAGTTGTTTGAAGCGCAAGTGCGGCGGACCCCGGGGGCGATTGCGGTGGCCTCTGGCGAGGAGCGGTTCACCTATGAGGAGTTGAACGCGCGAGCCAACCGACTGGCGCACTACCTGCGTGAGCGTGGAGTGAGACCGGATGTGCGGGTGGGGATTTGCTTGCAGCGAAGCACGCAGATGGTCGTCGGACTGCTGGCTGTCCTCAAAGCCGGTGGTGCTTATGTGCCCCTCGATCCGAGCTACCCGGGGCAGCGTCTGCAGTACCTGCTGAGCGACAGTGAGCCGGCGCTTCTGCTGACGGATGGCAGCGCACGCGAGGTGCTGGAACAGTCAGTCAGTGGGGTCGAGGCAATTGATCTGCGGACAGATGAAGAGTTGTGGAGGCGGCAAAGCAGCGCGAACCTGGCAGCGACCGCAATCGAGCTGTGCCCCAGTCACCTGGCCTATGTGATCTACACCTCCGGCTCCACCGGCCAGCCTAAAGGGGTCATGAATGAACATCGCGGAGTGGTCAACCGGCTGCAGTGGATGCAGCAGGCCTATGGACTCAGTGAGCGCGACGTGATCTTACAGAAGACACCGTTCAGCTTTGATGTCTCGGTGTGGGAGTTTTTCTGGCCACTGATGGTCGGAGCGCGACTGGAGATGGCGCGGCCCGAAGGGCATAAGGATCCGGGATATCTGAGCGAGCTCATCCGTGCTACCGGCGTGACGACGTTGCACTTCGTGCCCTCGATGTTGCAGGTATTTCTGGGGCACGCGGAGGCTGCGCATTGCAGCAGCGTCGTGCGCGTGATGGCCAGTGGGGAGGCGTTGTCCGCATCGCTCGTGCGTAGCTTCCATGAGCGGTTGCCATGGGCGCAGTTGCACAACCTGTACGGGCCGACTGAGGCGGCAGTGGACGTCACGGCCTGGACCTGTGTGGCGGGCGATGATCGGGCCGTGATTCCGATTGGGCGGCCGATTGCCAACACACGCCTGTACATACTGGACGAGTGGATGCGGCCGGTGCCGATAGGTGTGACCGGGGAGTTATACATCGGGGGAATTCAGGTAGCGCGCGGCTACCTGAACAAACCGGAGCTGACCGCGCAGCGCTTCATCGAGGACCCGTTTGTGGCAGGCGGACGGTTATACAAGACCGGGGACCTGGGCCGGTGGCAAGCCGATGGGACGATCGAATACCTGGGCCGCAACGACAGTCAGGTGAAGATCCGCGGCTATCGCATCGAGTTGGGAGAGATCGAGGCGCAGCTGCTGCGCTGTGATGGAGTGGGCGAGGCGGTGGTGCTGGCGCGGGACGACGTGCCGGGAGAGAAGCGCCTGGTGGCCTATTACACGGTGAAGGAGCAGGAGCCGGCGATCGAGCGGCTGCGGGGACAATTGGAAAGCAACCTGCCGGAGTATATGGTGCCTGCGGCGTATGTGCGACTGGAGAGCATGCCGCTGACGCCCAACGGCAAGTTGGATCGCAAAGCTCTGCCAGCGCCCGAAGGGGAAGCTTATGGACGGGGTCGCTACGAGGCACCCCAGGGAGAGGTGGAGACCACGCTGGCGCAGCTGTGGCAGGAGCTGCTGCGGGTGGAGCGGGTGGGTCGGCACGACAACTTCTTCCAATTGGGCGGGCACTCTCTGTTGGCAGTGACGCTGATCGAGCGGATGCGACAGCGCGGTCTGGCGGCGGATGTGCGCCTGTTGTTTACCGCGACCTCGCTGGCGGCTCTGGCCGGGCAGGTCGGTCGAGGGGGACCAGGGCGGGCCAATATCCCACCCAACAGGATACCGGCAGGGTGCGAAGCGATCAGCCCCGAGATGCTGCCCCTGATAGATTTGCAGCAAGAGCAGATAGACCGGATCGCCCAGCAGGTGTCGGGCGGGACAAGAAACATCCAGGACATTTATCCGCTGGCACCGCTGCAAGAGGGGATTCTCTTCCACCATCTGATGAATGAGCAGGGGGATGCGTATCTGCTGCCCACACTGCTGTCGTTTGACACGCGCGAGCGGTTGGACCGGTTTCTGGACGCAATGCAGAAGGTGATTGAGCGGCACGACATTTTGCGCACGGGAGTGTTGTGGGAGGACTTGCCGCAGCCGGTGCAGGTGGTGTGGCGACGGGCGGTGTTGCCAGTGGAGGAAGTGTCCATAGAGGGAACCGGCCGTGCGCAACAGTTGCGCGAGCGCTTCGATCCCAGGCGGTATCGGCTGGATGTGAGGCAGGCGCCATTGCAGCGGGCGTTCATTGCGGAGGAGGAGTCGCTCGAGGGATCGCCAGGACGTTGGTTGCTGTTGCTGCTGAACCATCACCTGACGATTGACCACACGACGAGGGAGATTCTGGTCGAGGAGGTTCAGGCGTATCTGCGCGGAGAGCAGGAGCGGCTGAGTGCGCCGGTGAGCTTTCGCGAGTTTGTGGCGCAGTCGCGGTTGGCAGGCAGTAGGCAGCACGAGGAATTTTTCCGGGGGATGCTGGGGGACATCGAGGAGCCGACGGCCCCGTTTGGGTTGCTGGATGTGCGCGGTGATGGCAGTGGGATCAGCGATGCGCGGCTATGGGTGGAAGAGAGACTGTCGGACCGAATGCGCGAGCAGGCGCGGTTGCTGGGCGTGAGCACGGCGAGCCTGTGTCATCTGGCCTGGGCGCTGGTGTTGTCGCGTCTGACGGCGCAGCAAGAGGTGGTGTTTGGGACGGTATTGTTCGGCCGGATGGAAGGAGGGGAAGGAGTCGAGCGTGCCTTGGGAATGTTCATCAACACGCTGCCGATCCGGCTCTCGGTCCGTGAACAGGGGATTCGCGACAGTGTGCGTCAGGCTCATGAGCAGCTGGGAAAGCTGTTGCTTCATGAGCATGCCTCGTTGGCATTGGCGCAGCGATGCAGTGGGGTTCCGGCTTCCACACCTTTGTTCACCACCTTGCTGGACTACCGGCACACACGCGCTGCAGGAACCGCCGCTGAGCCGGTGCGAGGCGCGCGGACGCAGCCGGGAATGCAGGTGCTGCTCGCACACGAGCGCACCAACTATCCCTTGTCGCTCTCGGTGGATGATGTCGGGAAGGCATTGAGACTGGTGGCGCAGGTGAGTGGCGGGATCGACCCGCAACGCATCTGCGAGCTGATGCATACGGCGCTCGCCAGATTGGTGGAGGCGCTCGAACGAGCGCCGGAGAGCTCGATCCGCTCGATTGAAATATTACCGGTAGCTGAGCGCGAGCAGGTGCTGGTGCAATGGAACCGCACGCAGCGCGAGTACCCGCAGGATCAATGCGTCCAGGAGTTGTTCGAGGAGCAGGTACGGCGTACCCCGCAGGCGATCGCGGTGGTCTGTGGCAAGGAGCGGCTCACGTATGAGGAGTTGAATGTACGAGCCAACCGACTGGGTCACTACCTGCGTGAGCGTGGGGTGGGACCGGATACTCGGGTGGGAATGTGCCTGCAGCGAAGCGCGGAGATGGTCGTGGGACTGCTGGCCATCCTCAAAGCCGGTGGGGCCTACCTGCCGCTGGATCCGAACTACCCCGAGGACCGAATCGCATACATGCTGAGCGATAGTGCTCCGATCGTGGTGCTTACCCTCGGCCCGGCGCGTGCCGTCCTCGCCAACGCCCAAGCGATGCACGATGCCATCTGTGTGCTCGACCTGCGCAGCGATGCGTCATGTTGGAGCAAGGGGCCCGAGCACGATCTGAGCGCACGCGATATCGGCCTCACGGCCCGGAACCTGGCCTACATCATCTACACGTCGGGGTCGACCGGGGTGCCCAAGGGGGTGATGATCGAGCATCGAGGCCTGGTGAACTACACGCTCGACGCCATCCGCTGGTTCGAGCTCGATGCTCGAGACACGGTGCTGCAACAGAATTCGCTGAACTTCGATCTCTCTCTCGAAGAGACTCTGCCTGCCCTGCTGTCGGGGGCAACGCTCATGCCGAGCGCCGAGCTGTTCGGGCTATTGGATAGTTGGAAGGACGGTCGCCGGGGAGAGCTGGTGAAGCAGCCGAGCGTGGTGCACCTGACCGCCGCCCACTGGCATAGCCTGGTGGGCGAATGGAGTCAGTCCGGTACGCCCGTGAAATCGATGTTGGAAGGAGTGAGGTTGATCAATGTGACAGGGGACGCCTTGTCTGCGCACAAGCTGCAGCAATGGTCCGCGCTCAAACCCGAGTGGACGAAGCTGATCAATACCTACGGCCCGACCGAAACCACCATCTCCTGCACAGCGGCTTATCTGGGCAACGACTCTCACGCCGGCCCGGTGAGCATCGGCAAGCCCTTTGCCAACACGCGACTGTACATCCTCGATCCGAGGATGCAACCGGTCCCGGTGGGGGTGAGCGGAGAGTTGTACATCGGGGGTGTGCAGGTGGGACGGGGTTACCTGAACCAACCGGAGCTCACACGGGAGCGGTTCATCGCCGACCCGTTTGTTCCAGGGGAGCGGTTGTACCGGAGTGGAGATCTGGGGCGGTGGCGAGCGGATGGCACCATCGAGTACCTGGGCCGCAACGACGGCCAGCTGAAGATCCGCGGATATCGTATCGAGTTGGGAGAGGTGGAGACGCAGCTGCTGAGTTGTGACGGAGTTGGCGAGGCTGTGGTGGTGGCGCGGCAAGAGGGGTCTGGAGAGAAGCGCCTGGTAGCCTACTACACGGTCAAGGGAGAGGGGCCGGAGATCGAGCGGTTGCGGGGTCAGTTGGAAAGCAAGCTGCCGCAGTATATGGTGCCCGCGGCGTATGTGCGGCTGGAGAGAATGCCGCTGACGCCCAACGGGAAGTTGGATCGTAAGGCTCTGCCGGCGCCCGTCGGGGAAGCTCAGGGACGCAGTGGTTACGAAGCGCCCGAGGGGAAGTTGGAGAGCACGCTGGCGCAGCTGTGGCAGGACCTGCTGCGGGTGGAACGGGTCGGTCGGCACGATAATTTCTTCGAGCTGGGAGGCCACTCGCTGCTGGCAATGCGGCTGATCACACGCATTCGCCAGGTGTTGAGCCGCGAGCTGCCGATGCGGGTCCTGTTCGAGTCGCCGACGGTACAAGGCCTTGCGCGGCAACTCAGCAGTGCGCTGCGGGTCGAGGTGGGGCCAATGACTCGGGCAGATCGCACCCAGTCGCTGCCTCTGTCGTGGGCACAGCAGCGTTTGTGGTTCATCGACCAGTTGGAGGGAGGTGGCGCCGCGTATCACATTCCGGCGGCGGTGAGATTGCATGGAGTGTTGGATGCGGCAGCTTTGCAGAGTGCGTTGGACACTTTGCTGGAGCGGCACGAGGTACTGCGCACAGTATTCCACACGCTCGACGGTCAGCCGGTGCAAGTCATTACTGAGGCGAAGCGCTTTGCGCTGCAGAAGCTGGATCTGAGTGCCCGGGATGCCGAGGGGCGCGAGCAAGAGGTGAATGAGCAGGCGAGGCAGGAGGCGAGCGCGCCGTTTGACCTCAGCACCGGCCCGTTGATCCGGGGACGCCTGCTGCGACTGAGGGAGGAAGAGCACGTACTCCTGGTCACGATGCACCACATTGTCTCGGATGACTGGTCGACGGGGGTTCTGATCCGGGAGGTGGGTGCGCTGTATGCCGCCTACCGGGACGGTCGCGCCAATCCGTTGTCGCCGCTGCCGATCCAGTATGCCGACTACGCGCTGTGGCAGCGGCAGTGGCTGCAGGGAGAAGCCCTGAGCGAGCAGCTGGGGTACTGGAAGCAGCACTTGTCGCGAGCCCCTGGACTGTTGGAGTTACCGACCGATCGGCCCCGGCCCGGGGTACAGAGCTATCGGGGAGCCAGCGTGCCGTTCGTGCTGGATCGGGAGTTGAGCCGGCAGATCGGTAGTTTATCCCGGCGCCACGACGCGACGTTGTTCATGACGTTGTATGCGGGATTCGCGATCCTGCTGTCGCGGTTGAGCGGACAGCGGGACCTGGTGGTCGGAACGGTGGTCGCCAACCGGCAGCGTCTGGAGATCGAAGGACTGATCGGGTTCTTCCTCAACACGCTGGCGCTGCGCGTCCAGGTGGAAGATGAGTGGACGATTGCCGAGGTACTGGAGCGTGTGAAGGAGCTGACGTTGGAGGGGTACGCGCATCAAGACGTGCCCTTTGAACAGGTAGTGGAGGCGTTGCAGCCGCCGCGCACGCTCAGCCACAGCCCGGTGTTCCAGGTCACGATGACATTGCAGAACGCCCCACACAGCGAGTTGAAGCTACCCGGGCTGACGTTGCAGGCGCAGGGTACCCGGTCGATAACGGAGAAATTTGATCTGTCGCTGTCGTTGCAGGAGGGCGAGGAGGAGATCCGCGGCAATTTCAGCTATGCGACCGATCTGTTCGATCGGGCCACGATCGAGCGGTGGGCGGGGTACTTCGCGGCCGTGCTGACCGCGATGGTGCAGGACGAAGGGCAGCGGCTGGGCGCAGTGTCATTGTTGGACGAGTTGGGCCGATGCCAGGTGCTGGAGGAGTTCAACGCGACGGTGGTGCCCTATCCTCAGGATAGATTGATCCAGGAGCTGTTTGAGGAGCAGGTGCAGCGTACCCCGCAGGCGGTTGCGCTGGTCTGTAATGAGGAGCGGCTCACCTATGAGGAGTTGAACGGGAGAGCGAACCGACTCGCGCACTACCTGCGCGGGCGCGGAGTGGGGGCAGATGCGCGGGTGGGGATTTGTGTAGCGCGCGGGATTGAGATGGTGGTGGGGTTGCTGGGGATATTGAAGGCCGGCGGTGCTTACGTGCCACTGGACCCGAGCTATCCGCAGCAACGCCTGGCGTATCTCTTGTCGGACAGCGCGCCGGTCCTGCTGTTGACGGATGGCAGTGCGCGCGAGGTATTGGAGCAGTCCACCGGTGGGGTTGGGCTCATTGACCTGAAGACAGATGAGCCGTTGTGGGCGCGGCACAGTAGCGCGAACCTGACGGCGCGGGAGACTGGGCTGTGCTCTAGTCACCTGGCCTATGTGATCTACACCTCCGGCTCGACCGGGGAGCCCAAGGGTGTAATGTGTGAGCATCGCGGCCTCACAAATCTTGCGCTGGCGCAAATCGAATCGTTCGGCATCGAGCCAACCAGCCGCGTATTGCAATTCGCCTCGTTCAGCTTCGATGCCTGCGTTTCCGAGACGGTCATTACTCTGTGCCGGGGAGCAACGCTGTGCCTCGCTTCATACGCAGACCTGATGCCGGGCGAGCCTCTGTTGAAAGTGCTGCGCGAGCGCCGCATCACGTGCGTGACCCTGCCTCCGGCCGCGCTGGCGGCCTTGCCGGTGCACAGCGAGTTGGCTGATCTGGAATGCCTCATCGTCGCCGGCGAGGCATGCCCGCCGGCGCTGGCCTCACTCTGGGGGCGCGGCCGCCGTTTTATCAACGCCTATGGCCCGACTGAGACGACCGTCTGCGCGACGATGTACCCGTACGATGAGAACCGACCAGGAATTCTGCCGATCGGCCGGCCGATGGCCAACATGCGCATCTATATTCTCGATGCGCGCCAGCAGCCTGTGCCACTGGGCGTCAGCGGCGAAATCTTCATCGGCGGAATCGGTGTGGCGCGCGGATACCTGCATCGCGAGGAGCTGACGGCCGAGCGCTTCCTGAACGATCCGTTCAGCGCCACACCCAACGCGCGGATGTACAGGACAGGTGATCTGGGCCGTTGGCTTCCGGACGGGAATGTTGAGTACCTCGGACGTCACGATACTCAGCTAAAGCTGCGCGGCTTTCGCATTGAGCCAGGCGAGATCGAGTCCTGGCTGCGCCAGTACCATGGGGTGAAGGACGCGGTGGTCATCGCACGTGAGGACATTCCCGGCGACAAGCGACTGGTGGCTTATCTGTTGCCCGAAAAGAAGGTCGCGCTGTGGCCTTCCGTATCGGAGTTTTACGTCTATGACGAGTTGCTGTACCACGCGATGGCGTCGCACGAGAGCCGCAATCGCTGTTATGCCGACGCATTCGCGCGGCACTTGCCCGGCAAGACGGTAGTCGAGATCGGCCCCGGACCCGAGGCGGTGCTGGCACGCATGGCAATCGCCGCTGGCGCGCGCAAGGTCTATGCGATCGAACTGCTCGAGCGCAGCTTCGAGGCGGCGAGCCACAAGATCCGTGAGCTGCGTCTGGAGGACCAGATCATTCTCATCCAGGGTGATGCCACCCGGGTCGAGCTGCCCGAGCGCGTGGATTACTGCATCTCCGAGATCGTTGGCAATATCGGTGGCAGCGAGGGTGCCGCTGTCATCATCAACAATGCGCGGCGCTTCCTGAAAGAACCTGCGCGCATGATTCCCGAGCGCAGCCTTACCCGGATCGCCGCGGTCGCGCTCACCGAAAGTCTCTTCGAATACGCTTTCAGTGACACTACACGCCACTACGTGGAGCAGATTTTCGCCTCCACCGGCGGCCCCTTCGATCTGCGTGTGTGTGTGAGGGATCTGCCCACAGAGGCGATTCTGAGCACCTCGGATGTCTTCGAGGACCTCGACTACACCGGCACTTTGGCGGCCGAGAGCGACCATTCGATTACGCTGCAAGTCGAGAAGGCTGGCGTGCTGACCGGCTTCATGATCTGGATGGTGTTGTATGTCGATGCACAGAATGTGCTCGACACCTATCGGGATCAGGGAAGCTGGTTGCCCGTCTATTTTCCCGTGTTTGCCGACGGGGTCGACGTTGCCAGCGGCGATCGTATCGTTGCGACCATCGCCCGGCGGGTTACCCAGGACCTGTATCCCGATTTCTTCATTTCTGGTGCGATCCAGCACGCCGATGGTCGTACTCAGCCGTTCCAAGGCTCGTTGCCGCACCGGAGCCAGGAGTTTCGCGCGTCCGCTTTCTATCAGCGACTGTTCGCAAACGGGGCGATTCCGGTCGCACCCCAGGTGACGCCGCAGAGTATGCGCGCGCATCTGCTGAAGAAATTGCCGGAGTACATGGTGCCATCGGCATATGTGCAGCTGGAGAGTATGCCCGTGACGCCCAATGGAAAGTTGGACCGCGGGGCTCTGCCGGCTCCCGCCGGGGAGGCCTATGGACGGCGGGGTTATGAGGAGCCACAGGGGGAGTTGGAAAGCTCTCTGGCGCAACTGTGGCAGGAGCTGTTGCGGGTGGAGCGAGTGGGTCGGCAGGATAACTTCTTCGAGTTGGGTGGACACTCGCTCCTGGCCGTGGCGTCGGTGAGCCGGCTGCGCAACATGGGCATCAATGTCCGTCTGGAGCAACTCTTCAGGTTGCCAACGCTCGCCTCGCTGGCCGAATACATTCTCAGTGCGCGCGATGGCGATCTGTTAGGGAATGGCTCGGTTGTACTTCGCGAGGGAGGGCGGCAACGACCGCTGTTTCTGGTGCATGAGATGACCGGCGATGTGTTTCCATTCCTGCCGCTCGCCCGGGAGATCGAGGCGGGAGTGCCGGTATACGGGCTGCCGTTGGTGGCACGGCCCATTCCGGAGTCCATCGAGCAATTGGCCAGGGTTCACGTCGCTGCCATCCGCAAGGTGCAACCCGCCGGACCGTACCGGCTGGCCGGCCATTCCTTTGGTGGTGTCCTGGCGTACGAGATTGCTGCGCAACTGATCGGCGCGGATGAGACCGTCGAGTTCCTGGGATTGCTCGACTCCCGGCGTCCCACACCTGTTGCAGAGGAAGTACCGGCGCGGCCGATCGAGGAAGTTGAACTAGCCGCCTTACGCCTCTACGTACAATACTGGTTTCCAAAGGTGTACGAATTGCATCAGGATGCTCTGATGAGTATGCGCAATGCCCGGCACATGTTGGACTACTGCAAGGAGTCGGGATTGCTGCCCGGAGCAATTGACCTGGTGCAGATCGGGTCGTGGGCGAGAATCTACGGCGTGCTGCGCGCGGCGGCGATGAAATATGAAGCCATGCCTCTGTCAGTACCAACCTATCTGTTCGTGCCCGCTGAGGATCCCGACGACAACGGCTGGCGCGCAGTGCTTGGCGACAGCCTGCACATCGAGAAAGTGACAGGGACCCACTTATCGATGATCCAGCAGCCGCACGTGCGAATACTTGCAGAGGCACTGTCACGGGCTCTGCATGCGGCGCAGGAGAGCAAGCGCGAGCGGGCAAGCAGCGGCTACTCGCCAATGGTAGCGCTGCAGGGGAGCGACTCTGATCGGGTGCCCATATTCTGTATTCCAGGCGCGGGCGCAAGTGTGACGAGCTTTCTTCCCTTGAGCGCTGCTCTAGGAACGCAAGTGGCGACGTATGGACTGCAGCCGCGCGGACTGGACGGCACGTTGGTGCCCCATTACACCGTTGCGGACGCGGCTGCCGCTTATGCGAAGGCGATCAGAGAGACTCGTCCGCAAGGACCTTATCGCCTGCTTGGGCACTCATTTGGCGGCTGGATAGCTCTCGAGGTAGCAAATCGGCTCAGTGCGGCCCATGCAAGCGTGGACCCTGTCGTGCTGTTTGATACCGAGCTCCCGAACGGTGGCGATCAGCCCGTACAGGTTGATCGGGTGGAGGTCCTGAGAAAGTTGCTTGGCGTTCTGGAGCAGCAGCACTCGGGAAAGCTGCCACTGACGGTGGAGGACTTGCGAAGGATGGATCCGGACGCTCAGCTGCAGGCTTTGTTGGAGCAACTGGTGCGGGCAAAGATCATGCCTCAAGGCACACGTCTGGCAACGATCCGCGGTCTCGTGCGGGTCTTCGGAACGAACATGAACACGGCGTATGTGCCTACGTCGCGATTTGAGGGGGAGCTCATCATCGTGCAGCCGGCGGATCTGTCATTGCCGGACGCAGACGCTCGCGACGGCCTTGCGGGCAATGACGGCGCGGCAGACAGTCTTGCTGACGGCTGGCACCGGTATGCGCGTCATGTCAGGAAAATCACCATTCCCGGCAATCACATGACGATGCTGCAACGAGCGAACGTCGACAGCTTTGTAAGGAGCGCACGGGAGTTCTGGCCTGACAGCGAAGCACTGGTGAGTCTCGGATAGTCGGCGCGGCCGATCATATAAGGAACGTGACATGACGTTAGAATTCAGCGTAGAAAGAGAGTCGTCCTCGGCAGGTCCGTCCTTCGAGGCGGAAATGGCTGCGCAAGCCGATCAGGTCTATTTGCGACCCGATGTGAAAATAGAGCCCCTGGTCTGCGGTTGGTATGCCTGGATACACCTGGTCTCCCCCGCTCAGCATGCATTGAATGTGTTGAACCGGCATATTCCGTTGCTGCAATCGTTCATCAAGAATCCCTCGGTGCACGTCGTGTCGGCGGCGGATCCGGCTCTCTTTGGTGGTCCGTTCGTGGACCTGGCCGCGGACAAAGTGAGCCAGGTGCAGGAGCTGCTGGCGGAGACGGAAGTCCGCTGCGCAAAGCTCCTGACCTGGGCTCGCGATTTCCGGCAGTTTGATCGCGAGCTGCAGGAGTCCGCCAAGGGTTACTCCCTGAGTGACTTCTATGCGCGCTTGCCGCAATCCATGTTGGGGTTGGCGGAGGTGCTGTATGATCTCAACAATCACCCCAAGGTCAGACTGCATGAAGAGCTGATGTACGACGCGGATCTGGCCGCCGGCACCCAGCAGATCATGCTCTCGCGGATTCCGGAGCAGGACCGCCCCTTCTTCATGAGCACACCAAGGCTCAAGTCAGACGATAATCTGATGTTCGACATCGATTTTTCCGATCGGCGGCTGGATCTGATTTCCTCCATGCGGACCCACTCCAGATCCCGCAGGTTCATCGCGCGGGAGCTGGGTGTTCGACCGGAGCAGGAAGCAGTCTTCGAAAAATTTTGGACGAGCACGCCCGCACGCCGGGATGCGCCCGAATATCACGGCAATGGCGTGCGCGTGCGCTATTTCGGCCATGCCTGCGTGCTGCTGCAGACGGCGGAAGTCTCGATTCTCATCGATCCGATGCTGGCGTGGGACAACGACAAAGGAGATGGGCGTTATACGTTCTGCGATCTACCGGACTGGCTGGACTACGTCGTTCTCTCGCACAACCACCAGGACCACTGCGCACCGGAGATGTTGATTCCGTTGAGGCACCGGGTCGGGGAGATCATCGTGCCGGGCAACAACAGGGGCTGCCTTGCCGATCCCTCCATGAAGCTGGCTTTGCGGAAGCTGGGTTATGAGAAGATTTCGGTGCTGGACGCCTTCGAATCCATACGCGTGCAAGACGGTCAGATTGTCAGTCTACCGTTCCCGGGCGAGCACGTTGACCTGGATATCTATAGCCGTCACGGAATCCATGTGGAGCTCAAAGGCAGAAGGTTCACCTTCCTTGTGGATTCGGACGGCTGCGACCGCCACTTGTTTCGTCGAATCGCGGCCCGGGTGGGGAAGAAGGCTGACGCACTTTTCATCGGTATGGAGTGCCATGGCGCGCCGCTCACCTGGTTGTACGGCCCGCTACTCACCAAACCCATCACCCGCGGTAATGATGACTCCAGGCGGCTTTCGGGTTTGAATTGCGAGCGCGCGCGCCACGCGGTCGACGAATTCGAACCTCAGCGTGTATTCGTCTACGCAATGGGGCAGGAGCCCTGGCTGAAGTACATCATGGGGCTGGCATACAAGCCGGACAGCATCCAGTTGCGGGAGGCGGCGGCACTGCTCGATTACTGTCGCAGCATCGGCATACCGGCGGAAAAACCTTATATCCATGGCGAAATGGAGTTCGACAGTAGCGCAGCAGCAGCGGCTGCATGACGGACGATGCAAGTTGATAGCCAACCCCATAGCCATTCGGCAAGGATTGCCTCGGTGAGTACTTCAGGTTACAAAAATCATCTCGGCAATCTGTGCGAAGTGGTTGCGCTCGTCTGGGGCGAGGCAGGTCGATTCGTCAAGGCTCGACTTGCCGCTGCTCTCGTGCTCATCATCATCGCTTCCGCATTGACCGGATTGGGGCCCGTCGCCCTCAAGCTCATTGTCGATCGGCTTACGGGCGGAGTGAAAGTATCGGCGATTCCATTCGCCGTGCTCGTCGGCCTGTACGTGCTCAGTCCCTACCTGGCACGCTCGGTAGGAGAGATTCGGGGGTTCATCTACGCGCGCGCGGAGCGGCGGATGCTTCGCACACTGAGCGAGCGGTTGTTCGCGCACGTACTGCGGTTGCCGCTGCGCTTTCACCTGGAACGGCAGACCGGCGCTATTACGCAGACACTGACCAATGGGTTGCAAGGCTACCAGTTTGTAGTGCATGCCCTGATATTCAGTGTATTACCGATAGTGACCGAGTTCGCAACCATCCTGGTGGTCTTGAGTCGTCTGGAGCAGCGGGCATTCCTGCTGTTCTTCTGCTTGGCGACCGTCTGCTACACAGTCGTGTTCGCCATCGCGGCACAAAGGACCCGCAAGGTCGCCAAGAGTGCTTCAGCCGCCCAGGTCGATGCGAATGCGAGTATGACCGACAGCATTCTTAACTATGAGACGGTGAAGTACTTCGTGGCGGAAACCGTCGTTCAGCAAAGAGTGGGTGGCGCGTTGATCCGAACAGAAGAAGAGTGGGTCCGATTTCATCGGCAGTTTGCTGCCAACGGGCTGTACGTGGCAACGGTCTACGCGGCTTTCCTCGGCGTGACCATCTTCTACGCGGCGCACGAAGTGCAAGCCGGACGAATTTCGATAGGAACGTTCGTATTGATCAACACCTACATGTTGCAGATCGTGCGTCCGATCGAGTTGCTCGGCATTGCGGTTCAGGCCGTATCGCAGGGGCTGGCCTATCTGGACAAGATGCTCGAGTTGTTTCGCCAGAAGTCCGAGGAATTGGCGCACGGCGATACGCAGACTTTGACCGGTCCTGGTGCGCTGGAATTTGTCAATGTGGGTGTGTCCTATCGGTCCGATCGAATCATTCTCAAGGAGGTGAGCTTTCGGATTCCTGCAGGGAGGACATTGGGGATTGTCGGTCACAGCGGGTCGGGAAAATCGACGATCGTGAGATTGGTAACCCGGTTGATCGAGTCGGATTGCGGGCAGATTCTGCTGGACGGAGTTCCGATCTCGCAGCTTTCGTTGGCGCGCTTGCGCGAGTCGATCGCGGTCGTTCCGCAGGATACGATTCTCTTCAACGATACGATCGCATATAACATTGCGTTTGGAAAAGATGGGAGTACGCGAGCAGAGATCGAGGCGGCGGCTCGGCTGGCGCATTTGCATGACTTCATTCTGGCGTTGCCGAACGGCTACGAGACGCTCGTCGGGGAAAGGGGAGTGAAGCTGTCTGGCGGGGAGAAACAGCGGGTCTCGATCGCAAGGGCCGCGATCAAGCGGCCGAGGATCTACGTGTTCGATGAGGCAACCTCATCCCTGGACACGCGTACCGAACGGCACATACTGCGAAGTATCAAAGAAATTTCTTCTCACAGTACCACGCTCGTGATTGCCCATCGCCTGTCCACGGTTGTACACGCCGACCAGATCGTGGTGTTGGATGCAGGGGTGGTCGTGGAACAAGGAACACACGAGTCGTTGCTCGAAGCAAAGGGGCGCTACGCAGCGCTTTGGCACGCGCAGCAGCAAGTGAGCCATATCACGGAGCTCAAGGAGGCTGCTCGCGCGTAAAGGACACAAGGGCGCCGTTCAGTGGTTCAGGCGCTCGCAACGGAAAAGGGAGCAAGTTTCATGGACAGGTTGGAAACCATCAAGCGGTTTGAATCGAGCGCGCGCACGTACGCCTCGAAGTTCGAAGCATTGTTTGAGAGCGGGACCGGCGTACGCATGCGGGACCAGTCCGGCCGCGAGGTCATTGATTGCCTGGCCTGTGCCGGAGCGCTGCCTCTCGGCCATAACCATCCGGAGATACGCGATGAGCTGCTCCGGTTCATCACCTCAAACCACGTGCAGCAGGTGCTGGACCTGGCAACACCGGCGAAATTCGAATTCGTGCAGGAGTTGTTCGGTCTGCTGCCGGATGAATGGGCTACCCGGGCGAAAATTCAATTCTGCAGTCCCAGCGGTTCCGATGCGGTCGAGGCGGCGATGAAGCTGGTCCGCTTTGCCACGGGCCGCCAACCTATCATCGCGTTTCGTGGAGCCTATCACGGCATGACCAGCGGTGCGCTGGCGGCAATGGGCAACCTGCCGCCCAAAGCCACCCTGGTGTCCGGTGCGGGAGGTGTGCATTTTGCGCCATATCCCTACCGATACCGATGCCCGTTCGGCACGGACGGCAGCGATACCGACCATCTCTCGATCCAGTACCTGAGCACCTTGTTGAGTGATCCGGAGAGCGGCATCCCCAAGCCCGCAGCGGTGCTGGTCGAAGTGATCCAGGGCGAGGGTGGCTGCATTCCGGCCTCCGATGAGTGGCTGCGCGCGTTGCGCCAGCTCACCCAGCAGCACGGCATACCCCTCGTGATAGACGAGGTGCAGACAGGCTTTGCCCGAACAGGCAGCATGTTTGCATTCCAGCGCTCGGGCATCCAACCCGATGTGCTCGTCCTATCCAAAGCGCTCGGTGGAGGGTTCCCGTTGGCGGTGGTCGTCTACGACAAATCGCTCGACTCGTGGCCTCGCGGCATGCACGCAGGGACGTTTCGCGGCAACCAGATTGCTATGGTGGCCGGCAGAGCCACAATGAAGATACTGCGCCGCGACCGGATGGAGAGCCACGCGCAGGCGGTCGGAGCGGCGCTCTCAGAGGGTCTGATGCAACTCGCAAGCCGGCACCCCGAGCTGGGAGACATTCGAGGCCGCGGCCTCATGTTGGGAGTCGAGGTAGTGAAGTCCTCCACACATTCAGCGCGCGCCCCCCAGGACGGCGCGCTGGCCGCTGCCATCCAGCGTGCTGCCTTCGCAAACGGCCTGTTGATCGAGACCGGTGGCCGAAATAGCGCGGTGCTGCGCTTCCTGCCCCCTTTGATTCTGACAAAGAATGACGTGGGGATCATCCTCGACCGACTGGAGACGTCGGTCATCCAAGCAAAGAAAGGCAGAACGCCCGAGGGGGGGAACGCAGATGTCGCACGCGCTGTCTCTTGAATCGGAGAGTTGCACAGTCGATGACAGCCGGCGGTTGTACGTCGGGGTGCCGGGCTCTTGGGGACCGGACGGGGAAAAAGAGCCCGAGCAGTTCAGCAAGCTGATCGCAGCGGCCACGGCTGAGATCACGGGGCGCTACCCTGAGTACTTCTCGTACTTCGGCGTTGAAGTGCAGCCCATTGACGGCCTGGCTGCAAACTGCCAGTCGTTGCCTGCGTTTCGACAATTCTGCGCAGCGGAATTGGAATTGGCACTCGTCAGAGGCATCCAGGTTCTGGACGATCTTCATGTACCCGTTCACTTGACCGGCGCTGAGCCGGATGAAATTTCAATGATATTGCTCCAGAGCATTCTGGATGCTTACGCCGCAGTCCGCGGCTCGATTGCCTTGAGTCCTCCGCCCTCGCAAACAGGCACGTCCGCGGAGCTAGCAAATTGCCCCTATGCAATTCAAGAAACCCGCTCCGGCGCGCGTTACTTTCTCTCCAGTGGCGAAGGACGACCGCTGTTGATTATCTCCGCCACGGGAGCCCCCCTTCGTATATGGTCCACTCTCCTCAACGACCCGGATCTGCGCCGTCCGCGTCTCATGATACAAAGCCGTGCGGGATCGTTCCTTGATGGCGGGACGCCGCACGAGTCGAGTCTGTCTCAGGACGTGGCCGACATTCAGGAGGCCCTGCGTACGAACGAGATGGACCGCGTCGATATCGTGGCGTGGTGCAATGGATCCCGGGCAGCCATTGATTTGGCCCGGAAGGAGCCCGGGCGGGTGGCATCCCTGATGCTGGTGTCACCCACCTTCCATGGTGCGATGGATGCTGACAACTACCCGAGTCCCTTTGAGGACCAACTCGTGAGCGCATACGAGATTGTCAGTAACGACGAGGATGTCGGTCGCAGCTTGATCAATGGGCTCGCCGAATCGGGTATGACCGAGTTGCCTCGGAATCCGCACAAGCGCGTGAGCTCCGTGCTGCGATTGCCGCCGCACGCTTTCACGAAGGATCTGCTGATTCCGCTGTCTTCGATAGAGTATTTCAAGAACTACATCGCTAGGGTGCTGGGCGACGAGACCTACGACGTGCGTACGGCTCTGCAGGAGGTCCGATGTCCGATCCTGCTCGTGACAGGAACCCATGACACGGCTGTCAACACGCAGCTATCCCGAGACCTGCTGTCGGCCCATGGCCGCAACGTGCTTCAGGTCACGCTGTCCGGGGCCGGCCACCATATTCACTTGCTTCAGTATGGCTATTTCAAGCACCTGCTCGATCACTGGACCGCCGGATCTACTCCGGTGAGAACCGCACGTATGAACGTGGAGCGTCTGGCACGCGAGCAGTGAGGGAGGACTCCTTCCATGGATGCGGATACTTACGAAGGAACCTTGGTCGCTGCATATGATCGGCAAGCAAGAGCGCGGCCACAGAAGACAGCGATTGTGGACGGGGCCACTGAGTGGACGTTTGCAGACCTGTCCCAGCGGGTAGAGCGGATCGCCGCAGGGCTACTTGCTCAGGGGGTCTCGCCTGCGGCGTATGTGGGTCTGCATCTTCGGCCCTCGGCAAACCTGATCGCATCCCTCCTGGCGATCCTCAAGGTAGGAGCAGCGTATATTCCTATCGACAGGAACACACCGGCGGAGCGCCTCCGATTCATCGTGGAGGATGCCGGCCTGCGTTTCGTCATTACTGATGATGGCAGTATCGAAGGCCTGCGGTCTGTACACCTCGAGAACCTGTTGCAGCCCGGAAGCGATCCTGAGAGGGGGCCCCGGTCCGTCTATCCACGTATCGGGGACCATTCCGACGCCTACGTGATCTACACTTCTGGATCTACTGGGAAACCCAAAGGTGTGATCTGCACACACCACAATGTCATGAGGCTGCTGGCATCCACAGAAGAAGAATTTGGGTTCTCGGAGAACGATCGGTGGACTATGTTTCATTCCATCGCGTTCGACTTCTCCGTTTGGGAAGTGTTCGGAGCTCTGCTGTATGGTGGGACGCTCGTCATTGTTGATCCAGATGTCGCGCGTGATGCGCTGCGGTTCGCGCGACTGCTGAAAGATCAGCGAATCACGGTCGTGAACCAAACCCCTTCCGCATTCTACAACCTCGTCCTTGCGGCGAGCTCGCACGGCATCGATTGCTTCTCGGGACTGAGCTACGTGGTCCTCGGTGGCGAGCGTGTGCAATGTGCCAAGCTGGCTCGTTGGTTCGATCTCGAGGTACGCCGGCTGCCAAAGCTCATCAACATGTACGCGATCACCGAGACGACGGTTCACGTGACCTACAGAGAGTTGGCCAAGGAGGATGTCTACACGCATCCGGACTCCAGCCCGATCGGCAGACCCATACGGGATCTGTCGGTGTATCTCCTCGATGGAAACTTGCAACCGGTGGCCGACGGCGAGGTCGGGGAGATCTGCGTGGCAGGACCTGGTGTCGCCAGAGGCTATCTGGGCAGGCCAGAACTCACGGCTCAGCGTTTCGTGACGAATCCGTTCGATGGCGATAGCCGGTCCAGGCTCTACCGTTCCGGCGATCTGGGCCGCCGGCAGTCCGGCGAGCTGTTCTATGTTGGCAGGTCGGATCGCCAGGTAAAGGTCCGCGGCTACCGGATCGAGCTCGGTGAGATCGAAACCGCACTCCTGTCGGAGAAGGGCGTGGCCGCCTCGCATGTGATGGGGTTCGATGTCGGAACCGCTGATGCGCGATTGGTGGCGCATGTCATCCCAGATGAAAAGTTCTGGCCTCAGGCGTACCGGGAAGCGGCATTTGTGCAGCGGCGGCCAGACAGCACACTCCTGCTGAAAAACGGCCTGGAAGTAACTTCCCTCAATCGGGACGAGACGGTCTTCATGTACCAGGAGATTTTTGAAGACCGCCTGTATGAAACACTCGGCGTCACCTTTCGTGACGGGGCTTGCGTGGTCGATGTCGGCGCCAACATCGGGATGTTCTGCCTGCTGGCGATGACTCGCTGCAGGAATCCCCGGCTCATTGCGGTGGAGCCGATACCCGCTTGCGCCGAGGTACTGGATTTGAATCTGAAGAGATATGGCGCAAACGCCAGCGTGCACACCCTTGGATTATCGGATCACGTGGGGATTGCACGATTCAGGCACTTCCATCAGGCAACGGTCATGTCCGGCCAGTACGCTGGCGCCGACGAGGCCAACGCAATGACCGCATACCTGAGCAACAAATATGGAAACTCGGAGCTCTCCGAACAGGTTGGGACCGCCGAAGTCGGCCAGCTCGTACGGGAAAAGCTCCAATACAGCGACCTGACCTGTCCGCTGGATACCCTATCCAACCTCATCGATCGCGAGGCACTGCAATACATCGATGTCTTGAAAATAGATGTGGAGAAGAGCGAAGCCGACGTGCTCAATGGTATCCGCGAGGAACACTGGCCTTTGATCCGGCAAATCGTCGTGGAAGTCCACGACATCGAGGGCCGGCTGGAACGGCTCAAATGCCTGCTCCAGGCACGCGGCTATTCCTGCACCGTAAGCCGAGATGCGCTTTTGGCAGGAACATCGCTCTGTAACTTGTATGCGTGGCGGGAAAACCTCCCGGGCAGATCCACCACCGGCAGGGACAACTCACTCGCCCTCACATCGCAACGTGATGCGCTCGCTCGGCAGTTGCGCACGTCTCTCGCGCATAGACTGCCCTCATACATGATTCCGGCAGAGGTCAACTTGCTCTGTGAGTTTCCGCTCACCAGCAATGGCAAAGTCGACGAGCAAAAGCTGTCTGAGCTTGGGACCAGCCGTCGCAGGCACGCTGTCCGGGAGCCAGTCGATTCCATCGAGCAACAGGTGAAAAGCATCTGGCTCGAGGTTCTGAAGGTGAAAGAGATCGGGTTCGATGTCAGCCTGGAGGACGCGGGCGCTCATTCGCTGGCTGCCGTTATGATCGCGGTGCGTTTGTTCAAGGCGTTTGGAGTTGAAATACCGGCCAAAGAGCTGCGGGCTGGTGCGACGGTCGCCTCCATTGCGACGAAACTGCGGCAACGCCAGGGAGATCAGGCAACCCAGGGGTTATGTGCTCGGTGAGGCAGGATAATTTCCAGACACACGCACAAGGAGGCCGGTCGTTTATGGGCGCAAATTCTACAGTACCTAGAAACCTGGACGACGCCGAAAACGAGTTGCACAATGCTGCTCGACGCGGCACGGGATTGAACGAGTTTGGTGACCCCGCCTATCGCAAAGGTCTCCGGACTTTTCTGAGCGCGTGCTGTACGGATCTGCCGCAGACTGATGCGAACTGGCAATTTGCGTGCGCCACCGTTCGATCAACACTGATCGCGCGCTTGTACACCCAGAAGGGCTGGGCCGAGCATCCAGAGGCGCTCAACGATCCCATCCATAAGTTATTGTTGATTACCGGTCTCCCGCGGACAGGAACTACAGCGTTGCACAAGCTGCTTTCCGTAGACCCGCAGTTCCAGGGTGTTGAATTATGGCTGATGTCGACACCCATGAGGCGCCCGCCGCGGGAGACTTGGGAAACGTACAAAGAGTACCGCGCCTGCGTCGCCAGGATTGCTGCGACAAACACCATGAACCCGGAGCTCCGCAAGGCCCATGAGCTCGTCGCTGGTGATCCGGGAGAGTGTGACGTCATCCTGGCTCAGAATTTTTTGCTGGCACACCCTCTAACCAGAGTATTGATGCCAACGTATAGCAACTGGTATGCGGCGCAAAGCCGGCGCGAGTCATACCGCCGCTATGCGGATGTCCTGCGCCTCATTGGGAGCAGTGAGCCACACAAGATGTGGGTTCTCAAGAGTCCGCACAGGATGACTGAAATAGAAGCAATGCTCGAGGAGTTTCCGGACGCGCGCGTAATCCAGACGCATCGGGATCCGCTGCAAACGATCCCCTCACACTGCGACCTTCTTCGGATGTCACTTGGGGGGCGTGTTCGGCCCGAGCAGCTCGGTCCCATGGAATGTAGTTTCTGGCGTCAAGCTCTGGATCGCATGGAGATCGTGCGTCAGAAACGGCCACGGCAGTTCTTTGACGTCGATCACCGGCAGTTCCTCGCTGATCCTCTCGGCACGGTATGCTCGATTTACGAGCACTTCGGCTTGACCCTGTCAGATCGCGCAGAGCAAAAAATGCGTGAGTGGATTGCAGCCAGTCCGACGTCCAGACATGGAAAGCATCAGTATGCTCTTGAAGGCTGGGGAATCACGCGAGCCCAGATCGGAGAAACGTTCGCACGATACCGCGCACAACATCAATTTGCCTGACCTTGCGATAATTCCAGGGAGGGTGCTCGCGCGTAATAGATCGACTCAGAAACTGTAGGCCGCACCGACTGCAAAGCTACTCAGCGCGAATGTGCGCTGAGTCAATGGGCTGTTCCTGACGGATGATCCTACGAGATCGGAAAGACTGAAACGCCCGATTACACCCCAGTGTCTGCTGAATTGGTAGACGCCGGCGGCGACGAGCGTGGCAGTGGTGAAGCCTGCTTGCGGAGTGTATGCGGGCAGTGGGTTACCTTGTGCCCTCGCTGCTGCAGCAGCCGTGGGCGTGATACCGAAGTTTAATTCTTGATCCGCGGCATTGGCCCAGGCGATATCGGCACTGAGTGAAAGATGTAGTTTCGGCAGCGGCACAAAGTTGTGGGTCGCGCCGAAGCTCGCGTTCGTTGCAGCCCCTGCGCCCGTGCGCCGCCCTACCTTCACCTCCAGGATGACCGGCTTGAACGCCAGCGCGATGTAGCCGTTGACCCGCGCGTGTTCCTCGACGTTGGGCAAACCATTCAGCCGCGGGTCGTCGCTGCTCTTGCGCCCGCCCCCGAATGTAACCGAGACACCGGCTCGGACCAGTCCCTGATTGAGGATTTTCACCCCAATTCCTCCCACGTCGGCGAAGAACACGCGGTCGTGCAGGAGACCGCGAATGTCGACGTAGGGAAACAGGGTCACGGCGTTCTTGTTCGAGCCGACATACGCCGGATGAATCAACGGCCCCAGCCCGAGGACGGCGGCCGTATGGGTCAAGTGTGGGCCGGCATCGGGCGTTCCGGAAAGCGTGAGCGACTCGTTCTCCAACTGGTTCTGACGCTCCGTGGAGACGGCGACTTCGTCCATCGGCGGGGCTTGCTGTTCCTGCGCGAGCGCACGACCGCAGTACAGGGCGACAATGCAGCCAGCATGCACCCGGCCGGCCACTCGGAGCCGACAAGTCATGTTCGGGCGGATCGTTTGCGCGCGAATGGGCTGTATCACATCAGTCCTCGGAAAAGTTGCAACCGGCTAGGGCGGAACGGGTTCGCCTCCCACCTGAGCAGCGGCTTGCGAACGCGGCGCACGTTACCGTGCATTTCTTCCGCGCAAATGTCGGAATTGCCGCCGGTCGGTCACAATATTTCGGTCGTGACACACAGACCAGGACGGCATTGGCCTGGATTTCTGAGTTGTAACAAATGGCCGATAGGGGACATCATTGGGAAAAATTGTGGTGGTCTATTGCGAGGATGCTCCCAATGGCGCATCTGCTACTGGTCGACGACGATGAGGATATCCTCTCGCTGCTCGCCGCCTTTTTTCGTAAACACAGCCATACGGTTTCGGTGGCCACGGATGGCAAAGACATGTTCGCTGCCCTGGAGAAGGATCCGGTCGATCTCGTCATTCTGGACGTCATGCTTCAACATGAGGATGGATTCAGTCTCTGCCGCCGCCTGCGCGCCGCCTCCAGCGTACCGGTCATAATGCTCACGGCCTTGGCGGACCACACCGATCGCGTCGTAGGTCTCGAGCTCGGTGCAGATGATTATCTAACCAAGCCCTTCGACCAACGTGAGCTGCTCGCCCGCGTCAAGGCCGTCTTACGCAGAGTGGGTGTGTCGGCCTTCAACCCAAAACCCGACCCGACGCTGCGCGTCTTGCGCTTTGCCGGATGGCGCCTGGATATCGTGCGACGCGAGCTGAGGTCCGCAGACAATAGTCTCGTCTTTCTCTCAGGCGGCGAATTCGAGCTGTTGTTGACGTTCCTGGAACACCCGCACCGCACTTTGAGCCGGGAGCAGCTCATTGACCTGGCTCGCGGATCAACACATATTGCCTTCGACCGCAGCATCGATGTGCAGGTCAGCCGGCTGCGCTCCAAGCTCGAGCAGGACCCGAGGAATCCCTCGCTGATCCGCACGATCCGCGGCGCCGGTTACATGTTTCTGCCTGAGGTCACGCGAACGTGAGCCCTCCATCCTGGCTCACCGACACGATTGCACGGCGCTTCGTGTTGACGGAGATCCTGCTCGTCGGGGTCACTCTCGCAATGGCTTTCCTGTTGAACTGGATCGGCGGCTTCTGGGTGGAGGAACCGTTGGAGCGTTCCCCGCTGCTGAGAGACGTGATTGTCACGGCGCGCCTCCTCGATGCGGTCCCGACGTCATTGCGTCCATCGCTGGCCTCGGCTGCTACCAGTGGATCGAGCCGCGCGTATTGGTTCGGTGCCGACTCGCCGGTAGTGCCATTTCTTCAGACGCAGGGAAGCGCCCATATGCCGGGAGCGCGACGTCTCGGCGCAGCATTGCAGCACGATACGATCGTGTTGCGAATCTCGCGCTCGATGGCTCTCCCGAGTGGCTTTCCCCCCGATCTCGGTGGCCTGTCTGGATGGCTGTTGGCGGTTCGGCTGCACGACGGGAGCTGGACCGTGTTCACGACGCCTGTTCGAATGTGGGGTGCACCGGTCAGCGCTCGTTGGCTCATGTGGATCATTTTTCTGACGCTATCGATATCTCTGATCACCGCGCTCGCCGCCAAGCAGTTTGCCCATCCAATCGAGAAGCTCGCAGCTGCGGTACGCGAATTTGGCCTCAATCCGCGCTCGTCGCCATTGGCAGAATCGGGTCCACGCGAGCTGCGTCAGGTGGTCAGGACTTTCAATGAGATGCAGGCGCAGATACAGAACTTCCTCGCGCATCGAAGCCTGATGCTGGCGGCAATCTCGCACGACCTGCGGACACCGCTCACTCGGATTCGGCTGCGCGGTGAGTTGATTGACGACGCTGAACAGCAGGCCCGGCACTTTCGGGATGTCGATGAAATGCAGGCCATGGTGGACGGTGCGCTCGCTTTCTTCCGTTACGATGCCGTCACCGAGACCACGACCCATTTCGATTTGCCGCAGATGTTGATGACGATTGTCAATGATTACGCCGATCGTCGGATCGAGCTCCGCTACGACGGGCCTGCACACGCCGTGTACATGGGGCGGCCACTCGCCCTGAAAAGAGCGGTCACCAACCTGGTGGAAAACGCAATCAAGTACGCAACACCACCCAGCCTCGAGCTGCAACAGGAGGCAAAAGCCTATGTGGTCGTAGTCCGGGATCGGGGGCCGGGTATTCCCGAGCACGCGCTACAGAATGTCTTCCTGCCATACTATCGGGTAGAGAAGTCCCGCAATCGTAATACCGGCGGAGTGGGCTTGGGACTGACGGTCGTGCAAACCATCGTTCAAGGTCACGGCGGCGAGGTCACGCTCAAGAATTTGCCCACCGGTGGCTTGGAGGTGCGCGTGCTGCTGCCCGTAGCGAGCGGGCGCACGCAAGAACGGCCGCTCGCGGCCAGCCTGGGGTGGTAGGGCGGGGGACCGCCGAAGTCTGCAGCTCCGCTTTTACATTTTGATAAAGATTTCGTAAATTAGGTTCGGCCGCCCGCCAACGCCGCAATGTCTCGCCGAGTCCGAAGTTGGGGTCAATGATGCGAACCGATGCGAACCGTAAACCCAAGCGACGCGCAGCGCCGGTGCCCGGCTCGATCGGCCGCCGTGCGGGCGTTGCTGAATTGCGGCCGGTGGGGCTCGTCCGGGGCGCGCAGCGTACCATCGCAACTGCTGCGGGAAACGCTGCTGGGTGAATGAGGCGCTTGCGTGGCGGGTCGCCTACCTGGTTCAGGATATTATCTGGACGGCTGAGTAATGCAGGCGGCCGAGCTTCCAGAGGACGTGCAAAAGCTGCTGCGCGACTACATTGAGTCGTACGAGCAACTCGAGCTGTTGCTGCTGTTGCGGGGTGAGCGGGCGGCCTGTTGGACCGAAGAGGCGCTGAGCGCGCGACTGGGGATTCGCGGCTCGTTGCTGTTGGATGCCATGGCTCGCCTGCGATCCGCGGGCTTCCTTACGTCAGTCCCACAAAATAACGGCAACGGGTGCACGTACCGGGTTCAGAGCGAGGAGGCGGAGGCGACCATCGAGCGCCTTGCACGAGCATACAAAGACCAGCCCATGCCTGTGATCAAACTCATGAGCGCCAATGCAATCGAGCGTGTGCGTACGGCGGCACTGCGCACCTTTGCGGACGCATTTCTCATTCGCAAGGACAAAAAAGATGGCTGAAGCTGTGTATCTGCTGTGCGCAGCCACGAGTGTGGGCTGCGCCGTCCTGCTGTTCAAGGGTTACCGCTCCAGCCGAACACGCCTGCTGTTCTGGGCAAGTTTGTGTTTCCTGGGTCTGGCCATCAACAATGTCATGCTGTTCATTGACCTGATCCTGTTGCCCGACATCGACCTGTTCTGGTGGCGAACTACGCCGGCTCTCGCCGGTATGCTGATACTTCTGTACGGCGTGATCTGGGAGTCGCGGTAGGGGAGTGGCGCGATGAAGCAGTTCTGTTGGGGAATGCTGACCATGGCCGGCCTGGTGGCGAGCTTGTTCTTCCTGAAGTACTGGCGGGTCAGCGGTGATCGGCTATTCGCGTTCTTTGCGGTGGCGTGCGCGCTGCTTTCTGTCAATTGGCTGGCTCTGGCCGTGATCGACCCCGCCTTCGAGGCTCGCCATCTCATCTATATCATTCGGCTGGCGTCCTTCGTGGTCATTCTCGTCGGCATTGTCGATAAAAACCGGGGCTTGCGTTGACCGCGCTTCTGATGATGCGACGTGGTGCGCGTGAATCGATTGTCTAGCCATCTGTACCCCGGGTAGGTAAAATCTCGCGGTGCGCCACCCTTTCCCCAGCTACTTGATCTATGCCGTGCTGATGTTTCAGTTGGCGGTGGGGATGTACTGGGCGCCTGCCCAGGCGGCCTCGACAGGGGGACCTGACCCGGTACGCTCTGCGCCAGTCGAACATTGTCCGGAGCATGAGGTTTCCGGGAAAAGCCTCGGGAATTCGGCTCTCACTCCGGTACATGGCTCGCCGGCTGTATCCCACCATGCTGATGCGCCAAAGAAGCACGACTGCTGTCGGACAGCCGGGTGCCAGTGCCACTGCACGTCGCCTGGTAATTTCAACTTGACGGGTACGCGCGTCAGCCCGGCATCGTCTTACCTCCTGCCTCTATTTAATGCCGGGGCCATCATCTCCCGCCCAGACGAGTTCTTTCGACCTCCCATCGCATAGCGTCCCGTCCACCCGCTTCGGTGCGGGCTCCTTCGCACGCGTCTAGAAGTTCGTTGGCTGCGGCCGGCGATGTTCTGCTCGTGCAGCGAGCCTTCACCGCCACCACTTGCTTGCTGTTGCGTTTGTTGCTCTACGCGACCGCTGGCATGGATCCCGTTCGATTCGAGGAATTGCGATGTATCCAATCCGCTCCGGGCGCACGCTTTTGAACATTTCGCGGCGTCGCTTCGTTCAGGGCCTTGCTGGAGGCGCTCTGGCCATGGTTGGAGCCCGTCATCTGCGATGGGCCACGGCTGGCAACCCGCACCCCGTGTTATCGGGCACCGAGTTCGACCTGGAGATCGGTGGGTTACCGGTGAATTTCACCGGCACGCCACGTATGGCCACGGTCGTGAACGGCCAACTTCCCGCGCCGGTTCTGCGCTGGCGCGAAGGGGATACGGTCACATTGCGTGTCTCGAACCGCTTACCGGTCCCGACTTCGATTCACTGGCACGGCGTGATTGTCCCGGCGGATATGGACGGCGTTCCAGGTATCAGCTTCAAAGGAATCGACCCTGGTGAGACGTACGTGTACCGGTTTCGAGTCAACCAGTCAGGCACCTACTGGTACCACAGTCATTCGCGATTCCAGGAGCAGACCGGATTGTACGGGCCCCTCATCATCGAGCCGCGCGGGGGTGAGCGCCATGAGGTCGCGCGCGATTACACGGTATTGCTCTCGGATTGGAGCGATCTCGACCCGGAGCACATTTACAGGCTCCTGAAGGTCAAAAGCAACTATTTCAACTTCCACGAGCGTACTGTTGGTGATTTCTTCAGGGATGCGCACACGGAAGGATTGCGCCAGGCATTCGACGACCGTGCGATGTGGGGAAACATGCGCATGGACCCTACTGACCTGGCCGATGTCTCCGGTTATGCATATACCTATCTGATGAATGGAACGACTCCCACCGGTAACTGGACGGGGCGCTTCGAGCGCGGGGAGAAGGTTCGTTTGCGCTTCATCAACGGCTCGTCCATGACGTACTTCGATGTCCGCATTCCAGGCTTGAAGCTACGCGTTGTCGCCGCCGACGGCCAGGATGTGGAGCCGGTTACGGTGGACGAGTTTCGCATCGGGATCGCCGAGGTGTTGGATGTCATTGTGGAACCGAGCGACGACCGCGCCTACACGATTTTCGCGCAATCCATCGATCGAACGGGTTATGCCCGCGGCACGCTGGCGCCGCGGGTCGGCATGGAGGCGGAAGTGCCGCAGCTGGATCCGCGAGCGTTGTTGACCATGGCGGATATGGGAATGGCGCACGACATGGGCGCGATGCCCGGGATGCAGCACGGCGATATGCACGACATGGCCGCGATGCCTGGCATGCAGCACGGTGATATGCACGCAATGGGGCCGGCCGCGCGGCATGCGCCTGCCGAATACGGGCCTACGGTCGATTCGATCGCGATGGCGCCGCAGAGCCGCTTGGACGATCCCGGTGTCGGCCTGCGCAACAACGGACGGCGAGTGCTGACCTACGCGGACCTGCACACGCTGGGCGGCCCAATCGATCATCGCGAGGCGAGCCGCGATATCGAGCTCCATCTCACGGGCCACATGGAGCGTTACATCTGGTCGTTCAACGGGCAGAAGTTCTCCGAGGCGGAACCCTTGCGCTTCAACTATGGTGAGCGGTTGCGCCTGGTGCTGGTCAACGACAACATGATGAATCACCCCATACACCTGCACGGTATGTGGGGAGAGGTGCAATCGGAGCAGGGCGAATTTCTCCTTCGCAAACACACCATCACCGTCCAACCCGGGCAGCGCCTGGCCTACTGGGTCACCGCGGATGCGCTGGGCCATTGGGCTTATCACTGTCATGTGCTCTATCACATGGAAGCCGGCATGTTCAGAGAGGTCATCGTCGAGCGGATGGGCCAGAAGGGTGCTCGGCCATGAGCGTGCGTACCAATACAAGGCGGTTGTGGAGCAGTTTGCTGTGTTGCGCGACTGCCCTGGCGCAGAACTCACGGGCCTTCGGCCAGGAAACACCGAGCTTGCAACATACCCACGAGCATGTCGCTGCTTCGGAGGAGGTTTCCAGCGAGGCAGCACACGTGCCACCGGCCCCGCCGGAACACCCCATTCATGCCATGCCTTATCGGGAAATGGCCAAGATGATGCAGATGGACGATACGGAGCCGCTCGGGAGGGTTCTGCTCGATCAATTGGAATGGCGCCATACGGACCAAGGACAAGCAGCGCTTTGGGAAGGCGAGGGTTGGTACGGCGGCGACTACAACAAGCTTTGGGTCAGAAGCGAAGGTGAGCGGGTTGGCGGCTCGACGGAAGACGCCCGGGTTGAGCTTTTGTGGGACCGGATCATGACTCGGTGGTACAGCTTGCAGGTGGGCGGGCGGGAGGACTTCGGCAATGGTCCTCCGCGCACTTGGGCTGCTTTGGGCGTGCAGGGCCTCGCGCCCTACTGGTTCGATCTCGAGGCCACCTTTTATGTCGGCGAGCAGGGGCGGACGGCCGCGCGCCTCAAAGCGGAGTACGAGCTCCTGATCACCCAGCGACTCATCCTCCAGCCGGAAGCCGAGGCGAATCTGTACGGAAAGTCGGATCCCGCGCGACGGGTTGGTTCAGGTCTATCGGATTTCGATGTCGGTCTGCGCTTGCGATACGAGATCCGGCGCGAGCTCGCTCCCTACATTGGAGTTGCCTGGACCCGGCGAGTTGGCGCGAGCGGCGCTTTAGTGCGAGCCGAGGAGGGGAGTGCCAGTGACGTCCAGTTCATCGCGGGATTGCGCGTTTGGTTCTGAGGTTGGAAGGACGCCGGCATAGCATCGCCGCCTGCGGAAAGTACGTATTGGAATCTCACTGTGCGTGCCTGTCCGCCTCCGCAGCCGGGCGTGAATGCCTGCGGTCTAGCATCCTGCGAAGGACCTCATCACGCAGGACGAAATGGTGGAACATCGCTGCGGCTGCGTGCAGGCCTGCCAGGATCAGAACCGCATTTGCCGTGACCTCGTGCAACTCACCGACGGTGTTCCGCAATCCGGTGTTGTCGGGCGCCAGCTTGGGTACGGAAAACGCTCCAAAGATCGCATCGCCCCGCACCCAGACGTTCAAGAATCCGAACACGACAACCGCTGCGACCAATACATATAAGCCATAGTGGACGATAACGGCTGCGTATCCCATTACGCCGGGAGTGGCCAGAGGCAAACGCCGGCCTGACCGGAAACGCCAGACGATCCGCGTAACGATGACGATGGCGAGCACAACGCCCAAAAAAATGTGAACCGAGCGCGCCATCACACGCGGTGTCCCGCGCGGGAAGAGATCGATCACCTGCGCAATTCCCCAGAGGAGAAGGATCAGTGCGGCCGTCGTCCAGTGCAAGACGATACTGGTGCGGTCATAGCGCGCGGTGGGCTCGGCGATGAGGGCAGAGGCTTTGGCGAGCCGAATCGTTGGGGTTTCCATGCCAGTCTCCCGGATTGCGGAATCAACCTATCTCGAAGCCGGAGAGCTCCGGCAACACGGCTAAACCACACTAGCACGGGTTCCTGCGCCTCCGCTGGCGTGGAAAGTACGCATTGAACGAAGCGGCATCGGCGGGCAGTCTCTACTTGGGGTAACGGTGACTTCCTTCCCCAAGGAGTTTGATCGATGAATACCTCTTGCACCGGTCAGCCCGAAGGGCGAAACACCGCGTGTCCGTCCAACACGCTGCAGCGAGGTGAGATCGAACGCCGCCTGAAAGCGGCCGTGCAGTCAGGCTCGCCGGAACAGGTTGCAGCCTTCGATGCCTCACTGCTCGTCGGTTGCGTCGATTGGTATCAGTACGACACCGAGCCCGCAGCGGGACGGCAGCATTGATCCGCTGGCACGAACATTACCGGTCCGAATATCTCGAACCGGAATGCTGCCCTGATCCACCGGGCTTTGATAATCGGTGGCCAACTCCAACACGCAGGCCAGTTCCCCTGTGCTGACCGACACGCGAGCAGGAACCCAGGTTTCCGGGTCGGACGAGCAGGCCCGCGAAATGCATTTTCTGCTATCGAGTCTGGATCTCGCAGTCCGCTCCATCGACACCGCTCGCGGCTGCGCCGACCGCCACCGGGCGGCGCAACTGTTGAGCCAGGCGGTAGAGTCCTACGGCAGTGTGAAAAGCCTGCTGCCCAAAGTCGGGCTGTCCCAGGAGCAGGCGGATCTCGTGTCCGCGCGCTTGAAGGCGGTCCAGGAATGTCTGGGCGACGAGGCGCTAGCCGCCTTCCCTCCACCGAGTCCGTAAACCCTCCGATCCAATTAGGCCAGGAAGCTCCCTGCGCGGCGAAATGTTGCGTGGCATTAGGACTTGCGGCAGGTCTGATTCATATCAGTACTTGACCACTGTCACCTGGGGCGTGGCTGTCGAAGGCGCTTCGAGTCGCGCGAGCCCTCGCTTCCATCCTGGCTCAAAAGCGCTGCCTATGCTGCCTCGCAATATGGAAGCTGTCGTTTCCGCGTCCCTGGCGCGACGCGTCCTTGCGGCACGGCGAGCCGCGCCAAAAAACTCAGGACTCCGTTGAGTTTGTGTTTGTTCACAGCACACCCTGATAGCATGTTGCAGCGCGCGTGCTGTAGCGAACATCTCAGGCCATGAGATGGATAAAATGGCAATGTTGATCCACGACACATCGGCGTCATCTGCGCCATGGGAAACTATTGTTATATACCGTTATGGCTTTAGGGCTACCACTGAATCATGTCCCGGTCACAGCGTTTTTCCGGATGTGAGGTGACGATCCGTGACGTCTATTGTGTCGTCATCGAGACAGCAGAGGATGCTCCTCCGGCTCTTGCTCGGGCTGCTAGGGCTGGTGATGATTCCGGTGGTCCGCGCGCAGACGATCGTGGTGATAGTCAACCCGTCAATCGGGATACAGCACCTGAGCGCGGGCGAGGTACGGGACATTTTTCTGGGACGCTACCGCACATTTCCTTCAGGCGCATCCGCCTTGCCGATCGATCTGGATATCGAGTCCGCCGCGCGGCGGCAGTTTTATCTGCTGATCGCCCACAAGGACGCCTCGAGCATGGGATCGTATTGGGCGCGCCTGACCTTTTCAGGAAAGATTTCGCCTCCCTTTGCGGTATCCGACGCACGGCAGGCCATCGACATCGTGGCAAACAATCCGAATGCCATCGCGTACGTCGATCGCGCGGCGGTCGATGATCGTGTGCGCATTGCCCTTGAAATCACGCCTTAGGTGGGTTGCGCAATGGCTCGATGCGCGTGTGCGGGGGAGCATCGTCACCCGCACCACGCTGGCGATTCTCGTGCCTGCGATGATCCTCGGGATGACAGTCGCATCGTTCGTGGCCGTAAATGTGGAGCGCAGCGAGCAGCAACGGGCGGAGATCAGACTCCAACAATTGCTTTCGACAGTGGAAAGGACGGCGCAAATTGCCTGTTACTTGAAGGACGACACGCTGGCGGACGAGATCGCACACGGGCTGATCAGCAACCGCGGCGTCTCGGCAGTGACCATCACCTCCGGCACGCGCACACTGTCTCGGGTCAATGGCCCTCCGCCGCGCGGCCTCGAGAGCACGCATATCGCAATCGCGAGGCCCATCTACTCTCCGTTTGACCCGCACGAGCTGGTGGGAAAGATCTCGCTGCTCGTGGATCACGCTGCGATTCACGCGGAGGCTGCCAGCTACAGCCGTGCTTCGACCCTTGCCATGGGTTTCGAAGTCGCGTTGGTTGCAGCTGGGGTCGCCATAGCCGTCTACTTTTTCTCCACGCGTCCTATCAGGGCCGTATCCAACGAGCTGCACCGGATTCGTCTGGATACCAGCGCGCGCTTGCAAGTACCCGCGCGTATAGATGAGATCGGCAGGCTCGTGGCCGACGTGAATGCTCTGATTGCGAGCCGCGAGGATGTGCTGTCGGCTGAGCGCCAGCTGCGCATGGCGCACGAGCTCGGCGAGCGCAAGTTGCGGTTGATCTTCGAGAAGGCCGAGAGCGGTCTGTTCGTGCTCGATGGCCTTGGCATTCTGGAGTCCTGGAATCCGGCGTTCACCCGGCTTCTTCATCTGCTTCCTACGCAGTTGCCGCAATCGGGCGTGACGAGCTTGCAGGACCTCATTCCTGCGCACGCGGCAAATCTTGGGCAACTCATCCGTCAGTGTCTGGAGACCGGGCAATCGTACGAGGTCGATCTCGAGCTGTGCGTACCGGGAACCGCGCGCCGGGCCTGGATCGGAGTGGCCTTGAATCCGATCGGATCGACGATGCTCCAGGGCGTCGTGAATAACATCACGGAGCGAAAGGAGGGTGAGCTTTCGGCCAAGGAGATGGCGAATCTGGCGACCCAGGACACGCTGACAAAGCTTCTCAACCGGCGTGGCCTGGATATGGCTCTGAGCACTGCGTTCTCACGGCAGCCCGCTCCAGAGCTCGCTCTCCTGCAGATCGATCTGGACTATTTCAAGGAGGTAAACGATGCGTACGGACACCAATGTGGTGACCACGTGTTGTGTCACGTAGCCCGGATCCTGGAGCACAACATCCGGCGGGGGGACCTGATCGCGCGACCCGGCGGTGACGAGTTCGTGATCGCGCTGTTTGGCATCGTCCATCGGTCCAAGGCCGAGCAGATTGCCAACGCCATCATCGCGGAGATTCAACAGCCCATCCAGCTGGGCGCCGACAGAGTTGGGATCGGCGCCAGCATCGGGATTGCATTCGTATTACCTGAAGGAGATTCCCCGGAGGCGCTTCAGTGCCGTGCTGATGCCGCCATGTATAGCGCGAAGAGAGCTGGCCGCAGCCAAGTCCGCGTCACGGAGACACCCCAGTCGGGTGCAGCCGCATGACTGTGGCCTCCTTGGCTCATTCTGATCATCTTTTATGGGAGCCTCGATGATTACTCATCCCCATTTTTCGGTGTCGAGCGCGCGCAGACTCTCAGGGCTGTTGCGGTCGGTTGCCATTGTCAGTATCGCCGCCGGAACGCTACCGTCATTTCCGCGGGATGCGGCGGCAGCCAACGAGGTTCCGGATGGAGCGGTCCTCACCGGAACCCACATCCGAGGAAGTGCGGATTCCGCGTTTCCCATCACGATCTACAACCGGGATTTCATCGAGTCCTCGGGCGCAAGCACACTGCAGGAGTTCATCCAAAAGGTTCCGCAGAATTTCAACGGGGGCGCTTCGGAGAACACCGTTGGCTCCCTCGCAGGTGGGGGCAATGCCGACAACAAAGTGGAAGCCACTGGCGTCAACTTGCGCGGCCTCGGCAACGACTCGACGCTTGTGCTCGTCAACGGTCATCGAGTCGCACCAGGTAACACGGATGGCAACTATGTCGACCTCTCGATGATCCCTCTCTATGCGGTGGAGCGGGTGGAGGTCGTGACTGACGGCGCTTCCGCAGTCTATGGCTCAGACGCCGTGGGCGGAGTGATCAACATCATCCTCGGCCGAAACCTCGACGGCGCAGAGACCCGTGCTCGCTACGGCAGCGTGACGAGCGGGTCCACAACGGAAAGGCAGGTCGGCCAGACGCTGGGCCACAGCTGGGACGCGGGCTCCGTGCAGCTGATCTATGACTACCTGGATCGGACGCCGTTGAGCGCGAGCAGCCGCAGCTACACCCAATCGGCTAACGAACCCTTCATGTTGCTTCCCGAGCAAGTACGGCAGGGCGCGTTCTTCTCGGCGGATGACTCGGTCAACGATGATATGCAACTTCTCTTGGAAGGGACCTATTCGCATCGCTCTACTTACAATGAGCGAACGACCCCTAACGTTGCCGAGCGGGCCAGCTCCGTCATAGATGCCTACAGCGCGAGCACCGGAGCGCGCATCGATCTCCCTCGCGGAGCGCAGCTCGAATTGACGGGGTCGTACACGGCGAGCGATACACACTATACCTTCGTTCCCGACGGCACGACACACCTGCAGTTCGATGAACAGGATAAATCGCAGATCCTCTCCATCGACGCCAAGGTGGATGGCAAGGTGTTCTCCCTTCCGGTCGGCGATGTGCGGTTCGCCGTGGGTGCCCAGTTCCGACGGGAAGAGTTTGACCACACCGATCGGCTCGCCATGACTGAATTTGATCCCGTCCGGCGGGTCGGGGCGGCATTCGCGGAGTTTCGCGTGCCTCTGGCGGGACCCGTGGACGCCACTGCTACGGCTCACCGGCTCGAGCTGACCATAGCGGATCGCATCGAGCACTACAGCGATTTCGGGTTTACCAACGACCCGCTGGTCGGTCTCATCTGGCGGCCGCTGGCGGAGCTCAAGGCTCGCGCAACCTATGGCACCTCCTTTCGCGCCCCCCTCTTGAATGATTTGAATCCGGTCCCCTTTGAGGTCGTGCCGCTTCCCGAGCCCGATCCCATTACCGGAGGCGTGACGAATACCCTGGCGGTTTTCGGCGGCAATCCGGATTTGAAACCCGAAAAGGCACGAATCTGGACCGCGGGTTTGGACTTCACTCCGCACACCCAACCGGACTTCCGTGCCAGTGCAACCTACTATGACATCAGATTCAACGACGTCGTCACCAATCCGCAATTCAGTGTCAATATCATTGACGTTTTGAGCGAGGAACGAACCTTGGGCCCGTCCATCATCCAACGGAACCCTTCCCCGACGTACGTCCAACAACTCGCGGCTTCCCCCGGGTATGCCAATCTGTTCGGTGTCGACCTCGCCACCATCGGCGCAATCTTCGACTCCCGAGTGCACAATCTCTCGATCGAGCGCACCAGGGGCCTCGATCTGGACGGCTCGTGGGCGGCCCGGACGGCCATTGCCAACATCGAGCTGGGACTGAATGGGACCCGCATCCTCCGCTTCGACACTCAGTTCACTCCAAATGCGCCCGCGGTCTCGATCCTGAACTCCGCGTACAATCCGGTCGACTTACGGTTGCGAGCCAGAGCGATCATCCGACGCGGCGGCCTGACTTTCGCATCTTTCGTCAATTTCACCGATTCCTATAGTCAGAATAATACGACCACCGCGCGCCAGATTCCCAGTTGGACCACCATCGATGTGACCACCAAATATCTTTTCAACAGTGAGCACGGCCCGCTCGCCGATGCGTCGCTCCTGGTCTGCGTGACCAACCTCTTGAACAAGGCCCCGCCGTTTGTTCCGAATCCGCTCTATAGCAGCATGAACTTCGACGGCGCCAACGCCAATGCGCTCGGACGCTTCTTATCGGTACAGCTCTCGAAGCGGTGGTAAGCGCTGCCGCGGGCGATCAGGCCGCAACTGCCGTCGCCTCGGTACACGTCCGTGCCCAGACTTCGGCGGCGATGCAGGCCAGGAGGGGCATCAAGTGCTCCTCCCGAAAGGATTGCCCCTGAACGATATAGGGCTCCAGTTCTGTGCGGACAATGACTCCGGCTCCCGCGAGAACACCATCCAGCAGCAACTCGCGGACAAACGGCTCGCTCTGGCGGAGTATCTCAGTCGCGTGTGAGCTGACAGACCCCTTGTCACGCCGTCGCAGGATTTGTGAGGGTACCCGGTCCGCGAAAGCCTCCCGAGCCAGGCCCCGCTCCCGTCCCCCTCGAAGCAAAAGGTAGGTCGGAATCTGCAGACAGACTTCCATCAGCGGCTGTGAAAGCAGGGGATGGTGCTGAGGCGCACGCTCGAGCCGGGCAATTGGTCTGTGCCGGTTCACGACTTCGGAAAGAAAGCGAATCTGTATCTGCTTTCCTCGGGGAAGATCGTCCTCATCGGCCGACCACGGAGATGACACATATCCATCGACATCATCCGGTAGTGCTGCGGGATCGACGAAGAAAGGCTTCCGGGCCAAAGTGTTGGGGACCGGTCCGCCACTGCGTTGGCGAGAGCAAGCCGATTTCAGGACGAACCAGTAGGGTTGTCTCGACAAGCGCGCCGCATCGCGGAGCGCTGCGATGAATCCGGGCCGGAGGCCCCGCGTGTCGAGATAGTCGCCGGCACTGGAGGCATCAGCCGTCTGGAAAAAAATATGATCCCCGCCCTGGCCGGTCCACAGCGTCCGCGCGCCGGTCTCTGCCGCGATACGGTTGATCAGGCCCAGCTCGAGGAAGCGAAAGAGCGCCGTCACCGCAGGCTTCGACGTTTTGGGCGCCGAGAAGAGTCGCGAATCAAAGCGATCCGCCGCTGAAGCCATTGGCACCTCCAGGAGCGTGACGCCGGCACGGGTGGCTGCCGCTCTCGCGTACTCGCGTTCGTCCTCGAGCGGGGCGGTCGCGTACTGATTGAGGCAAGTGATTCTCGGACGAGCGGGGGAGTGACACAGGGAGCCGAGTACCACGGCTGAATCAAATCCGCCTGAAAGGCCGAGCAACATCGCGTCGCAGCTTTGCGCCCAAGCGTCAATGCATTTCTGAGCCACCTCCCGGATCTCGGCGACCGCATCCTCGCATCGACCAATCCGCCGCCGGGCATATATCGCGCGCGGATCCCAAAGCGCTGTTTGATATCCGGATCGACCCTGCACCATCAAACGCTCGCCAACCAGGACCTCATGAATCTCCTTGAATGCGCAGGCCCGTATTTGCGACTGACTCGAATAGATGAATGCAGCCAGGTACTCCCAATTCACTGTTGCCGCGGGCAGCTCCAGCGGTGCCAGATCGTTGACATCCGCAAACACAATCGTGACGTCCCGAATTCGCCTATAGTAACAAGGAATCCTTCCCGAACAGTCGCGCATCGCGTACCCGCACCGCGCCTGGCGGTCAGTCAGCAGTGCCACGTACCCGCCCCAGAAATTCTGGATCAGGTGCTGTCCACCGGTCCTGACAATTTCCCGGCTGGCGCGCTCATCAATTTGATCGATCGGATCCACGGACGACTTCGAGAGGTCTGCCGAGAACAGAGTGCCCAGCACGACACCTGCTGCTTCCGGGAGCACGTAGGAGCGCAGACTCGGATCGGCGGGTGGCCACGCGAAAACGATGATACCGTCAGTCGTCAGTAGTTCTTTCCAGGAATCGGAGGTCCTGCGAAATCGCTGTACCAACTGCGCTGCCTCCGCCTTCGCCGCCGGATCGTCCGCGCTCCATAACAGTGCCACGTAATGGTACATGCGTTTGTCTCCAGGATCCCCGGTCTGATGCAGGCGTCACGCCTCAAACATACATGATGGGAGTGAAGCGCGATACGCGCTCAACGGTGTCGTTCAGTACGACGCTGCCCGCTTGGACCCAACAGTGAGCCTCGAAGGGATCCGCGCTCACACCAAACACCCAGTCCGGAAAGACGTGGAAGCGCGCCAGGAAGTGGATGAGCGCGAGCGAGTCGAAAAGACAAAGATAGGAGCGGGGATAAAACAAACGCAAACGATCGAAAACCGACACCAGCGAGCGAGCGCGTTCGAATCCGAAAGGACCCGCATGGCCCAGGTTGCGACTCTTGCGTGCCCGCACGGACTCGACGGTGAGTTGAAAG
>Ga0105240_10001287_pt1 | contig 43429 bp, 38 predicted proteins | sample KBSC54metaG_FD_80426 | JGI IMG/M metagenome (GOLD analysis project Ga0105240, IMG submission 80426) | Corn rhizosphere microbial communities from Kellogg Biological Station, Michigan, USA - KBS C5-4 metaG | ecosystem: Host-associated > Plants > Roots > Rhizosphere > Soil | place: Michigan, USA... | reverse complement strand
GCAGGGCGGTGATGGTGGGATGCGCCTGCTCCGATTTCGGCATCAGGATGCCGAGGCGGATACCGATTTCGCTGACGCTGCGCAGGATCACACGGTTGTCGGATTGCGGTTCGATCGTACATTGCAAGGTGGTGCGCAACAGGCGTGCAAGATTGTCGGTGCGCTCGGCGTAGCGCCCCATCCAGAACAGGTTTTCACCGGCATGCGAAGACACATCGACGGTGGTGCGGATCAGTTCCGAAGTACGCGACACCGGATCGGTCATCGCGCCGGGGCCGACGGCGACGCTGGTCTCTGCGGCGGCCATGGCGCTGGCGACGCCGGCGGCATCGTCCGCGTCGGTCTTCTCGCCCAGTACCCAGACATCCTTACTGGTGCCGCCCTGCTGCATCGAGACGACGTCGCGACGCTGGCGCGGCGCCACGCGGGTAAGCCCCCCCGGCATTACGTGATAGCCGCCCTCGCCGTCGGCGGCGGCGAACACGCGCAGGCTGACGGTGCGATTGGTCAGGTGGTACTCGCCGCTGCGCGACAGCACCGGCGCCTGCGACAGGCGCACCCATTCCTGCGCAACGTAGGCGTGCGGCTGCAGCTGCAGGCTTTCGACCAGGCGGCGGCGTGCGGCAGTATTGAGCGTATGGCCGAACACCGGTTGCATGCGCATCGACGGGAAGGCCGGCATGATCACCAGCTCTTCCAGATGCGCCAGCGTGTATTCCAGCGCCGGCTTTTCGCCGCACCACCACGACGCCACGGCCGGCAGTGCAAGTTCTTCGCCGAGCAGGCGCTGGCTGATCGCCGGCAGGAAACCGTGCAGCGCGGTCGACTCCAGCACGCCGCTGCCGAGCGCGTTGGCGATCAGCACATTGCCGGAGCGCGCAGCCTGCGTCAGGCCGGGAATGCCGAGCGCGGAATCCGAGCGCAGTTCAAGCGGATCGCAGTAGTCGTCATCGAGGCGGCGCATGATCGCATGCACGCGGCGCAGGCCGGTCAGCGTCTTCAGGTAGACCATGTCGCCGCGCACCGTGAGGTCGACACCCTCGACCAGCGGAAAGCCCAGCGTATGCGCCAGGAAGGCGTGTTCGGAATAGGTTTCGTTGTACGGACCCGGCGTCAGCAGCACCACCATCGGCGGTTCACTGCTCTTGGGCGCCAGCCGGGTGAGGCACTGATGCAGCGCGTGGAAATAATTCAGCAGCGGCTGCACGTGCATGTCGCGCATCGCTTCGGGCAAGGCGCGCGTCATGATCTGACGGTTCTGCAAGGCGTAGCCGGTGCCCGAAGGGCCTTGCGTACGATCGGCGATCACCCACCAGTTGCCGTCTGCCGAGCGCGCCAGGTCGATGGCGTACAGATGCAGGTGCACGCCGCCCGGCGGACGCACATCGCGGCAGGGCCACAAATAACCGTGCTGGCCGAACACCAGCGCCGGCGGCAGCAGGCCTTCGGCCAGCAAATGCTGTTCGCCATAGAGATCGCCGAGCACGGCGTTGAGCAGACGCGCACGCTGCGCCACGGCGGCCGACAGCTTCTGCCATTCATCGGCGGCGACGATCTGCGGCAGCAGGTCCAGTTCCCACGGACGGCTGACGCCTTGCGGATCGGCGTAGACGTTGTAGGTCATGCCGTCGGAGGCGATGGCGTCGCGTACTTCGTCGGCGCGGCGGCGCATCATCTCGGGCGAGAGATTTTCCAGCTGATCGATCAGCGTGCGCCAGTGTGGCCGCAAGCGACCGTCGGCAGCCAGCATCTCGTCGTAACGATCGGCGTCGGCGGTATAGCTTTGCAGGAGGCGCTGATACATAGATTTTCGAGGGCGCCGTTGCTGCAATCACCCAGGCTGGCGATGATCTGCGGCAACGGCAGAACTGCGTGCGTTAGTAATGTCGCAAGTCTAACGTAAATGGGAACTCGATTGATGGTCGCGATGCGCTCACGTCCATCTTTCCCGGCGTGTGGTTGAGACGGAAATACCGCGCCAGCCTGCGGCTCTCGGCTTCGAAGGCATTCACCGGGAAGGTCTCGTAACTGCGCCCGCCCGGATGCACCACGTGATACTGGCATCCGCCCAGGCTACGGCCGTTCCAGGTATCGACCAAGTCGAAGGTCAACGGCGAGTCGATGCCGATGGTCGGATGCAGCGCCGACGGCGGCTGCCAGGCCCGGTAGCGTACGCCGGTGACGAACTCGCCGACCACGCCGGTCGGTTGCAGCGGCACGGCGACGCCGTTGCAGGTGAGCACGTAACGGTCCTTGGCCATGCCGCTGACTTTAACTTCCAGCCGCTCCACCGACGAATCGACATAGCGCGCGGTGCCGGTCGAGCTGCCCTCTTCGCCCAGGACATGCCATGGTTCGAGTGCGGTGCGCAATTCCAGTTGCATGCCCTTGACGGCAAAGTCGCCGATCTTGGGGAAGCGGAATTCGAAATGCGGCGCGAACCACTCGGCCTGCATCGGATAACCGGCTTCCTGCATGTCGTCCATGATGTCGTTGAAATCCTGCCAGATGAAATGCGGCAACAGGAAACGATCATGCAGCTCGGTGCCCCAGCGCACCAGACGTTGCGGCTTGTACGGCGTCTTCCAGAAACGCGCCACCAGCGCCCGTAGCAGCAACTGCTGGGTCAGGCTCATGCGCGCGTGCGGCGGCATTTCAAAGGCGCGCAGCTCCAGCAGGCCGAGGCGGCCGGTGGCGCTGTCCGGTGAATACAGCTTGTCGATGCAAAACTCGGCGCGGTGGGTGTTGCCGGTGACGTCGATCAGCAAGTTGCGCAGCAGGCGATCGACCAGCCACGGCGCGCAGCCGCCCTGGGCGATCTGTTTTTCCATCTCGGCGAAGGCCAGTTCGATTTCCACGGTGGAATCATTGCGCGCTTCATCGATGCGCGGCGCCTGTGAAGTCGGGCCGATGAACATGCCCGAGAACAGATAGGACAGCGACGGATGATTGTGCCAGTAGCTGATCAGGCTGCGCAGCAAATCGGGCCGGCGCAGAAACGGCGAATCAGCCGTGGTGGCGCCGCCCATCACCATGTGGTTGCCGCCGCCGGTGCCCGAGTGATGGCCGTCGAGCATGAACTTCTCGGTGGTCAGGCGCGACTCGCGGCCGGCTTCGTACAGGTGCGTGGTCTGGTCGACCAGCTCGCGCCAGTTATAGGCCGGCTGGATGTTGACTTCGATCACGCCGGGGTCGGGCGTGACGCTGAACTTGCGCACGCGCGGATCGTTGGGCGGCTCATAGCCTTCCATCAGCACCGGCTGGCCGAGTTCTTCGGCGGTAGCTTCGATGGCGGCGACCAGTTCGAGATAATTTTCGAGCTGCGCCAGCGGCGGCATGAACAGGTACAGCACGCCGTTGCGCACTTCAGCGCACAGCGCGGTGCGGGTGATCCAGTCGGCCGACTGGAACAGCGCCGGCGCACCGCCGCCGAATCCCTGTGCACCGGGCCCGGCCTTGCCCGGCCCCGTCACCGGACTGCCGCGGCGCGTGCCGTAGTAGTCCTGCTGGAACGCCACCGACGTCGCGCCGTTGAGCACAGGTCGCTGAACAAATTTGAGTCGCACATCGGTCGCCGGCGTCAGCGGAGCGAATTGCTGCGTCGGATCGGCCGCATGCACGTAGGGATAGTCGGTCGACTTGACCCATGGCTGCGAATCCAGCGGCAGGCGATAGCCGAGCGGGGAATCGCCCGGATACAGGTAGCAGCGTTCGCTGCGCAGGAACCAGTCGCCGCTTTGCCAGCCGAGATTGTCGGGGCGGCGCGCCACCGGCAACACATGGCCGGCAACCTTGTCGAGACCTTGCGAAAAAACGCGCATGAGGCGCGCGCGTTCCTGCTTGTCGTCGAGCTTGGAATCGAAAGGATCGACGTTGCCCGGCAAGCGGCGCTCGCGCCACATGTAGTAGAACACGTCCTCATAGGCCGGGAAGATGTGCTTGCCATCGAGCGACAGGCGCGCGGCCACGCCCTTGAGGAAACGCTCCGGGATGTCGTCGTCCTTGACGTTGGGCGTGGTTTCGTCGCCGATCAGGTCGCGGTTGTGCCAGATCGGCTGGCCGTCGCGGCGCCAGTAGCAGTTGAGCGCCCAGCGCGGCAACTGTTCGCCCGGATACCACTTGCCCTGGCCGAAATGCGGCAAGCCCTGCACCGCGTATTTTTCGCGCATGCGGTGGTACAGGTCGGCCGCCAGCGGCTTCTTGGTGGCGCCCAGGGCGGCGGTGCTCCATTCAGGTTCGTCGGGATAATCGAGCGATACGAAGGTCGGCTCGCCGCCCATGGTCAGGCGCACGTCGAGCGCGTCGAGGTCGTCGTCGATGGCATGGCCGAGTTCTTCGATCTCGCTCCATTGCGCTTCGGTGTACGGCTTGGTGACGCGCGGCGCTTCCCAGAAGCGCGACACGCTCATCGAATGTTCGAATTCCACTTCGCAGGGATCGACCATGCCGCTGACCGGCGCCGCCGAGGATGGTTCGGGCGTGCAGGACAGCGGAATATGACCTTCCCCGGCGAACAGGCCCGAAGTCGGATCGAGGCCGACCCAGCCGGCGCCCGGCAGATAGACTTCGCACCAGGCGTGCAGGTCGGTGAAGTCGGCTTCCGGCCCCGACGGGCCATCGAGCGATTTCTGGTCGGCGGTGAGCTGGATCAGGTAACCGGAGACGAAGCGCGACGCCAGGCCGAGGTGGCGCAGGACCTGCACCAGCAGCCAGGACGAATCGCGGCACGAGCCGGAGCCGATCTCGAGCGTCTCTTCCGGCGTCTGTACGCCCGGCTCCATGCGGATGGTGTAGGCGACGGCGTCGGCCAGCTTCTGGTTGAGCGCAACCAGGAAGTCGGCGCTGTTCATCTTCTCGCGCGAAATGCCGTCGAGGAATTTCTGGAAGCGCGGTGTCAGCGGCAGCGTCTTGCGATACGGCGACAGCTCATTTTGCAGCTCCTCGGCGTACTCGAACGGAATCTGCTCGGCATACGGCTCAAGGAAGAAATCAAAGGGATTGATGACCGACATTTCGGCCACCAGATCGACTTCGATGCGGAATTCTTCGGTCTTCTCGGGAAACACCAGCCGCGCCATGTAGTTGGCCTGCGGGTCCTGCTGCCAGTTGATGAAATGCGGTTCGGGAAGGATGCGCAGCGAATAGCTCAATATCCGCGTGCGGCAATGCGGCGCCGGACGCAGGCGCACGATTTGAGGCCCCAGATTGATAGCACGATCGTAACGGTAAGACGTGACATGGTTCAGCGCCACATGAATTGACATGAAGATCCTTTACAACAAACAAGTTGAGCTGACGGACTGCGATGATGGACTACTGTTGATGGGGCAGCATCAGGAAACGTTCACCTGTGGTGCATATTAATGAAATCCCTCAGGCGTGGATAGATTTCATTTTCCCAGCGGCGTCCGTTGAAGACACCATAGTGGCCCACGGCCGTCTGCACGTGGTGCAGGCGCATGTACGGGCGGATGCTGCTGCACATATCCTGTGCAGCGACGGTCTGGCCGACGGCGCAGATGTCGTCCTTCTCACCTTCCACGGTGAACAGTGCGGTGCGCCGGATCGCCTTGAGGTTGACCGGACGCCCCTGAAACTGCAGCAAACCCAGCGGCAGGGCGTGCTCCTGGAACACGACGCGCACCGTTTCCAGATAAAACTCGGCCGGCAGGTCCGACATGGCGAAGTATTCTTCGTAGAACACCTTGATCGCCTCGGCTTTCTCGTGCTGGTCTTCGATCAGGTAGGTGTACAGGTTGCGGAAGGCGTCGACGTGGCGATTGAGGTTCATGTTCATGAACGCCGCCAGTTGCATGAAACCCGGGTACACCTTGCGGCCGCCGCCGGGATGACGCGCCGGCACTGTGCTGACCAGATTCTTTTCGAACCATTCGATCGGCTTGCTCTTGGCCAGCTCGTTGACCGTGGTCGGATTGATGCGGGTGTCCAGCGGGCCTGCCATCAGCGTCATGGTGCGCGGCTGGGCCGGATCGTCGCCGTCGGCCATCACGGCGGCGGCGGTAATGGCCGCCACGGTCGGCTGGCACACCGCGACGATATGCGCGCCGGGACCGATGACTTGCAGGAAACGGATCAGATGGCCGACGTATTCGTCCAGGCCGAAGCGGCCGTGTTCCAGCGCAATGTCGCGCGCATTGTGCCAGTCGGTGATGTAGACGTCATGGTCGCGCAGCAGCGTCTTGACGGTGCCGCGCAGCAGCGTTGCAAAATGCCCGGACATCGGCGCCACCAGCAGCACGGCAGGTTGCTCGGCGGCAGTTTCCTTGCGGAAACGCAGAAGCGTGCAAAAAGGTGTGCGATCGATGATCTCTTCACGCACCGCAACGGTGCGCCCTCCATCCTGAACGCTGTCGATATCGAACGGGGGACGCACATGCGTCAATTGGGTGCGCGCAAATACTTCATAGGCCGCAGCCATTTTGCGCAACATGGGACTGGACGGCAAACCCGGCCAGGTATGCCCCAGGAACGGCGCCGCCGCCCGGGCCGAAGCGCGCAACGGATCCGTGGCGTCGGCGTATTGCTGGTATGCCTGGTAAATATTTGTCATATACAACCCACTCCCTCGGTTTCACCAGTCCCTCCCTCGATGCAATATGCATGCCATTGACCTTCGGGCGCGTATGAAGCGCGCAGGACAAAAGGAGCGTTGCTGGCACGCCCTTTGCAAGTAACGAACATGCAATACCGCAGCACTACCAGCGAGCCGGACAGGCGGCTCCGGAAGTAAGGACGCGTCCTCGCAACTGCGCGTCAACGTATCGACGCGCCAAAGTCAAAGCACACATACACATAAAGGACTGACATGCCTAAAACGACTTTGCGCATCACCAGCAAGAACTATTCGTCCTGGTCCATGCGTGGCTGGCTGCTCGCCAAATTTGCCGGATTGCCGTTCCAGGAAGACATCGTGTCGCCGGACGATCCCGAGGCGCGCGCAGAAATCCTGCTGCTATCCTCATCGATCCTGGTACCCAGCCTGAAACACGGCGAGATCTTCGTCTGGGACACGCTGGCGATCGCCGAATACCTCAACGAAATCCGCCCGGCCGCCAAACTGCTGCCGGCCGACCAGGCGGCGCGCGCGCATTGCCGCGCGATCTGCGGCGAAATGCATTCCGGCTTCAGCGCCCTGCGTTCGGCGCTGCCGATGAACCTGAAAGCGCATTTCCCCAATTTCAAAGTCTGGTCGCGCGCACAGGCCGACATCCAGCGCATCACCACCATCTGGAAGGAATGCCTGGCCACCTACGGCGGGCCCTACCTGTTCGGCGAGCGCACCATGGCAGACGCCATGTACGCGCCGGTGATCACGCGCTTCATCACTTACGACGTCAAGCTGGAACCGATCTGCGCCGCCTACAGCAAGCGCATCATGGCGATGCCGGAGATGAAGGAGTGGATCGCCGCCGCACAGAAGGAGCCGGAAGACATCGACGAACTGGATGTGGAGTTCTAGCCGCAGCGAAGAGAAAAACGAGGAGATGCGCAAGGAGACGCAAGGGTATTTCATCAGCCAATCGAATGCGGTCCGCCGCAGAAAGGATCAGTGTCATGAATACGATAGCCGAAACAAAACCGACCGCCCTGAACGTGTTCTCCCATGTCAGCGAGGGCGACACGCCCTACGAATCCGGCGGCCTGCGCGATTTCTTCCTGTACCGCGACCTCGGCATCGCCGCGGCCACCGGCGGCCAGGTCGTGGCCCAGCTGGTCAAGGCCAACATGGCACCGGAGGCTGGCACCGGCTGGCACCGGCACGAGGCGAATTTTCATATCGTCATCATGCTCAAGGGCTGGGCGCGCTTCATGTACGAGGACCAGGTGACGCTGGTGAAGACCGGCGATTGCGTGCACCAGCGACCGGGCATCGTGCACTTCCTGTTCGATTATTCGCCGGACATGGAGTATCTTGAAATCGTCAGCCCGGCCGACTTCACCACCATCGATATGCCCGCGCCGGCCGCCGTTCCTGCACCGACGCCGTGGGCCTGAACCAGAAGGAGTAAATCATTTTTCGCTCGCATCATCAAACCGGACCGGCCATCGCTGGCGCGAATCGGGACCAGCATCGCGTGCAATTTTCGCTGTCCAAAAGCGGAAATGGCGTGATAGTCTGTGCCTACCTTCACCAGCGATGAGGATGCCGGCAACTACCAATGAACAAATAATATCCGCCCAGTCTCAGGCTGAAGTCTCAAGCTAAAAATCCCCCGCATCAGCACCAGAAAACGAAGCAAATTTATGGCAAATTTTTTCGATGAGATGTACTCCGATGGCGCCGTGTCAGTTCGTAAGCATTACGATGAATTCGCGGCGTGGCTATCTTCCCAATCCGCTGAGACCATCGTCAGGAAACGTGCAGAATCCGACCTGATTTTCCGCCGCGTCGGCATCACCTTCGCGGTGTATGGCAACGATGCTGGTACGGAGCGGCTGATCCCCTTCGACATCATTCCGCGCATTATCCATGCCGCCGAATGGGCCAAGCTGGAAGCAGGCCTGGTGCAGCGCGTCAAGGCGCTCAACATGTTCATCCACGACATTTATCACGGCCAGAAAATCATCAAGGCCGGGGTCATTCCGGCTGAGCAGATTCTGAAGAACGCACAATACCGTCCCGAGATGCAGGACGTCGACGTCGCCTCCGACATCTACGCCCACATCGCCGGCGTCGACATCGTGCGCGCCGGCGAGGGCGAGTTCTATGTGCTCGAAGATAACCTGCGCGTGCCGTCCGGCGTGTCTTACATGCTGGAAAATCGCAAGATGATGATGCGGCTGTTCCCCGAACTGTTCACGCGCCACAAGATCGCGCCGGTCGATCACTACCCCGACATGCTGCTCGACAATCTGCGCTCGGTCGCACCGGTCGGCGTGGTCGACCCTACCGTCGTCGTGATGACGCCGGGGATGTACAACTCGGCGTATTTCGAACACGCTTTCCTGGCGCAGCAAATGGGCGTCGAGCTGGTCGAGGGACAGGATCTGTTCGTCAAGGACGACACCGTCTACATGCGCACCACGCGCGGACCGAAACGCGTCGACGTCATCTATCGCCGCATCGACGACGACTACCTCGATCCGCTGGCGTTCCGCGCCGATTCCTCGCTGGGCGTACCGGGCCTGCTGTCGGCCTATCGCGCCGGCAAGGTCACGCTGACCAACGCCATCGGCACCGGCGTCGCCGACGACAAGTCGATCTATCCATACGTGCCGGACATGATCAAGTTCTACCTGTCCGAAGAACCCATCCTCAACAACGTCCCGACTTACCAGTGCCGCAAGAAGGAAGACCTTTCCTACACCCTAGCCAATCTCGAAAAACTGGTGGTCAAGGAAGTGCACGGCGCCGGCGGCTACGGCATGCTGGTCGGCCCGGCGTCGACCAAGCAGGAGATCGAGGATTTCCGTCAGCGCGTGATCGCCAAGCCGGACGGCTACATCGCCCAGCCGACGCTGGCGTTGTCAGTGTGTCCGACTTATGTCGACGCCGGCATCGCACCACGCCACCTCGATTTGCGCCCCTTCGTGTTGTCCGGCAAGACCGTCTCGATGGTCAAGGGCGGCCTCACGCGCGTGGCGCTCAAGGAAGGCTCGCTGGTGGTGAATTCGTCGCAAGGCGGCGGCACCAAGGACACCTGGATTCTGGAGAAATAAATCATGTTGAGCCGCACCGCTGACCACCTGTTCTGGATGGCGCGCTACACCGAACGCGCCGAAAATACCGCCCGCATGCTCGACGTGCACGTACAGACCGCCCTTCTGCCGCAGTCTACCGACGACGCCGAGCAAGGCTGGCGTGCACTGCTCGGCATTTCCGAGCTGCTCTACGGCTATAACCAGAAGTACGATGCGCTGACGCAAAAGGATGTCATCGACTTCATGGTGCGCGACCCCAGCAATCCATCGTCGATCGCCGCCTGCCTCAAGCAGGCGCGCGAAAACGCCCGCGCGGTGCGCGGCGCGCTGACCACCGAAGCCTGGGAAATCCAGAACGCCACCTGGATCAAGATGCAGGGCTACCTGCAGACCAATGCGCTGGAGCAGAACCCGAGCGACTTTTTTGAATGGGTCAAGCATCGATCGCATCTGTCGCGCGGCGTCACCATCGGCACCATGCTCAAGGATGAAGCCTTCCATTTCATCCGCCTCGGCACCTTCCTCGAACGCGCCGACAATACCGCCCGTATCATCGACGTCAAGTTCCACGGCGCCAAGGAAACCGTCAAGCCGGGCCAAAGCCAGCAACAAGGCCTGCTGAACAAAGAGGCCAAAGCCCAGGACAGCCAGATTGACTTCTATTACTGGGCGGCGATCCTGCGCTCGGTGTCGGGCTTCGAGATTTACCGCAAGGTCTATCGCGATGTCATTACACCGGAGCGCGTGGCGGAACTGCTGATCCTGCGCGCCGACATGCCGCGTTCGCTGGCGGCCTGCATGGATCACGTGCTGAGCAACCTGAAACACGTCCGCAACGATGTCTCGGCAGATACCGAACGCTTCGCCGGCAAACTGGACGCCGATCTCAAGTTCAGCCGCATTGAAGAAGTCTTCGATGCCGGCCTGCACGATTACCTGACGGTGTTTCTGGAACGTATTTTTGAGCTCGGCAATCGTATCAGCAAGGATTTTCTTGTTCCTTTGGCAGCATAAATTGTATAAAAATTATTAATCTGCCAATCGGACGCTTAAGAATTGTCTGGAATTTGCCGATAATGTGTCAGGTCCACGACATTTGGGCCCCGCCCGCACTCAGCGCCGGCGGGGCTTCCTGTAAAATCCGGCTTTTACATTTTTAGCTCACATCATGACTTATTGCGTTGCCATGCGCCTGAACGAAGGCCTGGTCTTTTTATCCGACTCGAGGACCAATGCGGGCGTCGATCATATCGGCACGTTCCGCAAGATGAACGTCTACGAGAACCCGGGCGAACGCGTCATGGTGATGATGACGGCTGGCAATCTTTCCATTTCGCAATCGATCCGCCAGATCGTTTCCGAGAAGACCAACGCCGAAGGCCACACCATCTGGACCGCTACGTCGATGTACGAAGCCGCGCAGATCCTCGGCGACGCCATCCGCACCGTGCATCAGCGCGATGCGGAGGAACTGGCCAAGTTCGGCATCGACTTCAATGTCAGCATCATCTTCGGCGGCCAGATCAAGGGTGAGCGCTGCCGCCTGTTCCAGATGTATTCGGCCGGCAACTTCATTGAATCGCACGACGAGAATACCTATTTCCAGATCGGCGAAGCCAAGTACGGCAAGCCGATCATCGACCGCGTCGTGACTCCGCACACCTCGCTGGACGAGGCTGCCAAGTGTGCGCTGATCTCGATGGATTCGACGCTGAAGTCGAACATCTCGGTCGGCTTGCCGCTGGACCTGCTGGTCTACAACAACAACGACCTGGCAGTGACGCGCTTCGTCACCATCGACGAGCACAACCAGTATTTCCAGATGATCCGCCGCAGCTGGGGTTCCCAATTGAAGCGCGTGTTCGAGGCGATTGACGATCCGGTCTGGGACGCAGCCCCTGAAGCGACGCTCAATGTCTTGTCGTCATCCGTCGACCACAGCCAGCCGGTGCGCGTGCAACCGCCCGAAGCAGTGGCCCGCGATGTCCCGCCGATCACCCGTCAGACCCTGGCCGGCGACGGCGAGGCGGATGTGGCGCAGCAACCGAACTGATCGCGCGCTGCAGATCATCCAAACAAAAACGGCTGCAATTGCTTGCAGCCGTTTTTTATTGCCCGGCGCCAACCAGGCGGCAATATTTGCGACGCTTACTTGACGATAGTCTGGGCTTCGCCTTCGGCGCGGGCGCGGATTTCGCCAATGCGGAACACGGTCTCGCCGGCCGCCTTCAGTTGCGCTTCGGCGGCGTCGGCGTTTTCTTTCGACACGATCACGGTCATGCCGATGCCGCAGTTGAAGACGCGGTGCATTTCGGCGTCAGCCACGCCGCCGTGCTGCTGCAGCCAGGTGAACAGCGGCGGCATGGTCCAGGCCTTGCTGTCGAGCACGGCAGTCAGGTTGTCTTGCAGGACGCGCGGAATGTTTTCGACCAGGCCGCCGCCGGTGATGTGGACCATGCCCTTGACTTCCATCGCTTCCATCAGCGCCAGCAACGGCTTGACGTAGATACGGGTTGGTTCCAGCAGCACGTCGGCCAGCTTGCGACCGTGGAAATCGGCGTTCAGGTCAGGTTTGGCGACTTCCAGGATCTTGCGCACCAGCGAATAACCGTTGGAGTGCGCGCCCGACGAGGCCAGGCCTAGCACGACGTCGCCTGGGATGATCTTGGTGCCGTCGATCAGCTTGGACTTTTCAACCGCGCCGACGGCGAAGCCGGCCAGGTCGTATTCGCCATCCGGATACATGCTCGGCATTTCAGCGGTTTCGCCGCCGATCAGCGCGCAGCCGGCTTGTTCGCAGCCCTTGGCGATGCCTTTGATGACATCGGTGGCGCTGGCCACGTCGAGCTTGCCGCAGGCAAAGTAATCGAGGAAGAACAGCGGCTCGGCGCCCTGCACCAGGATGTCGTTGACGCTCATGGCGACCAGGTCGATGCCGACGGTGTCATGCTTGTTGAGGTGGAAAGCCAGTTTCAGCTTGGTGCCGACGCCGTCGGTACCCGACACCAGCACCGGCTCCTTGAATTTCTTGCTGATTTCAAACAACGCGCCGAAACCGCCGATCCCGCCCAGCACGCCTTCGCGGGTCGTACGCTTGGCAAACGGCTTGATAGCCTCGACTAAAGCGTCGCCCGCATCGATATCGACGCCCGCGTCGCGGTAGGAGAGGGAAACATTGGATGATGAAGTCATGATGATATTGGCACTGGAGGCGGTAAAATAGAGGAGTATCTGCGACAACAAGGCCGCGGAAACCTGAAGTAAACCGTGATTTTAACAAACCGATTCATCTAAAGCCCTATTTCCATGCCTTTTTCTTTAACGGATGAGCAAAAACAAAGCTTGTTGTGGCTCACCTTAGGGCTGTTGTTGGTAGGCCTCCTGATCTTGCTGGGGCCGATGCTGACCCCGTTCGTGACCGCCGCCATCCTGGCCTACGCCCTCAATCCGGGCGTCGACTGGCTGGCGCGCCGCCGCATCGGGCCGTTTTTGCTGCCACGGGTGGTGGCAGTGCTGATCGTCGTCCTGCTGCTTTTGCTGGCCGGGCTGGCGCTGGTCCTGATCGTGGTGCCGGTGCTGGTGAAGGAAATTCCGCTGCTGCAACAGCAAATTCCGAATTTCCTCGACAAGCTCAATGCCAAGGTCGCGCCGCGCCTGAGCGAATTCGGTATCCACGTGCGCCTCGACATCACCGGCATCAAGCGCATCCTGACCCAGCAACTGGCCACCAGCGGCGATGAAATCTGGGCCTCGGTGCTGGCGTCGGCCAAAATCGGCGGCACGGCGCTGCTGACCTGGGCCGCCAACCTGCTGTTCATCCCGATGGTGCTGTTCTACCTGTTGCAAGACTGGCATCCCTTCATCAAGCGCCTGCGCGGCATGATCCCGCGCCGCTGGGTGGGCAAGATCAGCGCCATGACCGAAGAAGTCGACGACTTGCTGGCGCAATACCTGCGCGGCCAATTGCTGGTCATGTTGATCCTGGCGACCTATTATTCAGTTGCGCTGGCGATCGCCGGCTTCGACATCGCCTTGCCGGTCGGTATCCTGACCGGTTTGCTGGTGTTCATCCCGTACGTCGGTTTCGGCCTCGGCCTGGTGCTGGCGCTGATCGCCGCCGTGCTGCAATTCACTGGCCTGTACGGCCTGGTCGCCGTGGCCATCATCTATGGCATCGGCCAGGTGCTGGAAAGCTTCATCCTGACGCCGCAACTGGTGGGCGAACGCATCGGCCTGCATCCGCTGATGGTGATCTTCGCGCTGCTGGCGTTCGGTCAGTTGTTCGGTTTTGTCGGCGTGCTGGTGGCCCTGCCCGCCTCGGCGATCATGTCGGTGGTGGTGCGCCACCTGCGCCAGCATTACCTGAGCAGCAGCTTCTACAATAGCGAGACATGAGACAACTTCTGCTGGATTTGAGCGCGCAGCAGCCGCCGACTTTCGACACGTTTGTGACAGGCCAGAATGCAGAATTGCTGCAACGCCTGCAAGACATCGCCGCGGCGCACGCGCAACCGACCTTGAACGATCGCTTCATCTATCTCTGGGGCGAAACCGGCGCGGGCAAAACACATCTGCTGCACTCCCTGGTGCAGAAGGTTCCGAGCGGTTCCCGCCTGATTTCCGCCGATGCCGACGATGGTGCTTTCGACTACGACCCGGCCATCCAATGCTACCTGCTCGACGACTGCGAGCAATTGCCGCCGGCGTCGCAGATCGCCGCCTTCGCCCTGTTCAACCAGATCCGCGAACTCGGCGGCTACCTGGTCAGCGCGGGCGCACAGCCGCCGGCACAGCTGCAGGTGCGCGAAGACTTGCGTACGCGCCTCGGCTGGGGCCTGATCTATCAAGTGCACGGCCTCACCGACGATGAGAAGATCGCCGCGCTGACGCAATCGGCGCAGGCGCGCGGCATGACCGTGTCAGCCGGCATCCTGTCCTACCTGCTCACCCATTACCGGCGCGACATGCCTTCGCTGTCGCGCATGCTCGACGCGCTCGACCGCTATTCGCTCGAAACCAAGCGCCCCATCACCCTGCCGCTGCTACGCGACCTTCTTCAACAGGAAGCTGAAAACGAAACGCCATGAATCTCGCCTTATTTGACCTCGACCATACGCTGATCCCGATCGACTCCGACCATGAGTGGGGCGAGTTCCTGGCGCGCACCGGCGCCATCGATGCCGCCGCCTTTCGCAAGGCCAACGATGAATGGTTTGCGCATTACCAGGCCGGCACGCTGGATCCGGTGAAGTATCTCGAGTTCGCCTTCGGCACCCTGTCCAAATTCCCGCGCGCCCAGCTCGATGCCTGGCATGCGCAATTCATGGCCGAGGTCATCCAGCCCGCCATGGCACCCGCCGCGCTCGCGCTGGTGCAAAAACACCTCGACGCCGGCGACCTGGTGGCCATCATTACCGCCACCAACAGCTTCGTCACCGAACCGATCGCCAAATTGTTCAAGGTCCATCACCTGATCGCTGCGCTGCCGGAGTTCGACGCGGAAGGCAACATCACCGGCCGCCTGGCCGGAACGCCGACCTTCGGCCCGGGCAAGATCGTGCACACCCAGGCCTGGCTGAAAGAGCAAGGCAAGAGCATCGCCGATTTCCCGCAAAGCCATTTCTACAGCGATTCACAAAACGACATCCCGCTGCTGGCCGCCGTCACCCACCCGGTCGCCACCAATCCGAACGACAAGCTCAAGGCGCATGCGATTGCCCAAGGCTGGCCCATCCTGAATCTCTTCGACGCCCACGCGCAATGATCAAAAAATTCATCCGCTCCTTCCTGGGCAAGAAAAAAGAGCTCGACACCACCCAGCCCACCGTACTCAGCCAGAAGCAGCATGGCATCGATCTGCAACTGGTCTCGCCCAACGCAATCCGCGTCACGCAGACCTTGCAGGAAGCCGGCTTCAAGGCCTTCATCGTCGGCGGCGCTGTGCGCGACCTGCTGCTGTCGGTCAAGCCCAAGGACTTCGACGTCGCCACCAACGCCACGCCCGAAGAGATCAAGCAATTGTTCCGGCGCGCCTTCATCATCGGCCGCCGCTTCCAGATCGTGCACGTGATGTTCGGCCAGGAGCTGATCGAAGTCACCACCTTCCGCGGCAGCTCGGCGGACGCCGCGCCCAAGGATGAACACGGGCGCGTCCTGCGCGACAACACCTTCGGCGAACAGCATGAAGACGCGGTGCGCCGCGACTTCACCATCAACGCCATGTATTACGATCCGGCGGCGCAAACGGTGCTCGACTATCACGGCGGCATCGCCGATATCCGCGCCAAGACCTTGCGCATCATCGGCGTGCCGGAAGCACGTTATCGCGAAGATCCGGTGCGCATGCTGCGCGTGGTGCGCTTCGCCGCCAAGCTCAAGTTCAGCATCGACGCCGCCACCAGCGCACCGATTCCGGTCATGGCGCCGCTTATCAACAACGTGCCGGCGGCGCGCGTGTTCGACGAAATGCTCAAGCTGCTCATGAGCGGCCACGCGCTGGCCTGCCTGCAACAGCTGCGCAAGGAAGGCTTGCATCACGGCTTGCTGCCGCTGCTCGACGTGGTGCTCGAACAGCCGCTCGGCGAAAAATTCGTGACCCTGGCGCTGGCCAATACCGACGCACGCATCAAACAGGGCAAGCCGGTCTCGCCGGGCTTCCTGTTCGCTTCGCTGCTGTGGCATCAGGTCCTGGAAAAATGGCGCGCCTATCAGGCATCCGGTGAATACCCGATCCCGGCGCTGCACCTGGCGGCCGACGACGTCCTCAACGCACAGACCGAGAAGCTCGCCCTGCAGCGCAAGATCGCTTCCGACATGCGTGACATCTGGGCCATGCAGCCGCGCTTCGAACGCCGCACCGGCAAGGCGCCGTATAAGTTGCTGGAGCATCTGCGCCTGCGCGCAGGTTACGACTTCCTGCTGCTGCGTTGCGCCTCCGGCGAAATCGATGCAGAACTGGGCGACTGGTGGACCGACTTCATGGAAGCCGACGGCGCCGGCCGCGAATCGCTGCTGGCGCGCAAGCCGGCGACAAGCAGCGCTGCCGGCGCAGGCTCGTCAGGCCCCGCCGGTGCAGGCACAGGCCCCGCCCCGGCGGCCCGCAAGCGCAAGCGCCGCGGCGGCCGCAATCGCAGCAAGAGCGGCGGTGGCGAAGGTGGCGGCAACTCCTCCTCTGACGGCGACGCATGAGGCCTGCGGCAACAGCCGTAACGGCGGTGCGCGCCTACGTCGGCATCGGCGGCAACCTGGGCGACGCCCGTGCGACGGTGGAAGATGCCTTACGCCGCCTGGCACTGTTGCCCGACACCATGCTGAGCGCACAATCACGGCTATACCGCACCGCGCCGGTTGACGCCGGCGGTGACGATTACGTCAATGCCGTCGCGCAACTCGACACCATGCTCACGCCGCATACACTGCTGGCAGCCTTGCAAACTATCGAACTGGCGCATGGACGCGAACGTCCTTATCGCAATGCGCCGCGCACCCTCGATCTCGATATCCTGTCCTACGATGACTTGCAGTTCGCGGACGACGTGTTGACGCTGCCGCATCCGCGCATGGCGCAGCGTGCCTTCGTATTGATTCCCTTGTTGGAGATTGCGCCGGACGCCGTCATCCCCGGCATCGGTGCAGCCCGTGACCTGCTTTTACAAGTGCAGGACCAGGCGATAGAATTGCTGAACTGATCCGCGCCTTCAGGTTTCGGCAGCGCCTGCCGGAGGGCGTAGTTCTCCCAAACGGCGATGGTGGCCCTTGAGCCATATGGGCAAATCGTTGGCCGGCATCGGCCTCGCGATCAGGTAACCCTGCCCTATCATACATCCCGACTCCTGCAACAAACGCCAGTCTTCGATCGTTTCAATGCCTTCCGCCACGGTCACCAGCTCCAGCCGCCTGGCCATGTCCAGCGCCGATTGCAAAATCACGCGCAAGTTCTGGCGTGAATGCGCACCATGCACAAACGAGCGATCGATCTTGAGTTCGGTGAATGGTATGCGCGCCAGCTGCTGCATCGACGAGAAGCCGGTACCGTAATCGTCGATCGACAAACCGAAACCCTTGAGGCGCAGTCGCGCCAGCGTGCCGAGCGCCGTGCCGAGATTTGCCACCACCGAGCCTTCGGTAATTTCCAGCACCATCTGGTCTGCCTGCAAGGCATGCTGCGCCAGCAGGTCGACGATCTTCTGTACGAAGCCCGGAATGTCAAGCGACAGCGGCGACAGGTTCACCGCCACTTTCAGCTGCAATCCGCGCTCGTTCCACAGCGCCGCCTGCGCCATCGCCTGCGTCAGCATCGACAAGGTCAGCTCGTGGATCAGGCCGCTCTTCTCCGCCAGCGGAATGAAACGATCGGGCGGCACCATGCCGTTGGTCGGATGCATCCAGCGCGCCAGCGCTTCGACACCCTTGAGCATGCCGGTGCGAATATCCACCTTGGGTTGGTAGAAGGCGATGATTTCGCCGTTGCGGATCGCCGTCGCCAACTCCGTTTCGCACACGGCAGGCAATGCATTGTCTTTCGCCGGCAGCGCCAGGTTGGCGTCGAAGGACTTCAGCGCGCCGAGGATTTTTTCCTGGTTGAGCGGCTTTTGCAGCGCGCCCAGTACGTGCATGCCGAGCGCCTCGATCATGGTCTCCACCGACGCCAGCAGGGAAGTCTCGCGGCTGGAAGCGACGATGATGGGGAAATTCAGTTTTCTTTCCTGCAGGTGCTGGATGAACTCGACGCCATCCATGCCGGGCATCTCGAGATCGACGATCACGAGACTCGGCGGCAACTTCAGCAACGCAAGCAAATCGAGTGCTTCCTGGCCGTCGCCCGCTTCATAGATCATTTCCACGCCGAGGTCTCGCATCAGGCCCACAGTGTGCAAACGTTGCAGAGGACTGTCGTCGACAATCAGCAAAGTCTCAATGGTAAAGGGCGTCATGTTAGTAGCCATATTGGTTGATCACGGAAGACATGCTCTCGAGAGAAATCACATCGCTTACGCCGCCTTGCACCAATGCCTCCTTGGGCATGCCGAAAACCACGCAGCTGTTTTCATCCTGTGCATACGTTGACGCGCCTGCGTCGCGCAATTCCTTCATGCCGCGCGCGCCGTCGTCGCCCATTCCGGTCATGATGATGCCCACTGCATTCTTGCCGGCAGCTTTGGCGACGGAACGGAACAAGACGTCCACCGATGGCTTGTGACGGCTGACGAGAGGGCCGTTGACCACTTCTACATAGTACTGCACGCCATCACGCTTGACCATCATATGCGACCCGCCCGGCGCAACGAGTGCGCGTCCTGGCAACACCAGGTCGTAATGCTCGGCCTCCTTGACCTCAATGACGGAAATGGCGTTGAGGCGTTTGGCGAAACTGAGCGTGAACTTCTCCGGCATATGCTGCACGATGATGATGCCAGGACATGCCTCCTGCAGATCGCGCAACACTTTTTCCAGCGCTTGCGGACCACCGGTCGAGGCGCCGATGGCGACGATTTTCGGCGTAACGGGAATCAGTCCATCGAGGTAGCCGGGTGGATCCAGCACCGCGTCGGCCGTTAGCCTGCTGCCGTCGGCGATGCCTGCCGCAACGGAATCGTGGCGCGCATTGCGCTCGGCCTCGTTGCCGAAGTTCAAGCTTGCTGATGAATTCGGCGCATTCGGCGTACGGCGCAGGCGCGCCTGCGCAGCAGCGCGTATCGCCGCAATCAGATCCTCCGAACTGTCCTGCAAAAAATCGCGTATGCCCAGCTGCGGCTTGGTGATGATGCCGACCGCGCCTGCGGCCAACGCCTCCATCGTCACCGTTGCGCTGCGCTCGGCCAGTGACGAACAGATCACCACCGGGGTCGGCCGTATCGCCATGATCTGGCGCAGGAAGGTGATGCCGTCCATGCGCGGCATTTCAATGTCGAGGACGATGACGTCGGGCCAATTGGCGCGCATTTTCGCCATCGCGAAAATCGGGTCCGGCGCCGTTGCAATGACACTGATGTCATGACAGGGCTCCAGCAGATCCTGAATGACCTGGCGCACGACCGATGAGTCGTCGACTATCATGACCTTGATCGTCATGTCCGCTCCTTGCCAAACGCTGCGCTGCGTTGCGGTCTGCCTGCAGCTGCAGCAGGAACTTTTTCCATGTCGTGCGAAACACCGTGGCCGTGTCTGACCCAGACGTCGCCATTGTTGAGATCGAAGCGCAGATAGCGATAGCCTTCGCCCGCCACATCCTGCGCCGTCACGGGGATGTGATGCTGCTGCAGGATGTCGAGTGCAAAATCGGCATTGGCCTGGCCTATCCTGAGTTTCGTCGGCGGCAGGCCCAGCACGTTGCCGCCGCCGAAAACCTTGACCGTGTAGTCGGCGATGTGCGTGCCATGAACCCGAACCTGCTCCAGCAAGCGCGACAAAGCCTCGTCGCCGTAACGGCCATCGGGCGCTTCGTGCACTTGCTCACCGTTGGCATCCAGCCGGGGGGAATGCCGCCGCTCCGGCAGGACGAAATGACACAGCCCACCGAAATGTCGCACCGGATGCCAAAGGGTGATCGCCACACAGGAGCCGAGCAGCGTCTCGACCTGCAGGTCGCCCTGGCCGAAATACACTTCACCCAGATTGACGAAGATGCGCTGCGTCATGGCAGCCGCCGATAGATCGAAGGTGCGTGCATTCGCAACTCCAGCGGCATGCCGTGGAGCGATTCGGAATGGCCGACGATGAGCCAGCCGCCCGGGCGCAGTTTATTCACCACGGAACGCAGGACATCGACCTTGGTCGGAAAATCGAAATAGATGATGACGTTGCGCAGGAACACGACATCGAACTGTCCGTCCATCTCGACCGGCAGGTTCAGCAGATTACGTTGCTCGAAGTTCACGCGTTTGCGGATCTTCTGTTCGATCAGGAAATGGCCGTCGTACTCGCCGGTTCCGCGCAGGCAATAGCGCGACAGATACGGCGGCGGAATCAGCTCGCCGCGCACCATCGGATACAGGGCGCGCCGGCCGAACGACAGCACGCGCTGGCTGATGTCGGAAGCAAGGATGCTCCACGGAAGCTGGCTGCGATGATCGTCCAGCACCATGGCGATGGAATAAGCTTCCTCTCCGGTCGAACTGGCGGCGCTCCATACCTTGAGCGGATGACGCCGGTCGATCTCCGGCAGGATCTCATCGCGCAGGGCATCGAAGTGCTTCTGCTCGCGGAAAAAATAAGTCTCGTTGGTGGTGATCAGGTCGATCGCGCGTTGCCGCTCCGCTTCTTCCTGCGGCCGCGAAATCAGCGAGTGGTATTCCTTCAGGCTGGACAGGCTCAGCTCGCCCAGGCGGCGGGAAAGGCGGCTGCACAGCAGCGCTTTCTTCGAGAAAGGCAGGTACAGCCCGATGTGCTCCCTGAAAAGCTGCTGGAACAACAGCATTTCCTGATCGCTGACATCCAGTGCCATAGACTCGATGCTGGAACTCATCTGCGTGATCCCCGGTTGACGATTGCCTGCTTCTTGTCGCATGACGCCGCCGACGAAGGGAGGCGTCTTTCCGATTCTACTGTCCGGACGGCGCCGACAGTTCTTCCACTGCGGCCATGCCGATCAGCGTTGACAGTTCATCCACCGACAACACCGCCTTGACGTCCAGCACCACCACAAACCGGTCCTTGATGTTGATCATGCCTTCGATGAAGTCGGCGCGCAGGCGCGCCCCGAACGACAGCGGCGGTTCGATCTTTTCATCTTCGACGGTCAGCACTGCCCGCACCGCATCCACCATCACGCCCAGCAGCAAACCCTGTTGTTCTTGCATCAGCTCCATGATGACGATGCAGGTGCGCTTGGCGACCGGCGTCTGCGCCCTGCCGAAACGCACCGACAAGTCGATCACCGGAACCACGGCGCCGCGCAGGTTGATCACGCCGCGTAAAAAATCCGGCATCAGCGGTACTTCGGTGAGGCTGCTGAATTCGATGATTTCGCGAATATCTTCAATCGGCATGGCGAACATTTCTTCGCCCAGCACGAAAGTCAGGAACTGGCGGCTCTGCACCGGTTCCTGATGCTGCGTCCTGGCGAACGACGATTCGCCGTTAAGCGACAAACTTGGCATGCATGTACTCCTCAAACATCCGACAACACCGTTTCCATTTTTCCATCGGCAGCTGCAGCGCCGAGGTATTTTCCTTCGCGCACCGGGGGTTCCGGCGGCAAGGGCGGGAGCTCATCTTCAGGCGCACCCAGTGAAAAATATCCCATCAGTTCACGCAGTTGATGGGCCTGCTCATTCATTTCTTCCGACGTCGCCGACAACTCCTCCGAGGCCACCGCATTGAGCTGGATGGCCTGCGTGATCTGGCCGATGGCGCTGTGTATCTGCACCAGGCTGGCATTCTGGTCGCGCGCCGACAGCGAGATCGCATCGACCAGGTCGGCGGTTTGCTGGATTGACGGCAGCATGCCTTCCAGCAACAGGCCCGCCTTCTCGGCCAGGCCGACGCTGTGGTCCGACACCGAGACGATTTCCTGAGCGGCGATCTGCGAACGCTCGGCCAGCTTGCGCACTTCGTTGGCCACCACCGCAAAGCCCTTGCCATTCTCGCCGGCGCGCGCTGCTTCGATCGCGGCATTGAGTGCCAGCAGATTGGTCTGGTAGGCGATGTCATCGATCACGCCGATCTTGGCGACGATCTGGTGCATGGCTTCCAGCGTCTCGCGTACGGCTTCGCGCCCTTCTGTCGCAGCGCGGGCCGATTCGCTGGCGATGGCGTTGGTGTGGTTGGCGTTGGCGGTGTTATGGCTGACCGTCAGTGAAATCTGACCGATGGCGCTGCTGGTCTCTTCGGAATCGGCCGCCTGCTGGGAGGAATTCTTGCTGAGCTGTTCGGCGGCCGACGTCAGCTGTCCCGATGCCGAGGCCAGCGTGACCGCCGCCGTATTGACATCCCTGAGCACCAGCGAAAGCTGGTGGAGCATGCGCTGCGCGCTGTGCAGCACGCTGCCCTGGCCTTGCTTGCCGATGGCGAACTGCACCGTCAGATCGCCGTCGGCAATCTTGCGCAAGATACGCATGACTTCGCGTGGATCGCCACCGATCTGGCGCGCAAAGGTACGCCGCGTGTACAGCGCCAATGCCAGCGCGATGACCAGCGCCAGCGCAGTGACCGCGACAACTTCTTCCATCGTCCGGCGTTCAAGCACCGCGGCCCTGGTTTTGTTCTGCGTCGCCTGACGCATGTTTTCATCCACCAACGCCGCCAGTTGCGAGCGCAGGCTGTCGGATTCGATGCGCAGCGAATCGGGATTGCCTTTGACGTCTTCGTCACGCAGCAACTGATCGCGCCTTTGTTCGACGCGTTTGATGTAGCTGCCGAGCAGCACATCGGCCTGCTGTTGCAAGGTGCGCTCAAGATCGCTCAGAACCGTGGTGGCCTTGTAGTTCAGATAGGCCCGGCTGAGATCGTCCAGGCGATACTTCAGCACATCGGCGATGCGTTTTCGTTCCATGCCCTCTTCCGTTTTCTCCATACTCTGCATGGACATGGCGATCTCGACGGCGGCCTTGTTGGTCTGGTTGAGGTTGACGATAGTCAGCAGGTTGACGGTATAAATCTCTTGCAACATGGCATTGACGCGAAACAGATTGACCACGCCATCCGCGCCGACCGCGGCGGTGAGCAGCGCGCCGAAAGCAAAACAGACTGCAAGCTTGCTGGAGAGCTTCATCACAATTCCTCCTCGCCTCAACCTATCCTGGCGTATGGGTCAAAAGCGCTTGAACGAAGATTCGTCAATCGGATCGTCCCCGCCGTCCAGCATCGAGATGCGGGCGGGCTTGACGAACTTGGTGCTGATCGTCGGCGGCTCATTGACCACCTTGCCTGGCTTTGATGCCTTTTTCGACTGCGGACGCTTTTCTTCACCGACCTGGAAGAACAGGATCAACTCCTGCAACTGCATGGCCTGCGCGCTCATTTCTTCGGAGGTGGACGACAATTCTTCGGAAGCCGACGCCGTCAGTTGCGTGGTCTGCGCCATCTGGTGCACGGCGTTGTTGATCTGTTCGAGACCTGCCGACTGCTCGCGCGACGCGGCTGAAATCTCCTGCACCAGATCGGCGGTCTTGCGGATCGACGGCACCATCTGGTCCAGCAGATGGCCGGCTTTTTCAGCCAGGCTGACGCTGTTCTCGGCGACGGCGATGATTTCCTGCGCGGCGATCTGCGAACGTTCCGCCAACTTGCGCACCTCGGCCGCCACCACCGCGAAGCCCTTGCCGTGTTCGCCGGCGCGCGCCGCCTCGATGGCGGCGTTGAGCGCCAGCAGATTGGTCTGGTAGGCGATGTCGTCGATGATGCCGATCTTGCCGGCAATTTGCTTCATGGCCATCACCGTTTCGCGCACCACCTCGCCGCCTTCCACTGCGGAACTTGCCGACTTGCTGGCGATGCTGTCGGTGACGCGGGCGTTCTCCGCGTTCTGCGCGATGGTGGCGGTGATCTCCTCCACCGAGGCGCTGGTCTCTTCGACATTGGACGCCTGCTGCGATGCGTTCTTGCTAAGCGCCTGCGACGACGCCGATATCTGCTCCGACGCCGACGCCAGCGAACTGGCGGTGCCGTTGACGTCGCCGATCACGGCGGTCCATTTGGCGATCATCTGCTGGGTGCTGTGCAAGACGCTGCCGGTATCTCTTTCCGACACCGGCACCTTGACCGTAAGATCGCCTTCAGCCACCTTGCGCAGCACGATCATGGCGTCGCGCGGCTCGCCGCCGAGTTGCGAACGGATCACCCGGTAGGTGAAGAACAGGCACACCAGCAACAGCAGCATCGATGCGCCCAGCAGCGAAAAGATCACCATCTCCAGTTCGGAATAGCGCGCCTGCGCGACGTTCACGCGCCTCTGCGTACGCTCATCCACCATGCGCAGGAAGTCGTTGATCGGCACCATGATGCGTCCCACCATGGCGCGGTAATTCTGGTCGAACATCAGCTCTTGGGCCATCGCCTGGTTGGGAGCGCCGGTCACGGTGAAGTTGCCGGCCCCATCGTCGAACTGCCCCTTGACCGCATTGAACGCGGTGATCTCGGTCTTGGTCAGCGCATCGGAGGTGGCCTTCGCCTCCTGCATCTTCGCCAGTTCCTGTGCGGTGAAACCGGCCTGCTTCATCAGGTCGAGCAGCGGTGTCGCCGGATCGGCCGGCATGGCGTTGAGCTGCTTGGCCATCACCAGATCAAGGTTGACCCTCTCATAGTTTTTCGGACGCGGACGCTTGCCGTTGCGGATGTCGAGCACGATGTAGTAACGCTCTTCGTCGTTGGGGTCACCCGTCGTGACATAGGCGCGGCCGAACTTGGTCAGGTCTTCCGAACTGCGCCGCATTTCATTGGCAAGCACGAAGGAGTAATAGCGCGATTCGTGCGCCAGGTCGAGATTGGTGTTGGCCTCCTTGAGCGCGCGCGTGACGCTGACGATCGACCCCATCAGCACCGCCAGCACAATCACCAGCCAGACGAAGAGCTGCCGGATGCTCATTCGTTGCGTCAACTTGTTTTTCATGACTACTCCCCTGTTCTGCATTCTGTCTTCCTGGTCGGCGCCGCGGCGGATGGATTCCTTCGCGCGCGCCTGCTTTTTCATGTCAGTCATTCGCTGCGCTCATCCGATTCTCGGCTCGGCGTACGTTGGCCTGCTCCATCCTTCCCGTATGCGCGATCAGATGCGGCACATCCAGGATCAGTGCCACGCGTCCGTCGCCGAGGATGGTTGATCCGCTCAATCCCTTCACCTTGCTGAACAGCTTGCCGAGCGGCTTGATCACGGCCTGGCATTCGCCCAGCAGGTTGTCGACCAGCAGTCCCGCGCGCAGCGGTCCATACTGGACGATCACCAGGCTCTTGCGCGCCGATTCGCGCTGCGGCAGGTCGAACAGTTCGCGCAAAGGAATGAACGGCAGCGGCTCGTCACGCAGCGTCACCACGTTGTTGTGCACCTGATGGCTGGACAGGTTGATGCATTCCACCACCAGGTCGAGCGGAATGACGAACACCGCGCCGCCGACCACGACCTGGAAGCCGGCGATGATCGCCAGCGTCAGCGGCAGACGAATGCGCACCATCGTGCCCTGGCCGGGATTGCTGTAGATCTCGACTTCGCCTTGCAGCGCATCGATGTTGCGCTTGACCACGTCCATGCCGACACCGCGGCCGGACAGCGATGTCACTTGCTCGGCAGTCGAGAAGCCGGGCTCGAAGATCAGCCGGAAGATGTCGCGTTCGGACAAACCCGCCTCTGCCGTCACCAGTCCCTGCTGGACCGCCTTCTGCAGGATGCGATCCTTGTCGAGGCCGCGCCCATCGTCGAATACTTCGATCACCACGCTGCCTGATTCATGCGTTGCGTTCAGGCGCAATACGCCTGTCTCCGGCTTGCCGGCGGCCCGGCGCGCTTCCGCCGATTCGATACCGTGATCCAGGGCGTTGCGCACGATATGCATGAGCGGGTCGGAGATCTTTTCCACCATCGACTTGTCCAGCTCGGTGTCGGCCCCTGTGACGATCAGTTCGATGTTCTTGCCGATCTCGCGCGACATGTCGCGCACTACGCGCGGGAAGCGCTGGAAGACCTCATTGATCTGCACCATGCGCAACGTCAACGCAGCGTCGCGTATCTGTTCCACCAGCCCGGAAATCACCTGCGTGGCTTCTTCGAAACGCTGATCCTTCTTGCGTTTTGCCACCAGGCTGGCGCCGGCACCGGCGATGACCAGCTCGCCCACGAGGTCGATCAACTGATCCAGCTTGGAGACTTCGATCTTGATGAATTTCTGTTCCGAGCCTTTCTTTTCTTCGCCGGCTTTCTGGCGCGTGGCCGGCATCCACGCAGAAATCTGCGACGCTGCCGCAGCATGCGCACCCGGGTCGGTAGCGGCATGGACAGCGTCAACTGCGTCGAACTGCAACTGACGCCACTCAATGGCATTCAGGGCGCCGGACTGCAACAAATGCAAAGCGACCTCTTCGCGTTCGGGCAGGCCTTGCAGCCAGCGCCGGTAGTCGGTCAATTGGCTGTGCGGCGCCAGGATGACAATGTCGCTGTCGTCGCGCACGAATTCAAATACGCTCTCGATTTCCTCGCGCTGAGCAGTGCTGGAAAAACCGATCTCAAAGCCGATGTAGCATAGTTCCGCATCCATGTCGTCGACGGGAGGAATGGCGAGATCGATCACATGCGCATAGACCATGCCGCCCATCGTCAGCAGGTAGCGCAGGAAGGACAAGGGATCGAGGCCATCGCGCAGGACATCGGGGCTGAAGCGCAACGAAAGGTGCCAGTGCGGATTGGAGACGGCGCCGGCGGCCGTCGCATCGGGCACGGCAACCGCCACCTCCTCCGGGATGATTGCGGCGCTTTCCGGCTGCGGCTGCGCGACCTGCGCCAGGTACGCATTGAGTGTTGCCTCCAGTTCGGCGCGCCGGATCGGATCCGGATCCTGTTCTTCCTTGAGTTCAGCGATGGCGTCGACCAGTTCGCTCATGTAGTCGCCGCAATTAAGCAGCAGCGACATCATGGCGTCATCAAGCTTCACGATGCCGTTGCGCACCTTGTCGAGGACGTTTTCCAGCAAATGGGTGAAGCTGACGATGCTGTCGAAAGCAAACAGTCCGGCCGACCCCTTGATCGTGTGCGCGGCACGGAAGATGGCGTTGATCGCGTCGCGGCTGGCGCCGTCGCTTTCGATCTGCAGCAGTGCCGCTTCCATTGCAACGAGCAGCTCGCGCGCTTCCTGCACCAGTGCGTCGCGGGCGGCATCCTTTTTCATGCCAACCCCTGCAGTGAGGTCGAGAGCGGCGTCTGATCGGCACGCATGAAATCCTGCAGCTGCAACATGTTCAACACGTTCCGCACGGCTGGACTGACGCCGCCCAGCAGCAACTGTTTGTACTGTGCGCCAGCCTCGCGCCTGAGCAGCAACAGCAACTGCAAACCCGCGGTGTCGAGTTCGTCGCAACCGCTCAGATCCAGCTCCAGCACGTCGTCGGCGTTGTCGAGCACGCCCAGCAATTGCGGCTTGTATTCAGCTGCCTGGAATATGGTGAAGCCTCCGCTCACCAGCAGCAGCAAATGTCCGTCGCGCGTGCTTTGCGTCAATGGCATGTCAGATCCTAAGGAGTTACCAGCTTGGCCACGGCATCCAGCAGCACCGGCGGCAGGAACGGCTTGTGCACCCAGGCGCGCACGCCGATGGCCTTGCCTTCCTGTTTGCGCGTGTCGCCGCTTTCAGTGGTCAGCATGAGCACCGGCGTGAACTTGTAGTTCGGTTTCTGCTTGGCTTCGCGCACGAAGCTCAGGCCGTCAAGGTTGGGCATGTTGACGTCGGAGATGATCAGGTTGTACTTGCGACCGTCGAGCTTGTTGAGCGCATCGCGGCCGTCCACCGCTTCGACGACGTCGTAGCCGGCGCCCTTGAGCGCGATGCTGATCGTCTGGCGCAGGCTGAACGAATCGTCGACGATGAGGATGGTCTTTGGAGTCATGTCAACGATCCCCGCGAGAAGTGATTGCAGAAATCTCCGCATTGTCGGCGACAAGGAAAAAACTCGGTTCGTGCATGCATGCCATCCTCTTCAAAAGAAATCAACTTGCGATTGCAGTGACTTGTCGGCCTGCTGACCGGCGTGTACCTGGCGTTGCTCCTGCGTGGTATAGGTTTTTTCCAGATCGGCCAGCCATGCGGCGCTGGAAGGCAAGGGCGCGGTGCTCTCCACCAGTCCCGTCAGCTTGACCATGTCGAGCTGGACGTGATCGAGGATCTGGCTGATGCGATCCTGGAATTGCAGATTGACCAGGATGTCGCAGACTTCCTGGTCGACTTCGCGGTTTTCTTCTTCCAGCTGGCCGACGGTGCCGCTGAGCTTGTCGGCGGACTGGCGGAAATCGGCGATGACCGAGTCGATCACCATGCGCGAATCGTCGACCATGCGGCCGGCGTCGGCGTCAAGCTGGTTGGCGGACAAATGCGTAGCCTGGATCTGCTGCTGGACCGCTTTGGTCTTGCTGACGATCCGGCGACCGGTCTCGGCTGACCGCGCCGCCAGTTCAGTCCAGCTGGCCTGATCCGAGAACAGGTCGGTGACGCCGGTGCGTCCGGCGATCTGCTCGACCTCCAGGCCGAGCTGGCGGATGTCTTCGTTGTGCTCGCTGAGCGTTTCAATTTTGCGCAGCAAGGCGTCGCGCGTGGTCAGCACTTGTTCCAGTGCGTCGGCGATACCGCCGAGCTGCTGCGCGGCGTTCTGGATGACTTGCAGGACGTCGCCATTCTTGCCGCCTTCAGCCAGGCTTACCGCACCGCCGAGGCGTTGATGGATGCCGACGAAACGTTGCGTGAGCTTGTCGATCGCCTCCTGGGTCTGGGTGCGCGCGAGTTGCACGTTGTTGCGCCACGCCGGCACCACCGCCTGCACCAGCACGGGCAATTGCGATGGGTTGCCGGAATGTGAGGTGGATTGCGGGCTCGGTTGTGAGCTCAGCGTTGAAGCGGGAGCATCCGCAATCGCTGGCGTACCGCGACTCGTCCGGTCTGCGCCCAGCACCCACGCCACACCGGCGATCAGAGCGCCGGCGACAACACCCTGCCACCATCGCGGCGCCAACAGCGCGAGCAAAAGAGCGTTGATCCCCCACAACGTAAGCAAGGCGCGGTAGTTCGACTTCACGATGTTCCAATCAGAATGTTTGATTTTTGATGATTCAGGCGGGACGATCCCCACGTCGCCCCTACATGCTGCCGTACATGCATTAACGGCAACACGTCGCCGGTTTTTATACATTCGTCACGAATAATTAAAATTTCCACAGAACAACGTTCGATCCCGACGGTCTTATTCTGCATACCTATTCTGGACCGCGGAGGGCTTGGTCTGTGGGCGGAATAGAGGCAGAATTCAGCTTGATTTGTCGGAGTACACGTTGCCATCCAGAAACAAGCTTCACTACCCTCATTGATCCCATGCAAATTCCTGTCGCTTTACAGACCGTCGGCCTGCTGGCGCTATCGAACGTGTTCATGACCGTCGCCTGGTACGGCCATCTCAAGAGCCTGGCGTCCAAACCCTGGTGGATCGCGGCGCTGATCAGCTGGTCGATCGCGTTGTTCGAATACCTGTTGCAGGTGCCCGCCAACCGCATCGGCTACACGCAGTTCAGCCTGGCCCAGCTGAAGATCATGCAGGAGGCGATTACGCTGACCGTGTTCGTGCCGTTTGCAATGATTTACATGCAGCAGCCGTTCAAGCTCGACTATGTGTGGGCGGCGCTGTGCCTGGTGGGCGCGGTGTATTTCATTTTCCGCAGTTGACCCCCCTGCTCGTTCTGCGGGACCGGTTCTGACAGTGCGCTGACAGCACGACACGACTCTCGTACAATGCGGACTCCCATCCACTGTGTGCGGTGCAATATCCCCAAGAGCGAGAATGGATCTAGACAGTTATCACTACATCGTCATCGAAGGCCCGATCGGCGTCGGCAAGACCACGCTGGCGCGCAAACTGGCCGAGCGCCTTGGCGTGCAGTCCGTGCTGGAACAGCCGCAGGAAAATCCCTTCCTCGAAAAGTTCTACCGCGACGCCGGGCGTTACGCGCTGCAGACGCAGATGTTTTTCCTGTTCCAACGCATCCAGCAATTGCAGGAACTGGCGCAATCGGACCTGTTCAACACCCACTTCGTGGGGGACTTCCTGCTGGAAAAAGATCCGCTGTTCGCGCGCCTGACCTTGGCCGATGAGGAGCTGAAACTTTACGAACAGCTTTACCAGCACCTGCGCACGCACGCCGTGCAACCGGACCTGGTGATCTACCTGCAGGCGCCGGTGGAGACGCTGGTCGAACGCATACGCAAACGCGGCATCCCGATGGAAGCGTCGATTTCCCACGATTACCTGCAGCGCCTGGGCGACAGCTACAGCCGCTTTTTTTACAACTATGATGCCGCGCCGCTGCTCATCGTCAACAACGAGCACATGAACATGGCCGATAGCGACGAGGACTTTGAGCTGCTGCTGTCGCACATCGTCGAGATGCGCGGCAAGCGCGCATTCCTGAACCGAGGAGAATAACCATGGCCGCCTATTTGCAAGATGCTCCCGCCACGCGCAAGAAAGCCGTCACCATCCACACGCTGCAAGCCATGCGCGACAAAAGCGACAAGATCACCATGCTGACCTGTTACGACGCCAGCTTTTCAGCATTGATGGACCGTAGCGGCATTGACACGGTGCTGATCGGCGATTCGCTGGGCATGGTCTGCCAGGGTCATCAGTCAACCCTGCCGGTGACTATCACCGACATCGCCTATCACACCGCCAGCGTGGCGCGCGGCAACCTGTCCATGCTGATCATCGCCGACATGCCTTTCGGGACTTACGGCTCGCCGCTGGCGGCGTTCGACAACGCCGTCAAGCTCATGCAGGCCGGCGCGCACATGGTGAAAATCGAAGGCGGCGCGTGGCTGGCCGACACCATTCGCCTGCTGACTGAACGCGGCATTCCGGTCTGCGCCCACCTGGGCCTGACGCCGCAATCGGTGCACCAGATGGGCGGTTTCAAAGTGCAGGGCAAGACGCTGGAAGGTGCTGAATTGCTGCACGCCGACGCCAGGGCCGTGCAGGCGGCGGGCGCTTCGCTGCTGGTGCTGGAAGCGATTCCGGCGGCGCTCGGCGCCGATGTGACGGCGCAGTTGCACATTCCGACCATCGGCATCGGCGCGGGTCCGGACTGTTCCGGCCAGGTGCTGGTCATGCACGACATGCTGGGCGTTTTCCCCGGCCACAAGGCGCGCTTCGTGAAGAACTTCATGGACGGTGCAGCCAGCGTGGAAGACGCCGTGCGCAGCTACGTGGCGGCGGTGAAGAACGGCAGTTTTCCGGCGACTGAGCATTGCTTTTGAGCGGTATCGCTGCAGACGCAAAAAAGCCCGCTCGCGCGGGCTTTTTTCTTTTCAAGGACCGGCTTCGCCTCAGCGAATATCCTTGAGGTCCTTGTAGCGCTCCAGGCTGACGGCCAGGTTCTTGCTGCACTCATCGACATTGCTGATGGTTGGCGACAAGGCTTCCAGCAAACCGTCGTGCACGCCGTAGACCAGCGCATGGACGCTAAGCTCCTGACCACGTTCCCAGGCATCGGTGACGATAGTGGTGCGGCAGATGTTGGCGACCTGTTCGAGCACGTTGAGCTCGCACAAGCGGTCATGCTGATCGCCCTGCGACATGTGGTCGTGGAAACAGCCGATGTGCTTTTCGTGAACGTCCTGCACGTGTTGCAGCCAGTTGTCGGCAAGGCCGACGCGGCGCTTGGTGAGCGCTGCCTGGACACCGGCGCAACCATAGTGGCCGCAGATGATGATGTGCTTGACCTTCAGTACGTCGACCGCAAATTGCAACACCGACAAGCAATTCAGATCGGTGTGCACCACCACGTTGGCGATGTTGCGGTGGACGAACAGCTCACCCGGCAACAGGCCGAGCAGGTCGTTGGCCGGAACGCGATTGTCCGAACAGCCGATCCAGAAATATTCGGGCGAACGCTGCGAGCCGAGCTTCAAAAAGAAATCGGGGTCGCGCGCGGTGATTTCACTTGCCCAGCGGCGATTGCCTTGCAGCAGTTGCTGCTGAACCTGGTCTTGTTGGCTTGTTGTGGTCATAGTCGGCAAGATCGAGTTTCACGCTTGTCGTCGCATCGCACCTGAAAGGGCCGATCGCGGCAGGCATGAGGATGAATGGAAGGAAGACCGGACGTTCGCCGTGTTTGCCGCGGCGGGCGCTGGGTTCGGCCGGACGGCCGATGGCGCATGCTAACGATGTCTTCCGGCAATATGCGACGCATGTTCTGAGCACTGTGTTACCAGCACCATGGGCCGCGACTGAATTGTATAGAAAAAAAGCCGCAAAAACCGGCGCGCCGTCAAACGGCGGCGCCGGTCTTGTCAGGATTACTCGAAGAATTCCTTGACCTTGTCTTTCCAGGTCTTGGTCTGCGGGCTGTGCTTGGCGCCGCCTTCGGCGGTCAGCTTCTCAAACTCGCGCAACAGGTCCTTCTGGCGCTCTGTCAGCTTGACCGGCGTTTCCACCACGACGTGGCAGAACAGGTCGCCGGCATAGCCGGAACGCACGCCCTTGATGCCCTTGCCGCGCAGGCGGAAGGTCTTGCCCGATTGCGTGCCTTCGGGAATCGTGAAGGAAGCCTTGCCGCTCAAGGTCGGCGCTTCGATGTCGCCGCCCAATGCCGCCTTGGCGAACGAAATCGGCATTTCGCAATGCAGGTCGTCGCCGTCGCGCTGGAATACTTCGTGTTGCTTGATGTGGATTTCCACATACAGGTCGCCCGGAGGACCGCCGTTCATGCCTGGTTCGCCGTTGCCGGACGAGCGGATGCGCATGCCGTCGTCGATGCCTTCCGGAATCTTCACTTCCAGTGTCTTGTTGCGCTTGAGGCGACCGGCGCCGGCGCAAGTCGGGCATGGCTCGGGAATGACCTTGCCACTGCCGTGGCACTTCGGGCAAGTCTGCTGGATGCTGAAGAAACCCTGCTGCATGCGCACCTGGCCGTGGCCGCCGCAAGTGCCGCAGGTGGTCGGCGAGGTGCCGGGCTTGGCGCCGGAACCGTGGCAGGTGTCGCACTCGTCCCAGGACGGCACGCGGATGGTGGTGTCGAAACCGTGCGCAGCTTGTTCCAGCGTGATCTCGAGGTTGTAGCGCAAGTCCGCGCCGCGATACACCTGCGGACCGGCGCTGCGGCCGCGCCCGCCGCCACCGCCGCCGCCGAAAATGTCGCCGAAGATGTCGCCGAAGGCGTCGGCAAAGCCACCGGCGCCCGCACCGCCGCCACCGCCCATGTTGGGGTCGACGCCGGCGTGGCCGTAACGATCGTAGGCTTCGCGCTTCTGCGCGTCGGACAACATCTCGTAGGCTTCCTTGACCTCCTTGAACTTCTCTTCCGCACCCTTGCTGTCTGGGTTGCGGTCAGGATGGTACTTCATCGCCAGCTTGCGATAAGCCTTCTTGATCTCGTCGTCGGTCGCATTTTTTGCTAAACCAAGGATTTCGTAAAAGTCACGTTTTGCCATGTTTTATAACACCTTGTTATTGGGCTTCCCGCGCACCTGCGCGGGAACCAACAATGTGAAAAAGCCGAGAGACGATCTTTCGACCATCTTGCTCGGCGTGTCGGGCGGCAAAGCCGGCCGACGTGTATCTGAATTTGAATCCGAATCTGAATGACTGCATCGGGCTGCGAGCGAAAGAGAACATCCCCTTTCGCCCGCAATCCGGATTACTTCACTTCCTTGAAGTCGGCATCGACCACGTCGTCGTCCTTCGGACGCGATTCGCCCGCACCCGCAGCGCCGGCGCCTGCCGCACCGCCGGCCGCAGCCTGCTGCGCCTGCTGGTCGGCGTACATCTTTTCGCCCAACTTTTGCGCAGCCACGGACAGCGCGGCAGTCTTGGCGTCGATGGCGGCCTTGTCGTTGGCCTTCAGGACTTCTTCCAGCTCCTTGATGGCGGCTTCGATGGCGTCCTTCTCACCGGCTTCCAGCTTGTCGCCGTATTCGGTCAATGCCTTGCGCGTCGAGTGAACCAGCGCGTCGCCCTGATTACGGGTTTCGGCCAGTTCCTTCAGGCGCTTGTCTTCGTCGGCGTTGGCCTCGGCGTCGCGCACCATCTTTTCGATCTCTTCTTCATTCAAGCCGGAATTGGCCTTGATGGTGACCTTGTTTTCCTTGCCGGTGGCCTTGTCCTTGGCGCCGACGTGCAAGATGCCGTTGGCGTCGATGTCGAAGGTCACTTCGATCTGCGGCGTGCCGCGCGGCGAAGGTGGAATGCCTTCCAGATTAAACTCGCCCAGTGCCTTGTTGCCGGCCGCCATTTCGCGCTCACCCTGATAGACCTTGATGGTCACCGCAGGCTGATTGTCGTCGGCAGTCGAGAACACCTGGCTGAACTTGGTCGGGATGGTCGTGTTCTTCTTGATCATCTTGGTCATCACGCCGCCCATGGTTTCGATACCCAGCGACAGCGGAGTCACGTCCAGCAGCAGCAAATCCTTGCGCTCGCCCGACAATACCGAACCTTGAATTGCGGCGCCGACGGCGACAGCTTCGTCCGGGTTGACGTCCTTGCGCGGTTCCTTGCCGAAGAACTCCTTGACCTTCTCCTGCACCTTCGGCATGCGGGTCATGCCGCCAACCAGAATGATGTCGTCGATGTCGGTAACCTTGACACCGGCATCCTTGATGGCGGTGCGGCATGGCTCGATGGTCTTGGCGATCAGTTCTTCCACCAGCGACTCCAGCTTGGCGCGGGTGATCTTCAGGTTCAGGTGGACCGGTGCGCCGTTGGCCATGGCGATGTACGGCTCGTTGATTTCGGTTTGCTGCGACGACGACAATTCGATCTTGGCGCGCTCGGCGGAAGCCTTGATGCGTTGCAGGGCGATCGCGTCTTTCGACAGGTCGAGGCCGTTGATCTTCTTGAACTCGTCGATGATGTAATCGATGATGCGTTGGTCGAAATCTTCGCCGCCCAGGAACGTATCGCCGTTGGTGGACAGCACTTCGAATTGCTTCTCGCCATCAACGTCGGCGATTTCGATGATCGAGACGTCGAAAGTACCGCCGCCCAAGTCATACACGGCGATCTTGCGGTCGCCCTTTTCAGTCTTGTCCAAACCGAACGCCAGCGCAGCGGCAGTCGGTTCGTTGATGATGCGTTTGACTTCCAGACCGGCGATACGGCCGGCATCCTTGGTTGCCTGACGTTGCGCGTCATTGAAGTAGGCCGGCACGGTGATGACCGCTTCGGTGACTTCTTCGCCGAGGTAGTCTTCGGCGGTCTTCTTCATCTTGCGCAGCACTTCTGCGGAGATTTGCGGCGGCGCCAGTTTGTTGTCGCGCACGCCGATCCAGGCATCGCCGTTGTCAGCCTTGACGATGGCGTAAGGCATCAGCGAGATGTCCTTCTGCACTTCCTTTTCGTCGAATTTGCGGCCGATCAGACGCTTGGCGGCGTAGATGGTGTTTTTAGGATTGGTGACGGCCTGGCGTTTGGCAGGTGCGCCGACCAGCACTTCGCCGTCTTCCTGATACGCGATGATCGAAGGCGTGGTACGCGCACCTTCGGAGTTTTCGATGACTTTCGGCTGGCCGCCTTCCATGACGGAGACGCACGAGTTGGTTGTACCCAAGTCAATACCAATGATTTTGCCCATGATTTTTCCTTCGATCCTTAAGTCCCCGTTAGGGAACAACAATAGTTTTGATAGTTTTAATATGTGGAGAAAAATCTGACTTTCAAGCGGCGAGTGTCACTTAAAAGCAAATTTTGTGCCGTTTATCGTTTTTATCTGTACAGCGACAGCTTACTTGCCTTGCGCAACGGTCACCAAAGCCGGACGCAGCAGGCGTTCGGAGATGGTGTAACCCTTTTGCAGGACGGTCACGACGGTGTTGGCTTCCTGCTCGGCCGGCACGGCCGAAATCGCCTGATGCTTCATCGGGTCCAGCTTTTCACCGGCTTGCGGGCTGATTTCCAGCAACTTGTTCTTTTCGAAGGCAGCCGACAGTTGCTTCAATGTCATGTCGACGCCTTCCTTGAGCGATTCGACTGACGGTGTTTCGATCTTCAGCGCCATTTCCAGGCTGTCCTTGACCGACAGCAGCGACTCGGCAAAGCCTTCGATCGCAAACTTGTGGGCGCGGCTGATATCGTCCTGGGCGCGGCGACGGATGTTCTCGGCCTCGGCCTTGGCGCGCAGGAACGCATCCTGCATCTCGGCGATCTTGGCTTCGGCGGCAATCAGTTGCTCGTCCAGGCCCGGCTCAACGCCGGCTTCGGAGGCTTGCGCCTGCGCTTGCGCGTCCTGCACTGCTTCGTTTTCCGCTGGTTTTTCCGTATCTTGCATAGTTATTACTCTCCGACATGGTACGCATGGTAGGTTTTACGCGCCTGATGGCGCTTGGAGCAGCACATGAGGCTTAACCCTAGTTTTTCAATGGTTATTACGCGCCGACGCCATATCCAGAAGTCATATGGCATCCAACTAAACGTTCTAACGTCTTGTTACAGAATTTACTACACTTGAAACAGGCGTTTGCGACGCAACATTTATGATGGTGCGATCCGACTTGATTTAAGTTTTTTCCGCCAATTTTCAAGGAGACGTCATGAAATTGCCGCTTATCTCCGCCACCATCCTTGCCTATACCCTGCTGGCAGCAGCGTGGATCAGCTATTCACAACTGGTTGCGCTGTACTGAAGCTGCGCCTGCAGCCCTGTCCCGGATCCATCCCGGCAGCGCCGAACGGCGCCCTGACCTGCACCTGATTTCCACAATGCAAGACCAGCGCAGCCCGCTATTTTAACAGGCTGCAGCCCGATTACGTCCAATTTGCGACGCAGACGCTATTGCATGGCGCCGTGGCGGCGAGCCTGTTCGGCGGAGATGGCAGCCTGTTTTTGTTCTTCTTCGCGCGCGGTCGGGCCGGCCAGTGTCGGCCAGCCGATCAGGTGCTGTTCGGCAATTTCCATCATGCCCTGGCCCCAGGCGGGCGCGTCGTTGAGGCACGGGATGAAATGGAACTCGCGGCCGCCGGCGTGCAGGAATTCAGCCTTGGCCTCCATCGCGATTTCCTCCAGCGTCTCGAGACAGTCGCTGGTGAAGCCGGGACACATGACGTCGACGCGCTGCACGCCCTGGCTCGCCAGTTCCTGCAAAGTCGGCGCGGTATAGGGCTGCAGCCACTCGGCCTTGCCGAAGCGCGACTGGAAGGTCACCACGTAGTCCGCCTCGCTCAGGCCCAGCGCTTCGGCCAGCAGGCGCGCGGTCTTGTAACACTCGCAATGGTAAGGATCACCCAGCAACAGCGTGCGTTTTGGCACGCCGTGGAAACTCATGACCAGCTTGTCCGGCTGGCCGTTGGCTTCCCAATGCGCCTGCACCGAGCGCTTGAGCGCCTGGATATAGCCGTCGTGGTCGTGGTAATGCTTGATCAGGCGCAGTTCAGGGACATTGCGCACCTTGGCGAAATGCTGGAATACGGCGTCGAAGATCGAGGCCGTCGTGGTGCCCGAATATTGCGGATAGGCCGGCAGGATCAGGATGCGGTCGCAGCCCTGCGCCTTGAGCTCATCAAGCACCTGAGACACCGCCGGCGTGCCGTAGCGCATCGCATACGTCACATGTACGCGGTGGCCGCGCTCAAGCAGGCGCGCACGCAGCAAGGCTGCCTGGCGCTCGGTGTTGAGCCTGAGCGGCGAGCCTTCGGCGTCCCAGATGGAGGCGTATTTTTCGGCCGATTTGCCCGAGCGAAACGGCAGGATGATCCCGTTGAGGATGAACCACCAGATGGCGCGCGGAATTTCCACCACGCGCGGATCCGACAGGAATTGCTTCAGGTAGCGCCGCACCGCGCGCGCCGTCGGCGCGTCGGGCGTGCCGAGGTTGACCAGTACGACCGCCGTTTGCGCAGTCGCGCCGTGGGTGTAAGGAGGTTCTTTGCGAAATGACATGGAAATCCGTGAAGGTCTGGCGTTGGCTGGAGGCAAGCGTAAAACGACGCTGCGGGCGCGTTACAGCGCCAGCAGCTCGCGCGCGTGCTTGCGTGTGGTCGCGGTGATTTCCAGGCCCCCCAGCATGCGCGCGATTTCTTCCACGCGCGACTTGGCGTCAAGCGCTTCGATTTGCGACACGGTCTTGCCGGCGTCGTTGCGCTTGCTGACCTGGAAATGCTGGTTGCCCTGGCTGGCGACTTGCGGCAAGTGCGTCACGCACAGGACCTGGCGATCCTGGCCGAGGCGCTTCAGCAAGCGCCCGACCACTTCCGCCACGCCGCCGCCGATGCCGCTGTCGACTTCGTCGAAGATCAGCGTCGGCGTCGCCGTCGAGCTCGACGCAATCACCGAAATGGCCAGGGCGATGCGCGCCAGTTCGCCGCCGGAGGCGACTTTGGCCAACGGCCGCGGCGCCACGCCGGCATGGCCCGCCACCAGGAATTCCACCTGCTCGACGCCGTAAGCTGCGGGTTCGCAGGCTTCCAGCGCAATGGCGAAACGTCCGCCCGACATGCTCAGGTCCTGCATCGCTGCAGTGACTGCTTCGCCCAATGCCTTGGCCGCCTTGGCGCGGCCTTTCGACAATTTCTGGGCGGCGCCGGTGTAGGCGGCCTGCAGTTTTGCTTCCTGCGCGCGCAAGGCGTCGAGGTCGCTGGCGTCGGCCAGTTGTTTCAGCTCTTCAGCCAGTTTGGCGTATTCCTGCGGCAAGTCGTCCGGCGCCATGCGGAATTTGCGCGCGGTCGAGTGGATCGCTTCCAGGCGCCCTTCCACCTGCTGCAGGCGGGCCGGATCGAGCTCGACCCGGCCCAGGTAATCGTTGAGCGCGTAGACCGCTTCCTGCAGCTGGATCTGCGCCGGCTCCAGCGCTTCCATGACCGGCTTGAGTGCGGCGTCGACGTCGGTCAGCTTGCCCAGTTTCTGCGTCAGCGACGACAGTTGCGACAGGATCGGCGACTCCGATTCAGAGATCGCGCTCAAGGCTTCCTGTGCGCCTTCGATCAGGCTGGCGGCATGCGACAGGCGGCTGTGCTCGTTGCTGATGTCGCTCCACTCGCCCGGCTTGACGGCCAGCTTCTCGAGCTCGCTGACCTGCCATTCGAGGCGTTCGCGCTCGAGCAGGACGTTCCTGGCGTTGACTTCGAATTCTTCGCGCTGTTTTGCCAATGCGCGCCAGCTCTTGTAAGCAGCGGCGACGGCCTTGGCTTCGTCCAACAGGCCGGCCTGGCTGTCCAGCAACTGGCGCTGGGCGTCGGCCTTGAGCAGCGACTGGTGTGCATGCTGGCCGTGGATGTCGACCAGCAGCTCGCCGAGTTCACGCAATTGCGTCGCGGTGGCGGCGATGCCGTTGATGAAGGCCTTGGAGCGACCGGCGTTGTCGATCACGCGGCGCAACAGCACGCCGCCATCCTCTTCCGAAAACTCATGCGCTTCAAGCCACGCGGCGACGTCGGGGCCGGCGCTGAAATCGGCCGTGATGTCGGCCTTGAGCGCGCCTTCGCGCACCACGCTGGCGTCACCGCGCCCGCCCAACGCCAGCGCCAGGGCGTCGATCAGGATGGATTTGCCGGCGCCGGTTTCGCCGGTGAAGACGGAAAATCCGGGAGCGAACTCGAGTTCAATGGCATCGACGATAACGAAATCACGAATCGACAGGGTACGCAGCATGGGATGGAGAAATTGGTGTTTTATCAATATCGGCGGCGCCCTCCCTGATGAGAAGACGCCCGAAGCAGCTATTGTACTTATTGCAGGCGGCCTTCAACCGATGGGTATTCGTTCCAGTGCAGCTTTTGCCGCAAGGTGTCGTAGTAGCTCCAGCCTTCCGGATGCAGGAAGGTGATCTTGTGCGCCGAGCGCCGGATCACGATGCGGTCGCCGTGCGACAGGCTGGTCAGCGACTGCATGTCGAAGTTGGCGCTGATATCGCGGCCGTTGACGACCTGGATCGAGATCTCGCAGGAATCCGGAATCACGATCGGCCGGTTCGACAAGGCGTGCGGCGCAATCGGCACCAGCACGATGCCGTGCAGGCTCGGATGCAGTATCGGGCCGCCGGCCGACAAGGCATAGGCGGTCGAGCCGGTGGGCGTGGCCACGATCAGGCCGTCCGAACGCTGGTTGTACATGAAGCGGCCGTCCACTTCCACGGTCAGTTCGACCATGCCGGACGAGGCGCCGCGCGCCACCACTACGTCGTTGAAAGCGAGCGCATTGAAAATCTGTTCACCGTCGCGAAACACCGTGGCCTCGAGCAGCGAGCGCGTCTCGACATCGACCTTGCCGTCCAGCATGTCGGCCAATACCGGTATCATGCGGTCTAGCGAAATATCCGTCATGAACCCCAGGCGCCCCTGGTTGATCCCGATCAGCGGCACATTGAACGGCGCCAGCTGGCGCGCGATGCCGAGCATGGTGCCGTCGCCGCCGACCACGATGGCGGCGTCGGCGAACTGGCCGATCTGTTCCGGCGACATGGCGTCATAACCTTCCAGCGCGATGTTCTGCGCGGTCTCGGCTTCGAACACGATGGTGTGACCGTGCGCCTCCAGGAAGGCGGCGATGTCGGAAAGGGATTGCGCGATGCCGGCAGCATGGTATTTGCCGACGATTGCGATGGTTTTGGGCGTTGCCGCCTGTACGGGTAATTTGATGGGCCACATGCTGCGGATTAAAGCATAATTTAGAGCATTCTGAAGCGATTTTCATGAACAAAACCGACATCCAGGCAGTCCTGTTCGACCTCGACGATACGCTGTGGGCGATCGAGCCGGTGCTGCATCTTGCCGAAACCCGGCTGTATGAATGGCTGACCCTGCATGCGCCGGGCGTGGTGCAACGCGAAACCATCGTCAGCCTGCGTACGCGTCGGCAGGCGCTGGCAAAGACCGATGCGACCTACAAAATCAACCTCTGGGCGCTGCGCCATGCGGCGCTGACCGCCGTGCTGGCGGAGCATGGCGAAGACCCGGCGCTGGCCGATCCCGCCATGGAGATTTTCACCACCGGCCGCAACGCCGTCACTCCCTTCGACGACGTCGTCCCCGGCCTGCAGCAACTGAAACCCCGGCTAAAACTGGGCACCGTGTCCAACGGCTTCGCCGATCTGGCGCGCATCGGCCTGGCCGGACATTTCGAAGTCTCCATCGCCGCGCATCAGTTCGGCACCGCCAAACCGGATCCAGCCATCTTCCACGCCGCCTGCACCGCGCTCGGCGTCGCGCCGGAACACACCGTCTACGTCGGCGACGACCTCACGCTGGACGTACTCGGCGCGCAGCAAGCCGGCTTGCGTGCAGTCTGGATGAACCGCTTCCAACGCGAGCTGCCTGATCACGTCCGGCCCGATGCGGTATGCACCGACCTGAACGAACTGGCGCGCTGGCTGGCGCCATAGCGGCGGGTATTGACAGATATATATGGCGGGATGTTGGCACGCTTGGCTCCGCCTCGTTAGAATGAAGGCATGCAACTAGATAATCGCGCTCAAACCCTGCTCAAGGCCCTGGTCGAACGGTACATCGCCGACGGCCAGCCGGTCGGCTCGCGCGCGCTCTCCAAGATTTCGGGACTGGAACTGTCGCCGGCAACCATCCGCAACGTCATGGCCGACCTCGAAGAAATGGGCTTCGTCGCCAGTCCGCACACCTCTGCCGGACGCGTGCCGACGCCGCGCGGCTATCGCGTCTTCGTCGATACGCTGCTGACGATCGAATCGACCGATGCCCTTGGCGCTTTCGATGAAGCGGCGCTGGGAACCAAACTGCAATCGCGCTCGCAGATCAACTCGCCGCAAAAAATCATTTCCAATGCGGCGCAGGTATTGTCGTCGCTGTCGCAATTCGCCGGCGTGGTCATGACCCCGAAGCGCGAGTCGATCTTCAAGCAGATCGAATTCCTGCGCCTGTCCGAAAAACGCATCCTGCTGGTCATCGTCGGTCCCGGCGGCGACGTGCAAAATCGCCTGCTGCTGACGGAGGTCGACTACACGCCTTCGCAACTGGTGCAGGCGGCCAATTACATCAACCAGCATTACGGCGGCCTTGGCTTCGATGAAGTGCGCCTGCGCCTGCAAAACGAACTGCGCCAGCTGCGCGACGACATGACCAGCCTGATGCAGGCCGCCGTCGAAGCCGGCAGCGATGCCATGGCGGACGAATCCGACAACGTGGTGATTTCAGGCGAGCGCAATCTGTTGAGCGTCTCCGACCTGTCGTCGAACATGACCTCGCTGCGCAAGCTGTTCGACATGTTCGAGCAAAAGACCAGCCTGATGCAGTTGCTGGATGTATCGAGCAAGGCCACCGGCGTGCAGATTTTCATCGGCGGCGAATCGCAGTTGGTGCCGATGGATGACATGAGCATCGTCACCGCGCCGTATGAAGTCAACGGCAAGATCGTCGGCACGCTGGGCGTGATCGGCCCGACACGCATGGCTTACGAACGTGTGATCCCGATCGTCGACATTACCGCCAAGCTGCTGTCGAGCGCGCTCAGCGGCAACAACAGCTAAGCCAAGCTGCGGCGAACTGTTGCACACTGCTTACCCTTCTTTACAGCACGGCCCCTCATCATCGCAGCGGCAATAAAAAAAGCCATCCGGCGACAGCGGGATGGCTTTTTTGCAGACAGGGCCGAAGTGACCCGGGCCCGATGACTGCTTATTTCTTGGTTTTGCGGCAATCCTTGCAGTGACCGTACAAGGCCAGCGCATGGTCGGCGATCTCGAAACCGTGCTCTTGGGCAATCTTGAGCTGGCGCTTCTCGATTTCGGCGTCGAAGAATTCCTCGACCTTGCCGCAATCCAGGCAAACCAGATGGTCATGGTGCGAGCCTTCGTTGAGCTCGAACACGGCCTTACCGGTTTCAAAGTGATTGCGCTGCAGCAGGCCGGCTTGCTCGAACTGCGTGAGCACGCGGTAGACCGTGGCCAGGCCGACGTCCAGATTGTCCGCCAGCAGCATTTTGTAGACGTCTTCCGCGCTGAGGTGGCGCACCTCGGTGTTTTGGAAGATTTCCAGGATTTTCAGGCGCGGCAAAGTCGCCTTGAGGCCACTGGCTTTCAGTTCGGATGGATTATTAGGCATGTTTCAGTAAAAATCGGGTTATCTGCTTTATCATATAGCGTTTTAGCACAATTGCTCAACCAATTGAAATCTTTATGCGAATGTTGCCTTC
>Ga0105240_10001283_pt1 | contig 43463 bp, 44 predicted proteins | sample KBSC54metaG_FD_80426 | JGI IMG/M metagenome (GOLD analysis project Ga0105240, IMG submission 80426) | Corn rhizosphere microbial communities from Kellogg Biological Station, Michigan, USA - KBS C5-4 metaG | ecosystem: Host-associated > Plants > Roots > Rhizosphere > Soil | place: Michigan, USA... | reverse complement strand
CCAGCCGCAGCCAACGCAGGCTCTCACCGAATTGCCCCTGCTGGTGCAAAAGCGAGCTCAAGGCATACTGCGCATCAGCATTTCCCGACTTCGCCAGCGCCAGCGCTTCCTGTGTTGAAATACTTTGTGCCATCGGCGGCCCCCCGATCGAGCGGAATGCAGCGATACGGCGCGAGCTTATCGCAACACTCGCTGCGCTACTCGTAGCGCAGCGCGGCCACCGGCTTGGCGCGTGCGATCAGGAACGCGTGTCCGGCAACTGTCAGCAGCGCGACCCCGAGCGCCAGCGCCGAGGCGGCAACAAAGGGACCGGGTCCCAACTCGACGTGGTCGGCAAATCCATCGAGCCAATGGCGCAGCAAAAGACCGCTCACCGGCCAGGCAAGCAGACTCGCCCAGAAGATGGGCGTGCTGAACTCCCAGAGCAGCATCCGCATGATATCGGCAGTGCTGGCCCCCATGGCTTTGCGAATGCCGATTTCCCTGGTGCGGCTTGCCGCGGTCGCGGCGGACAAACCCAGCAGGCCCAGAGCGGCCAGGACCAGAGATACCCCGGCAAACACGGCGAAGACCTGCGCCTCCCGCAAGACCATCGAGTACAGACTCTGGATATACTCGCTGACGAAAAACCGTTCGGGCGGTTTTGCCGCGCCGGTACTGCTGCCCAGGCGATCGATCGCCTCCAGCGTCTCGGGAATATCCCGGCCTGTGAGCCGGACATTGATGAGCTTGTATCCGTTCGGCTCCGCCGAGTAGAGCGTCGGCCGTACCTTCTGTGCCGCCACCTCGAAAGAGAAATCCGGGACCACTGCAACAATCCGGCGCGCCACCGCCATGAAGTCCCGCGGACCCTCTGTCAGGGGAAGCGGCTCACCGATGGCGGCGGCTGGCGCTGCGAAACCGAACCGGCGCGCGGCGGTTTCGTTGATCACGACCTGGCGCTCATTCTGGATCGGACCGGTGCCGTCCTGCCCCGCATCCAGAGGCAACACCCCGGCAACAGGCTTGATGCCATAGAGCCCAAAGGCCCCGAATTCCAAGGCGGTCACATCGATCGCGAGATTGCTGCCATCCCGCAGCCGGGCATTGAGGAAACCTTGTCGATCCAGTAATGCCGGGGAGGAGCAGTACGCCCCGCGCACTCCGGGCAGTGCCCTCAGCTCATTCAACAGGACCGGCTTGCAGTCGCTGCGGATGATCAGCATCTGATCGACATCCACGCGCAGCGCATCACGCGTGGCATAGAGGCACTGCCGATAGATCACGGCGGCGGTCAGAACCAGCCCGATCAAAATGGCGAACTGCAGAACCACCAATGACTGCCTCGCCATTGCGCCACCCGCATACCGCAAGACTCCTTTGAGCACGGTGTTCGGCCGGAACGCGGATAACACGAAGGCCGGATAGGCCCCCGCGAGCACGCCGACAACCAGCACTCCCATGATCGCGCTCGCAAGCAACTCCGGGTCACGTGCGAGATCGAGACGGCTGCCGGAGTCGAGGAACGCGTTCACGTACGGCAACGTCACCTCCGCCAGCGCGAGCGCGACACAGGCCGCCAAGACCACGTAAAGCACCGATTCGCCCAGGAACTGCACGATCAACTGCGCCCGACTCGCGCCACAGGCCTTCCTGACTCCCACCTCCAACGCCCGGCGCACGGACCGGGCCGTCGAAAGATTGACGAACACCACACACGCAGCGAACAGGATCACCAGCGCCACCGCGCCCACGGCGGCGAGCCTGGCTTGAATTCCGGGATTCAAGCCGTCAAACAGGTGCACGCGATCGATGCGGATGACTTTTGCCCCGAAAGTCATTCCGGGAAACTTTGGATAGGCTTGCGGCAGGAGCGCATCTATCGCGCGCTGCAGGGCATCCAGGTGCGGTTGGGAGCCGAGCTGCAGGTAAGTCGAGCCGCACAGTTTCACCGCGTTTCGACTGGCGAGCTCGGGTGCCTCGCGGTCGCACTCGCTGAGGCGAGAGTACGAGCCCAGGCCACTGGCGAATATGCCCGTCTCGAGGCTGGTCGCGTTGACCGGCAGATCCTCGATCACCGCAGTCACGGTCATGACATGCGCGTCATCGAGGACAATCGACTGGCCGACCGCATCGTCCCGGCCAAAGTACTTTGCCGCGATCCTGCGTGTCAGGATGATCCCATCCGGGCGCCGCAAGGCCGCCACGGGATCCCCGGCGAATACCGGTAGCCGCAGCACATCGAATGCGTTCGAATCTGCCCAGTAGATCCTTTCCTGGGCCTCCACCTGATCGTGCCGCAAATGGACATCGGCGGCTGCAATCCGCGTGACCGCACGAATTTGCCGCAGATTCAGCGTGAGAATGCCGGCCACGAATGCGGGACTCTCCCGGCTGTACAGGGGTGTGTGCCCCGTCGGTGCGGCCACCCCGACTGCCAGGTAGGTGTTCTCATAGCCGGGAATGAAGTGCTCCCAGGTGAGATCGTTGCGTAGGGTCAGCCCCGCCAACGTCGCCGCACACAGGCCTACCGCCAGTCCGAGGATACTGATAGCGGCGTACAGTTGATTGCGCGCGAGCTCGCGCAGCGCTCCGACGACATAGTTGCGCAGCATAGGCTCTAGACCTCGGCCGCCTCGACCAACCGCCCGTCCAACATCTCCACCACGCGGTCGGCGCGCCGGGCATGGGATTCGGAATGGGTCACCATGATGAGCGTCGTGCCGCCCCGCGCAGCCCCCAATAACGCCTCCATGACGGACTCGCCGTTGGCACTGTCCAGATTTCCAGTTGGCTCATCCGCGAGCAGAACCTTCGGATCCGCGACGAGGGCTCGAGCCACCGCTACCCGCTGCTGTTGGCCGCCGGAAAGTTGACTGGGCATATGCCGGGCCCGATGGGCGAGATCGACCATTGCCAACGCCGCAGCAACGCGGCGGCGGCGCTCGCCCGCGCGGACCCGCCGATATAACAATGCAACCTCGACGTTCTCGGCGACGCTCAGATTTTCGATCAAATTGAAGTTCTGAAAGACGAAGCCGACGCCGGCCCGGCGGCGCAGGGTGAGCTCCGATTCGGAGCACCGGGCCACGTCCTCCCCCATGAACCAGTACGCACCCGTCGACGGGCTGTCGATCAGACCCAAAATGTTGAGCAGCGTCGACTTGCCGCAACCCGAGGGCCCCATGATGGCGAGGAACTCCCCGCGCCGGACTTCCAGCGACAGATCATCGAGGGCGGCGGTCTCCACCTCGGTGGTGCGATAAACCTTCGAAACATGTTCGAGCTTGAGCATCGACGAGCCTCTAGTCCGCCAGAATGATCCGATCGATGTTGTCCAGGCCGGTGTAGTCCGTTGAGATGACGCGCTCGCCAGCCGACAAGCCACCTAGAACCTCGAGCTGATCGCTGGTGCGCCGTCCCAGCTTGATGCGCCGGCGTTGCGCCGAGCGGCCATCGGCAGCGACGACGAACACCCAGTCGCCCCCGGTACGCTCGAGAAAAGGGCCGGCAGGCAGGAGGGTTGCAGAGCGATCCTCTCCCAGCTGCAAATGACCTTGAGCCGTTGCACCCTCGACCAACGACGCCGGTTGGGGTGCTCCGACGGCGCCGGCAGCCTCGAAGTCGAGGTCGATGCGAAATTGGCCGTCCCGAACCTGGGGAGAGACCCGGCGCACCGTGACGCTGACGGGCTTTCCGTCCAAAGCGACCGTTGCGACCTGCCCCACCCGCACACGGGGCAAGTAGAATTCATCGATGTCGGCCACGAGCTTCATGCCGGTATCCGGAGTGACCTCTGCCAGACGCTGACCCGCCGTGCGGCTTTCGCCAACCTTGAGATCCAGTGCAGTGACCTTTCCCGCGACCGGCGCACGCACTATCAGACCGGCAAGCTTGTCGTGGACCACGATCAGATCGCCGCGCAGATTCCTGAGTTGCTGTTCGATATCGGGCGTCAACCGATCCTTCAGGGCGGACTGCCGCTGGCCGCTGGCCACCTGGATCGGCTTCAATCGCTGGTAATAGGCGAGCTCGTCGGCCGCGACGTCGCGTTCTTCAGCCGCAACCATCCCATGAGCCGCGAGGCTCACCCGGCGCTGGGTAGCTTTTCCCAACCGCACCAGGTTGTAGTCGATGCTCGCCAGCTCCCGATCGTTGCTGAGTTGATTCTGCTCGAGCTCGATCTGGTTCTGCTGGAGCTGCGAGATCGCCTGATTGATCTGGGATTCCTGCTGGATGACCTGGAGCACGAGGGTGGTGTTGCTCAACTCGAGCAACGGTTGGCCTTCCCGAACCGTATCCCCCGCTTCGACGAGCACGCGGTCCACTCGCCCTCCGTCCGTTGCATCGACATAAACCGTATCGCGCGGTACCACCGTCGTGCGCAATGGGATGAGGTCATGGAAGATGCCGTGCTCCACCTTCACCATTGTCACCTGGCGCACCGGGAGTCGAAGCGTTCGCACCGGTGTGCCGGCAATGAGCCTGACAACCACCGCCGCCACTACGACGATCGCCGCACCAGCGACTCCGACTTTGATGCCGGCCGGCCAACGTCGCAGCGACCAGCGGCTGTGGTGAATCTCACGATCCACCGCTCAACGAGACCTCCGTTTCAGCTTGCCGGCGATCGCGGAGAGTTGATTGGCGTCGATCATTCCAGCATCGGCAAGGCCAAGCAGCGCGCGCTCGATGGACCCTCCACAGAAGCGATCGACGATGCCCTGTACCGCGCTGGCCGCCGCAGTCTCGGCTGAATCGCTGGCACGATAAACAAACGTGCCGCTCACTACGGCATGGGTGACATAACCCTTCTCTTCCAGACGGCGCAGCACGGTACGGATCGTTGGATCCTTGAGCTTGCGGGCAACCTGGTTACGAACCGCGGTAGCGGTCATTTCACCGTGCTGCCAAAGGATCTGGAGGAGCTCGTGCTCCAGGTCGCCGAGGGGAGGCCGTGTCTTCTTCATACTGTGACGAGCAGTAACATGTTACCGTTAGTAACATGGTGCAGTTCGGCGAGTCAAGTCATCTCGCCGGCACCCCGGACGAGCGAAAACCCCAGCTTTGCATCCGTATCAGGGTGAACCGGGTCCACGCCTTGCGGCAGCGAGGCGACCCACGCCACCTCCGGAGCACCCCCATGGCAACCCTCTCCAGCAGAGCCTTCCCGAGCATCACCAAGATGATTCGCCTCGACCATGGCCATGTCACAGCACTCTTCCACCGCTATTCGGTTGGCGCGAGCACGGCGCGCAAGGAGGCGCTGGCCCGCAATGCGTGCCTGGCGCTCGAGATCCACGCGCAACTCGAGGAGGAAATCTTCTATCCGGCGCTGGCGAACGTCGCGGGTAACAGCGAAGTACTGGCCAAAAGCAAGCCGGAACATGACGCAATGAGACAACTCATAGAACGGCTGCGCACTCTCACGGCCGGATCGCCGGAGTTCGACCAGACCTTCTTCTCTTTGATGGGAGCGGTGCTACATCACGTGGCGGATGAGGAAAGCACATTGCTGCCGGAAGCGGAGCGCATGCTGGCCGATCAGTTGGGTGACCTGGGGCTGCAGATGACCCGGCGGCGCATGCAACTCCTTGCCCCGCATGCCGGGGAGGCCGCCCTCACCGGCGCGAGATCATTCCCGCTCGCCACTGTGATGCTCGCCGCTGGCGCCCTCACACTGGGCGCCGCACTCTTCGCCGCACTGGCCGGTGGCAGCACGCCCCGTAGGCGGGACGAGATCGTGAGATCGGTGCGCTCTCGCGCGAAAGAGTTGCGGCCAAACATCCTGCACTGAGCGCGGCCCTGAACGCTGGGCGCAGAGTGCATTGTGGCGACGCAACAGGTATTCGGGCGCGGCTGAGTCACAACTGACGTTGAAAGTCAAATCTGTGCGTTCCGATCGAGCGCCCTCCAGTGGTGCCGTCCGGCGGCCACGCGCGCCCCCGGGTAAGTCCCACAACACAATGTTGGGGGTCCCGCGGGAGCGCTAGTCCCCTCTGTCATAACGAAATACCCCCTTCAGCAGGCAGTGGCCACCGGTGCCGGCGGCCATCTTGAGCGCCGCCGTTGTGAGGGCTGAAAGCGCATGCTCCAAGCAACTCCCGGTTGGGTGTCGCGGGGTGATGTTGCGCTGAAATCCGCACGCGCAAACAAGAGGCGCGCTGTTTGCAAAAAGTGACCAGTGTCACGCTCCGGCCCGGGCTCCCGCAGCCGCTAGCGAGTCGCTAAATTCCCCTTCATGTTCGGGGTACCCACTACATTGAAGGCAGGTCCCGCCCCATAACTTCCCACGAGTCAGAACGAGCCGAGCGCCACCGCCCTTGGTCCAACGCCGCACCCCGCGCCCCCGGTGGGTGCTGCGGCGACTGTCACAATTCCCGCACGTCACGGGGGGTGAGTCGGCCGGTTCCGAACAGCTGACAGGTTGCATTTCGGCTCCGATCAACAGTTTGGGTGCCGAATGTCAACTGTTCCCGTTACCTGTCAACCGGCGGTCGCGCCGCCATGCGGCGCCAGATTGACCCGCGTGCCCCGCACCGAGTCGCGACCAACCGACGCTCACGGCCGCCAAGCTGTTGCACTTCGGCCCGGTTTCATGCCAACCACCCTTGAAATGATGAAAAAACCTCCCCACAACCCCGTCAGTGTCACAATTGATGCAACAAAACTTCTTTCATACGTGTATCATTTGCGCCCCACGTGTATTATTCGTGGGTTGTTAACATTTTGGAGATGATGATGGCAAAACGTCCGTCCAGTGATGGGGCTTCTTGGACCGCAACCGAGCTCAAGACCCTGAAGAAGCTCGCTGCCAACGGCACGGCAGCGCAGGCTGCCAAGGCTCTGGGCCGCACGGCCGCCGCAGTCCAGCAGAAGGCGATGCGCACTGGTATTTCGTTCCGCAAGAGCCAAAAGGCTCCTGCCAAGAAGAAATAATCGCGCCTTTGCACCAAAAGGCCCTGGCCGAGCGCTACGCCGCCGGCCGGGGTCGAGCGCCCCTCGAGCGCGCAGCCCTGTCGCTCAGTAGGGTTGCGCAACAATTGACCGACCGGTCAACTCCTACCCTCGCCTGCCGGTAAGCCGCTGACCATGGCATGCAGCCCGGTCGCGAAACTGTCGTCGAAATCGATGAGTTGGGTCAGGAAGGTGTGCATCGCCTGGCTCTGCTCATAGGCGACCCAACCGACGGTATAAGCGATCACCGCGGCCTGATATGACAGCGCTTGCGGCGCGGTCAACCCCGCCGCTACGAGCGGAGCGGTGAGTTGTGGAGCGAGCTCCGCCGCGCTCCGCAAGGGTCGAGCCATAACACAAACGCGGGCCGAATCGCGCCGCGCGAGCATCGCTCGACGGCGCGCGCTGGCCGAGAGAATGAGCTTCTCGCGCCAGGTCTTGCCGGCCAGAATGGCGTGTGCGGCGGCCTCGGAGAAGGTCGCAGCCATCAAACTGATGAGCTCCGCCTTGTCATGGACGTGCCAATACAAGGCGGGGGCCTGCACTCCGAGCCGTTCCGCGACCAGGCGCAGGCTCAACCCCTCGAGTCCCGCCTGATCCAGCACCTGGAAGGCGGCCTCCAGCACCGCCGCCTGGTCCAACTTCGCGCTCGCACCCATCGCTCACTCCGGTTGACAGTTTAACAACATTAAATCAAGCTCCTGTTTAATGGTATTAAACTGCCTCGGTGCACGCCCATGAATTACGTTCGAAATACGTGGTATGTGGCTGGATGGGCACAGGATTTCATCGTGGAGCGACCGGCCGGCCTCAGCCTTCTTGGCGAGCCGGTCGTCATCTGGCGCGGCGCAGACAATGTCCTGACCGCCTTCGAGGACCGCTGCGTCCACCGCTTGGCGCCGTTATCCCTCGGCCGCTGCGAGGGAGACAAGCTGCGTTGCATGTATCACGGGCTGCTATACGATCGCAGCGGGGCCGTCACCGAGATCCCGGGCCAGGATCGGGTTCCTCCGCGGGCCAAGGTCCGCTCGTACCCCGTGTGCGAGCGGCACAGTTGGGTGTGGGTCTGGATGGGCGACCCGGCGCGCTGCGACCAGTCCCTGATTCCGCCGGCCGTCGGCTACGACAATCCCAACTACATTCTGGGTCACGGCCAGCTGGATTACGCAGCCGAAGCCCGCCTCATCAATGACAACCTGCTCGACTTCAGCCATCTCAGCTATGTCCATGTCAACAGCTTCGGGGCGAACGAGGAATGGGCCCGGCTGCGCCCGCAGATCACCCCGTTGCCGAACGGTGTCCGGGTCGAGCGCTGGCTGGAGGACACTTCGGGAAGCACCCGGTTGAGTTTTACGCAACCCGGGGAGCGTTACAGTCGCTATGACTTCCTGCTGCCCGGCATCCTCCTGATGACCGGCGGTGTGTTTCCAATCGGCACCCGCGAGCGCTTGGGTGGCGGGGCGCCGGACCTGGAGCTCGCGGCGGGAGCGGTCACATTCACCAGTCAGGCGGTAACGCCCCTGACGGAGAAAACTTCCCGTTACTTCTTCTCCTGGGGCCCGCATCGCCGGTATGGGGACGCCGCCCTGCGCGACCGGTTGCTGGGGGTTGCATCCAAGGCGTTCGCCGAGGATCGCACGATGATCGAAGCGCAACAGCGCATTATAGACATGACACCCGCGCCACGAGTCATGCCTACGAGCGCCGACCGGGCCATCACTCTTTTCAACCACATGGTGGCCAGGCGCGTGCGCGAGGAGCACCAGGCGGATGTCAGCTTGCCGGCCCGGGGCGACCGCGCCGCAACTGTGCCATCATGAGCTGACGGGCAGGCAAAAAACGATCAGGGGGGAATTTATGGCACGTCATTTGCGCCTCGCCATCGCGGCGGCTGTATTGTTGGGCTGCGCTTGCGCACACGCCCAGGAAGCCGTGGCGCCGGCACCCGACCCGGATGCCCTGTTCCACAGCAAGGATCCGGTTCTCGACGCCAACAAGCAGACCGCATACCACATCGTCAAAGACCTGATCGAGGCCGGCCATTGGGAACAGGCTGACAAATATCTGACGGAGCGCTATATCCAACACAATCCGCTGGCGGCCTCCGGAAGGGCGGGCGTGGTGAAATTCTTCACCGAAGTGGTCAAGGCAAAGCCCAAACCCATTCCGGCAAAAATGCAGAGCAAGATCGTATCAGTGACCGCCGAGGGTGATCTCGTCGTGGTCTCCTACGTCCGCGAGCTGAAGGATCCGAAAGACCCCGCCAAGAGCTACACGACGACGTGGTTCGACATGTGGAGATTCAAGGACGGCAAGGCGGACGAGCATTGGGATCCAGCCACCCGCTGAGCGCTGCGCTGGCCCGTCCAGGACGGGGCTCAAGCCGTCGAGCCACGGCTCCCCGCCTTGAGCAGCCCGAACACGATCAGCACGACACCCAACAACAACAGCAGGTGAATCGCCGCGAAGGTGACCTTCACGGCCAGCCAGAGCACCAGCCACGCGACGATCAGAAGCACGCCCAGGGTGTGCAGAACGGTTTTCATAGAGTGTCCCTCACCTTGCACCTCGCGGCGATTACCGCATGCGCTGCGGATCGGGCGCTGTAGGACTGTGACTAGGCAGTCAGTCGGACGATGTCCCAAGCATGCCGCAGCGAGCGCGGGTACAACGGTTGCGCTCTTCCCTGCGGACCAGGAAGCCAGGAGGGTCTATGCAGATACTCGTGAACTCGGACAATCACATCAAAGGCGGAGAGTCGGCCAATGAGCGCGTGGCCGCCATCGTCCAGGCGGCCGTGGAGCGGTTCCAGACCCGTATTACACGGATCGAGGTCCATCTGAGCGACACCAATGGTCCCAAACATGGCGCCCGGGAGAAGCGGGCAGTCATCGAGGCCCGCGTGGCTGGCTTGCGGCCCGTCGCGGTCGCACACGAGGCCGAGACACTTCTCCAATCGATCGAGGGCGCCGCCGACAAGCTGACCCGCGCGCTCGAGCATACCCTGGGCAGGTTGGATGAGACTGCCTGACCGGGCATGCGCGCGCGTCCGCAAGGGTCACACGAGCCCCCGTCCTGGCGCGGATTCGAGCAACTCGCGGGTATAAGGGTGCCCGGGCGAGTTGATGACCTGCTCGGCGGAGCCGATCTCGACGATGCGCCCTCCTTGCATCACGGCGATGCGTTGACTGATCTGGGCCGCGACCCGCAAATCATGTGTGATCAACAAGATCGCGAGCCCAAGCTCCTTCTGCAGCTTGCGTAGCAGCTCCAGGATCTGCGCCTGGGAGGAAGCATCGAGCGCGGACAGACTCTCGTCGGCGATGAGGACGTCCGGATTCATCGCCAAGGCGCGCGCAATGCCGATGCGCTGTTTCTGCCCGCCGGAGAAAGCAGCCGGGCGCCGGTCCAGTGCCTCCCTGGGGAGCCCGACGCGATCGATCAACTCCGTGGCCCGATCACGGGCGGTGCGCCGATCCGCGCCGGCAAGCACTGCCGCGCGTGCGATGACAGCCCCTACACGGCGAAGCGGGTTCAACGAGCCAAACGGGTCTTGGAAGATCATCTGGACGGCACGGCAGGAAGCCCGCAACTCTCTGCCGCGCAGGCTCAAGAAACACTTGCCGTTGACCTCCACACGTCCCGCCGTAGGCTCCGCCAGACGCACGATCAGCCGCGCGAGCGAGCTTTTACCACAGCCGGACTCGCCCACTATGGAGAGCGTCGTTCCGCGCTCGAGATCGAAAGAGATCTCGTTTACCGCACGCACCCGTCCATACTTCTTCTGGAGACCCGTCACAGTCAGCACGGGGTGGGAGGGCGAGTCCGCCGCTGCGACGGGCTCCGGGCTGGCGGGAGGTACCAGACTCGGGACCGCCGCGAGGAGCTCGCGGGTGTACGGGTGCTCGGGCTGTGTGAGCACACGCCGAGCAGCGCCCATCTCAACGATCCGTCCGTGACGCATCACCGCAATCCGATCGGCGATCTCCGCAACCACCCCGAAATCATGAGTGATGAATAGAATCGCATGTCCGTGGGCGGTGCGGAGCTCGCGGATGAGCTTCAACACCTGCGCCTGAGTGGTGACATCCAAAGCTGTGGTCGGCTCGTCGGCAATGAGGACTTCGGGGCTCATCGCCAGCGCCATGGCGATGATCACGCGCTGGCACTGGCCGCCCGAGAGTTGGTGCGGATAGGATGCCGCGATCCTTTCCGGATCGGGGAGCTGCATGGCGCGAATCAACGCGAGCGCACGCTCGTGCCGCTCGGCATGGCTCATGCGTGCATGCAGCTCGAATACCTCCATGATCTGCGCGGCCACGGGAATCGCTGGATTCAACGCCGCCATCGGCTCCTGGAAGATCATGGCAATCCGCCTGCCACGGATCCGGCACCACTCGCGCTCGGAGAGCCCGGTCAGCTCCTGGTCGCCCAACCGTACACTGCCGGCGACGACTTTGAGCCCCGGTGCCGGCGCGCCCATGATCGCGCCGGACAAAGCGGACTTGCCGGAGCCTGACTCCCCGACGATGCAGAGGATCTCTCCCTGCCGTAGCTCGAGTGAAGCCTGGTCCACAGCCAGAGGACGATCCGCTCCCTGCGGGAGCGCCACCGTGAGCCCCTCGACCGAGAGAATCGTCATCAGCCCACCCGCCGCAGACGCCCGGCAGGCTCACGCAAGCCATCGGCAAGCAGGCTCAAGCCCAACACCAACGAAGAGAGCGCCACGCACGGAAAAAGCACCAGGTGCGGAAACGCGAACGCCATGGTCCGACCTTCGTTCACCATGCCGCCCCAATCCGGGGTCGGCGGCGGCAGTCCGAGCCCGAGAAACCCCAACACACCCATGGTGATCGCCGAGTAACCGAGCCGCAGGCAAAAATCGACGACCAGCGCGCCGCTGGAATTCGGCAGGATCTCGACCAGCAGGATCCGCCAGGTACTCTCGCCCTGGATGATGGCTGCGGCAATGAAGTCACGACTGCGCAGGTCGATGGTGATCGCCCGCACAATCCGGAAGATGGCGGGTGCGCTACCAAAGGTCACGGCAAGCACGACATTAGCGGCCGACGCGCCGAGCGCGACAATGATGACGATGTAGAGCACCAACACCGGAAATGACAGAATCACGTTTGCAAAGAATGACAGGACAGTATCGACCCGCCCGCGAAAGTAGCCGGCGAGCAACCCGGTGCCCATACCGACGGCGTAGGCTGTCAACGTTGCAGCCGTCGCGACGACTATCACGGTACGCGCCCCGTAGATCAGGCGCGACAGCACATCGCGGCCGAGAGCATCCGTGCCAAGCCAGAACACCGCGCCGTCGGGCCCTCGTGCCCCGGGCGTCATGAGTGGAATCATGCTGTGCAGGGGATCATAGGGCGCCAGCACGCGGGACAGCAGCGCGACCAGAAGCCACCCACCCACCAACAGTGCGCCGGTTGCGGCGGTCGGGCGGGTAAGGGCTTTCACCGGAACGACATCCGCGGGTTCAACCAGGCGTATAACAAATCAGAGGCCACCTGAGTCGTGACCACCACGGCGACGCTCACCATCGTGCAGGCCTCGATGAGATCGATGTCCGTGTTCAACGCTGCCTGGTACAACAGGGTGCCGAAACCCTGGTAGGCGAAGAATACTTCGACGACGATGACCCCCGACAACAACCAGGGGATCTGCAGCATGATGACAGTAACAGGTGTGATCAGCGCGTTGCGCAGTGCGTGACGCAGGATCACCCGCCGCATGGAATTGCCTTTCAGACGCGCGGTTCGTATGTAGGGTGACTGCATGACCTGGATCATGCTCGACCGCGTCATACGCGCGATGTACCCCGCGGAATACAAAGTGAGCACACTCACGGGCAGCACGAGCTCGCGCAGATGGAAGCCGTCCGCCATGGTGCTCACTCCAGGCAGCCAGCTCAGCCAGAAGACAAACAAAGAGGTGAGAAATACCGCGGATGCGAACTCGGGAATCGACGTCGTGACGATCGCGAACACCGAGACGAGACGGTCGACGACCGAGCCCTCGCGAACTCCGGCGATCACACCCAATGCGAGCCCCACCGGCACGATTACCAACAGCGCGGCGCCAGCGAGCAGCCCCGACGCGGCCAGGCGGGGTGCAATCAAAGTCAGTACGTCTTCCCGATAATAGGTCGAGTTGCCCCAGTGCCCGGTGATGAAGTGCCCCAACCACCGCAGATAGCGCAGCAGGAAGGGAGCGTTGTAGCCGCCTTCCTGTAACCATGCGGCTCGCTGGTCGGCAGTCGAGAACTGCCCCAGCACTTTGACCGCGACGTCGTCGACGTTGAGCTCCAGAACCGAGAACACCAGAAACGACACGGCGATCATGGTCAGCACCATGCCGCCTATCTTGAGTAGCAGCCAACGCGGCAGGCCGCTCGCCTGAGCATCCACGACACTCATGCGAGCCATACCCGGTCCATGCGGTAGTAATCCTGGGGGTCGGCACGGAAGTCGCGGACCCGAGTGCTCGCGACCGTGAGCTTTTGTGGAAAGAACGCCTGTATCATTACCGCCTCTTCCTGAAGAATGCGCTCGGCATCCCCCATTGCCGCTGAGCGGTGCTGAGGATCGAGGATGGCCAGCGCTCTGTCGAGCGCCGCATCGAACCGCGGATTGGCAAAATGACTCTCGTTCCACACCGAGCCCGAGCGGTAGGCGAGCTCGAGCGCCATGACACCCAGCGGCCGGTGCGCCCAGTAGGTCATGCCGAAAGGAACCTTGTCCCAGATCGTCCAATACTGGGCCGCGGGGATCACCTGCAAGGCCAGCCGAATGCCGGCTTCGGCGCAGTTCTGCTGCAACACCTGCGCGGTATCCTGCTCGTAGCGGCCCTGGGTATTACCGAGGCAGAGTGTCAGGTCGATGCCGCTGGGATGACCGGCTGCGGCGAGCAAGCGGCGTGCGGCACCCACATCGCGCTTGATGGGCGGCAAGCGGAAATAGTCCGGATGGAACGGCGCCACGTGATGGTGCTCGCCCAATACTCCATGGTTGCGGTACGCGAGCCGTAACATCTGCTCGCGGTCGCAGGCCAGGACGAGCGCCTTGCGCACACGCACGTCATCGTAAGGCTTCTGGTCCTGTTGCATCCGCATGACCAACGTCTGCGCGGAAGGCTCGGACAGGAGGCGCATCGACGGGAAGCGCTGGACGAGATCCAACTCGGCGATGGTCAGCCGATACAAGAGATCGACCTGTCCCGCCGCGAGCGCGGCGACATGGGTGGCGATCTCGGTACCGAGATCGAGATAACGGATCTCGTCCAGATAGGCAGCCGGTCCCCAATAGTCGCGCCGGCGCTTGAACACGGCGAGACGGCTCACGTGATAATCGGTCAACTGGAAGGGGCCTGTACCGAGTGGATTGCGGGGCCAATTGGCGCCCTGCTCCTCGAACCGCCGATGCAGGATCGGACAGGTCGCCGCGTACAGATGCTCCGGCAACGAGCAGATCGGACGTGACAGATGCAAGCGGAAACGCAGCTCATCCAGGGGCTCGATGGCGGTGATGGCTGCGAAAGTCGTCCGGTTGGGCGATTTCGAGCTGGGGGCGATCCAGCGGTTGATGTTGAAAGCCACATCCGCGACGGTGAGCCGCTCGCCGTTGGACCAGCGGATGCCGTCCCTCAGCTTGAACTCCCAGGTCCTGAGGTCCTCGGACGGATGCCAGCTTTCAGCCAGGTACGGATGTGTCACGTTGTCGGAGTCGACATACGTGAGGAATTCCACCGAATTGCGGAACAGGTTCGAGGCCTCGATCCAGGTAGTCGTGGCAGGGTCCGTCATCTGCTGCACCGAGCAGACGAATCGCAACGTACCCCCTCGTTGCGGGACCTGCGCTGGCGAACTCGCCGTCGAGGGCGCTGCTGCCGCGGTGAACCCCAGCACTCCGCGGGCGGATGCGAGCGAAACACCCAACCAGGACAGGACTCGCAGCACGCTGCGGCGATCCATTCCGCGTTGCAGTGCGTCCTGGACCAACGGCCGGACGGCTGAATGCAGCCGGGTGCCGTCAGTATTTTTCATCACTCGTTGGAGACAGCGAGGTGGACCGGCGGCTCGCCCGCCGCCACTCGAGTTCCAAAGCGTTCGATGAGCCAGGAGCGGAACAGCGCGATCGCCGTATCGCTCAATCCTTCCGGATGGGTGATGAGGTAGTAGCCGTAGCCGTCGTCGAATGTGACATCAAACGGCCGGACCAACCGGCCATTACGGATCTCCTCGCTGAACAAGTTGGTATCGACCAGGGCCAGCCCCTGTCCGCTCATCACATACTGGACAGCCAATACGGCGGTGTCGAAAACGAGCCCACGGTCGTAATTGACCGCTCCCAGCCCAACCTGGCGGACAAACTGCGACCAGACGTGATGACGCGGCATGTCGGCGATACGCACATGCACGATCTCGTTCGCGTCTATGAACTCACCCAGGCTCTTGCCGGCGTGCTGCGCAGCCACCGCCGGATGGCAAAGGATACTCGGCCGCTCGAGCCACAACAGATCCGTCACCAGATCCGTCACCGTGGGTCGGGAGTAGACCACAGCCACATCGACGTCCCCGAGCGGCGGTCCAACGCCGTACGGACTGATGAGATCGATATCGACTTCGGTGCAAGTGGTACGGAAGTCCCTGAGGATGGGGACTGCCAACCGCACCGCGAAACTCGGTGGCATCTGCACTCGCAGGGTGCGCTGCATCGGTGCACCCTCGTTGCGGATGTCATCGAGCGCATACTCGAGGCGATCGAAAGACTTCATGACCGCCGGCAGCAGGTGTTGACCTGCCTTGGTGAGGTGGAGCGCATGGGGTTTGCGCTCGAACAACTGCACGCCGGTGAGGCGCTCCAGCGCAATGACGTGACGGGACAGAGCGCTCTGGGAGATCAGTAGCGCGTTCGCCGCAGCGGTGAAGCTTCCATGCTTCGCAACGCCTTCGAAGGCGCGCAATGCATTCAACGGGAGCCAGCGTCTATCGATCGTCTTCTTCACCATGAAGCGCCCCTCGCTATCTTCCGAGTGTGCGTGGCCCCGCTCGTGTTTCCAATGCCTTTTTTCGATGCGGGTAGCCAATTTCTCGGCTTTGCCGCGGGGAGCTGCCTGACTAGGCTTCCCAGGCCCCGCAATGCCATGGGTGCGCCCGCCCCCAACCCTCTCTCCTATGACCATCATTACACTCGATCGGGTTCCACGGATCGTGCAAGGGGCCGGCGCCCTGGGCACGCTCGGCAGTGTTGTCGCGGAGTGCGTCCCCACCGCAAGCGCCGTGCTGCTGGTGGCGGATCCGGGCCTGCGCTCCACGGGCATGATCGAGACCGCTCGCGCGGCACTTCAGCAGGCCGGCCTGGGCGTGATCCTGTTCGATGACGTGAAAAGCGATCCCACCATGGCCCAGGTCGACAGCGCCGCCGGCGTGGCTCGCCGCGAGAACGCGACCGCGGTGGTTTCGATCGGCGGCGGGTCGGCACTCGATGTCGGCAAGACCGTCGCGGCAATCTGTGGAGGGCAAGCGAGCGCAAGCCACTATGGCCTGTGCGCCAACCCCTTCCCCAAGTCCACGGTCGTCAATATCTGCGTGCCGACCACTTCCGGCACGGGCTCGGAGGCGACCCGGACGGCCGTCCTGACCGACACCTCCCACGCAAAAATCTGGCTTTGGGGTGAAGAGATCAAAGCTGACGTAGTGGTTCTCGACCCCGTGCTGACGACCGGGTTGCCCGCGCAACTGACCGCGGCGACCGGAGTGGACGCCCTCGTCCATGCCGTCGAGGCGGCGACCAACGCCAATGCCAACCCGGCCAACAATCTCTACTGTCACGAAGCGATCCGCCTGGTCGCCAAACACCTCCGGCGCGCCGTCGCAGCGCCCGGGGATATCGAGGCGCGTGCCGGCGTGCAGTGGGCAGCCACCTTGGCAGGCATAGCCATCGACAATTGCGGCACGGCGATCGCACACAACATCGGACATGCGCTGGCCTCGTTGCGCCCCATACATCACGGCCGGGTCGTGGGATTGGCTCTACGCGCGACTCTTTCCTGGAATATCGAAGAGGACGATGCGTGTTACGCGGCCGTCGCCGCGGCTTTGGGCGAGCCCGCGAAATCCTCCAGGTTGCCCGGTGCGGTTGACAAACTCATCCGTGACGTCGGCATCAAAGTCTCCCTGTCGGGCGAAGGATATGACGGGATTACCGCCGAGCAACTCGCCGCCCAGATGGCGCGGCCTGAAAATTCCGCCATGCGACGCTCGAACCGCCGCCCGGTGCTGGATTCGGATTTGCTGCGTTTCGCCCACCTCATGCTGACTGAGAGCTGATGATGTCCACCCCTGACCCTACACGCACGCGCCAGGATTGGGAGCAACTTGCGGCGGCCACGCGGCCGGAGGGCCGCGCATTCATCAATGGCAAGCTCGTCGGAGCCGTTGACGGAAAGACATTCGACGATGTCAGCCCTATCAACGGCCGCGTCGTGGCGCAAGTAGCACGATGCAGCTCCGCTGATGTCGACGCAGCGGTCAAAGCAGCACGCGCCGCCTTCGACGGGGGAAGCTGGCGGCGCACCGATCCGAGCACGCGCAAACGCATACTGCATCGGTTTGCGCAGCTCATCCGGGAAGACATCGACCACCTGGCCATCCTGGAGACGTTGGATGTCGGCAAACCGATCCTGAACTCGGTCAACGTCGACGTAACGTTCGCCGCGGACTGCATCGCCTACTACGCGGAATTCGCGGACAAGCTCTACGACGAAGTTGCGCCGACCGCACCGCACGAGCTCGCCCTCATACGGCGTGAGCCTCTTGGCGTCGTTGCCGCGGTGGTCCCTTGGAACTATCCGCTCATCATCAGTGCGTGGAAGCTTGGACCTGCCTTGCTCGCAGGCAATTCGGTGGTCCTCAAGCCGGCGGAACAGTCACCTCTGACAGCCATCCGCCTCGGTCAACTGGCTTTGGAGGCTGGCCTGCCCCCGGGCATCCTGAATGTAGTTCCCGGCTTCGGCGAGGAAACGGGCAAGCCTCTCGCCCTGCACGGCGATGTCGATATGGTGACCTTCACCGGCTCCACCGAAGTAGGGAAGCTGATGCTACGCTACGCCGGCGAGTCCAACATGAAGCGCGTCGCCCTGGAATGCGGGGGTAAAAGTCCGCACGTGGTCATGAAAGATGCGGACATAGGAGCGGCCGCAGCCGGCATCGCATGGGGCATCTACTACAACGCGGGAGAGACCTGCCATGCCGGCTCGCGCGTGATCGTGCACGAGAGTGTCAAAGACGCCCTGATCGAGGCCATCGCCCGTGTTACGGCCACCATCCCGCTGGGACATCCTTTCGACCCGGCCACCCAGATGGGCGCGCTCATCGACCAAGGTCACATGACACGCGTATTGGCGTACATAGACAGCGGCATCTCGCAAGGTGCGCGCATTGCTCTGGGCGGCAGGCGAGCTTTCCAGGAGCATGGCGGGTACTACGTGGAGGCGACTGTCCTCGACGGCGTACGAGCCGACATGCGCGTCGCGCGAGAGGAGATCTTCGGGCCGGTTTTGACGGTCTCGAGTTTCACTACCGAAGCGGAAGCCGTCGGACTCGCGAACGACACCATTTACGGGCTGGCTGCCGCAGTGTGGACTTCTGACATGAATGTCGCTCACCGCCTCTCGGGTGCACTCCGGGCGGGTACGGTGTGGGTCAATACTTTCGACCGCTCGTCACTGGCCACTCCATTTGGAGGCTTCAGGCAATCCGGTTTCGGGCGCGATCGCTCCCATCACGCGATCGACAAATATGCGGATCTCAAGACCGTCTGGACGGCCTACAAATGATCATCGCGGGTATCGAGATCAGCCATCACCGGCTGAAGTTCGATACGCCCTTTCACGCGAGCTGGGATACGAAGCCGCGCGTTTCCTTCGACGCGACGATCGTACGCGTCACCACCGACACCGGATTGGTGGGCGTGGGATCCGGCGACCGCATGCTCGGTTTCGAGGGCCACGAAACTCTGTTCGTCGGCACGGATCCGCTGGCGCTCGAACGGCACTACCGGGTGCTCTCAAACATCGACTTCCACTACGGCCGCTGCTGGCCGCTGGACCTGGCGCTCTGGGATCTTGCCGGCAAGATCACCGGCCAGCCATGTTGGAAACTGCTCGGTGGTCTCTCCTCCCGGGTTCGCCCCTACGCCTCCTCGGGGACGCTACGCGATCCCGGCGCGATGGCTGAGGCTGCCGAACGGTACCTGGCGCAAGGGTTCAAAGCGCTGAAAGTTCGTTTTCACCGCGGCGATTGGCGCGACGACATCAAGGCGCTCGAAGCGGTGCGTACGCGCGTCGGTACACGACTCGAGCTGATGGTCGATTGCAACCAGGGGTGGCGAATGCCCTGGGATACCCAAAGCCCCTGGACATTCAAAGACGCGCTACCCGTCGCCCGCGAGCTCGAGAAGCTCGGAGTCTTCTGGATGGAAGAGCCGCTGCATCGTGCTGACCGGGACGGCATGAAAGCCCTGCGGCAAGCTACCGATGTGCGCATCGCCGGAGGCGAGATGACGCGGCAGCTCCATGAGCTGCGGGACCTCATCATTGACGGCTGCGTCGATGTCGTACAGCCGGACGTGGCCCTGGTGGGAGGCATCACCGGTCTACGCCGAATAGCAACATTGACGCAAGAGCATGACCTGACTTTCACGCCGCACACCTGGACGAACGGCATGGGAGTTGTTGCCAACGCTCACCTGGTCGCCGGATGCGTCGATGCGCCATTCCTCGAGTTCCCCTATGACCCGCCCGAGTGGGATCTGGATCGCCGGGACTACATGCTGGCGGAGCCGTTTCGGATGGATGCGGACGGCTGGCTGAATCTGGGGGATGCGCCCGGGATGGGCTATAGGCTCGATGAGGAGAAGCTCGCCGCGACGCTCGTTCCGCGAGAGTAGCGCTCCAACCTGGGCTCTGCGACATTACGGGGCGCGCGCCGGCATGGCGTTTGTCTCGGGGTGAACAATGTTGCGATCGAAGCGTCTTGCACTACTTTCCGCTCTACTCGCTGCCGCTGCAACGGCGCAGGCCGACACAGTGGTCGTCACTGCGGACCGTATGCTCGACGTGGCCACCGGTCGCATGGTGGAACATCCACAGATCACGATTACAGACGGACGCATCAGTGCAGTGGCCGCCGCGGGCGCCTCGATCCCGACAGGCGCGCGGCGCGTGGATCTGACCGGACTGACACTCCTGCCGGGCCTGATCGACATGCATGTCCATCTCACTTCCGATCCGACGATCAGCGGCTACCGGGGCCTGGAATTCACCGATAACTTCTGGACGGTTGTTGGCGTTGCCAACGCCAAACGTACGCTGGAAGCCGGTTTCACTACAGTGCGCAACGTCGGCTCGGCGAACTACGATGACGTTGCCCTGAAGCAGGGCATCGAGCACGGCTACATTCCCGGTCCCCGGATCGTGCCAGCGACCTACGCGATTGGCGCGACCGGAGGTCACTGTGACAGCACAGAGTTTCCGCCTTCGATCACAACGAGCGAGCCAGCCGTGGCCGACGGGCCGGAGGCCATCCGTGCGACGGTTCGAAAGCTCCGCAAGTACGGCGCGGAGGTCATCAAGTTTTGCGGCACTGGCGGGGTACTTTCGAAGACCGACTCCGTGGGCGCCCAGCAACTCGATCTTGGAGAAATGACGGCTTTGGTAAATGAGGCCCACATGCTGGGCCTGAAGGTAGCCGTACACGCTCACGGCACGGCGGGCATCAAGGACGCCATCCGCGCGGGAGTGGACACAATCGAGCATGCGAGCCTCGCCGACGCGGAGGCCATCTCGATGGCCAAACAGCACGGCACCTATTTCGATATGGACGTCTACAACGATGACTACATTCTCGCGGAAGGCGCCAAGAACGGCGTGTTCGCGGAGTCACTCGAAAAAGAGCGCATGATCGGCCGCAAGCAGCGGGAGACGTTCAAAGCGGCAACTCAGGCCGGGGTGAAGATGCTGTTCGGGACCGATGCCGGCGTATACCCGCACGGCACGAATGCCAAGCAGTTCGTCACCATGGTCACGTGGGGAATGACACCCTTGCAGGCGATCCAAGCCGCCACGATCTCAGCCGGTGAGGCGCTCGGCAGACCAGGCGATGTGGGCACAATCGCGGTCGGCCGCTACGGCGACATCATCGGCGTCGCCGGCGATCCGCTGAAGGACGTCGCGGTACTCCAGTCCGTTGCCGTCGTGATCAAAGGTGGCGAGGTGGTCAAGCAGACCACGGCGCATTGACCCAGGGCGCGGGACGAACCCGCGCCAACGGCCCAAATGTGCTCGCTAGTGCCGCGCGCCCGTCTCGGTTCGCGGCGGTTGCTGCGGGGCCTTCGCTCCCGCGGCTTCACCGCTCGAGGCGATATCCTCAGCGCCACTGCCCTTGAGCAGATCCTTGGCCCGAGTGACTTCCGCGCTGGAATCACAATGGACGGCGAGCAGCACACCGCCATTGCGCACGCGCCCCTCGTACAGCTTCGCCTCGTACTCGGGGATACCCATTCCCACGAGAGCCCCGACCAGGCCGCCGACAGCCCCACCGACCCCAAGTCCCGCAAGGCCGGCCACGATGGGCCCTGCGGCGATGAGGGGCCCGATACCCGGAATGGCCAGGGCGCCGATCCCCGCCAGGACACCCAGTGCGCCACCCACCAATCCTCCCGCCGTCACGCCAGCAGTTGCGCCTTCAGGGGCTTTCGTCTCCTTCTGGTGCGCGAAGTCCTTGGTACTGCGATTGTCCGGCAACAACACCGAGATCCCGGCGCTCGGGAAACCGGCGGCAATCAGAGTGTCAACGCCTCGCTCCGCATCGACCGGGGTGCGGTAGATCCCGAATACGGCCGTATTTCTGCCTGCCATGAGCGGTCTCCTCGGTGCGTCGGAAGTTGGAAGCCAACGCCCGGGGGCCGGCAGAGTTCCCGCGGACCCGCACGGCGCAGCTCCAGCTGCGCCGCCGCAGCGGGCTCGATCTAGAGCGTGATCTCGCTGATCTGGATCACCGGCTGGGTGTTCGTATAGTTGGGTATGTCGGCCATGATCTCGGCCGCATGCGGCCCGAAGCCGCTCTGGAAAGCCTCCACCGAGTCGAACAACAAGTGGCCGATCGCTATGTAGGTCGGCGCGGAGCCGGGCGCGCCCCCTGCGACGCCTTTCTCGGCCGCGATGCCTTTGCAGGTGCCGACCTTCTTCTGCACCATCGGCATGTGTTTGCTCGTGTAGTACGCCATGTCGAATCTGGCGCCGGCGGAGTTAGGATAGAGCACGCTGACTTTGATCATTGTTGCAATCCTGTGTTTGTTGTGGATAACCGGGACGGTTATCCTCCGGAATCCCGCAAGTTATCCACCGCAGTGTAGCGAAATTGCACGCGCGGCTCGCGCAAGCGGCACTATTTACACGTGCCGGGGCCCTGCGGTGATAACCCAAGCTCGGTCGCCACGCGCGCCAGCTGCACGCCATTGCGGGCGCCCAGCTTCTCGCGGATGACCGACTGATGGTTTGCCACTGTTTTCTCGGACAGTCCCAGCTTCTCCCCGATCCGCTTGACCGTCTCACCCCGGGCTAGCAGGCGGAGCACCTCGAATTCACGGGCAGTCAGGGTATCCACTGGCGAGCGGCCGTGGGTCGCGGTCTGGGCCATCACCTTTTGCACATCGGGGCTGAGGTAACGCTCACCTCGAGCTACAGCCGAGATCGCATCGACGAGCACCTCCGGCGCGCTGGCCTTGCTTACATACCCGCGAGCACCTGCTTCCAGCGCCCTCGAGGGAAAGATGACATCGTCATACATGCTGAACATGAGGACGCACTGCTGCGGGCGATGGGCGAGAATCCGGCGCATTGCCTCGATACCACTCGCGCCTGGCAGGCCGATGTCCATGACAATGACATCCGGCTCGAGAGCCGCGGCGCGCTCGCAGGCCTGCACCGAATCGGCGGCCTCGCCGACGACACTGATCGCCGCGTCGCGCTCTAGCAGCCGCCGGTAGCCTTCACGTACGACCGCATGATCATCTACCAGCAGGACCGTGATAGCCGTGGTCATTCAGCAGGACCCGTGCGCCGGAATACGTGCCCTGAGTTGGAAGCCCTTGCCCTGCTCGCTCGCAACCTCCAGCCGGCCACACAACGCGCCAACCCGCTCGCGCATGCCGACCAATCCCAGGCCCGCCGTCGGCGCTGCGAGATCCGCTCCCCGCCCATCGTCACTGACACTCAACACAACATCCGTGCCATCCCGGGCGACCTCGAGGACCACATGCCGTGCGGACGAGTGCTTGGCGGCATTGTTCAAACCCTCCTGCACCAGGCGGTAGACAGTCAATGTCAGCGCCTCATCGAGATCATCGAGCTCGCCAACCAGCTGCAGCACGATCCGCATCTCCGGCAGGCGCGTGCGCCAGGTCGCCACGCAATGCTCGAGCGCCGCGCCCAGGCCGAGGTCGTCCAGGCCGACCGGCCGCAGCTGGCGGATGAGCGACGTCAGGGCCGCATGAATATGGTTGCAGTTGGCGACGATAGCCTCGGCCCGCTCGTGCGCAGATCCGCCACGGCCATCACGAATTCCGACCGCGTCCAACTTGATGACATTGAGATACTGCCCCAGCTCGTCGTGCAACTCGCGAGCGAGGCTCTTGCGCTCGGCTTCATGCAGGCGCACATACTGCTGTGACAGGCGGCGGTTGGCAGCCAGTGCCGTCTCCAGCTGCGCTTCGGCCAGCTTGCGGCGCCGCAGCTCGCGCCCGGCGTCCACATAGCGGCGCGCGGCGAACCAGGCCAAGCCAGCCGCCAATACCGCGAGCACCGCCGGAAGCTCATCGAGTTGGAAACGCTCCCAGGGCGCGGTCCAGCGCCGCAACGCCTCACTCAAATCGAACTGCACACTCAGGACCACCATGCTCGCGGTAGCCAGTACCACGGCAGCCATGTCCTGCCAGACTGCTCTCTCAGGTGACCTCATCGGTCGGATTCTATTACCAAGGGCGCAGCCGGATCTGCAGCTCGCGCAGCCGGTAATCGATCACCAGCACATCCACCGTCCCGAGCACGTCCATGCCCAGAACCAGCGTCGGGTCGCGCAGCAGGTGCCAGCGATCGAAGATATACATGTCGCCGTAGGTGATATACATGCCGGTGAATCTGAGGTTGCCCACCTCGATCGGCGGGGCCTGCATCATTTCGCCGCGTGCGACATCCAACGTAACACCCTCGATCTCTTGGTTTGTTACTTCTTTGCGGCCGTGCCGCTCGAGCGCGGCACGCAGCGCGCTATTGCCGATACTGACCTGCGCCCCCGTGTCGATGACCGCTTTGGCCCGGATCCCGCCCACCACGACATCGAGTGCCACCAGGTGATCGCGCAGCTGCCGCAACGGCAGTGTAGTGAAGCCGCCGCCGCGCTCGAGAGCGCCGCGCGAGCGTAAGATCAACACCCGATCCCGGCCGAAATCGATCAGAATGCGCTTGTCCGACAGGCCCTCGGTTCCCAGCACGCCCTGCGCACCGCCGAACACGTCCGCCACGATCGGCAGCAGGGTCGAATCCATCGAGAGATCACCGACCTCCATCCTGTCGACAGCGACCGTGGGAACCACCGCCGAACCGGTGACACCGGTCACTCGCACCTGGGTGGCTCGAGCCAACGAGATTCCCAGGCTGTCCGCGACCGCCGGGATGATCGCCGAGTGGGTGGCGCCCGTGTCGAGCACCAGGCGATACGGGCCGCGGCCGTTGATGAGAACCGGCGCCCAGATGCGGCCGATGCGGTCGCGCAAGGTTGGAGCGGCAAATCGGGGCTCGGGCGCCTCGACGACCACCTGCGACAGTTCCGAGTCCGTGATCAGTGGGGGTGTAAGGGCCGCGGCGGTACCGGGTGACAACTGAGGCTCGGCCGCGGCAGCCGCCGTGGACCACATCAACAACCCTGCACTGACCACCGCCCAGGTCAGACCCAGAACAACGCGACGCGTTCGACCGATCGCGCGAATAAACACTCCCCCTCGACGCTTCCGTCCGCGCTCCGTCTTTCCGCTAACTTACTCCTATTTCGGCAGCGCGGAACAGGTCCACTCCCCCGCAGAGTTCCCGAGGGGATATTCCTTTTAACAACAAAGGCTTAGGACTCCAACAATACGGCCGCATCCGCCTTCCATGTCACATAAACCTCGTCGCTCCAGTCAATGGACCACTCCGAGGTGCTGGCGCGCTAGGCCCGCGTATAGCGCGGATCGTGCGCTGCGCGGCCGAAAATCTGCCGCACGACTGGCTCGAACACATCCAGCGGCTTGGTGGGGTAGTCAGGGTCGAACGAGACCTGGTCCCAACGCGCGCAAAATCTCTCGCAGGCGCCATACCAGGGGTGAGTCTTCAACCGATCGCGGGCGTTGCGATCGCCACCCAGGTGATGCGCGTAGTAGTACGACTGCACCAGGCCGTGTTGCTCGACGATCCAGGCCACTTCGGGCCGCACATACGGCCGCAGCACGGCAGCCGCCATTTCGGCGTGGTTGTAGGGCGCGAGCTCGTCACCAATGTCGTGGATGAGCGCGGCGACTACCAGTTCCTCATCCGCTGCGTCGGCCAGCGCCCGGGTCGCGGCCTGCAAGGAATGACCTAGCCGGCTGACAGGATATCCTGCGAGCGAGTGGTCGAGCTTGCGCACGGCCTCGAGCACCCGGTCCGCCAGACCCGCTGCGTATGCCCGCTCCGACTGATCCAACAGCAGATAGTCCTCGCGCGTCCCATCCTGCATGCGGCGAAAGCTGACAATCGGTTGGCTCACGGTAACGACTCCTCGATTTCGGGCGGTCCGGCTGCCGCCAGGCGGCGGCGTAGAACGCGATAGAGGCTGCGCGGCCCGTCGATGTCGATATAACAACCCTGCAGGTGGCGCAGTCCTTCGGCCGGATCGAAGCCCGTCCGCCCGTGTAGCAGGCGGCGGTTGTCCATGATGAGCAGCTCGCCCGGTTGCAGCAGGAAGCGGATCTCGAAGTCGGGCGAGCGCAACAGGTGATCGAACGCGCGGCGCGCGCGGTAATAGCTGCTCAGGGCCTGTGGCGGACCCAGTGGGACGAAGTCGAGCCGGGGGCTGAAATGTACCGCCTGCACAGATCCGGCCGCGTCGAGCTCGATCGGCGGCACACTCGCCACCAGCTCTGTCGCCTCATCCCGATAGCGGAACCGCACGGGGGTGTGCGCCAGCAGTTGGAAAGCGGCCGCATCTGTTGCCCTGAGAGCCTGCGCCGCGGCAAAGCCATCGACGAGCGTGGACAAACCGCCGGTGGTCTCGTTGGCAAGGCAATGCAGCAGCTGCACCCCCGGTACGGGGGTGCGATAGGGATTGTCCGTGTGCGGATCCAGTGGCAGCGAGGTGTAGGCCAGGTCGGTCGCGGCCGGCACCGAGCGCACCTCGAAGATCGTCCCGAAGTTGGTTTCCCGTGTGCAGCCGAACAGCGCGGCAACCTGCAGGATAGTCCGGGGCGCCGTCGGTACGCCGGAAAAAATCAGAAAGCCGTATTCCAGGAAATCGGTCACCCAGCTGGCGAGCTCCGGATCGCTGGGCCCGGAGGTCCACTGCGCGCGCGGCAAGCTGGTAAGCGTCGCGTCCCACAGGTGGGGCGCGGGAATGTCATTCTCCCCGGGGCCGAGCGCCGCTTCGGCCAGCAGCTCGCTGGCATTGAAATCCGCCACGTGTCCATCGCTGAAGCCCACCCGGAAGCGTCCGGGCTCGGGCTCCGAAACACCGGTCAACCTCATGTCCAGATCGAGGTCCGACGGGTCTCCCAATCGCTGCCCGGTGCGCAGATCGAACGTCTTGGGATCGAGGCAACGCTCGCGCAGCCACAGGGGATGCAAGGCATAGCGCCTGCCGTCATCGAAATCGATCGTCAACTCCGTCGCCGAGGTAATGTGCAGACGTGACATGATGATTACCCATTGTTTGAAGCCCGCGCGCCCCGGTATTATTGTCGTGATAATAATACCCTGCGCCCACCGGGTCAGCCAGCGGCCGCCAGGTCGAACAGACTCGTACCCACGAGGTCCAGCACCTGCGTGCCGGCCTGGGTGGTGAGCACCCAGCGCCAACGCACTATCCCCATCTTTCCGGAGCTCGAGATCCGACTCTCCAGGACTTCCACTTGCAGCTCCACCGCATCACCGGGACGCAGCGGGCTTGGCCAGCGCACCTGCTCCAGTCCCGGCGAGCCGATGGACTCGGAATCGGAAAGGACGTGAGCCACGAGCAACTGCATCGCTATGGAGCAGGTATGCCAGCCACTGGCGATGAGCCCCTGCCACCGGCTCGCCGCCGCTCGCGGCAGATCGATATGAAACCACTGCGGGTCGTAGCGCTGGGCGAACTCGATGATCTCTCGTTCCGTGATCGGCTCACTGCGCCCACCCCTGAGCACCATTCCCGGCTTTAATTCGGCAAATTTCATAGAATCACTCCGCACCGCCCCAACTTTTCCGCAAGGAGCTTCGTCTTCGTGGATCCCAGCCTGGTGGTTTTCGACCTCGACGGTACTCTCATCGATAGCGCCCCGGACATGCACCGCGCGGTGAATCTGATGCTGCGCGATCTGGGATGCGCGCCGCTCACGCTTTCGGAGATAAGAACCATGGTCGGCGACGGCGCATCGGCGCTGATCGCCCGCGCGCTCGCCGCACGGCAGTGTGTGAGCGCCGACCCCACTCAGGCCCTCGCAACGTTCCTCGAACACTACGAGAATGAGCCAACCACCCACACGCACCCGTTTCCAGGGGTCGCAGAGACCCTCGAGCGCCTGCAGGCCTCGGGCCGGACGCTCGCTGTCTGTACCAACAAGCCCGGCCGCCTGACCCAGATGATCCTGGAGCGCCTGGACATCGAGCGCTTCTTTGCGCGGATCCTGGCCGGCGACTCCATGCCTTTCCGCAAGCCCGACCCACGCGCGCTAATGGAAGTCATCGACTCATTCGGGACCGCTAAAGCCGCGACCCTCATGGTGGGCGATAGCGAGGTGGACGCGGCTACTGCCCAAGCTGCGAGCGTGCCTTTCGTGCTCATGACGTATGGCTATCACCGTGGCCCGATCGGGGACATCTCCAGCGTCGCGACGTTGGATCACTTTGGCGAGCTCGCAACCCTGCTGCACGTGTGATTCAGCGTGAGTCGTCCTTGCGAGCGCGATCCGAGTGACGGGGCTGCCGTGACGGCTCGAGTTGCTTCAGCCATCCGAGCAAAGCCGCTGTCAAAGCAATGCGGTGGTCCGAGTAGGCATGATCCGTCGTCATGGCCACCTCGGTGACTTGCGAGCCGGGAGCCTTGCGGGCCGCCGCGGCGAGCGCCGCATCATCAGCATGCAGGAAATCGTCAGATTCCACGACCAGAACCGGCCGGGACTTCCACAGACTCGTGTGCGCCGCCAGATCCCACGCCGCGGCGTTTTTCTTGGCTTCCGCCAGCAACGCCTCCGGGCTCGCCCCGGCAAGCGGCCCGACATCGCCGCGGAATTCCTCCAGCTGTTGTTTGTCCAGCTCCGGTGACGGGCGGGTGGCGAACGCTCCGGGATTCCAGGCGGAGACGAGCGCGGCCCCCAACACCGCCTGGTCGTGCATCAGGCCCATTCCAGCCAGAAAGCCGCCCATACTGTGTCCGATCAGCGCCAGACGCCGCGGGTCGATCCCCAGGCGCGCCGCGTTTGCCGGTGTGCGCAGATACTCCAACACCAGCTGCACATCCTCGACGCAGTTGGCGAACGAGAAGCTGCCCCCGCTACCCCACGAGCCGCGATAGTGGAAAATCAACACGTTCCAACCCGCGCGGCGCAGCGCCTGGGCAAGGTCCCCGTTCTGCTCGAACCCCGGTAGGCCATGCAACAGCAGGATAGTGGGATGCGGATCGCCGCCGGCGGCGCGATAGAAAACCCCGAACACGCTCGCCTCGCGGATAGGGATCGCGAGTTGATACATGGTGGCTGGATACGCGCCATCCCGAGGGGGATCCGTCGTGATCGCCGCATCGATCACTGGCGCCAGCGGCGCCGCCCGCACCTGTTGTGTCAGCAGCGCCTGTATGATGGCCAGGCATATCAGCACCGCCGCAGAGCTCTTCACGCCGCGCCGCTCCCGGGTTGGTCGAAGTAAACCAGGGTCCGATAGGGAAAAACAACTTTGCCGGCGCGATTGTGGCGCTGGAACAGCGCACGCAGCCCGGCGATCATGGGCTCGTGCTCCGGGTGGCCCGGCTCGGGCGCGTAGGAGGATGACATGAGCCGCCCGTGGAGGCCTGCGAAGTCCAGGACCTGCTGGTTCGCGAACACGGCGCTCTGCGGTCGCCGGCCGAAGAGCTCGCGGATTTTCACTTCGTCCGCCCGCATGCGAGTGATGCGGTCATAATCGGCGGCGTGGCGGCGTAGCAGCTGGTCATACTCGTCCAGGAAAGGCCCCGCATCGGGCGGTCGCTCGTTCCAGATCAGGACAACCCAGCCTCGCGGCTTGAGCACGCGCGCGACCTCGCGCCGCGTCTTCGGCACGTCGAACCAGTGGAAGGCCTGGCTCGCCGTCATGAGATCAACACTGCCCTGCGGTAGCGTCGTTGCTTCGGCGGTACCATTCACGCTCCGGAAACGACCATAGTCGCTCAGGAGGCGCTCGGCGGCCTCGCGCATCTCCTTGTTGGGCTCGATCGCGTAAACTTCTGCGCCGGTCTCGAGCAGCAGCTCCGTCAGGATACCAGTGCCGGAACCGACGTCGGCGACCGTAGAGGTCGCTGCGAGCCCACATCTCACACGCAGCAGCTCCAGCAGCGCGGACGGATAACCGGGCCGATACTTGATGTAGTCCTCGACCCGAGTCGAGAATCGTTCAGTCGAGCTGATCATTCCGCATATTATGACTGAATCGTCCCTGCCCTGAAGGCTCCCGGCGGGTACTGTACAGGTCCTTAGGAGATTTCGTTTCCCATGCCGTCTTCCGAACTCACTACGGCGCGCCCGCGCGAGGCGTGCGGCGCGCCTCTCGAGAGTGCGGCCGCCGCTCATCCTGCGATCGGGCATAGGGTCGGTGGCGCCCGCTGGCTGACACCCCTCGAGTTGACGCTGCTGGGCGCCATCTGGGGTGGCTCGTTTTTGTTCATGCGCGTTGCCGCAGGCGACTTCGGTCCCGTCGCACTGGTAGAAGTGCGCCTGGTGCTCGGCGCGCTCATCTTGTTGCCGTTTCTCTGGCAAGCTCGCGCGCAATTCACACAGGCGCGGCTGTGGCTGCACCTTACGTGGATTGCGGCGATCAACTCGGCAATCCCCTTTGTTTTGTTTGCCTGGGGCGCCGAGCGCGCGCCCGCGGGGATCGGTGCCATCACGAATTCGATGGCGGTCATGTTCGCAGCCCTGGTGGCTTTCATTTTCTACGGCGAGCCCATCGGCCAGCGGCGCGCCCTCGGGCTCCTGCTCGGCTTTGTTGGTGTAGCAGTCCTGGCAGGCGACAAAACCTCCGGCGGCAGTATCGGCCCGGCGGCGCTCGCCGGCACGACTGCCGCGTTCCTCTACGGCGTCGGGGTAAACGCCATCCGCGCGCACCTGCAAGACGTTTCGGCCGCTGCGGTCGCCGCCGCCACACTCAGTATCGCCAGTTTGTTGTTGGCCCCGCTCGCCATCCACGCCTGGCCCGCGCGGAGTATTCCCCTGGCTTCATGGATCAGCGCCATCTTGCTGGGCGTGCTGTGCACCGGTACCGCCTTTGCGGTTTTCTATCGACTCATTCACCGGGTCGGCGCGCCACGCGCCGCGACGGTCACCTATCTCGTACCGCTGTTTGGAGTGGTGTGGGCGTGGCTCTTCCTCAATGAAGCGCTCACTACCAGGATGGCTGCCGCCGGAGCGCTTATTCTGGGCGGTATTGCCTTGAGTCAACAGCGCACCGACAGCACGAGGTGAATGCGGACGATGCACGATCCGCAACGCCTATTAGCCTTTCCATCGCTGCTCAATGCCCGCGATCTTGGTGGTTACCCCACGGTCGATGGCGCGGAGACGCGTTGGCGTGCGCTGCTGCGCTCCGATGATCTGGCGCAGCTCACACCCGAGGGAATGCAAGCCTTCTCGAGCTTCGGTATCGAGACGGTCATCGATCTGCGCTGGCCAGAAGAGGTTGCGCTGAGCCCCACTCCAATTACCGCCCTGCAACACGTCCGGTATGAGCAGATCTCGCTGCTCACGCCGACACCGGAGGAGTGGCGAGCCCGGCGCGCGGGCAAGAGCAAGAAGGAGCTCTGGAACCTGGCGATGCTCGAGCAGGTGCGCGCGGAGCTCAAGGACGTCCTGGTGGTGATGGCGACAGCTTCCCCGGGACCCCTGTTGTTCCACTGCATGGCGGGCAAAGACCGTACCGGGCTCATCGCGGCTCTCATGCTAGCCCTCGCCGACGTGGTGCCCGCAGCCATCGCCCACGATTACGCGGCGAGCACCGAGAACCTCCGGGAGCCCTACCTGAAACGTTATGCGGACGCCGACCCGGCTGCCGTCATCCAGCACGTACAATGCCCCGAACAGGGCATCCACAACATGCTCGCCTATCTCGACGAAGTTGGCGGCGTACGCGCATACCTCGAAACGATAGGCATGAGCCGCGCGCACATTGAAAGTCTGCGCGCGCGGCTGCGGGCCTAACACAACATCGAGCTTTACTTCGGCGCGAACACCACTTTGGTGGTCCAGTGCGGAAACGCCGGATGATTGCTATCGATGACGAGGTTGGCCTGGGCGCGCTGCGCGGTCGAGGCGACCGCGAGCTCCGTCGGCACCCCGCAGGGGATATCCAGAGGCATCGGCGTGGTCACCGCGATAGCCTTCGCAGCGGCCACATCGGCAGGATCCGGGCTCACCGGATCGATGCGCACTCCCGTGATTTGCGTATTCTGCGCCGTGGCGAAGCGGTATTTTACGCTGCCCTGCCACCCTCCCTTGGGCGGCTTGGAGCTACCGCTGGTGTCGATCGTGACCTCCTTGGTCGGCGCCGGCTCGACCAGCTTGATCTCTCGGGGCTGTTCGGGCACGACCTTCTGTTGTGTCCCCAGTCCCTCCTTCCAGACCGCCAGGATCTGCAGCGGAAAACTGGCTTGGCAGCGCACCGAGTACATGCCATGCCATTCGGTGCCGGCCCGGTTGGGCGTCATGTCGATCCGCTGCTTGCCGCTGAGGCCCCGCAGATAAACCGAACCGGGGGACACCATGGAATCGGGCGCCACAGTCGCCTTGATCTCGTACATTCCTATATCGTGATTGGCCGGATATGTGGCCGGAGTCGTATCGTGCACCTGCACGTCGCAGGCGCTCAGGGCCACCGTCACGGCCCCTCCCAGGAAAGTCGCGAACGCGATCCTCGTCGACATGCCGCCCCCTTATTAGATGATTACAGCTGTCAGGCTCCCAGGAGCGTCGCCGCTCCTGAGCGAGTCTGACATACTCTTGTTATCTGTTGTAGGTTGGGCGGGTCGAACCTTGCGCCGCGGGCACGGCGCGGCAGGTAAGCTCCCCGACTCCGGCGAAACGCACGCGCGCGCTCTGGCCGATGCGGATATCGTGAATGCCCGTGGCCGCGCCGGTCGAAATGACGTAGCCGGCTTTCAGTGGCAAGCCGCGGCGTGCGCAGCGGCCCAGCGCGAACGCCACCGCAGCGAACAGCCCGCCGGGCAGGGACAGCGCCCCGCCCTGTCCCACGCAGCGCTCCTCGATCCAGGTCTCACAGGTGAGCGAGTCGAGCGGGCGCGCGCGCCAGTCGCCGATCGCAGGTCCCAGCAAGAGGCCGGCGTTGTTGCCGAAATCTGAAACCACCACCGTCGGGCCCAGCTCGTTGATTGCGGCGAGCGGGCTGCCGGCCGTTTCGATGCCGACGTGCAGGCTGGATACCAGCTCCGCCGCCTCCTCGGGTGTCCAATAGGTCTTGTCCGGCTCCGGGTCCACGGCAAGGCGAAACACGTACTCAGCCTCGATGGCCGCGAATCCGCCCTTGATGACCGGGAAGTCGATCAATGCTCCAGGTGGTGCCAGACGGATGCCGCGCCGGAAGATCGGCCCGACCAGCCGGTCCTCGCCCACGCGAGCCAGCCAGGGCGGCCCGATACGCCCGACCTTCCAGCCGGCGACGGTATCCGGCCAGAGGGCGATCGCCCGATCCTGATAGGCATAAGCTGTATTGAGGGTACCCGGAATGGGGCCGGGGAAATCGAGCAGGGCTTCCGCGCCCAGACGTGCGCGGACGAATTGCTCGGCAATTGCCTCGCTCTCCATCAAAGTGTCCTTAGGTCTACCGCAGCGGCCACGTTAGCGGAGAATCGCGGACACGCAATCAGACCATGGGCGCGTCGGCATCTGGCGACGCCGACGCGCCCTCTGGACGCTTATTCAACCCATAGGGTCAATACCGGTAGTGATCCGGCTTGTAAGGGCCTGCCTTTTCGACCCCGATGTAACGTGCCTGAGTGTCGCTCAGCACGGTCAGCTCGGCATTCAGCTTCGCCAACTGCAGCCGCGCGACTTTCTCGTCGAGGTGTTTGGGCAGCACATACACGCCCACAGGATACTTCCCCGTGTTGGTAAAGAGCTCGATCTGCGCGATGGTCTGGTTCGCGAAACTCGAGCTCATCACGTAGCTCGGGTGCCCCGTGCCACAACCGAGATTCACCAGGCGCCCCTCGGCCAGCAGGATCAGCCGGCGGCCATCCGGGAAAATGATGTGGTCCACCTGCGGCTTGATGTTTTCCCACTTGTACTGCTTCAAGCCCGCGACATCGATCTCGTTGTCGAAGTGCCCGATGTTGCAAACGATGGCGTTGTTCTTCATGCGCTTCATGTGATCGTGTGTGATCACATGAAAGTTGCCCGTACACGTGACGAAGATGTCGGCCTTGTCCGCGGCGTACTCCATGGTCACGACGCGATAGCCTTCCATCGCCGCCTGCAACGCGCAGATCGGGTCGATTTCGGTGACCCAGACCTGTGCCGACAGAGCACGCAGCGCCTGCGCAGAGCCCTTACCCACATCACCATAACCGCATACGACAGCGATCTTGCCCGCCACCATCACGTCGGTCGCGCGCTTGATGCCGTCGACGAGCGACTCGCGGCAACCATACAGGTTGTCGAATTTGCTCTTGGTGACCGAGTCATTGACGTTGATGGCGGGGAACGCCAGCTTGCCGTCCTTCGCCATCTGGTAGAGGCGCTTCACACCCGTCGTGGTCTCTTCCGTCACGCCCTTGATGTGCTTGATGCGCGTGGAATACCACTTCGGATCGGCTTTCAACCGCGCCTTGATGGCGGCAAACAGAGCCTCTTCTTCCTCGCTCGAGGGGTGGGAGATGACACTCTGGTCCGTCTCCGCGTTCGTTCCGAGGTGTAACAGCAACGTGGCATCGCCGCCATCGTCGAGGATCATGTTGGAGAAACCGCCGTCCGACCACTCGAAGATCTTGTGCGTATATTCCCAGTAGTCCGCCAAGGACTCGCCCTTCCACGCATAGACCGGCGTGCCGCGGACAGCGATGGCCGCTGCGGCATGGTCCTGCGTCGAGAAGATGTTGCAAGAGGCCCAGCGAACCTGTGCTCCCAAGGCTTGCAGGGTCTCGATGAGCACCGCGGTCTGAATCGTCATGTGCAACGAGCCCGTGATGCGGGCGCCTCGCAGCGGCTGCCGCGGGGCGAACTCCTCGCGGATGGCCATGAGGCCCGGCATCTCAGTCTCGGCAATGAGGATTTCCTTGCGGCCCCAGTCGGCAAGTCCCAGGTCGGCGACCTTGCAGTCCGTGAATGAGGAGGCGGATTTCAGGTTGGCGTTCATATCTCTAATGCTCCAATTGCAGGAGTGAGCGCCGTGTAGAACACACGCCACGCCTCTGAGCCTGGCAGGAGCTGTAAACCTTACCCGACGGTAGGTACCCTCCTGTCGCAGCGCTCCTCAGAAGCGTAGCGCCCGGCGCGGAACGCGCCGGAATTCTGCGGCGATTATATATGGTCTGGTCGCGGCCCGCCGCGAACATGGTCTGGTCGCGGCCCGCCGCGAACATGGTCTGGTCGCGGCCCGCCGCGAACACGGTCTGGTCGCGGCCCGCCGCGAACACGGCCGCGGCCCGCTACGGACTACGCTGCGCGGGCCTGTTTGGCTTCGCCAGCGAGCGCCGCAGCGCGGTCAGTCCGCTCCCAGGAGAACTCCGACTCAGTGCGGCCGAAGTGACCATAGGAAGCGGTCTTCTGATAGATCGGCCGTACGAGATCGAGCATCTCGCGCAAGCCGTACGGGGTCAGATCGAAATTCTTACGGACCAGCTGGGTGAGCCGCTCACGAGAGAGGCGGCTCGTGCCGAATGTCTCGACCATGATAGAGGTCGGCTCGGCGACGCCGATAGCATAGGACACCTGTACCTCGCAGCGCTCGGCAAGACCAGCGGCGACGAGGTTCTTCGCCACGTAGCGTGCCGCATAGGCCGCCGAGCGATCGACCTTCGAGGGGTCCTTGCCCGAGAACGCGCCGCCGCCGTGGCGTGCGTAACCACCGTAGGTATCCACGATGATTTTACGGCCGGTCAAACCGCAGTCGCCGACCGGGCCGCCGATCACGAACCGGCCTGTTGGGTTGATGTGGAATTTGGTGCGGTTGTCGATCCACTTCTTCGGCAGCACCGGCTTCAGGATCTCCTCCATCACCGCCTCGCGCAGCGCCTTGGTGGACACGTCCGGGCTATGCTGGGTCGAGAGCACGACGGCCTCCAGGCCCACCGGCTTGTCGTCCTCATAGCGCAGGGTCACCTGGCTCTTCGCATCCGGACGCAGCCAATCGAGCTTGCCTTTTTTACGCACCTCGGCCTGTTTCTTCACGAGTCGATGGGCCAGTGTGATGGGTGCCGGCATCAACACATCGGTCTCGTTCGTCGCATAGCCGAACATGAGCCCCTGGTCGCCCGCGCCCTGCTTGCGCTCGTCTTTGCGATCCACGCCCTGTGCAATATCGGGCGACTGCTTGCCGATGATGTTGACCACGCCGCAGCTGGCCCCATCGAAACCCATGTCCGAGGAGTTATATCCAATGTCGAGCACGGTCTTGCGCACCAGGGCCTCAACATCGACCCAGGCGCTCGTGGTGACCTCGCCGGCGACGACCACGACACCAGTCTTGATCAGCGTCTCGCAGGCCACCCGGCCGCGTACGTCGTCCTTGAGAATGGCATCCAGGATCGCATCCGAAATCTGGTCGGCCACCTTGTCCGGATGACCTTCGGAGACCGATTCGGACGTGAAGAGGTAGTTATTTGCCATGTGTCCCGCCAATCAAAAAAGGGGTGAGGAAAGGGCGCCTAGTTTAACCTGAGCGCCCGGTAAAGCGGGTGGGCATACAGCAATTTTCGGACCTTGAGCGAAGCCGCCGATGCATCAGCGCACCGGCGGCCCCTGCTCATTCGATCAGGTCCAGTCGTTCAGGCGGTGCGGGTACGCCAGCCTTGGTGGTAGGTCTCGCGGGCGACGGAGCCGTACGGGGTGACGGACACCTTGACGCGCACTTCCACCTGCTTGTGGCGCTCGACGGTCACCTTGTTGGTACCACCGTTCTCCTCGCCCCACACGAGCGTCAGCACGTCGCCGACATTGATGTTCTCGTCCACGACGCCGAGGGACAGACCCACACGCTCGTTGTAGCTATAGCCGCCGAACATCGAGAACCCGACCGTCTTGTTGCCCATCTTGACCGCGTCGTAGGAGGACGAGGCGTAGTTGGCAATAGGAACGTTGAAGTATTTGGCGTTCTGGCCGGCCGGCTCGAGCAGGGACGCGAAGATCTTGGCCAGATCCTCACGGTTCCACTCGAAGGTCACCTTCTTGCGCTGCGGACGCTTGTCCTTGACCATCTTCTCGAGCGCTTCGCGGCCGATGAAGTCGTGGTCGAACTTGACGAACGGGCCGTAGCCCAGCTCGTATGGCGTAACGTAGTAGTCTTCGATTTTATCGGAAACGAAGCTGCCGCCGATGGAGCCGGTGGCCTCGTAGCTCGACGCCGGCAGCCACTCGCGGTACTTCTTCATCTTCTCACCGGTGTACACCGCCGGCAGGGGCGACGGAATCCAGCCCGACTCCAGCGTGTTCGACGCGTAGGCGCGTGAGCCGACCGGCACGAGTCCGAACTCTTCGCCGGCCTTCAGGATCGTCTCACGGATGAACTCACGCTCTTCATAGGGCCCCCAGATCTCGAGGCCGGGAGCTCCCGCCATGCCATGGCGGAGTGCGCGTACGCGCTTCCCACCGATGTTGATGGCGTCCATGGTGAAGAACTTGACGTCCGGGATCGGGCCGCCGTTGAGCTTGTTCAGCACCTTCTCGGCGTTCGGACCCTGGACCTGGAAGCGATAATGGCGGCGGGTGACGGCCTTGCCCTTCGGGTCGCCCGGGGAGCGGTCGTCCCGGATCATGTCCACCTTGAAGCCACCGGTCTCGCCCTGGAACTGGATCCAGTTCACCGACGGCGCGCGGCCAACGAACAACAGCTCGTCCTTGTCGAGATAGAACAGGATGCCGTCGCCGATGACATAGCCGTCATGGCTCACCGGCACCATCTGCTTCGCCCTGTTGACCGTGAAGTTGTTGAAGCTGTTGATGGTGGTGTGGGAGATGAGCTTGAGGGCATCGGGGCCCTTCACGGTGAGCTCTGCCATGTGGTGCGATTGATCGAACAACACCGCGGTTTCGCGCCACGCGCGCTGCTCGTCCATCCAGTTGTGAAACTCACTCGGAACGACCGGATAGACATAGGCTCCGATCCGCGAATTCCGCAACATCTTGACCGGGTTACCCGCGGCCTGCAGCACCTGTTCCAGGTTTTTTGCACTCATAGGTCTCGTTCCTCGTTACAATTTTCAGGTTGATGCATCTGCCCGATTGAACGCTGCAGCGACCACGTTCGACAGAAGCATCGCGATCGTCATGGGACCGACGCCGCCGGGAACCGGCGTGATCCAGCCAGCGCGTGCCGCGGCCGACTCGTAGGCCACATCGCCGCGGATCTTCCCCGAGGCAGTGCGGTTTATGCCAACATCAAACACGGCCGCCCCGGGACGGATCCATTCACCGGGGACGTAGTCGGCCCTGCCGACAGCCGCGACCACCACGTCCGCGCGCTCGACCTCGGCCCGCAGGTCGCGGGTTTTGGTGTGACACACGGTGACGGTCGCGCCGGCCAGGAGCAGCTCGAGGGCCATCGGGCGGCCGACAATGTTGGAAGCGCCGACGACCGTGGCACGCGCGCCGCGCAATTCGATGCCGTACTCCTCGGCAAGCTTGATCACCCCATAGGGGGTGCACGGGCGCAGCTTCGGACGCTTCTGCGCCAGCAGACCGGTGTTGATCGGATGCAGGCCATCGACATCCTTCGCAGGATCGATCGCGTCCGTCACCCGGTTGGTGTCCAACCCCCTGGGCAGGGGCAGCTGGACCAGAATACCGTCGACCTGCGGATCGAGGTTCAACGCATGAATCAACCCGAGCAGCTGCGCTTCGCTGGTGGTCGCTGGCAGATCGTGCGCGAACGACTCGATACCGGTGTCCTGACAGGACTTGCGCTTGTTGCGAACGTAGATCGAGGAGGCCGGATCCTCACCAACCTGCACCACGGCCAATCCGGGGCGACGCCCATGGCGCTGGGCAAAGTGCTGCGCCTGCTCGGCTACCGAACGCCGCACCTTCGCGGCGACGGCCTTGCCGTCGATGATGACCGCAGCCCGTGCGGTGGTCGCTGTCACCATCCCCTCATCTGTTGCCATGCTCATTGCCCCGCCTCAATCGTCCGCACAGGCAGCGAGCCGTTGTTTGAATTCGGCGGGCGTGAACGTATGGTTCTGCGTCCCGAGGTGCTCGATCTTGAGCGCACCCATGAGGGATGCGATGCGTCCCGTGGTGGGCCAGTCCAGGCCGTTCAACAGGCCATGGATGAGACCGGCGCGATAGGCATCGCCGCAGCCCGTTGGATCCACCACCGCCCTCGCCTTGGCGCACGGAATCTCGATCGGTCCGCCTTTGGTATGAATGACCGAGCCATCGCCGCCGCGAGTCACGATGAGCGCCTCGGCTTTCTGCAACACGTCACTGACCGTCCAGCCGGTCTTCTGTTGGATCAGCTGCCATTCGTAGTCGTTCGCCGCGACCCAGGTGGCCTGCTCGAGGAAGCGCGCCAGGTCTTTGGCCTCATAAAGGGGCAGCGCCTGGCCCGGGTCGAAAATGAACGGAATCCCGGCTGCGGCGAACGCATTGGAGTGCTTGATCATGCCCTCGCGGCCATCCGGCGCCACGATGCCGATCTGGATGTCCTGTGCCGCCGCCACTGCGTTGAGATGCGACTGCTGCATCGCTCCAGGGTGGAAAGCGGTAATCTGGTTGTTGTCCAGATCGGTAGTGATGAAGGCCTGCGCCGTGTGCTCGGACTCGATCACTTTCACGTGGTCGGTGGGCACACCTGTTTTGCGCATCCAGTCGGCGTAGGGGGCGAAGTCACGCCCCACCGTTGCCATCGGCACACCCACATCTCCCAGCAGGCGCAGGTTATAGGCGATGTTGCCCGCGCAACCGCCAAACTCCCGGCGCATTTTCGGCACCAGGAAGGAAACGTTCAGAATATGGATCTGGTCGGGAAGAATGTGATTGCGAAAGCGGTCGTCGAACACCATGATGGTGTCGAAGGCGACCGAGCCGCAGATCAATGCTCTCTTGGCCAAGGCGCTCTACCTTTTTGGGTTAGGCGTCCATCTCGAACTTGTCACTGTCGGGCTTGAGCTCGAACTTGCCGTCAATGACTGCTCGGATCCAGCGCGCCGTGGCGGACACTCCGCCAAAAGCATAAAAATGCGGCTGAACGATACGGCTGCTGCCCCGGGCAGCGCCGCCGCGGACGAGGCCCGTAAGCATCTCATCCGGGGTGGTCGCGAGTCGAGCCAGCTTCGCCATGGCTCCCATATTCTTCATCACCGAGTTCAGCGACGCGCCCACACCACAGGCCACCGCGTACTTGATGAGCTTCGGTAAGGGGGTGGGACCGGCAATACCGATATGCGCCGGGAAGGTAACGCCTTCACGCGTAAGGCGCTCATCCCACGCAATAATGGCCTCGGCATCGAAGGTGAACTGGGTGGCGAGGTGCAACTTCAGTCCCGTCCTGGCCGCGAACGCCTGCTTGTGGCGCAGAGCGGCAAGCAGCACGCTGTCCGGCACCTGCTTGTGACCTTCGGGGTGGCCGGCAACGCCGAGGCGCTTGAGGCTGGACTTTTCCAACAATCCGGAATCGATGATGTCGAGGGTGCTGGTGAACGGACCCGCGGGCTTCGGCAGATCGCCGGCCACCAGGAGCGCCTGCTCGACACCAGCCGCGGAGAGCTGCTCCAACGCGGTCTGTAAAACCTGCAAGCTCTCGATGCGGCGGGCTACCAGGTGGGGCGAGGCGCGCAAGCCCAGTCGTTGCAGCTTGATGGCGGTCTGCACGACTTCGCTCACCGTTGCCTTCGGGGTGTGGGCTACATACACAGCGGTGCCCGGGAGCAGAGTGTTGGCAAGTGCGGGCAGGGAGTCCTCGTCGTGAGTCGAAATCTCGGTGGAGGCACTGCGCATGAAGTCGACAATAGCGCGCTTGAGCGCCTGACCCTCGAGCGGTGCGGCGGGTTCGTTGAACTTCAGGCTCTCGTTGGCTCTCATAGATCGCGACTCGCTTTCCGTTAGGGTTTGCGTCGGGTCACGACGAAGGTTTCGTCGTTGAACCATAGACCGCTGTGTTTCTGGAGGACGGCTTGCGTGGCATCGAGGTAGGCACCCTTTTGCACGACCGAATCGAGACGCTCGTCCTCGATCTGGTTCACGTAGATCGCGGCATTCCACGCGGCATACAGTGTGGAGGTGCCGATGCGATCGCCGATCTCCGAAGGCAAGGTGTGCATGTCATAGCGGAACACCGCCTTCTCATCCGGCAGCGCCGCCAACGTGAAATCACGCGCATCACGTCCGAGCTCGCTCTTCAATGCGGCGAGCAGGGCATGACGGTCGATCTGGAAAGGATTCTCGCCGGGCCAGAGCTTCTGAATGATCTCCAAGCCCGGATCGCGTCCGTAGGACTGCACTGCCAGCAAGCGGCCGCCTGCGGCGAGACTGCGCGCGAGCGGTGCGAGGACCTTGTGCGCTTTGAACTCCGCGGACATGCGCGCCCGCCAGGGTTGGGACGCCAGAATGAGGTCGTAGTTCTCGAACGTGCGACCCGGCTTGGGAATCACACCGTCCAACAGAAATTTGTGGTCCTCGCGGTAGATCACGAGCACCGAAGGACGCACATACACCGGATTGCCGGATTTCGAGCTGGGCTTGGTCTGCCAGCCGTAATTGAGAGTCGGCTCGAGCTCATCGATCTGCTCGGCATACTCATGGGTGGAGTTGCCGGTGAGACGAACTTCCTGCCAGTTGAGCGCGGCGGCCGACTGCACATCGCGCGGCATGAGACGCGGTGACTCGGAGTAGTTGAGGTTGGTGATCACCAACACCGTGGCCGGGTGCTCGTGGAACCGGTCGGGCATCTTCTCGAGCCCGAGGCGCACATCCTCCAGGCTGATTTCCTTGGCCACCACCAGCAGGGGCACTGTTGGGAAGGTCCGGTGCGCGCTGCGCATGAGCCGGGCCAGAACGGTGGCATCGCCCATGCCCGCGTCAAAGAAGCGCAGCGCCGGTGGTGTTGGCTTTACATGGCTCAACTCGTGGGCCGCACGCCGCGCGATGGCCGACTTCTCGTTGCAGGTGTTGACGAAAGCGAGGTACTTCTGGCGGTTGTCGTAGAAGCGGAAGGGTGTGGGGCCCGCACCCGCGGCCTTGACGGCAAGGACTGACGCGGGCCGGCCAGCCCCTGCTGGGCTGCCCCCGCTCGACCCGGCTGCAGTGTGCTCGGCAACGTTTGCCAACGACTGGCCCCCTATCCGCTCAAGGGGCGCACGGTAGCCAGTCCAGAATGAGAGCGGAAATCGGAAGATGGGATGAGTGCTATAGGCGGGGCGAATTGATGCCGGGACAAGGACAACGGGGCGAGCGCACAGTGGTCACTTGATCCTCCAGGGCAAAGCTTCTTTGACTGGTTCTCGACTCTGTTCCGCACCTCGGTCGCGGCGCAACCACTGCGCGCACGGAGCGGCCACCGGATGGACAGATTCGGGCCGCTCTCGCCCGCGGGGTCCAGCCCGGTCGCCCAGGTCAGCTCGCGGCAGGGGCCCCTGGTGTCTTGGGCGGTGCCGCCAGGAGGGCCACAGCCTGTTTCGCCAAATCGGTCAGACCCGCTCCCTGACGCTCCTCGTAGTAGGTGATCATCTGCTGCCGCATGCGCGGCTCCCAATAGCGGCGCAAATGCGTGGCCACCTCGGCAGCGGCCGCATCACCCGCCTCACCTTCCCAGAACGCGGTGATCTCGTTGGTCATCTTGATGAGGTGGTCGATATTCATGTCTAGCCTTTCAGACGCTCAGGATGAGCGTAAACCACGTGCCGGTCGCGCCGTGCGAACGCCACGAGGGTCAAACCTGTTTTCCGTGCAAGCCGCACGGCAAACGCCGTCGGTGCCGAAAGTGCGGCCAGGAACGAGATGCCCACTGTGGCGCATTTCTGCACCATCTCGAAACTCGCCCGGCTCGTGATCAACATATAACCCGCGGCGAGGTCCATGTTGGCCCGCACCAGCGCGCCGATCGTTTTGTCCAGTGCGTTGTGCCGCCCGACGTCCTCGCGGACGAGTTGGATACCCTGCCCCGGAATCACCCAGGCCGCGGCATGCACGCTTCCGGTGCGCGCGTTTATCGGTTGCAACGTCGCCAGCTGCTCGATGGCCGTGTGCAGATCCTGCGTCCCCACCGCGGTACCGGGACCGACCTGCGCCAGTTCGCGAATTGCATCCTCGGCGGTTTCCGCCCCGCACAGGCCACAACCCGTCCGGCCGGTGAGATTGCGCCTCCGGTGCAGCAGCTCCGTGAACCTTTCCCATGCAACGGTGATACGGACATCGACCGCATCAGTCCCCGTTGTGACCGTCACTTCCTTGATCTCGTCCGGGCGCGCCACCAGACCTTCGCTGAGAGTGAAGCCGACCGCGTAGTCCTCGAAGTTCGCCGGGGTCGCCAACATCACGACGTGCGGCACGTTGTGATAAATCAGCGCGACCGGAACTTCCTCGGCAACCTGATCCGTCGTATGCGTGGTCGTTCCCTGCGACCAGCGGTCGACAGTGAGCTCGGCGCTGACAGATTTAGGCGCGTCGATCACTGGGCACTTCAATGGGGGTACGGCGCCTCCTCAGGCCGGCGTCGTATCCCGCTTCCTCTTGCGCTGTTGTTTCGGCATCGCGCGCTCTTCCTGCGCCCGCTTCTGCCAGGCATCTTTCTGACTCACGAGCACCACCTCGACCGCGGTAACTTTGTATTCCGGGCAGTTG
>Ga0105240_10001281_pt1 | contig 43515 bp, 34 predicted proteins | sample KBSC54metaG_FD_80426 | JGI IMG/M metagenome (GOLD analysis project Ga0105240, IMG submission 80426) | Corn rhizosphere microbial communities from Kellogg Biological Station, Michigan, USA - KBS C5-4 metaG | ecosystem: Host-associated > Plants > Roots > Rhizosphere > Soil | place: Michigan, USA... | reverse complement strand
CTCCGCCGAGCGCGCGATAACGTTCACGCCAGCCGCCCATGACATCGAAGCTTTCGAGCGCAAAGCCCGGCGGGTCGAAACCGCGATGGCAAGCGGCGCAGGACTCCTGCGCGCGATGCCTTGCCAACTGCTCGCGGATGGTGGTGGCGCCGCGGGTGTCGGGTTCCAGGGCGGGAACACCCGGGGGCGGGGGCGGTGGTGGTTTACCCAAAATACGAGCCATGATCCAGGCGCCCCGTTTCACAGGTGAAGTGGTGGTCCCATTCGCGGTTACCTTCAGCACGCTGGCCTGCGTGAGCAAACCGCCGCGAACGCTTCCCCGAGGGAGCTGCACCGGGCGCAGCCCCACCCCCTCCACGCCGGGAATCTCATAGTGCTGCGCCAGCCGCTCGTTCAGCACAGCGAAGTCCGACTCGACCAGATTCGTGATGGCCAGGTTTCTTTTGACTAACTCCGCAAAGAACAACTGGGTTTCCCCAATCATTGATTCGACGAGGAGGTCGTCGAGCTGATACTCGGGGTAAAGCTCCACATCCGGGGCCACCCCCTCGATGAATCTTAGGTCCAGCCAATAATCCAGGAAGGCATTCACAAACTCGCGGGAGCGCGGGTCGTTGAGAAGCCGTTCCGTTTGCTCGCGCAGCACCTTTGGGCGATGCAAACGTTTGGTCTCCGCCAGCACGCGCAGCTCATGGTCGGGTTCGGAGTTCCAAAGGAAATAGGAAAGCCGCTCCGCCAGGGCAAGGTCCTCGAGGCGCCCGGGCCGTTCGCTGAAATACAGGAATCCCGGAGAACTCAGAACGGCCGTGTAACCCGCGAGCATGGATTCGGTGAAACTGTGGCCCGCCGCCAAAGCGCGCCGGATAACCGCCAGGAACCGAGCCAACTCCGGCGGCTGCACCGGTTCACGGTAGGCAGCCTGCATGAATCCCGCCAGGAGCATGGGCGCGTCATGCTCCGGGTCCTGGGAAATCACCTCAACCCCAGGCGGCACGTGACGCTGCCGGCCCGCGTCTCCCGCCGGGCGATTAGTCATGGCCAAGTTTCCAAACATGAGCCGGTGGCCGACGGGCGGCCATTGGTCAACCAAAGGACCTTCCGCCTCCATCCACCGAAAGGCCACTGCAGGCATACCGTCCGGTCCCGCCAACGGATTTTGATGATCCGGCGGACGCGACCGGAAAAAGCGCGCCGCGTCGGGCCGAATCGTTTCTCCGGCCAGCAAATAAACCTCCAGGTCCCGAGTGGTGGGCCCCGGGTTGACATCGAAACTGCCTAGCTTTCGAAGCAGCCTCGGCGGCGTGTCGGCGTAGATGGTCACGGGCTCCGGGCGGCGTCCGGGTGAAGCTTCAGTGTACTTGGGCCCGAGCCAAACGCTATAGGCGCAGAACCTCAATCGATACCGGCCGGACACCGGTGCTCGGAAGTTGTTAAACCGAATTTCAGTCGGCTCATAGGTACTCACCACGACGGCCAAGGCTTCCTGATCGCGCCGTTCGGCATCAGGCGATCCCCGTTTGGGGGACTCCATCGACATCAGGTTGGTCTGAAGATCATAGCCGACGAGTGGGAAAGTTCGGCGATTCAACGGACCTTCGAGCTTGATCGCGCCAAAGAATGCTCCCTGGTCCCAGGTGTAGTAACGATTGGTCCGGGTCTCGGGCTGGGTCGACTGCGGCGCCATCGCTTCACGCAAGGCAAATTCGGCTGCGCTTAAATAACGGGCCATTTGGACATGCGAAACATCCAGTGCCTCGCCTACTTTGTTGAAGCCATACGCTTCCGAATCCTCCGGCAGGAAGGACTTCACTTCCAAATACGGCAGCGACAGCAAATCCTGCAGGGTTTCTTCATATTCGTAACGGTTCAATCGCCGCTGGGTGGCCCGGCCTTCCCTCGCCACCCGATCGCGGTCGGCCCTCAGCAAGGCCGAGGCGAGAAGGTTCGTAAACGAGGTCAGATCCCCAATCTGGGGCCGCGCCTTCTTTTTGGGGGGCATTTCCCCGCTCGCCACCCGATCGTCGATTTTAACCCAGCGCGCGAAGGTGGCGGGATCCTCCAAACCGAAATTCAACCCCCCGAGATCGAGGCCGCCTTTCTTCACCTCCGCATCATGACATTCCACGCATTGCGCTTCGAGAAAGCGATGCAGGCCTCTGGGAACCGGCTGGGCCGGCGCAACCCAAGCGGTCAGCGCGAGCCAGCCGGCCAGGATCGACCTCGGCACGGGGCGTTTCATGTTGGTTAGACGAATGAATCAAGACTATTTGTTCATGTGTTTCAAGCCCGGAGATTACGGAAACCGGCCGTCAGCCGGCTCCTCGTCGATGGTCGTGCGCCGACCCGCCACGATTCGGCTTACGGGGTGAGAACGAGATCAGGAACCTACGGCACGCGCAGCCGATAAAAAAGGCTGGGGAGGTTTGGCGCACTGCTATCGGTGAAGACGGCGCTGCCGCCGGAGACTGGGACACTTTGCAAGAGTTGCCAATCCGAGAGGTTGGTTGAGCCGAGCACCGAAACTTGAGCCGCGCCGGGTGCGGTAATGCCAAATTGTACGCGGCCATCAACCGACCGGGTCACCGATCCGGGAGTGATTTCCGGGGTATCGACAATGCTGAAAGCGGAGCTTTGCGCCGATAGGGTTAGATTGGTGAGGCTGGTGACTTTAATCGAATAGTCGCTGCCGGCCGCGAGGTCAAACCCCACTGGCCACTGGTAGGCCCCGCTGCTGGGCGCGTTGGTCGAAATGATTTTTGCCAGGGTCCCGCCCTTATACAGCTCGATCGAAACATTTTCCGCGAGATTATCTTTCCACCGCAGGAAGTAGGAGAGTCCGCGCTGCAAGGCTTCGCCGTTGTTGGGGAAGGTTAACGTGAGGTAGGGGGGAGTAGTCTGGAAAGAGCCCGTCGACCAATCGCTCTCGCCTCCTTCATTGACCGTTTTGACCCGATAGAAATACGTTTTCCCGGGCGCGGCCTCGTTCCAGACGGAATAAGCGTCGTTTTGATACAACATCGAGAACAGCGTAGTCGCAAAATCCGGGTCAGCGGAGATCTGCAATTGATAGGAGCGGGCAAAGCCTTTGGGTGACCAGGACAGGAGAACCGGTATCTCCTGGTTGAGAGAAGCAGTCACTCCCGGCACCGCGGCTTTTGGGGCAATGACATCGTATGGTTGTATTCCCCGGTAGTTTTCCACCTCGTTTAACAGCGGCGGATAGGGGACATCCGGCAGCTCCGGTGAGCAAAGGATGAACTCGCCCAGGTCGTTTTCCTGGCTCGTGAGGGTGACCGCGACGCTGATCTTTCCGGTCACGGGGTTGTAGGCGGTGGGTTGGGGCAGAAACAGACCCTCCGCGGTGGTCGGGCGGTAGTAGACCGTGTAATTAGCGGGCCCAGACAGTCCGAAGCTCTGCGCGTCGAAATTCACAGTGCCGCTAAGACTATCGAGGGCGCTGCCGACGAGGCTCACGCGAATAGGGAGCACGCGCGGGGCTTTGCTCTGGAAGAGCGGGGAGAGCGGCGCATAGGGCGCACGAGTAATCGTCAGCCGGTTATACCCTCCACCGCCGGTCTCAACCTGGATGGAAATCCCAACCTGCGTAAAATCATAATTATTCCCGCTGGCCAACTCGGTCAGCGAGGCAACCGTCGATTGCGAAGCGGGGGGATAAGCAAAGCGGAACGCGCGATAGCTGATGACGTTGGTGTTGTCGAACTTCATCTCGAAAACCACGTTCGTGCCGGAAACTTCGGTACAGGCGGCCCGCGTGACACCGGGAAGGCCACCCCACCCGACAAAGGTATTGCCGTTGGCCAAACGCTGGGCACTTCCCTGGAAGGGACCGGCAACCGCCGGATCCGGCGCGTAACTCCAAATATGAGTCGCCACTTTGTTCGTCTCATCGAGGGCAAACTCATGAACCGACGAAGTGCTGGTGGACTGGCCGGCCTGGCTGTTGTGGTAGAGCAAGACGTGACCGTTCGGCAGCCGATTGATGTTATGACTCGCGAAATCTCGAATACCTTCCTGCTCTGAGACACCAACGAAACTGAACTGGTTTTCGACACCGCCGAGGTGCCACATAATATCCCCGGTTTGGCGGTTGATCTTTTTGACCCAATCAGGCGTGCTCACGACGAGGTTACCGTCGTTATCCTGGAAGACGCAGTTGATGTGGAACGCCGAGATGACCGCCGCGGTGGAATTGACCCATTGGCTGGTGAACGGGTAATGATCCCAGGACCGCCATTGGAAGACCACGTTTCGCTGGGCGTCCAATTCCTGCAGGATGGCCCCGGAGACCAGCGCGGCCGGGTTCCCGCCCGGGACCACCTGGCTCATATCGACTTCGCTCAGATAATAGCCGACAAGCAGGACATTTCCGTTGGGGAGCATTTGAAAATCATGGGCCTCGGCCACGTAGCCGTTGCCGGCCTGAATGCTCTCCTGGAGCGCGTAATTATCATCCAGGATTTGATGAACTACGTCGCCGCCTCCGGTGTAAGTTAAGGCTTTGATCTGCTGGGCATAGTGCAGGTAACCGTTGGGCAGGACTTTAAAGTCCCAGCAGGCATTGGTGAAACCCTGATACCAGACCGGGGATCCATCGTTGTCCAGCACCATGGCATAGTAACCGACTCCGGGCGCCGGCAAGTTCACGGCCTCGAAAATGTATCCGTCCGCCACGCCGGCCGCATAGTTGGTGGTGACGGTGGAGGTGGGGAAATCGGCAGGCACTTGCGCCTTGGCGGTAAACCCGCCGAGACCGATCAGAACAAAACACAGCCGTTTGCCAAACGTCTTCATTGGTTTATCTCGTTGTCTCAGGGACTACTTGAGCTCCAGTTCTGTCCCAGGATACTCAGGTCAGTAAAATCCACTTTCGCATCTCCGTTGAGGTCGCCCGGCAGGCCGCTTTGCTGCTTTAGCCAGTTACGCACCAGGACCTGGAGATCCGCCGTATCGACCCGACCATCGAGGTTCAGATCACCGACCGGCGGGTTAAACAGGGAGACGTTCTCCAGAAAAACGTCACCATTGGCAGAGCCCATGTTGAACAAGAGATTCGCGGAAAAATCCGAAGGCTGCTGCATGGTGAACGTGAAGCGGTAATGCGCGGGATTGGGAGTGAGGAATAGCGGAGTGATTCGGCTGTAATCGGCAAAGGGCGAGAGACTTTGGGCCAGCTCGACTTGGATATACCGCGCCTGGCTGGACCAGGCATCAAATTGCAGCACATATTGCTTTCCTTGGATCAATGACTTGCCGGTCTGGACCAACTGCACGTTGGCAAGGCTGGAGCCGCCGTTACTAATATGGAACTGGCCGGTCGCGTTGCCGGTGCCCCAAGTGGCACTCGCGCCGCCACTCAGCCGAAATCCCCAAGCGAATACCGCTTGAGAAAAATCCCCGTTAACCACCAGGTTCTGGCCGGGTGGAACAATGTTGATATTGACGCTCTCTTCGTTGGAATAGGGGCTTTCGGTGCCATCGGTGCTCACGGCAGTGGCGCGGAAGTAATGCCAACCGTTGGGCAGATTGGAAAGGCTCTTGAGCGAAGTGCTCGATTCGGCGACCAACGTCGTTGGATGCGGGGAAGCACCCCCGTAAATCCGGTAATAGGCAACGTGGGTATCTCCGAATTTATTGATCAACAGAGTAATGTTGTCCGGTTGAGGTTCGATGATGAGGTAAGGTGCGGCCACGACGCCGCTCCAGGGCAGCCGGAACGCGCGATACGCATCCGAGTTTGGCGACAACCCCAATTCGAAGTGCTTCACGCCGTTGGTATCGACCTCGATCGCCTTGGGATACTGTGGGCGGACGAAGTTGATGAGCGTGTTGCCCGAGGGCAGGCGCTGGGCATTGCCCAGCCAATAGGTGTATTTGTCCGGGTTATCACGAAACTGCCAAACCACGGTGGCGGTCAGGTTGGTCAAGTCGAGCAGGTATTCGACCGCACGAGAGACCTGCGGAGTATGATAGTTGCCATTGTCAAAGACCATGTAGTGGCCGTTGCCCAGGGCGCTGATGTTGTGCTGGAGGCTCGTGCCATTCAACGGATCGTTAACGAACGCGAAGCTGCTGTGCGCGCCGCTCAGACGCCAAATGATGTCACCGGAATCCCGATCGATTTTCGTCACTTCACTCAAATGCCGAGCCGAAACCAAGACGTTACCGTCCTCATCAATGTCGAGCCCGTTCATGTGCGGGAAATCGGTGTTCCCATTTTGGTCGCGCAAATCGTAATTGTCCCAAGCTCGCCATTGCAGGACCAGGTCGCCGGCGGCCGTGAAACCCTGGAGGACGGTTTCCCGCACAATGGAAGGCACGCCACCCAGGACGTAGCGGCTCATATCGACGGTGTTGGTACGGTAGCCGATCATAAAATAGCTGCCGTCCGGCTGGATCTTCAGCTCATGCCCGTCGCTGGAATACCCATTGGTGGTGATATAGGTCTTCAGGTAATTGAAATTTTGATCGAACGCGGGGAAGCCTGTATCGTCGGACAAGCACCAGGTAATCATCCCGTTCCGCTGAATCTTGAAATCATACATCCGTCCGCGGTGGTACCAGACCGGGGAGCCGTTATTATCGAGAATCATGGTGTAAGGCGCGGCAGCGTTATCCAACCCGTTCTCGAGAAACAGGTATCCGGGCGAAGGGTTAGTATTCACCGTGATCACCGCCTGCGGGAAGTCGCTGGGAACCGAAACGCCATTGGGGAAAAGCACCGCTTTGGCCACGGCGTGGCTGGAGGGGGCAATGGGCTTGGTCTGAACCAACGGGGCGAGAGGAGTGTCCGGAAAATCCACAGCGGCTCCCACTGAAATTGCCTGGAGCGGTTGCGAGCCGGGCATCGGCGCATTGATTTGAAACTGATAGGCGAAGGGCGTCGCGTTCCCAGCTGCCGCCGGTCCGACTTGTGGGTCGAGGGTGACGGTGACGAGCTCATTCGGGCTAAAATTCTTGGCGATCACGAACATCACGGTTTTGCCGTCGCTTGCCAGGCGGGTGCTTCCGGCATGAAGACCGCTGGCGGCTCCGGTGACCGTTATGAAATCGGTGAGCAAGTTCGTGACTTCGGCAGGGGCAAGGTTCTGCAGGCGCACCAGGACGTACCGGGTTTGGGCCGACACGTAAGAGGCGTTGGGCACCGGTGATAAATAAAGGTAGCCGGCCTGGCGTGAGGGACTTTGAGCATCAGCGGCTGCCGCCAGGAGCAACGCCGCCGTGAATACAAAGGAGAGATATAATTTCCGCATGCGATCCTAAGGACCCCGCACCCGATAGAATTTCATTTGGTTAGTACCGACCCACTCGCTGTAAAATCCGGTGAAATTACCCGTGCCGACCCATGGCCCATCAATCATCGTCGCGGCTTCGAGTTCCCCGCCGCCAAAAAGAATGTTCATATAGCCATCTTGGACAGAGGAGCTGGTGATGGCTGGGCGCATGAGAAGGTCCTCAAACCTCGCGGTGATCGGGCTTTCGGGGAAGGCGCTGACGACCCCGCCTCGACTTTGGTTCGCGCTGATGGACACGTTGGCGGGTTGGCTGTGACTCAGCGCGCAAAGGGTACCGGTCGAGCCAGGAACCGCGCCGGGGACCGTCGAGTCCCAGAGGCCGCCGAACTCGAGAGTCACCCCGAAAGAATTTAATCCCGGCAGGGTACCTTCCGTGTCATCGCTGACGGACGCCAGCGGAGTATACTCACTGGCTTGCCAATCGATGTTCGTAACCCCGCCGACCAACAGCTGATCCCGAAGCGAGGCCGGAAAAATGCCATACCCGGTTGCCCCCGCCCTGCTCTCTCCCCTGAAATAACCGGAAACGCCGGTAATTTCACCTTGGTCCACTGAAATATCGAGCGCAAAGGCTCGCACCATTTCTCCCGCCGTGCAGTCGTATTTGACCCAAACCACTCCATTGCTGTCCTGTAGAAATATCCGCACCTCCGCTTGGGCGGAAAGTCCGAACAGGAACACAAGGAAAGAAGTGAGATACAAAAACCGTCCGGCCACTACCCTTTCCTCCCGGGTGGAAGCGATCGCGTTCGCACCGATGCAGTATTTCTGGAAACCATACCACCACAGACGCAGCCCTCTCAAATTAGGTTACACCGCAAACAAGATTTCCTGATTTGGTCGGTTAAAATTACTTGGAGTGGTCCGACCGGCGCGTTGGCGCGGCGCCCGGAACTCAGACCGACTTGCGTTTGTGCAGCATGATCTTATTGCCGTCCGGGTCGGTGACCATGGCGAAACGGCACACCGGCGTGTCCATAACCTCCATATGCACCGGCACACCCTTGGCCTTCAGGCGCGCGATCTCCTCGTCGAGATTGTCGGTTTCAAAGGCAACGCAGGTTCCTTGCGCGGAGGGTTTCCAGGCCTCTCCGTAACAGCCGAGGCCGAGCGTGCCGGTCCCAAGGTCGTACTCAATCCAGAGACCGCCGGCGGATTCCATGGTGGGCTTGAGACCCAGTACTCCTTCATAAAAGGCGCGGGCCCGTGGCATGTCCGTCACCGGTGTCCCCGTAAATGCCATTTCTGTGATCACAAACGGGATTAAATCAGATCATTGGTTATACGCAAGGACGAGGAATGCAGGTTCAGCTTGGCAATTGAAACGGCGGCAGATTCCAGTAGCTTCAACCGGTAGCGCATGAACGTAGATGAAATGCTGAAGGCTCTGAACCGGGAGCGGGTTGATTACCTGCTCATTGGCGGCATGAACTTCCTGCTCCGACATTTGCCCGAGCTCACTTTCGATGTTGATATCTGGGTCAAAGACGACGAGGAAAATCTAGCGCGCGTGAATTCCGCCTTGGGAGACCTTCAGGCCGAATGGGGACCCACGGAAACCGAATGGAGGCGAGTGCCAAGCGGCTGGCAATGGCTCCGGACCCAGAGCGGTTTCTGTCTCACGACCGCTCATGGGGCGCTGGATGTTTTTCGGGAAGTGCGCGGCTTGGAGGGCCGTTACCTGGAATGCAAAGCGCGGGCAATCCCCAGCCAAACCGCCACGGCGATCCCGTTTAACGGCCTCTCCGACCAGGACATGCTGACCTGCCAGGATGCTCTGCCTGCCGGAGAGCGCAAGCTTCACCGAATTCAGGTGCTCCGGGATGCCCTCCGGCGAACCGATCCATAAGGAACTTGATGGAACAGAACTTAAAGCAGCGGGAAGAGCAGAAGCGCGAAGCGGCCTATGATCCAGTGAAACGCTGGCAGCATATCCAGCAGACGATTACCTGGGCGGAAGCAAATTTGCCCGTGCATTTGCGGCGGAATCGACCTCGCACGAGGAAGAATCTTTCGCCGTTCAAAAGCGTGCCCGACCCACTGTAGGTTTCAGTGCACAGATTTTTCTGTCTAAGAATTTTTCTGTCTCTAGTGATTTCCTGGCCAAGCCCACTTAGCCCCGTCAATCTTCTAACCGATAAAGCTGTGTTCGGCTGCGCAGGAACAGAGCTTGGTCGCGGCAAGTCTCCGTGAAATTACTGAGCCAAGGCCAGTATTGCTTGTGTTAAATTTACATCGTCATATCTGGATGCCGCCTTATGATGACCCAGGGATGTCCCGGAGCGCTTCGCCTAAAGCCATGGCCGCATTCTCAAGCCAATTACTTGCCATTGTGTTTCAGGCCGAAGACGAGTCCGAATACGAAATCGCCGGGCACCAAATCGTGTTGCCAGAGTTTTTTAAGGATAGACTCGGCAGATGAGGCTGTGACAACTCCCTTGACGTGATTATGACGGCCAGACCATCTCCATTTTCAGGCCCTCCGCGGGTAGAGGCCGGTGGCTGCAGGTGCATCTTCGGACCCGGGTGCTTCCATCAGCGGTTTCCCATCAGATTTGTCCTTGGCTGGCTGTTGCTTTGCTGCGGATTAGGTCCCGCTAGCGGACAATCGTTCGGAGCCCGGATGATGTGGGTGGACGGCCGGGGACGCTGGTGGCAAACACGAATCAGGCAGGAATGGGCCAGATCGGAATCATTCTGATGTTGCCGAACAGTGGCAGTTTCACCGCGGGAACCGATGAGGTTTTGCGGGCAACCGAACTACCGTGGCTTCGTTTTCTGACCAACCCGTGCGCCGACAGATGTGTGATTCCAGCGCCAACGTGCTGGTGTGCAGTTATGCGGCGGGAAGCTTGATTATCCCTGCGGTGCCAACGGTTGATACGGACGGTAATGGGATGCCAGATGATTGGGAGATCGCGCACGGCCTCGATCCCAATAACCCCCACGACGCGCTGCTGTGCGGTCTGAACGGGCAGTCAAAGGTGCACGTCTCCGTCAAGTTTCGCTGGAGGGCATGGAAATGTTCCCCGACTTGCACAAGTTCACCTTAGCTTTCTTAGCAGGCTCGCCTGGACGCCGCCTAACGTGAGAACCGGCACTTGCGCGAGCAGCGCGACCAAATCTCCCGACTTCATGGTCCGCTTTTTCGAAGCCATCCCAAACTGCAGCGCTGTCGGCAGGTGGGAGGATGGCGGATTCTGTTTAGCCCCGTCAATCTTCCAACCGATAAAGCTGCGTTCGGCTGCGCAGGAACAGGGCTTGGCCGGAGACGGCCGGGGAAGCCATGCACCCGTCACCCAGGTCGTTTTCAGCCAATTTCTTGAACTCGCGCCCCGTGGCCAGGACCGTCGTTTTCCCTTCTTCGCTGAACAGGTAAAGCCGGCCCGGGGCGGCCAGGGGGGACGCGGTAAAATGGCCCCCGAGGCGTTCGCTCCAGAGCATTTTGCCGGTCAAGGCTTCCCAGCAGGTTGCGACTCCGTTGTCATCGACGGCATAGAGCAGATCGTCCACGAGCAGCAGCGAGGGTTTTTTCGGCGCATGATGCTTATCCATCCAGGCGATCTGGAGCTGAATGCCCGGAAGGCCGTTGGTTTTCACATCAAGAACCTCGCCCTTTTTGCCAGGGCGAATGGCGAGGACCTCGCCGTTGGGAAAGCCGCTGGGGACGAACACTAACCCGTGGCCGGTGACCGGGCGCGTACAACCAGAGTAGCTCGAGTAATCCTCGACGCGCCAAAGTTCCGTGCCGGTGGGAGGATCATACGCATAGAGGGCTTTTGATCCCTGGCTGAGCAGAATTTTGCCACTATCCGTGGAAAAAATCTGGCAGGTCGCAAAGGCTTTGCGCAGATCCCCCTCCGTCTCGGGCTTTCCGTCCGGGCCGAGATCCCGGAAGTCAATGGATCGATCCGCCTTCCAAATCGTGCGCCCGGTCTTTTTGTCGAGCGCGACGACATATTGTCGATCGCTGCCATCGAAATTCAGAAAGAGGGAATCGCCGTAGAGGATTGGGGAGGAGCCTGGGCCCCGGTAATGATTGCATTCGAGATCGCGTCGCGTCCACAGGACCTTGCCAGTTGAGGCATCCAACGCGGCAGTTCCCGCAGCGCCGAAGGTGAGATACACCCTGCCCTCCTCGAGGGCGGGGGTGGGGGAAGCGTAGGAGTTGAAAGGGATGCAGTACTGTGGTTTGGCTACCTCGAAGAGCTTGTCATCCTGAACTATTTTGCCGGTATCCTTGTCCACGCAAATCACAAAAAGCTCGCGGCCATCCTCCGTGGCGCTGGTGAGCCACAACTTTTGACCCCACAGGACCGGCGAGGACCAGGCTTTCCCATGGACGGGGGTGGCCCACCGAACCACCTTGGCCGACGCGTCCCATTTGAGGGGCAGGTGTTCGCTCGTCGTTGTCCCATCGCCACGCGGACCGCGAAACTCCGGCCAATGGGTGTCTTGAGCCTCCATGACGGCGGCGCACAGCAAGGCACTGGCAAAGATCGGAAATCGGTGGTTCATATCCACAGGACTATACGCACGGACCGCAAAAAAAGCCAAAGGATTGACAAACATCGCGTAGCGCGGGAACCCCGGGAGCGAGAGTGTTAAGGTGTGCAAATTTTTGTTTCACGCTGCAAGCTTGAGCCGATATGAGACATAAGCCTTCCTTTGATGTTCATTGGTCCCATGGGGAAGAAGTGTTGCGCGACCCCGCCCGGAACAAAGACATGGCCTTTACGCAGGCCGAGCGGCAAAAGCTCGGGATCGAGGGCCTGCTGCCGTCGGCAGTTCTGACGATCCAACAACAGGTGGCAATGGAGTTGGAACATACCGTTTCCAAAAAAGATCCGCTCGAGAAGTACATTGGTTTGATTGCGCTTTTAGACCGCAATGAAACCGTGTTCTACCGGTTGCTAGTGGAAAACCTCGAGAGTCTCACCCCCATCATTTACACGCCGACCGTCGGTTTGGCGTGCCAGCAGTTCAGCCACATATATCGCCGGCCGCGCGGGCTGTTCCTGTGCCCCGCGGACCGGGGCCAAATTGTCCAGCGGCTCCAGAATTTCCGGCAGCGGGATGTGCGGCTGATCGTGGTGACGGACAACGAACGGATCCTGGGCCTGGGCGATCAGGGAGCGGGTGGGATGGCGATCCCCGTTGGAAAACTCGTGCTCTATTCGGCTGGAGCGGGAATTCACCCTTCCATTTGCTTACCGATCAGCCTGGACGTCGGCACGGACAATGGCGCGCTGCTCGAGGACCCTTTTTATATCGGCTACCGCGGGCGCCGGCTGCGCGGCGCGGAGTATGATGCCTTCGTGGAGGAATTCGTGCAGGCGATACGCCATGTATTTCCCCGCGCCTTGTTGCAGTGGGAGGATTTCAAAAAAGCCAACGCTTTCAATCTGCTCGGCCGGTATCAAAACCGATTGCCGAGCTTCAACGACGACATCCAGGGCACTTCGGCGGTGGCGTTGGCAGGCATTCTTTCCGGTTTGCGCCTGACGAACCGACAATTGCGTGACCAAAGATTTTTGCTCGTCGGGTCCGGGGCGGCGGGCGTTGGCATTGGGAGACTGCTGAAGGCAGCGCTCAAGGCGGAAGGGTTATCGGAAGCGGAAATCCGGCAGAGAGAGATCTTCCTGGATTCCGCAGGCCTGGTGTGCGAACGCCGCGGCGAAATGGAAGCGCACAAGCGGGAGGTCGCGCTTCGGGCGGACGATCTGGCAGCGCTCGGGTTAACCGATCCACTACCCTGCGATCTGGAAGGCCTGGTGCTGGCGGTCCGTCCCACGGTTCTGATCGGCACCACGGGAAAGCCCGGGGATTTCACCCCCGCGGTGATCCGGGCGATGGCTAAAGGGTGCGAACGGCCGCTGATTCTGCCGTTGAGCAATCCGACCAGCCAGGCGGAGTGCACGCCGACGGAAGCCCTCCAGCATTCGGAAGGTCGAGCCATGGTAGCCACCGGGTCACCTTTCGAACCGGTGGTTTTCAACGGCCGCAAGCACGTCATCGGGCAGTGCAACAATGTATTCGTTTTCCCCGGGCTTGGACTCGGAGCGCTCGTCAGCGAGGCCAGTCGCGTAACCGATTCGATGTTCCTGGCGGCCGCCCAGGCACTCGCCGAGTTTACCGCGTCCCACCTTTCCTGCGAAGGGTGCCTGTTTCCCAGCCTTCGGGATCTACGTCAGGCGAGCAAATCCATTGCTTTCAAAGTCGCCCAGACCGCACGGACGGAAGGTTTGGGACGCACCCTGGACGATGACGCCTTGCGCACAGAGATTGACGATTCCTGCTGGTTTCCGGATTACATGCGGAGCACGCACGCTTGAGGGCGGGTTGGAAAACGGAGATCCCGTGGGTACGAGGCGCGAACTGACCAACGCGCGGACGGGGGCGTCCGCGCTCCTTACCTGGCTAGGTGCTGCCCTGCTCTTCTCGCCGGGCGAGGAGCCACAATAAATCCGCCAACCGGTTTAAATAAATGATGATCTCCGAATTCTGAAGCTGCCCTTGCTCGTGCAGCGCGCAAACGCCGCGCTCGGCGCGACGGCAAACCGTGCGGGCCATATCCAGGGCCGCCGCCGGAAGGTTGTTTCCCGGGGTGGCCCACCCGGTGAACTTCAGGTCCTGGGCCTCAATCGCTTTTACCGCGGTCTCCAGGGCGGCCGTCATTTCGGGCCGCACGAGCGGATAGCCATCTTTGACGTAGCGTGGAAGGTCGTCGGCGGCGGTGGCCAATTCGCCCATCAACGTGATCAAATCCTTTTGCGCTGAGATCAGGCAGTTGCGAACGAAGTCCTCCCTGGCGGTGGCCCGCGCGAAGCCAAGGGAAGCGTTCAACTCGTCGACGGTTCCGTAGGCTTCCACACGCGGATGGCTCTTCGGCACGCGGCGGTTGTACATCAGCGCCGTGATCCCCTGGTCGCCCGTTTTGGTAACGATGCTCATCCACTCCAGGATCCATCAACCGCTCGGCTCTGACAACGTCAAAGGCGCCCCGAGAGGATTTCGGCGCACCGGGCTCACCCACCCGAGCCCGGCTCAAGCTGCGGCCCGCAGTGGCGGTTTCACTTTGATTTCCCACGGCTGATTTCCCATTCTTCAGCCGGTGAAATTTTATGAATACGAAGCTGCTGCTGAAAACGGTGTTCCTGATCGCGATTTTGCTGTTGTTGGTCATCATGGGCATGAATAACCGTCAGACGGTCGAATTGACCCTGCCGCCGATTATTCCGAAGGTGCAGCGGCTGCCGGCTGCGTTCATGTATTTCGCCTTCTTCGCTATCGGCGTTCTCAGCGGCACGTTGCTCACCGCCGGAGGAAAGGGATCGCGCGGAGCCAGCAAGAGCAAGGCCGAGAAATAGCGTTGGCGTTGCCTCGAGGTTGCTTCGGGAACCGCCTAGCGTTCAATCACACTCTTGTACGCCATCAGGCCATCCACAATGGCGCGGGCCATTTGCTTGCGATAGGCCGGCGTGAAGATCTTCCGTCCCTCGGCAGGGTGCGACATGAATCCTCCTTCAATCAGGACCGCGGGCATGGTGGCCTCGCGCAGCACCTCAAAGCGGGCGCGATGGACGCCACGGTCCTCGGCGCTCAACCCGCGGGTGAGGGCTTTTTGCAGCTGGTAAGCCAAGCACACGTTTTCGTTGTTAAACCGGTTGCCGGCAAACCAACCGGCCCCACCCCCTTCTCCACCCGCGTTGCTGGAAGGCGCCCCGGCTGGCGTTAAACAGTACACCTCGATTCCCTGGACAGTCCGAACGGAGCTTTCGGTGGAGTTGAAGTGGAGGCTGATGAACAAGTCAGCCCTGCGTCGTCGGGCCAGGTCCGGCCGCTCAGCCCGCTCGGGGTACGTGTCTCGGGTGCGGGTGAGGGAAACCGTGAAGCCAGCCTGGCTGAGCTGGGCCTGCAGTTCCTTGGCCAGGAGCAGCGTGTAGGTTTTCTCTTTATTCGAGCCCACTGAGAATCCAGGATCTTTGCCACCATGCCCCGGATCCAGGCAGATCGTCTTCACCCGAGGTCGCGCGCGTGGGGGCGAAAGAATAGGGACAAACGTGGACTGCACATCCGCCCGCGACACAAACACCGCATCATGTTCCTGGGCCAGTGGAAAAAGGAGGCGCACCTCGACTCCGTTGATCTGGGCTTCGGGCGAATGAATCTGCAGCTCCAGCTTCGCCGGGCCGTTGAGTTGGACAATTTCGTCTTTCTTGGTCCAACGCAGTGAGAAACCGTTGGCAGCGGCCCAGTCACTCAGCCGGAGGTACTCCCGGCCGTTAATTCGAACCGGGGCGGCGGAGGCCGCCCCAGCTGTGGCAGGCGCTCGAAAGATTGCCACGACAAGGCAGGCAACCATCGCCAGCCTGTGTAATCGACCCAGATTCATGCACGCGCAATCTGGAGAGCCGACGCGGTTAATTCAAGTTATTGTCGGATTGAAAAAGTTGACTCCCCATCAGCAGTGGGTCTTAATCAAAGCTGGTTTTAAACAATAATCTATGAAAGAGCCCACTTTCTGCGGGTATTCTAAAATCGTCCTTCTGCTATTCACACTCAGCCTTGGCCAGGTGCGAGCTGAAAGCCTGACGAACGAAACCGCGCGTCCGGTGCCGAAATGGCTACGCGACGGAGTGGTCTACGAGCTTTTTCCGCGCAATTTTTCACCCGCCGCGAACTTTGAGGGGATCACCGCGCGACTGGACGAACTGAAAGACCTGGGGGTCGACATCCTATGGTTGATGCCGATTCACCCGCCGGGCGAAAAGATGCGCAAGGGTACCCTGGGCAGTCCGTATGCCGTCAAAGATTATTACGCGATCAACCCCGATTACGGGACGGAGGCGGACCTGAAGCGACTGGTCGCCGAAGCACACCAGCGCAACCTCAAAGTCATTATTGATCTCGTGGCTAATCACACCGCCTGGGACAGCGTGCTGATGGACCATCCGGAGTTCTACAAACATGACGCAAAGGGCACCATCATTCCGCCGGTTCCCGAATGGACCGATGTGGCAGGCCTCAACTACGAGAACCCGAAGCTCCGGGAATATATGATCGGGATGCTGAAGCATTGGGTCGACCCGGCCACCTTCGATCTGGACGGGTTTCGCTGTGATGTGGCTTCGATGGTGCCCACTTCATTTTGGGAGGAAGCCCGGGCGGAGCTGACCAAAGTCAAACCCGACCTCATGCTTTTGGCGGAGGCCAGTAAACCGGATCTGCTGGTGAAAGCCTTTGACATTGACTACGCGTGGCCCTTGCACGGCGCGTTGAACAACGTCCTGCTGAACGGCGCTCCCGCTTCGGAACTCAAGCATTCGTGGGAAGAAAGCCGGGAACAATTCCCCCGCGGCTCGATGCATCTGAGGATTTCCGATAACCACGATGAAGCGCGGGCGGTCGCCCGGTTCAGCATCAATGGCGCTCTCGCATCGTCGGCCCTGATGTTCTCCCTCGATGGTGTGCCGCTCCTCTATAACGGCATGGAGGTGGGTGAGGCCACTGAATCAGGCGATCCCGCCTTATTCGAAAAGCTCCCGGTTTTCTGGCATCCCAAGGGGCGCCCGCCCTTGCGCGATATCTACCGGGAGCTGATCAAATTGCGCAAGCAACACCAGGCGTTTTGCAACGACCGAGTCGTTTGGCTTCACAACTCAAATGAAAATGACCTGGTTACCTTGATGCGGTTGGATGAGCGGGATGAGTTTGTCGTGATCATCAACTTCTCGAATCGGCCCACCCTCGGCTGGGTCAGCGTCATGCACGACCAGGAGTTTCAGCCCGTAAAGTTTTCCGGGATGCCGGAGGCCCCTGCTGCTGGGTTCCCCCTGTTCAGGCTCAACGGGTTTGAGTGGAGGATGTATCATCGCTCGGTGAAGTGAGCCGGCAGAACCACCGGCTGAACGCGAAGGATTGGCGTTTGGGTTGAGAGAGTGACCGTTCGGGGGGACGGGCTCCGGGGTCTAGAGATCTGTCCCACTGAGGGAGAAGCTAACTGAGACTTACTGAGAACGTGTCTGAGAATTTGTGGTCCTTCATTTGGAAAAACTCCCGTTCACGTGGCGGCGTGAGTGATGCCCTGTTTTCGAAAACATTAAAGAACAGTGCTTGCGATCAAAATCCACGTGAAGGAATCATCGGCAAATCGATCCAATTGCTGCGGTCGTTGGGCTCCATATCAGGATATCCAGAGTAGTCCCGACACAAGCTGTCCCGTAACTTATCAAGGACAACCGCTAAATCCGGATTGTTTGTTGCCGTGCTCTGGTGGGCCTCATGGGGTTGATTAGAGGCACAACCTGTGAAAAACAAGGCGAGCAGGGTGCTGCTTATAAATCTGTTTCTCATATTCTCCGCTCAAACTTTCTCAAGAACACGTTGCTTTGTCAAAGTCGATTGACAGAGCGCCCGAGGGAATTAAGAAATTGCATTGAATCTGATTTGTCCTGTTGAGCGCAACGTCAGAAACAGGAGAACTGGGGAAAGAGAAGCCAGCCCCGAACCGGCGGCGGGACGCCGCCGCCACCCTCGCGAGCGGGTTACGGCTTCGCCAGGGAGCGGATTTTGAGATCGCGGAACCAGACGTTACTTCCGTGGTCCTGCAGGAGGATGTGCCCTTTGACACAATTCCCAAATCCGGGTGTGTCTTTGAATTTGCTTTCGGCGACGGCCTTTTTAACTGCATCGCTGCCACACTCGTATTCCAGCACCTTGACCCCGTTCAGCCAATGCTCCACATGCCCGGCCCGGACGAGAATCCGCGACTGGTTGATCTCGCCCATGGGGCGGGTAGGCGGTTTGATTTCGGGCTTCAGGACGTCATAGAAAGAGGCCGTCACACGCTTACCCTGGGCCAGGCGACCATCCTCGTTCTTGTCGTCGTCCAAGAGCTGGTACTCGTGGCCTAGAGCACTCGGGCGGGTCTCCAGGACGAAATACTTCAGGCCGCTGTTCCCACCGGTCTCGAGTTTCCATTCCCACTGCAACTCGAAATCCTGGAAGTCGGCATCGCTGAGGATGTCACCCCCGTGCTGGCCCAGGCAGTGAAGCCAGCCCTCGTCGATCCCCCAGCCTTTCTCAGGGAAACTACTTTTCCGGAATGCGTGCCAGCCTTGAGTTGTTTTCCCGTCGAAGAGCAAACGCCAACCGGAAGCGGTTTCGGCCGGCGTGAGTTCATTGGGGGCGCCCCGCGCCATGGCCAAGGTGACCAACAACAGCGCCGACGCTCGGACCAGGCAGTGGTGAATCATGGCCGTATTTAAACTACGGCCCGCCCTCACTGGCAACGAAATAAGGTCAGTCGCTCCCCAGGAGCTTGACGACTTTGTTATAGACCCCGAGCAGGAGCAAGGTCGGCGCCCACTGCCCGACGAACAACGCCTCCTCATCCTGCTTTTGGATCTTGAGCCAGAGCGAAGTCACAATCGAAGCCCCCGCCGCCCAAAGAAAGAGGTCCGAAGGAAGCATCTGCGCAGTGCGTCGTTCGATCGCAGTGGCAACTTTTCCCTCCGGGTACGCGTGCTGGGTCGTTTCACTCATAATCGCCATAATCTTTGCCCTCCTTAAAAAAGTTTCAGACTGAGGTCAGCATAAGCCACCGGGGAGTCGTTGAAATGGGCAGAAGCCCTCAAACCAGAGACGTTGTGACCGAGGCGCTTCGCGACGCCCGGGGGTTGCGAGAGGGGTTCCTCTCTGATTTGGCCGTCGCCGCCGAGTCGCGCGCGAGGCCGATCGGAGGCTTGGCGGCTCCAATTGGCCCTTGGGCATCGGCCTCCGGCTTTTCACCTTGCGCCGCTGGTGCTTCGCCTGCATGGTCAGATACGCTACGATGGGCAAGACCGCGAAATCACAGTGGGACTTTGGCGAACTGTTTCCCACCGAACAGACCCGCAAAGTGCTGTCGGTAACCGAGTTGACGGTCCAGGTGCGCCGACTGCTCGAAGAGCGCCTGGGCCGCGTCTGGGTCGCCGGCGAGATCACGAACCTGCGCTTGCAGAGTTCCGGCCACATCTATTTCACACTGAAAGATGCGGCGTCTCAACTCAGCTGCGTGCTCTTTCGAGGAGAAAGCCAAGCCGACCGCTCAGGCCTCCAGGACGGCCGGCGAGTCGTCCTCCGCGGCGATTTGACCGTTTACGAACCCCGCGGACAATACCAGTTGAGGGTGGTGGCGGTGGAACTCGAGGGTGTGGGGGCTCTGCAGGCGGCCTTCGAAAGACTCAAGCAGAAACTCAAAACGGAGGGGTTGTTTGCAGCCGAGCGAAAGCGGGCGCTCCCACGCTTCCCGGAACGGATCGGTTTGGTGACGTCGCCAACCGGGGCGGCGATCCGAGACGTCCTGCACGTGGTGCAGCGGCGCAACCCGGCGTTGCAGATTGTGCTGGTCCCCTGCCGCGTGCAGGGAGACGGGGCCGCCGCGGAAATTGCGGCTGCCATCCGCTTGCTGAACGAGTTTGCGCGGTCCGCGGATCCAACCGTCGCCGGCCACGGGACACAAGGTGAGGCCAGGCCGAACGTTCCGGCCCCTGACTCGAGTCATCGCCTGGATTTGATCCTCATCACCCGGGGCGGCGGTAGTTTGGAAGATTTATGGGCGTTCAACGAAGAAATCGTCGCCCGGGCGGTGTTCGATTCGGCCGTGCCGGTGGTCTCGGCCGTGGGTCACGAGATTGACTTTACCATCAGTGACTTTGTCGCGGATGTGCGGGCAGCGACACCGAGCGCCGGCGCGGAGATCATCACTGAAGGCGTGTTTTCCAGCTGCCAGTTTCTCGGGCAGGCCGCCAACCGGCTCCGGGTGCTGCTCGACCAACACCTGGCCGACATGGGCTACGAGCTCACCCAAGTACGCGGGCGCCTGGCGCGACTCCACCCTCGCCGACGGCTCGATGATCAGCTCCAGCGGCTCGATGAGCGGCAGGCGAGCCTCCAGCGCTCCGTCAAATTGGGAGTCGCCAAACAGGCAGTTGCCTGGCACAACCTGGCCGACCGTTTGGCACGCGTGCGCCCCGCGCTGCTGCTGAAGCAACGGAGCGAGTTACTTCGCCAGGTGACGCAAAATTTTCGTGACCACGTAACGTATCGAATCCGTGAGCTTGAGAATCGGCTCGCTTCGGCTCAGAGCCGGCTAGGGCTCCTGGGCCCTGAGCAGGTCCTGGCACGCGGGTACTCGATAACGCTGGACGCCAGCACTGGCTCGATTGTGCGCCAAGCCAGTGAGGCCAAACCGGGCCAGCTTCTCAAAACACGCCTTCAGCACGGTCAGGTCACCAGCCGCGTTGAACAAAATGAGCCGCCCGCAGAGACCCAACAAAAAGGGGAGCTCCCCTAAGAGAGCTCCCCGCGTAAGGCTTCGAAGTTTATGAACGGCTCACAGCCGCCATGGACCGCGCGCCCAAGGCAGAACCGCTGAAGAGGGCCGCAGCCCCGAGGCAGAGCAATCCCACCAAAACCAAGGTCAACTGGGACACACCGACCACGGCCAGGATACCCAGCACAATGGCCGCGATTCCAACCATTACATGGCCCGCGTCTGCGCTCCCCGCAGCCGCATCCGCTCCGGTGCCCAAAGCCCCGAACGAGGCACCGCGCTCGCCCATACCGCCCGCTAAGAATGTCGCACCGTAGACCAAAACAGCCACGGCTAGCAATGTCAAGGGAGCCACTCCGAGGAGTGCCAGAATGCCCAGGACCATTCCCGCGATGCCACCCAAAAAGCCTGCCCCCGCGCTCCCACCGGCTTCGAACGCGCGCGCCTCATGGCGCGTCGTCGCTGCACCGGCCGTAAAAGCGCCTCCCTCAACGAGAATAGCTGCTCCGATAACAATCGTCGCGATCGCGGCCAACGTTGTTGAAAGCACCCCTGCCAAGCCCACAATCGCCAGGGCGATGGTGGCCATGGCCCCGATGGCTTCCACCATGGAACCGCCGGCGACCCATTTCAAACCCGTCTCTCGAGCGGGCTGATTTTGCATTGTCTCTGTTGTTGTGTTCATACCTACCTTTCGTAATAACCTGTACTCGCTATTAAAACCTAGTCGCTCGCGGCACCGTTTTCTATCGGGATCGGGATTTTTCGGCCGGGGTATGAGCCCACCCTGATAGGGGGGCTAATTCCCAGCAATGCCAGGAGGAGGTGGTGGGTATTCAACCGAGTGCAAATTGACCTTGTCTGGACTATTGTTACCACAGCGAGGACCGTGACCAACCTGGGGTCCTGCTCAGGCACGCAGATAAACAGTCGGGTGGCCAGTGGCAAACGGAAATCGTCCCTCTCCTCATCCAGCAAATACGACGTTGCTGATGGTCTTGATTGTCGTCGCGGTGCTTTACTTCGCTCGGACCGTTTTCATCCCAATCGCGCTGGCGGTGCTGCTCGCCTTTTTGCTGGCGCCGCTGGTGGTTCGGTTGCGCCGCCCGCGTTTAGGTCGCGTCCCTGCCGCGCTCACCGTGATGCTTTTCTTTTTTGTTATTATCGGCATCGTCGGCGTACTGGTCAGCTCCCAGCTCACGGAGCTGGCGCGAGAACTCCCCAGCTACCAGAACAATGTGCACCAGAAGGTGGAGCAGATCCGGGCTTCCAGTGGAGGATTGCTCGGTCGCATCAGCCGCCTGGCGGGGGAGGTTTCAGCCGAGCTGTCGCCGCACCCAACCCCTCCGGCCAGCTCGCAACCCAACGCGGAGAAAACCGTTCCGGTAGAGATCCGGAGATCTCCCTTTTCTCCGGTCCAAATTGTGCAACAGGTCCTCGGGTCCGCACTCAATGTGGTTCTGACGGCCGCCATCGTGGTGGTGTTCCTGATCTTTATCCTCGTGGAGCGAGAGAGTCTGAGAGATAGGCTCATTCGGCTCGGGGGTGCCAGGCGCGTCAACACTACCACCACGATGTTGGATGATGCGGCACACCGACTGAGCCGGTATTTGCTGGCCCAGCTGGCGGTCAACGCCGTGTATGGCGTCCTGGCCGCTGTGGGGGTGTTTCTCCTGGGTGTACCGAATCCCTTTCTTTGGGGCATCATCGCCATGCTCCTCAGATACATCCCGTATGTCGGGATCTGGATCGCCGCAGCGATGCCCGCCCTGGTGGCGCTGGCTGTCGAGCCGGGTTGGGTGCGGGTACCGCTGGTCTTCGCGGTCTACTTTGGCATCGACCTGGTGATGTACAACTTCGTCGAACCGCTCCTCTACGGATCTTCAACCGGGCTCTCTCCCTTGGCCATCCTGGTCGCCGCCGTCTTTTGGACCTGGCTTTGGGGCCCGGTAGGCTTGCTGCTGGCGACTCCCCTGACGGTGTGTGTCGTCGTGCTGGGACGCTACATTCCTCAGCTGTCGTTCCTGAAAATTCTGCTCAGCGATGAACCGGTGTTGGCTCCGGCCACGCGATTTTATCAGCGGATGCTCGCGCTGGATCTGGACGAGGCCACCGAGGTAGCGGAGGAATTCCTGCGGGACCGATCTTTGGAGGAGCTCTACGACTCGGTCATCATCCCCGCGCTCAGCTTAGCGGAGGAAGACCGCCACCAGGGGCGGCTCGAAGAAAACCGGGAGCGCTACATTGTGGAGAACACACGGCTGCTGATCGAGGATCTGGGAGAACACGCAACCGCCTCAAGTTCGGACCGCGGCCGCGCGGAGGCGCGGGTGCACACCGCTGAATCCGCCGGCGGGAGCGTCGGTTCGCCTGGGGCTCTCCGCACCGAGGTGCTGTGCATCCCGGCTCGCGACGACGCGGACGAGATTGCTGCTGTAATGCTCTGTCAACTGCTCGAGCAGCGCGGCATCAGCGCCAAGGCACTGGCGGCCGGGGCATTGGCCGGCGAGTCGATGGAAACAATAAACCAGGAATCCCCAACGGTCGCCTGTGTGCTGGCAGTGCCCCCGTTGGGCTACGTCCGCGCCAGGTACCTGTGCCGCCGTCTGAAAGGCAACTGTCCAAATCTCAAACTCGTAGGCGCCATTCTTACGGAACAAGACATTGACCAAATAAAGCGGCGCCAACCCCCGCTGGTGGCCGACGAACTTGCCTCGAATATAAGGGACGCAGTCGCGGCAGTGCTCACCCTGGTGCCGCTTCGATCCACACCCCCACCCCCGGCCGTGCTCGCCTCGTAATGATGCCACTTCCGTCCCTCCCTTTGGAAGAACTGCAAAACCCTGCGGCCTCAGCGCGAGTCATCGGGCTGCGCTACGTCACCGACGCCATGCCGGGCATCACCCGAGAAAAATCCGGCGCCGGGTTCCGCTACCGTTATGCCACGGGGGACTTGGTGGAAGACGCCGAGGTGCTCAAGAGAATCATTTCCGCGGAAAATCTGGCCGTTGGCACAACGTGGATATTCAGGACGCTGGACTGGCGCGAGTGGTGCGCCGCTGCCAGGAACTGCCCGGCCAGGAGTTGTTCCAATATGTCACCGACGAGGGAAAGCGACAGGCGGTCAACTCCGAGGACGTGAACGACTATCTCGGGGAGATCAGCGGCGAGGATTTTTCGGCCAAGGATTTCCGAACCTGGGCGGGGACGATGCTGACGGCCGTGGCTTTAAGCGGGCGGCCGGAAGTCCGCTCCCAATCTCAAGCCAAGAAGAACTTGGTCGAAGCCGTTAAACAAGTCTCTCAACGCCTCGGCAACACGCCTGCGGTTTGCCGCAAGTGTTATATCCACCCGGACGTGCTGGATTCGTATTTGAATGGGATGCTCCACCAGGCTCTGGGTGGTTGCATCGGGGCACGACGGACGAATGCTCTACGGAAACTTCGCCCGATCGAACGGGCCGTTCTTCGACTGCTCGAGGAGCACCTCCGGGCCGCCGAACGTCCCATCGAGTCCGTCCTGGAAGCATCACTCAAACGCGAATCGGGCCGGAGGCGGCGTTCCTCACGCCCCCATTTGGGCCGCGTTTGAGATATCTCGGCCCGGGAGCGAACCGAGAAAGCGGCGGAGAAGGTGTCACGACCCTGAACCGACCAACGCAACGCTTTGGCCCTCGACTCAGAAATGAAGAAAATCAATTCTGCTGCATGCTGTTCGAACCGCTACCACGAAGCCTCTACGAACCTTCAGCCAAAGTCGTAGCTCGGAGTTTGCTCGGCCACTGGCTTCTTCGCCAGACGGCGGAGGGCCTTTGCGGAGGTCCGATTGTGGAAACCGAAGCTTATCTCGAAGGGGACCCCGCGTGCCACGCCGCCTCCGGGCTCAGCGCGCGCAACCGCGTCATGTTCGGACCGCCCGGTCATGCTTACGTCTACTTCATCTACGGAGCGCATTATTGCGTCAACGCGGTTTGCCGGCCCGCCGGGAGAGCCGAAGCGGTGCTCATCCGGGCCGTCGAACCGAGCCTCGGCCAGGATCTCCTGCGAACACGGCGCCCTGCCCTTCACCCCCAGCAACTGACCAACGGCCCGGCCAAACTATGTGAGGCCATGGCGATTGATCGTGCGCTCGATGGCACGGACCTGTGCGATCCTGCGTCCCCTCTTTTGATCGCTCACAATCCAAACATCGACAGTTTCCGACACGACCGCGGTCCGGTTGCCATTAGCACACGCGTGGGGATTTCCAAAGCCACCGAACTTCCCCTGCGCTTTTTTTTCACCCGGAGCGAATTCGTATCGCGAGGCAAATCGGCGTGCTCCGCCCGCCGGGTACCCACACCGTGATTTTGAGGGTATCGCCCCAGGCTTAATCTCAGGCTTTCTTGAATGCTCCGAGAGCCGTTCCGTCCAATCTCTGTGGACGCAATGGCGAAAACAACGACCCAAGCCAGGCTGAAGTCCCTCGCAAAGGAACCCAAAGTGGTTCGGGGCAACAACTCCGGTTCCTTTTCCTTTGGGTTGCGCCGATACGCCTCGAAAGGCCCCCGCCGCCTCTTTCGACTTCAGGAGCGCCTTTTATGTCCTGTGTTTGAGCCGGAAGCCGACCAGCCTCGTAAGATTCTGCATCTGCATGTGACCGGCACGACCGGTTAAGACCCCGAGGTCCGGGGGTGCGCGCGGAGCTCCTAAAATTGCTTGTCATAGCGCCTTCCTCCTTTCACAATGATCGTCCATGAGAAGAACCATCGGGTTCACAGCGGCGGTGATTTTGTTCAGCATTTCCCCTTCCCCGGCCAAGGATGCCGCGCCGCCCCCATCGATTCGCGAAGCGCTGTCTGGCGTGCCACGCGCCGAGCTGCCGGCGAAGGTGGCCGAGATGATCCTCACAGCCAAGGCAGAGAATCGTAAAGAGGTCACGCTTTCCGCTGTCAAGATGTCGATTCGCCTGAATCGTCCAGCGGCGCCAATGATCGTCGGAACCTCGGCAAAAGCCGCCCCTGAACTTGCTGCCGACCTTGCTGCTGTCGCCGCGCGTGAGCAGCCTAAACAAGCCGTCAACATCGCCCGGGCGGCAGCGGTCGCCGCCCCAGCGGAGGCAGGACGAATTGTCCTTGAAGTGTGCCGCGTAACGCCGACTCAGTTCCGGAACATCGCCGTCTCGGTCGCGCAAGCCGTCCCGACCGCCAGCAAAGAGATCCTCGACGCGGTCTCGGTTGTTTTTCCCGAGTTGAAGCAGGCCATCGAGACCGCGCTGGAGGCTACCGGAGGCAAGCCGGCCTCCGTCGGAGGTATTCTGGACTCGGCCAGCCTGTTACTCGCCTCAGATCGCGACCTCGGCACTCCGGGAGCCGCCCTGGCTCGAGGCGGGACGGCGGACAAAGCGCGTGTGACCAGGCCGCCGTTCATCCCTTTGTCCGGAAACAAGTCTTCGGCGGCAGACCAGCCTTCGGGGCGGAACTACGCCACGCCATAGTGTGCTGATCTCCCGCACGTGCGAGGCGGCGATCGAGTTGCTCATCTACGGGATGCTGGTCTTCACGCCGTGGGCGTTCGGCACGACCGAACGCTGGTCGGTTTGGGCAACGAACATTGCGGGCTGTGGCCTAGGGTTCTTGTGGCTCGGCGTACGGTGGAATTGGCTGCGGACCGGATGCCGCCGATCCACAGAGATCGATCAGGTCCAGCTTGGACGTGGTAAGGGTTGGGGCCGCTTCTCCACAGTCCTTCTCGCCGGCCTGACGATCAGCCTGCTGGGTTATACTTTCATCAGTGCCGCGAACGCGCGGGCCACCTTTCTGCCGAACGAACGGCGCTTCGATTACCACCAATGCATTGACTGGCTGCCGCACAGTTTGGACAGCAACAGCACCTGGCGTGCGTTCTGGACCTACATCAGCCTGGGTTGCCTGTTTTGGGTGGCGCGAGATTGGCTCTCGGGTCAAACCAGTGCGGAACAGAAAGCGCGTCGAGGCAGTGGGGTCGAGGGGTTGAGCACTCCTCTACCAGCTCGTCTCAAACGGCTGCTTTGGGTTCTGGCGATTAACGGTGCGCTGCTGGCCTTGGAAGGCATCGTCCAACGCCAGTCAGGCTGTCCCAAGCTCCTGTTCCTGGTTCAACCAGCCATCCACCATAACGCGGAGTCTCAATTCGGTCCCTTTGCCTATCGCGCCAATGCCGCGCAGTATTTCAACCTGCTTTGGCCGGCCTGTTTGGGTTTTTGGTGGGCACTGCAAACAGAATTGCCTCGCCGCGCGCGCCATCATTGGCAGGCCGGCTGCGTCCTGGTTATGGCCGCCTGTCCCTTTCTGTCCACGAGCCGCGGAGGCGCCTTGGTTGCGTTTGGTCTAATGTTCGCGTTGTCGGCGATTTTTCTCACGCGCTTCGCAACTTGGACGTTTCCCCACCCGTTCACTCGCCGACCTAGCATGGCGATCCTCGCGCTAGTCACCACGGGCGCGCCCCTCCTCGGGATGGCGCTCGGGTGGCACGCGCTGGGGCCGCGGTGGGGGAGCCTGAAGCAAAGTTACGAAGAGCGCGAGCGCGCCTACACCCTAGCCAGGAGAATCGCTTACGACTATCCCGTGTATGGCACAGGGCCTGGTACCTACGAAGTGGTTTCCGAACTATACCGGCCGAACGAAACGGAGTTTTGGCCGGCCCAAGTCCATAACGATTGGCTCGAAACACGGATCACGTTCGGGGTGGTCGGATCGGCGATGGTTGGTCTGACGGTTCTGCTTATCTTATCCCGTTCGCTTTGTGCCGGCGTCCTGCCCGGCGGGAATGTGTTGAGTCTCTCACTCTGGCTAGGATTAGTTGGCTGCCTGGTTCATGCCCGGTTTGATTTTCCTTTCCAGATTTATTCCATCATCTCGCTGTTTGTGGTCCTAACCGCGGTACTCTTCACGGTCACCTACCCGAATCCAAACCCAAGGGGAGGTCGTTCAGACGAACTGGCAGAATCCTTTCACTCCGGAACGGGGCCAATCCTGCGCCATGCCCGACCGGATCAGGCCTGGAGGGCCTAAGTATAGGGGGGTTGCTTGGTATAGGTATAGTAGTTGGCATTACCGGGACGGACAGCGTTAAACACGATGCCGAGGACATTGACCTGGCGTCGATAGAGCAGTTCGAGCGCCGCGCGGGCGACCCGGGCCGGGGTGTGGTCTGCGCGCAGGACAAAGAGGACACCGTCGACGCGCGGGGCCAGGCTGGTCACGTCATCGGCGGCCATGACCGGCGCGGCGTCGAGAATCACAAACTCGTATTGTGCGGCGGCTTCCGCGAGCAGCTTTTGAGTCAGATCGGTGAGGAACAATTCGCCCGAGGCCGAGGTAGGAGCGCCGCGGGCGAGCAGGGAAAGCCCGGGTTGTGATGTCTCGATCACGGCCTTTTCCCAAGGCATCTGGTTAGCCAGGACCTCGCTCAACCCAAACTTTGGAACCAGGCCAAATCGCTGGTGTAACACGCCCTTGCGAAGGTCCGCATCAATGAGCAGGACCCGGGATTTGGCGCCGGCCATCGTTATGGCCAGGTTAGCTGAAACCAGCGATTTTCCCTCACTCGGCACCGAACTCGTGAGGAGGAGGATGTGTGGCTTCTTCCCCCCGCGGCCTTGAAAGAGCAAGGAGGAGCGCAAACTTCGGCAGGCCTCGACAAATGCATGACGTGAATCATCGTGGCTCAGCAGGGGTACATCCGTACCGCCTGCCTGGGGCTTCTCCAACGGGACTTGAACCAGAACGGGCTCGCCAAACCATTCCTGAAGTTGCGTGAAGTTTTTCAGGCGATCATCCACGTGATCAAGAAAGAGCAGGAAGCCCAGGCTGAGCACCGCGGCCAGCGCACCCGCGGTCAGAAAATGGCTTAGGGAGTTATGTTGGTCAGGGAAGCCTGGGGAAGCCGGTTCAAGGACCGTGACGCTCTCGGGGCTGATTTCCTTGTTCAGGTCCAGAGTCTGCAAGGTGGCCACTAGCCGGTCGTAAAGCGTCTGGACCCGCTGTTGGTTGGCTTTGAGCCGCTGGTATTCTGCCATTTTCTGACTGCAGTCCAATGCTTTGCCGTTCCAGTCGGCCAGGATCTGCTCCAGGTACATCATTTGTTTTGCGAGGGAGGCCTTTCGATTCTCAAGTTCCAGGGCACTCTGTTCGATCAGAATGCTCAACAAGGTTTCCCGCCGGCTGATGTCCTCGCTCAAAGCGATCATTTTTGGGTGCTTGGGGCGCAAATAGCGTCCCAGGTCCTGGTGGTCAGCTTTCAAAGCCCGAATCTGCTGGCGGGCTCTAAGGACCTCGGTCCCAGGCTGGTTTTCCACGGAAGAAGAAACCGTCAAGGAGGCCGTCTCGGGGGCGTCATTGAGTGAACCGGAGATCAGTTCCTTGCCGGGTCCAAAATTCTGTCCGGGTGTGAGGCTTCGTAGGAAGGCATCCTCGGTTCGGAGCGCCGCCAGACGCTGGTTCAAAGTTGCCACATAACCCCCAAAGCTATTCCCCTGCTCCTGCAACAGCACCACGCTATTGGAGCGCTGGAAGCGCATCAATTCTCCCTCGCAGTTGCGCAGGTCCCCTTCCAGCCGCAACACTTCCTCCGTGAGCCCGGCGACGGTATTGTCAGAGGTTTGAGCGCGCATCTCTTTCTTGAGTTTGATGTACTCCTCCATGCAGGCTTGAAGAAAAGTTTGGACATTGAGCGCGTCCGGCCCCACAGCCTCCAATACAAAAATGCTCGTTTTTGGAGACACGGCGACCCTTAACGTAACCGGGGAAGGCACCGAACCTGGGCTACGCGCCAACACCCTGGCCTGTGCGCGGTTCAGCACAACGCCGCTGCGCATCAGCGCCGTCTGGGTTCCGAGAAAGTTCCCGAGTTCTTCGCTATAGACCGAGCCTTCCGGAATGGCGAGCTTGATGCTCACGATCATTCGCCCAGTAGAAACAAACAGGCGGGGCTGATAGAACAAAAAGGCGCCCGCCACACCGAGGCCGAGAACCACCCCCAACGCCATTACCCACCATTTCCGGAGCAGCAGGTCCCGGTAATGCGTCAAGCGCGCCCGCAAATGGACTTTGGCTTCAACCGGACGCGACTGGTATTCGTTAGATTCCTGGTTCTGTGCTTCCATGGTATGCAAATCCCCGCGGCTCCGGTGTGCGCCGTCATTTATTCCATTAATCCTCCAGACCAAACCAATAACGACGGTGAATGTCAAATCTTTTAGGTCGCCGAGCCGCATGAAAATCGTCCTGCCAACGGCAAAAGCAGCGATCCGAACTTCCTTGGCATCCGTCTTGCATGCACGGTTCAAAGGAACTCCAGCCGGGTGAAGGATTGCGCCCAGGGCCGGAGGTTTTCAGTGCAGTATTGCGCAAAACCTGGTATTTCGGTCTAATTTCCGAGGCAGCCTATGTATCGAAATAAGAAAGTGGTCGTAGTGATGCCGGCGTATAACGCCGCTAAAACATTACGCCAGACGTACGCTGAGGTCCGCGACCAACAATTGGTGGACACGATCATTCTGGTTGATGATCGAAGCCGGGACGACACGGTGGCCGTCGCGCAGGCGTTGGAAGGAGTCCAGGTCCATGTGCACCAGGTGAACCGGGGTTACGGTGGGAACCAAAAGACGTGCTACCGGCTGGCGCTGGAAGCCGGGGCAGATATCGTCATCATGATTCACCCGGATTATCAGTACACGCCGAAGCTGATCCCCGCGATGGTGGCGATCATCGCCAATGGGCTCTATCCCTGCGTGCTGGGCAGCCGGATCCTCGGAGGCTATGCGCTTAAGGGAGGGATGCCCTTATGGAAATACATTTCGAACCGATTTTTGACGTTGGTGGAAAATGCGCTGTTGGGGGCCAAGCTCTCCGAGTACCACACCGGTTACCGGGCATTTTCTCGGGAAATCATCGAGAAGCTGGATCTCTCAGTGGACTCGGATGATTTCGTCTTCGACAACCAAATGTTGGCTCAGATTTTGTGGCACGGTTTCACCATCGCCGAGGTCAGTTGTCCCACGAAGTATTTTGCCGAGGCCTCATCAATTAACCTGCAGCGCAGCATCAAGTACGGGTTTGGCTGTCTTGCCACCGGCCTTAGCTATCGTCTGTCAAGGATGGGGCTCTGCCGGTCCAAGCTCTTTCCCATCCACCATATGGAGCACGAGCCCATCGTAGCTCCCGCACGATGAGGACAGGCCGGACACCGTGGCTCTGGTGCCCAGCTAATGCTAAGAAGTTGGTGGCCTCACGTAATTGGCGTTTGGATCAGGTCTTGCTTTGAGTGAGCCATGAAGCACAGCAGCTTTAAAGTACGATCTGAAAGGGGGGGCTGGATTCGCACTACTCTCGCTCCCATCAACGACCGAGCCGCTTACGCGTTTGGAACGAAGGAGTTCCTTATGCTTATGGGAATCGTGGGGCTCGTGGTAACCGTCGCGCGGGTTTGCCTGGCCCACTGAAGTAGGCCCGCGCTCCTCGGCCACGACCTCTGGCTGATTAGTGGCGGCAATCCCAGTGTCCATATTTTGGCCAGTTTCAGGACAGGCCGTGCCTTGAGGTTGGGTTGGGCGACCCGGCATCCCGGACCAAAAGCTCGCCGGCAGCGGTTTTGACAGGGTGAGTTTCTCTTCGATTTGTATAGCGGTTGCCCTGGCCGCGCTGCTGGTTCAGGCGTCTTCAGCTTAAGCCGATTCAGGTCTCAAGTAATGCAGCCCCACGCATCCGGTTCCACCGGCAGGTCACCCTCGATCCTGGCGTAAGACGGTTCTTCCTTTGACCGAGATATCCCCTCGGGCGAGGGCCGCGAGGCACCGGGGGTAAAGCTCATGTTCGGCGGCATGGATACGCTGGTGCAGGCTCTCCGGAGTGTCATCGTCGAGAACCGCCACGACCTGCTGGCCGATAATGGGGCCGGAATCGACGCCGGCATCGACGAAATGGACGGTGCAGCCGGTGACCTTGACGCCATAATCCAAAGCCTGCTTCCAGGCTGAAAGCCCGGGGAACGCGGGCAGGAGCGAGGGATGGATGTTGACGATGCGATCTTTAAAAGAATCCAGGAGGCGGCCCTTGATAACCCTCATGAAGCCCGCCAGGGCCACCAATTCCACCCCGTGCTCACCTAAAGTCCGGGCGTAGCCCTGGTCCGATTCTTCATCCAACTTGGTTCGGAACTTACCCGGAGGCAGGTAAAGCGCGGGTATCTTGCGCTCGCGCGCACGGCTGAGAATGCCAGCCTCCGCCACATCGCTGATGACCACGGCGACCTGGGCGGGGATCCGGCCTGCCGCACAGGCGTCGGCAATGGCCACGAAGTTGGACCCCTGGCCTGAACCCAGAACCCCGATTCGAAACGGTCGCTCATGCATCACACCTTTTGATACCGACAGAAGCGACCATCTCACAAGCCCAAAGCACTCACGGCTTGACAGCGTCGCGCCCACTCGTTGAGATAGTGCTGTCCTCGGAATGAAATGACGACCACGGCACTGATCCGACGGGCCGCCCTACTTCTCTGGTGGGTGGCCCTGGTGCTGTTGGCTTGCGCTCCGAGTGCCTGGCCCGAAACGCTCCGCGTTGCCGCCTGGTCGGCTCCTTCGGGTCCAGGCGGGGAAAGCGAGGAACAAACGATTTCTGACGCAGCCGCCGCCCTGGGGAAATTGAACCCGGATATTGTGTTAGTGAACGGGTTGCGGAATGGGGACGTTTGCCAGCGGTTGACGCAGGCTCAAGGCGCGACTAACTACACCATTGCCGTAGTTTCGTCGTTCTTCGCCCACGGGCCGGTCGTTGAGGCCCCCAATGTGGCGGGACTCGAGGAGTTGAAGCACACGTACGAACTACGCATCTCTAAAGCGCAGGGCGAACTCATCTCTCTGCAGCGCGTGTTGGCCGATCGGCAGGCGGCACTGGGGGCGTCGGGGAAGGAACTGTTGGCGCAGGGTGCAATGGATTGGCCGGAGGTTTCCGCCGAAAAACTAAATGAGTACGCCGGCATAGCGAAGGAATCGGATAAGCTAAAGGACCAGGAACGGGAACTCCTGCGTCGTGGTTACAAGGATGCTCACCCGCTGGTGCAGACGGTGCGCACGCTGCTGCGGAGTTACTCGAGTCAAAGAGCCGAGCTGGAGCGCTCTTTCCCGACCTTGAAATACCTCGGCAATAACGGGGACATTGCCACGAACACCGCCGCCCAGGATATTGTCGGACACCTCACCGAAATCCGAAGGCTTCGTGGCCAGGCCGCCGTGTCGGGCACCGCGCTGAGCAATCTCGAGTTCGAGGCTTCACGCGTCGTCAGTATCGAATCCAGAATTGCCGAAGCCGAACGCCTGCGCCGGGAGCAACAAAAGGCCCGCACGCCGGGAACCGAGGTAGCCATTCTAGCGCGGCGCGGCACCTTTGATTCGGTGACCAGCAAGTGGGATTCTAATACAGCGGCGGAGATTCCGGGTGGTTTCACCTTGACCAAAGTGCGAGTTGGAGGGCAAACAGTTGCGTTCTTTTCGGCGACGTGCGGGGATGCGACTCGGGCGGAGGATGCGGCCAACCATTTGTTAGGGCGAATCGGTTTGTTGAAGGGTCAGGACGAAGGGCGGAGCCTGGCGGTCGTCGTCGCGGCCGATTGGGGCCTGAAACCAGGGCAAACGCCGGGGACCGCAGCGAGCGCAGTGAGTGCCCTGAAGGCCGCGGGATTTATTGACGGCCTACGGGACTTGCCCCCAGACCAGCGAGCGATTCTGGACAGCCAGAGCCTTGGCGCTGCCGCTCCCCAACTTTTAATTCAGAACGTCGCCTATCCTTTTAGTCCCCAGCTGATTTGCGGAGCGGCCGTGGAGCGCTGCCTTCCGGCATGCGACGTCGAGGTAGACCCGACGAGGGTCGCCGCCGCGTGGCGAGCACGGACGGAGGTGCAAAACGCCTCACAGCGGCCCCTCGTACGGCCTCCGACGGTCCTTGTTCGGTGGGGAATTCCGGCAGGGGCGGCCGCCCTCGCGCTATTGATCGGGCTCGTTGGACTGAGGGTTTGGACAAGTCGTCGACAACGCCGAAGCACGGCTTTGGTTCGTGTTGGAGCTGGACGGGAGTTGCTCCAGTCTTCTGCGTACACGGTCGTGCTCACGCCCAAAGCGGGTGTCAACCCGGTTAAGGCTATCTCGGCGGGCACGGCGCTGCCCACCCCTTCGCTCCACGTCGAAACCCCGATCACCACCCAGACCCAATCGGGCGCCTGGCAGCGGCGGGCCCTGGCCGCTGAGGCAGCCGCAGACCACGCCAATAGCCTGCTTCGCCAGGGGCTGCTCCCGGAACTGGCCCGCTGGCTCAAGCAAAAGATGGTGAGAAAGCTGATTTCGGATCGCTCCGATTTGGTGGCCGGCCAACACGCGGCCGCGCGGCAGGTCATGGCCGTCGACGAGCGGCTCGCGCGCATTGAGACACAAATGCAGCATCAGAACCGAGCTTATGTCCGGCGGATAGAGGAATTAACCGCGGAGCTCCACGCCGCCAAAGAAGAGAACCGGGAGTTGATTCGGGCCCGGATTGCCCAAGTCAAAATCGAAATGGACGCGGCGCGGGAAAAGCTGCTAAAGGCCGAGGAAAGACAGGAAGAAACCGATTAGAGCCGCGGCGGAGATTCAAATTGCATATCCCCTGCTCGACGGCTCATCCGCTCGTTGGGAAGCATTAGTTTCGGTTGTAAAACGCCGATGCCGTATGCAGAATGGGACCGCATGCGGACCACGCTTTGGCATCTGAATCCCCTCTCGATCAGCGCGCGCTGTTCCCAAAACGCCGAGACCAGGCGTTTGTTTGCGAGGGAGGTCCGGGCTGGCGAGGTCCTAATTCAATCGAGTTCAAGAACATCGACCCGGAACTATGAAAACCCTCAGTAAAACCTTGATCAGCGTCATCGCGCCGGTTGGCTTTGCGGGCCTCGCGACAGCGGCGCAAGTTACGTTTCAAGTGAACATGTCCTCACAAATCGGGCTGGGTAATTTCAACCCGACAACCGATTCCGTGACGGTTGCCGGAGACCCGATCAACAGCTGGAGCACCTCCGCTTCCCCCCTGACCAACAGTGCTTCCGATGCCAGGCTCTGGGTCGGCGCGTTCGATGTTACCGGCACGGCCGGGGCTACGGCCCAATACAAGTACGTGATCACTACCCGCCAGGCCACCGTGTGGGAAGGAAACGTGGGGACGGGTGGGGGCACGGGGAACCGCACGTTCAGAATTTGGGACACCAACCAGGAGTTGCCAGTGGTCTATTTCAACAACGTGACCAACTCGACCACCGTGAGCAACGCGATCACGTTTCGCGTGGATTTGTCCGTCCAAACAGCCCTGGGGAACTTCGATCCGGCGTCGGGCACGGTCACCATGGCCGGCGAATTCAATGGGTGGAGCGCGACGGCCACTCCGCTCACCAACAGCGCTGCGCAAACCAATATCTGGTTCACTACCCTGGTCCTGGTCGGCGCGGACGCGAGCACGGTAAGCTATAAATACCTAATGAACGGGACCTGGGAAGCCAACAACGTCGGAGCGGGAGGGACGCAAAACCGATCCGTTTCCCTGGCCCGCACCAATCAGACTTTACCGGTGGTGTTTTTCGACAACCTGGCCAGCGTCCCCCTCCCGACCCCGCTCGCGTTCCAAGTGGATATGACGCTTCAGACCGCTCTGGGAGCCTTCAACCCGGCAACCGACTTTGTGGAGGCGCGCGGGACGTTCAATAACTGGAACTCAGGGTTCACTCTGACCAACAGTCCGACCGAGACCAATCTGTTCTCCGGCACTTGGGTCGACACCATCGATGCCCAGGGCGCCGTCATGCAGTATCAGTTTGTGCTGAACAACGCGTCCGGCGCCAACTGGGAAACGGCGGTAGGTAACCGCAATTACACGCTCACGAGCACCAACGAGCAAACCGTGCCTTTGGTCTATTTCAACAATATCAATAACCTGGGGCCCATCGCTATCCAGACGGCGACGGGAAAGCAGCTCGTCCTGAGTTGGACGGGAGCGCCGCTGGTTCGCTTGCAGAGCGCCGCCGGACTTTCTGGGACCAGCTGGCAGGAGGTGCCTAATACCCAGGGGTCGAACTCAGTCACCGTGACCATCGGCTTGGGGCAAACGTTTTACCGGCTTACCGGACCGTGAGACGCGCGCTCTGTGGTCGCCCGGGCACCTGGACCGCTTGCGTAACCGTTTGGCTGGCCGCCGCCCATCCTTGCGCGGCCGGGGATTTCGTCGCCGGCGCCGATATGTCGCACCTCGCCTTTTTCGAATCCCGAGGGGTCGTTTATCGGCAAGCTGGTGAGGCTCGCGATGCTCTCGGCATCCTGAAACAGGAAGGCCTAATCTGTGTCCGGCTCAGACTCTTCACCAGTAGCCCGGCCCAGGCACAGGCCGACCCTTACAACTACGTCAACAACCTCGAGTATACCCTGCCGCTCGCGACGTGCCACAACTCAGCAGCACGGGCTTCAGCCTTTCGCTGCCGGTCGACTCCGGCCCATGCCGCTTTTACCGGTTACAATCCAACTAAGAAAACGCCTGAAGATGGGTGCTCGAAACGTCGAGGGCGGCTCTCGGTTCTCCCCGCTGCGCTCTATAAAAAAAGCGGCGGTCATTGACCGCCGCTTGAGAGAAATCAAGGAACTCGTTTAAGCACGAGCCGCGGGTTTGCCTTTGGCGGCATCCAGGATCCCGGCAACGATGTTTGCTGGTACTTGTTCAAACCGGTAGGGCTCCATGGAATAGGCCGCGCGGCCCTTGGAGAGAGAGCGGATGGCGGTGGCGTATCCGAACATTTCCGCCAGGGGAACCTCGGCGCTGAGAATGGTGGCGCTATCCTTGGCCTCGATGTTGCCGATCTGACCACGGCGGCGCGTAATATCACCGATGAGGTCGCCCTGGTACTCCTGAGGAGTGGTGACCTCGACCTTCATAATGGGCTCGAGGAGAATTGGATTGGCTTTTTTGGCGGCATCTTTGAGGGCAAAAATACCCGCCATTTTGAAGGCCAGTTCGCTCGAGTCCACTTCGTGAAAGGTGCCGTCCACGATCGATACTTTGACGTCGACCACGGGATAACCGGCCAGCACACCACCGGCGATAGCCTCTTCGACACCGTCGATGACAGCGGGGATGTACTCTCTCGGGATCGCCCCGCCGACAATACCATTTTCAATCTCGACGCCTTTGCCCCGCTCATTCGGAGCCAACGTGACGCAAGCGTGCCCGTACTGGCCACGGCCGCCGGATTGACGGATGAATTTGCCTTCGCCTTCCGCCGCCTTGGTGACGGTTTCGCGATACGCGATTTGCGGCGCGCCGGCATTCGCCCCGACCTTGAATTCGCGGAACAACCGGTCGCGGATAATTTCCAGGTGCAACTCGCCCATTCCGGCGATGATGAGCTGGCCCGTGTCCTCGTTGGTGAAGCAACGAAACGTCGGATCTTCCTCGGCCAGGCGCTGCAGCCCTTCGCTCATTTTTTCCCGATCGGCCTTGGTCTTGGGTTCGACGGCCATGGAGATAACCGGCTCCGGGAACGTGGGAGGCTCGAGCATGATCTCGAAATCCTCATCGCACAACGTGTCGCCCGTAGTGATGTTCTTGAGCCCCACCAGGGCGGCGATATCTCCCGCATAGGTGGTCTCGACATCAATCCGTTTATCCGCCTGAATCATCATGACCCGGCTCACACGCTCGCGTTTGCGCGTGCGCGGATTGTAAATCACATCCCCCTTCTTCAGCTGGCCGCTGTACACCCGGAAGAACACCAGTTTCCCCACATACGGGTCGGTCCACAGCTTGAAGGCCAGAGAACAGAATTTGGCATTATCGTTCGACGGAACCTCGACCTGCTGGGTCGTTTCGGGAACGATCCCCACGGCTGCAGGCACCTCCAGGGGTGAAGGCAGGTAGTCCACCACGGCATCCACCAAAGGCTGAACGCCGCGCTTCTTGAAGGCGGATCCACACAGGACCGGGACCATCTCGATGCGGCACGTCAGACGCCGAATGGCGGGCTTCAGTTCCTGCGGGGTGATCGGCTTATTGTTGATGACCATTTCGGCGATTAGGTCGTCCTTATTGGAGACCGCATCGATCAATTCGGCCAAAGCGGCCTGGGCGGATTCTTTCAGCTCAGCGGGAATCTCGGTCACTTCGTACTTAAGCCCGGCTTCGTCGGTCTGGTCATAGGCGATGGCTTTTTGATTCACCACGTCGATGACCCCGGTAAAATAATCCTCTTTGCCGATGGGCAGGAAAATAGGATACGCATAAGCACCCAGTTTCTTCCGCATATCGTCCAACGCATTTTCGAAATTCGCCCCGGTCCGATCCATTTTGTTGACGAACGCGATACGAGGCACCTTGTACTTGGTAGCTTGGCGCCAGACAGTCTCGGATTGGGGTTGGACGCCCGCGACGCCGCAAAACACGGCCACGGCGCCGTCGAGCACGCGCATAGAGCGCTCGACTTCAGCGGTAAAATCGACGTGTCCGGGGGTGTCGATAATGTTCACCCGGTGGGGGATGCTGGTGTAGGACTTGTAGGTCCCGTCCTCTTTCTGTGTCCAGTAGCAGGTGGTGGCGGCGGAGGTGATGGTTATACCTCGCTCGCGCTCCTGCTCCATCCAATCCGTGACGGTATTACCGTCGTCGACATCGCCCATCTTATGGATGAGGCCGGTGTAGAAAAGGATGCGTTCGGTGGTGGTAGTTTTACCAGCATCGATGTGCGCCGCGATGCCGATGTTCCGGGTACGCTCCATCGAGTACGTCCGGTTCGGCGAATTCGGCGAGGCGGCCGCCGCGGTTTTAGCTTTATCCATTACTGCATCCATCGAATTCTCCAATCTGTGTGTCGTAAAACGAGCCTGCTAAGAATAAAAACGCCCCGAGATACTTTCGGCCTTCGGGGCGTACTATGACTAAAATAGCCTACCAGCGAAAATGCGCAAATGCCTTATTGGCCTGGGCCATTTTGTGCACTTCGTCACGTTTCCGGATAGCATTGCCCTGCCCTTGATAGGCATCCATAATCTCGGAAGCCAAGGCTTCCTTCATCGGTATTCCCTTGCGGTTATCGGCGAAATCAACCAGCCACCGCAGCGCCAGGGCGAATTGACGGTCCGGCGGAACTTCCAGTGGGACCTGGTAAGTGGCGCCGCCAACCCGCCGGGCTTTGACTTCCAAGCGCGGCTTGGCATTGTCAACCGCCCGTTGGAGCACATCCAATGGGTTGGTGGCGGGGTTCTTCGCGGCGATCTGCTCGAAAGCGGAATAAACGACTTTTTGAGCGACGGTTTTCTTACCGCGCTTCATGACAGTGTTGACCAAGCGGGACACCAGGGTGCTGTTAAACTTGGCATCCTTGATGATCGGCCGCTTGGCGGCTTGGCGACGTCGGGACATTTTACGTTAAAAGGTTAAAGCGTGATGCGTGATGCGTGGTGCGTAAGGCGTGAAAATCCAGCTTTATGCGGCCGCCGGAGCCGCGGCTGCGGCGGCGGCCGGTTTGGCGCCGGCTTTGGGGCGTTTGACGCCGTATTTCGAACGGCTGACGCGGCGCTTTTCAACTCCCGCGGCATCCAGAGTGCCGCGCACGATGTGATAGCGGACGCCGGGCAGATCTTTGACACGTCCTCCACGAACCAGAACAATCGAGTGTTCCTGGAGGTTATGCCCCTCATCGGGAATGTAAGCGATGACTTCGTAGCCATTGGTCAACCTGACTTTGGCTACTTTGCGCATGGCCGAATTAGGCTTTTTAGGTGTGCGCGTCATCACCTGAATGCACACTCCACGTCGGAACGGCGAGTTGTTCAAAGCCGGCGACTTGGACTTGCGCTTCAGCTTGCTGCGGCCCTTGCGGACCAGTTGATTGATTGTCGGCATTTCGTTTAAAAAAATGGGCCCATCCCCGGCGAGGGGATAGGAACGCGAAATATAGCTAAATGCGGAAAGGGACGCAATCATAATTTGGGAGTAAATAAAATCAGGTAAACGGCGTGTCTTAGACGCGCCTGACTTCCGGTCTCGCCCATCGCAGGTCAACCGCAGAGGCGTGGGAGCGTGGCGGTGCCGCACGCGCAATCTCCGAGTATTTCCTGGCTCGGTTGCTTGAATTGCCCTCGCCAGAAACGGGCGCATATCCCCATTGGATCACGGTCGGGCGGGGGTCGTGGCCAGTTGTAAGGGGACTGATTGTTCGGAGATTTCTGGCGTCGCTCACGCGACGCAAAAACTATTCGGCGGGTGAATCCATGGACTCAAGTCCATGGCTACCATCGCAGGTCGCTTCGCGACGCAGGAACCATTGCGGTCTTCGCATGTGCGTTCCGCGACGCGGAACCATGGCCTAGGCCGAGCAATCGGGGGCTTCGGTCAGGCTCCCATGGGCTTCGTGAGGCGCAAAAAAAAACGGGTCCCGGCTGGACGGCCGGGACCCGGTGATTTTACGCAATTGATCAGCCGAGCAAAGGATTCTCGGCGGCGGCCAGGGCGGGAGCGGAAGGCTCTTCGGGCTCGGGCTCATCCTGGATCTCGACCAGTGGCTTGAGATGCACCTTGCGGTGGTGATCGAAGCCTGTGCCAGCCGGGATGATGTGGCCCATAATGACGTTTTCCTTGAAACCGCGCAGGTAGTCCACCCGGGCGCGAGTGGCGGCCTCGGTCAGGACACGAGTGGTGTCCTGGAACGAAGCGGCGCTGAGGAAGCTCTCGGTTTCGAGCGAGGCCTTGGTGATGCCGAGCAGGACGGGCTGGGCCTCGGCCGGCTTGCCACCCATCTTCTCGACGCGCGAGTTCTCTTCCTCGAACTCGAGCTTATCCACCTGCTCGCCCCACAGGAAGGTAGTGTCACCGGGTTCGGTGATGCGCACCTTGCGCAGCATTTGCCGGACGATAATTTCGATATGCTTGTCGTTAATCGTCACGCCCTGGAGGCGATACACTTCCTGGACCTCGTTAACGAGGTGCTCCTGGAGCTCTTGCGGACCGCAGATGTCGAGAATCTCGTGTGGGTCGATAGGGCCTTCGGTCAACTGCTGGCCCTTTTTGACGTAGTCACCCTTGAACACAATGACGTGTTTGCCGATCGGGATGAGGTGCTCTTCCTCGACCGCGGTCTGCTGATCCTTGATGAGGACGCAGCGCTTGCCGCGCACGCTGGCGCCGAAGTCCACGATGCCGTCGATCTTGGAGATCTCGGCCGCATCCTTGGGACGGCGCGCCTCAAAGAGTTCCGCCACCCGCGGCAGACCGCCGGTGATGTCCTTGGTCTTGGAGGTTTTGCGCGGCGTCTTGGCCATCAGGGTTCCGGCCACGATTTTATCGCCTTCGGCCACCACGATGTGAGCGCCGGAGGGAATGGGATAATTCGCGATGGGTTCGTCCCGGTCGTCGAGGATGATGATCTGCGGGTGCAAATCTTCCTTGTGCTCGATCACGACCATGGCTTCCTGCTGGGTCTGCTCGTCCACTTCCTGCTTCATCGTGACCCCTTCGATGATGTCGGCGAACTTCACGCGACCCGCCTTCTCGGACAGAATCGGGACGTTATACGGATCCCACTGGACGAAGGTTTCGCCCTTCTTAACCTTGGCTCCGTCTTTGATGGAGATGACCGAGCCGATCACCACGTTGTGCTGTTCCAACTCGCGGCCGTCGTCGGCCAGGATGGAGACAGAACCGTTCTTGTTGAGGACGATGTTGTTGCCGTCTTCCAACTCCACCAGGCGCAGTTCGTTGTACCGGAGGGCACCGTCGAACTTAGCCTTGATTTGCGGTTGTTTGAACACCTGCGACGCGGTGCCGCCGATGTGGAACGTCCGCATCGTGAGCTGGGTGCCCGGCTCGCCGATGGATTGGGCGGCGATAATGCCGGTGGCTTCCCCAAGTTTGACGCGAGCGCCCGTCGCCAGGTTACGGCCGTAGCAATTAATGCACACCCCATGTTTGCTTTCGCAGGTCAGAACCGAGCGAATCTTGACGCGTTCCACGCCTGAGGTTTCAATTTGGCGAGCCTTGATTTCATCGATTTCGTCGTTGGCGCGGACCAACAATTCTTTCGGGCTCTGGGGATTGCCGACGTCATCGCAGGAATGGCGGCCGATCAAGCGCTCACTCAGGCGAACGACTTCGTCCTCACCTTCATAGATGGCTTGAACCCAAATCCCGTTGGTCGTGCCGCAGTCCTCTTCCCGCACGATGACATCCTGGGCGACATCGACCAGTTTTCGGGTCATGTAACCGGAGTCAGCGGTCTTGAGGGCGGTATCGGCGAGACCTTTGCGGGCGCCGTGAGTGGAAATGAAGTACTCGAGAACGGTCAGCCCCTCGCGGAAGTTGGAGAGAATTGGTTTCTCGATGATGTCGCCGGAGGGCTTGGCCATTAGACCACGGACACCGGCTAACTGGCGCACTTGCTGGCGGTTGCCACGCGCGCCGGAATCCACCATGAGGGAGACGGGATTGTATTCCTTCTTGCCCTGGTTGGTTTCGAGGGTGCGCAACATGACGTTCGCGATCTGGTCGGTGCAGTGCGTCCAGATATCAATGATCTTGTTGTAGCGTTCGCCCGGCGTAATAACGCCTTTGCGATACTGCTTCTCGACTTCCTTGATCTGCTTTTGCGCGGCGTCGATTTCCTGGCCCTTCTCCTTCGGAATGATCATGTCATCAATTCCAATGGAGACGCCGGCTTTGGTCGCCTCGCGGAATCCGAGCTCTTTGAGCTTGTCGAGCATGATGACGGTCTTCTCGTGACCGCAGATCTTGTAGCACTTCCAGATCAGGTCACCCAGTTCGCTCTTTTTGACCGAGCGATTGGGGAAGCCCATTTCCGGAGGCCAGATCTCGCTGAACAGGACGCGACCCACCGTGGTCTCGATCACTTTTTTGTTCATGTCGCCGTACTCGGTCTTCTTGCCGAAATCCGGATTCGCCATGCGAATGCGTTCGTGGGTGGTCACCGCGGTATCGCTATGGGCGAAGACGACTTCCGTCTTGGAACCGAAGAGCTTCAGGGTGTTCACGTTCGCCGGCATGGGAGTGCGTGGCTCCGCGGTGAGATAGAAGCAGCCGAGCGTAATATCCTGGGTAGGCGTAATGATGGGCCGACCGCTGGACGGGCTGAAGATGTTGTTCGGAGCCATCATGAGCAGGCGAGCCTCGAGCTGTGCCTCCACCGACAGCGGAACGTGAACGGCCATCTGGTCACCGTCGAAGTCGGCATTATAGGCCGTGCAGACCAGCGGATGAATGCGGATGGCTTCGCCTTCGATGAGCTGCGGCTCGAAAGCTTGCACCGACAAGCGGTGCAGCGTCGGAGCGCGGTTCAGCATCACCGGATGCCCACGGGTGACCTCTTCCAAAATGTCCCAGACTTCGGTCGTCTGCCGCTCGATCATCTTCTTGGCCGAGCGCACAGTGTGGACATAGCCGAGCTCTTTGAGGCGGCGAATAATGAACGGTTCGAAGAGCACGAGCGCCATCTTCTTGGGCAACCCGCACTGATGGAGCTTGAGCTCGGGGCCGATCACGATGACGGAGCGGCCGGAATAATCGACGCGTTTGCCGAGCAGGTTTTGACGGAACCGCCCGCTCTTGCCCTTGAGCATATCGCTGAGGGACTTGAGGGCGCGGTTGCCGGCGCCGGTCACGGCGCGGCCGTGACGGCCATTATCGAACAGCGCATTGACGGCTTCCTGCAGCATCCGCTTTTCGTTGCGGATGATGACCTCAGGCGTCTTGAGCTGCAGCAGGTTCTTGAGCCGGTTATTGCGGTTGATCACCCGGCGGTACAAATCGTTGAGATCGGAGGTGGCAAATCGCCCGCCTTCCAAAGGCACGAGCGGCCG
>Ga0105240_10001280_pt1 | contig 43524 bp, 34 predicted proteins | sample KBSC54metaG_FD_80426 | JGI IMG/M metagenome (GOLD analysis project Ga0105240, IMG submission 80426) | Corn rhizosphere microbial communities from Kellogg Biological Station, Michigan, USA - KBS C5-4 metaG | ecosystem: Host-associated > Plants > Roots > Rhizosphere > Soil | place: Michigan, USA... | reverse complement strand
TCGCCGATGGTGAGCGGCTGCACCTGCTGGTATGCGCGCAGGTATCGGCGCAGGATTTTCGGATCGAACAGGCTGTCTGTGTGGGCGACAAACGCCCAGGCCACGCCGAAGACCCGCGGATACCTGGCGAACGGACCGCCGGCGAGCTTTGGCAGCTGACGGTAGTAGCCGGGCGGAAGATCGGCCCGCACCTCGAGGATCTGCTTTTCCACCAGGTGGAAGTTGTCGATCAGCCACTCGGCCGCCGGCGTGATCGCAGCCCCGGCCTCGATCGCGTCGGCCGCATCCCGATAGGCCTCCAGCAACACGGCCTGGTTGTCGGCCAGCCTCTTGGACAGCGAGGCGCCTTTCACCTCGTTCGGTGAAACCGCCTGGGCAGCGGCAAGGCTTTGAGCGTGCTGCTCCAGCCGCTCGACGCTGAAAAGCTCCGCGCGAATGGGGCCGCCGTCGTCCCAGAGCGAATTGGCGCCCGCCACCCCGAGGATTTCGCGCAAGGCGGCTGTCAGTCCCGCACCCTGGCCCAACCAGCGTCGACGCCCGTGAGATTCTGTTTCCAAGAACATGGCCCTGCGGCGCCTGCGGGGACCGTCAGCGCCGCGCCGTCGATCCGGCGTCCGCGTCCCTCACAAGCGCCTCTGCCGGGGCGGGGTCAAGAAGCCATGGATGGCGCGCGGCCCCCGGCCGTTCAGCCCTCATGGCGGTGCGGGAGCCATGCCGCCAGGTCCCAACTCACCGCGCCCTGCCAGCGCCCGGCCGGGATGACGGACATTGGCCGCATCTGGACAAGCCTGCGCCCAGAGTGGATGACGGATCGCATCAGCGGCGACGCCGCGTCAGGTCATTCAAGCAAGGGAACTCTCTATGGTGGATCTCACGAACGCCTCGGCTCTGGTCACCGGCGGCGCGGGCGGTTTCGGCGGCGCGACGGCGCGGCGGCTGGCGAAGGCCGGCGCCAAGGTGGTGATCGCCGACATCCACGACGAACGCGGTGAGGCGCTGGCCAAGGAACTGGGCAACGGCTCGGTCTATGTGAAGACCAACATCCTCGACGAGGACTCGATCGCCAACGCGGTGCAGACCGCCGTGGGACTCGCGCCGCTGCGCGCGGCCGTGGTGGTGCACGGCGGCCCCCCGCCGCCCGGCGCCACCGGCGCGGCGCGGACCGTCAACCGCGAAGGCAAGCGCATCCCGCTGGCGCATTTCGCCCACACGGTGAACATCTACCTGGTCACCGCCTTCTCGGTGACCAGCCAGGCGGCCGAGGCGATGAGCCAGAACGAGCCGCTGGAATCCGGCCAGCGCGGCGTGATCATCAACACCGCCTCCATCGCCGGCTTCGAAGGCCAGGTTGGCCAGGTGGCCTACTCGGCGGCGAAGGGCGGCATCATCGGCATGACCCTGGTGCTGGCCCGCGACCTGGGGCCGCTCGGCATCCGCTGCATGGCCATCGCGCCCGGGACCTTCCACACCTTCGCCTACGGCGCGGCGACCCCTGAACAGCTGCAGGACCGCTTTGGCCACCTGATCCCCAACCCGAAGCGCATGGGCCGCCCGGAAGAGTACGCCCAGCTGGCCGAGCAGATCGTGGCCAACGACTTCCTGAACGGCACGACGATCCGCCTCGACGGCGCGCAGCGGTTTTAGAGCCAAACCCCGCCTCCTCAGCAACCCTCTCCCACAGCGTGGGAGAGGCGAGGCGAGGGCAATTGGCTCAGCCGCAGTGAAGCCGAGGGGTTGTCCCCTCACCTAGCCTCTCCCCGTGAACGGGGAGAGGGATATTTCACGGCGACGTGGCTTGCGCGGCCGGCGTCGTCCGCCAGTCGGCGGCGGTCGCGACGAACAGCTGGGCTATGTCGGCGAGGCGCTTGCCTTCGGTCATCGCCCGGTTGCGGCGGGTCATGGAGAGCTGGCGCTCCGCGTCGATCACCGGGAACAGCGGGCCGCCGCCCAGACGGAACAAGGTCTCGGCGTCGGTGAGGGTCTGGCGCTGGGCCGCCTCCGTGCGGGCGAGGGCCTGGAGCGCGGCGTCGTCGTTGGCGATGGCCTGCATCACGTCCGACACCTGGCCGAAGGCGGTCAGCACGGTCTGCTCATAGCGGGCCGCGGCGGCGCGCGCCTCGGCCTGGGCGGCGCGCTGGTTGGCCTTGAGCCGGCCACCGTTGAAGATCGGCCCGGTCAGGGCCGCCCCGAGCGACCAGCCGCTGGCGCCGTAGGAGAACAGCTGCCCCGGAGCGATGGCCGTCTGGGTGATGTTCGCGCTGATCTTGATGTCCGGATAGAGGGCGGCGGTGGCAACGCCGATCTCGGCGGTGGCGGCGTGCAGGTCGGACTGCGCGACCAGGATGTCCGGGCGCCGGCGCACCAGGGTCGAGGGCAGGCTGACCGGCACCGTTGGCGGGCTGCGGAAGTCGGCGAGGTCGAAATCGGGCGCGGCCCAGTCGGCTGGCGCGCGCCCCACCAGCAGGGCCAGCATGTGGCGGGCCTGGGCCAGCTGCTGCTGCAGCGGCGGCAGCAGGGTCTGGTCCGCCGCCTGCTGCGCCATCAGGGCGTTGACCGCCGATCGCGGTTGGCCGCCCGCCTCTTCCGCGCGGCGGGTCAGGTTGATCAGTCGCTGGTCGTCGGCGACCGCCGCGTCCACGGCTGCGATCTGGGCGCGCAGCGTGGCGATCTGGACGGCGGTGAGAGCGGCCTGGCCGGTGAGGGTGAGGCGGGCGGCGTCGGCGCGACGCGCCTCGGCGTCGGCCCGCGCCGAAGCCGCCTCGGTTCCGCGGCGCAGCCCGCCGAACAGATCGGCGTCATAGGTGACCGTCCCGCCGACCTGGTAGAGGAACACGGTCGGGCTGGGGAAGCCGCTGAAGCCGAGGGCGGCGGTATTGATGCGCTCGCCCAGGGGGCCGACGCTGTAGGCGGCCTGGGGCAGCTGTGCGCCGTGGGCGGAGAGCGCCTGCTGACGCGCCCGCTCGAGGGTCGCGTCGGCCTCGGCGATCGTCCGGTTGCCGGCTAGGGCCTGGTCCATCACCTGGTCGAGCTTGGGCGAGCCGAACGCCTGCCACCAGGCGCCCGCCGGGGTGGGGTCGGCGACCAGTTGCGCCACCGGCGTGTCGCGGTCGCCCTGCATCTGGTAGCTGGGTGTGGCCGGCGGAGCGGGCGGCTGGAAGTTCGGGCCGACGGTCTTGCAGCCGGCCAGGGCCAGGGTCAGCGCCGCGGCGGCGAGGCGCCGATATCTGAGGACGGGACGGGAACGCGCCATCGGCTCAGGGCCGGCCGGCGGCGCGCCGCTCGGAACCCGGCCGCACGTCCACGGTGACCACGGCGCTGAGGCCGGCGCGGCCGGCCATGTCCGGCGGCGTCTCGTCGAAGGCGATCCGCACCGGCAGGCGCTGGACCACCTTGACCCAGTTGCCGGTGGCGTTCTGGGCCGGCAGCGGCGAGAAGGCCTGGCCGGAGCCGGGGCTGAAGCTTTCCACATGCCCCTTGAACGCGTGGCTGCCGTAGGCGTCCACGCGGATCGTGGCGGGCTGCCCCACACGCATCTTGCCGAGCTGGTCTTCCTTGAAGTTGGCCTCGACCCAGGGCGTCCCGCTGACCAGCCAGAACAGGGTCTGGGCCGAATTGACGTAGCTGCCCACCTGCAACTGCTCGACCCGGGTGACGACGCCATCCTGCGGCGCGGTGATGGTGCCGTCGACGACGCCGATCCGGGCGCGGTCCACGGCGGCCTTGGCCTGCAGCACCATCGGGTGGGTGGCGGTGGTGACGTTCTCGCCGCCGAGGTTGGCGACCGCCTGGGCCACCTGCTGCTGGGCCACGGCGACGTCGTGGTGGGCGGTCTCGGCGGTGTGGACGGCGGCCTCGTACTGGTCGCGGGAGGTGACCCCGGCGTCCATCAGCGCCTTCTGCCGCGCCAGCTCGCGGTCGGAATAGGCGGCGGTGGACTGGGCGGTGCGCAGGTTGGCCTCCTGGAGGTCGACGCCGGCCCGCAGCGCGCCGACCTGCAGCCGGGCGGAGGCAAGCTCGGCCTCGGCGCGTTCGAGGTCGGCGGACAGGGTGTCGACGTCCAGGCGGAACAGCACCTGGCCGGCCTTCACGCGCTGGTTCTCCCTCACGTCCAGCTCGACCACGCGCCCGCCGATGCTGGCGCTGATCGGCACCCGCGCGGCCTGGACATAGGCGTCGTCGGTGGTCTGGGAGCGGCCGGAGGTCAGCATGAACCAGGCGACGATGGCCAGGATCACCAGCGGTCCGCCGATCATCAGCGGCCAGCGCCATCGCCGGGCCCACCCACTCGCCGCGGCCGTCGCCTCGGGCTCAGTCGTCAATGCGTCGGCGCTCGCCACCGGGGCGGTCCCTCACTCACTCGTCATGCAGAGTCGCGCGGTCGTCGCGGGAAGTCCCGCCCGACTCCCGGCGCCAGCATGCTTGCACGTAAGCGGCCGATGGGCATGATGAAAATGATAAGTTGTCACTGCCCGAATGAATTTCATGCATCTTTCCAGCATCGACCTGAATCTTCTGCGCGTCTTCGACGTGCTCCTGGAAGAGCGCAGCGTCACCAGGGCCGGAACGCGCCTCGGCCTGACGCAATCGGCGGTGAGTCACGCCCTCAACAGGCTTCGCTATCATCTGGACGACGAACTGTTCCAGCGCAACGCCCATGGCATGCAGCCGACGCAGCGCGCGCTGGAGATCGGCCCGAGCCTGCATGCGGCGCTCACCCAGCTGCAGGGCGCGCTGACGCCGGCCGACTTCGACCCGGGCAAGAGCGAGCGGCGGTTCAATGTCGTCGGCGGGGCCTATGCCTGCGCGGTGCTGATGCCGGCCGTGGTGGCCGAGCTGCAGGCCAAGGCGCCGAACATGGTGCTGCAGATCGGCGAACAGCCGGCCGACCTGACCGAGCAGCTGGACAGCGGGCGGGTGGATTTCGTGGTGGCCATCTGCGACCAGGCGCCCGAGCGGTTCGCCCGCGAGCGTCTGATCCAGGAGCAGCTCGCCTGGGTGGTCCGCGCGGGTCATCCGATGGCGCAGGCGGCGCCGTCGCTGGAGGACCTGGTGCGAACTCCGCACGTGGTGGTGGAAGGCCGCCGCGAGGTCGGCATCCGCACCGGCATTAGCGTCCGATCCAGCTGGGAGGACCTCGGGGCGTTCGAGAGCGAGCTGGCCAAGCACGGCATGAACCGCAAGATCGGCGTGGTCGCGCCCGACACCTTCGCGGCCGTGACCATCGTGGCGCGCTCCGACATGGCCGCCCTGATTCCCCGGCGCCTGGCGCTGCTCTCCACCCAGAGCGGCCGCCTGGCGCTGCTGGAGCCGCCGTATGAATCCCCGCCGGTGGACGTCTCGCTGGTCTACCTCAAGGACCGCCTTGCCGAACCCCCGATGGCCTGGATGCGCCAGGTGCTGAGCCAGGCGGCGGTGGGGATCTAGCGGCCCTAAGCCGGCTGCGCCGCCGCGGCGTCCAGCAGCAGGTAGGCGCGGCCGGGGCGCGAGGCCAGGACGGTGGCGACCTGGTAGCCCTGGCGGTCGCGCGTGGCGGCCTGGGCGACCACATCGGCGTAGGTGCGCACCAGCTGCTGGCAGCGGCCGCGGAAGGCGGCGTCGGACAGCAGACGGCGGGCGATGCGCCGGATGGCGGCAGGCGCCAGGGTGCGGACCACCTCGCGGGCGCCGCCGCCGTCGCCGGTCTGGATCACCGCCGCGATCTCCTCGATGCGGCTGCGGGGCAGCAGGGCGGCGGGGTCGATCCCCATGCCCTCGATCTCGCCGAACAGGGCCTCGCCGAGATTGGCCTCGTCGCCCGCGCTCTCGCCGTCGAGGTTGGTCAGCAGGTCCTTCCAGGTCCAGCCGGACTCGTCGGCGGCCGGCGGCGAAGCGCCCACCGCGCCCAGCACCGCCTTGAACTCGTCGTCGGTGGCGGTGGGGGTAAGCCTGAGACGATTGCGTAGCGCGGCCTCGAATGGCCGAACGGTCGGCGGAGGCGCCGCGGCGGGCGGCGCCGCCAGGCTGGGCGCGTCGGCGGGCGGTTGCGGCGCGGCGGGCTGGGGCGCGGAGTCTGCGGGCGCAGGCTCGACCGCAGCGGCGGCCGCCGACGTTGGCGACGGGGCCGCTGGCGCCGGCTCTCCGGGCGCGCTAGCCGCGGCCGCCGCGATCCGGGTGCGCACCCGCTCGGCCGCCGTGGGACGCTGAAGCACCGAGGCGCCCTGCCCGCCCGAGGCCACGACGCCCATCAGCTGCACGGCCTCGCTGAGCATCTCGTAATTCCGCCGCACGCGCTCCTGGAACGCCTGGTCGATCGCCTGGGTCTCGTCGGCGGCGCGGCGGGCCGCGGCGCTGAGGTCGGCCAGCCCCTGCTCCACCGCGTCGGTGATCTCCTTGGCGCGGGCGCCGGTCTCCTCCGGCAGGCGGGCGGCGCGGGCGGCCACGCTGTCCATGGCCTGGTTGAGGCTGTCCACCGAGGTGCGGGCGGCGGCCATCTGGGTCTCGAGCTGGCTGGCGGCGCGCTCGCCGGCGTCCTCGACCAGCTTGGCGGACTGCTCGATCAGGCCGCGGGCCTCGGTGAGGCGCGCCTCGAACACCTGGTCCGCCTTCTGGCCGGCCGAGAAGGCCGCCTCGTTGAGCAGGTCGACCCGGGCGCGGGCCGCCTCGGCGTGGACGTCGGCCGCCTCGCGCGCCTCGGTAGCGGCGTGGGAGAGGGCCTCGATGGTGGAGCGCATGGCCGACTCGAGGTGCTCGCGCTCGCGCCCGCCGGCCTCGGAGAGGCCCTTCAGGGTGTCCTCCGCCGACTTGGCGAAGGCGTCGCGCTCGTCGGTGGCCGCCTCGGCCAGCTCGCGGAACTTGGCCCTGGCCTCGGCCAGCAGGTCGCTGAGCGCCCGGCCGCCCTGGGTGGTCGCCTCGCTGAGCGCCGCAACGTCGGTCCGCGAGTTGGCGATCATCTCGGTGAACTGGGCGGTGCGGCTCTCGGTCAGGCTGGCGAAGTCCTCCTGCTCGGCCCGCAGGGCGTGAGCCACAGTCACCAGCGCGGCGCGCTGCTGGGTGAGGCCATCCTCCAGGGCGCGCAGCTGGTCGCCGACCCCGACGCCGGCGGTCTCCAGCCGGCCCACCTGGCGGCCCAGGTCCTCGGAGGCGACGCGCGAGGCGTCGGTGGCCTCGCCGGCGGCGGCGGCCAGATCGGCGGCGCGCGCGGCAAGCGTGGCCTCGGCCTCGCGCAGCTGGGTCTCGGCCAGGTCGGAAGCCTCGGCGACCATCCGGGCCTGGCGGTTGATGGCGTCGGTGACGGCGGCGGAGCGGGCGTCCAGCGTCAGGGCCAGGGTGTTGAGCTCGGCGCGCTCGCGGCTCAGGGTTTCCACCAGGCTGATCGCCGTGCGCGAGGCGCCGGCGGTGGCCTGGGCCAACTGCTCGGTCTCGCGGGCCAGGGCCTGGCTCAGCACGGCCAGGTGCTCGCGGGCCTGGTTGGCGACCTCGTTGGCGGTGCTGATCTGGCTGCGCATGGACTCGACGACCGCGCCGGCCTGGGCGGCGGCAAGCGCGGTTGGCCCGACCAGTTCGTCGGTGAGGCGGGCCGAACGGCGCGCTTCCCCCGCCAGGATGCGGGCCTGGACCACGGCGTAGGCGCCGGCCCAGATGAACCCCACCGGCCCCAGCCCGGCCAGCGCCAGCAGGGCGATCGACACCGGGTCCAGGTCCAGCGGCCCGCGCTTGATCTGATAGCCGTAGACGTAGGCGACCAGTCCGCCGATCCAGAGGACGCTGGCCAGCGCCGCCATCAGGTAGATGGTCCGCGACGGGCGCCTGGTCTCCGAGATGCGGGTCAGGACGGTGCTGGAATCCAGCGGCGTGGCCAGCGCCCGGCTCGCGGTCGGCGCCGGTGGCGACGCGACGGGCGGCGGCGGCTGCACCAGGTCGGAGCCTGGCCCGGGGGGAACATCGGCCGGTGGCTCGGGCGCCGCCTCCGGGTCCGGCGCCGCGTCCGCCTGGCCGGGGTTAAAGCTCATGGGCTTCGGACGCAGAGGAGCCATGCTCTATTTCGATCCAACTCTCGGCGTCGCCCCCGGGGCTGGGTCGCCGCTCACCCAGATTGCGCCCGATTTTCAATAACGCCGAGCGGTTTCCCGGCAAAGGCGGTTCGCCTCTGGCGCGCGGGGCAAAGCGCGGCGCCCGGATAAATGCCCCGGGTTTGGCGCCGGCGTCAGGTTCTGCTAGCGGCATGCCGAAGCCTTTCGGGGCCGGGGGAGACAAGGACGGACCGACGTGGTGGAGCAGACCCTGGTCATCCACGAAGCGCTGAAGACCGACAAGGTGGTCGTGCAGATTCGCGAGCACCTCTGGACCGAGCCGTACCAGGGCACGTTCCACCGGTTCGACCACTGGTTCCTGGACCTCAGCCTGACGGAGCGCCCGGGGGCGGCGCGCGGCCGGTACCTGGATCACTGGGGCGAGCGGCGCCACGAGCCGATCGGCGACGTGCTGTTCGTGCCGCATACGCTGGAGTTCCACGGTTCCTGCGGCGCGGGCCGGCAGACATCGCTCTCGCTGCTCCTGTCGCGCGACGTATTCCAGCTGCAGACGGACGACCTGGACGAGGCGAAGCTGGCCGAGGGCCTGCACATCCGGGACCCCCGCATCCGCCGGGCGCTGTGGCGGCTCGCGGCCGAGGTGCGGGCGCGCCGCATCGAGAGCCCGGCGCGGATCGAGGGCCAGGCGCTGGCGCTCGCCGAGATGGTCGAGGAGCACCTGGCCGGCGTCTCCGCCGACGAGGCCCCGAAGCGAGGCGGCCTGTCGCCAGCGCGGCGACGGCTGATCGAAGCGCGCATCCGCGCCGAGGCGCCCCCGCCCGGCATCGGCGAGCTGGCGTTGCTGTGCGGGCTGAGCGAGCGGCACCTGGCGCGGGCGTTCCACGAGGAGACCGGCCAGTCGCTCGGCGGCTATGTGGCGGTGGCGACCCTGCAGCGCGCCTGGCGGATGCTGCTGCATACCGGCGCCTCGATCTCCGAGATCGCCGCCGACCTCGGCTACTTCAGCAGCGCCAGCTTCGCGGCGGCGTTCCGCCGCTCGACCGGGGCGCGGCCGAACGACGTGCGACGCCCCGGCAGCTGGGCGCACGCCTGAAGACCTTCCCACTTTCCTGCAAAGATTCTACCGCAGAGCTCGCGGAGCCGCCTGCTGGCGCAGGCCTATTCTCGGAGGTCGCAGAGGGACCGGGCCTCTCTGCGTCCCCCACGCAACCTCGGCGACCTCTGCGGTAGAATCTTTGTCGCCGCTCACGACCGCCAGGTCGGGGGAGGGCTACTGCCCCTTGCCTTCGCTCTCGATGTTGTAGGTCGCGCGGTAGTCGTCGAAGTAGGGCTTCAGCGAGTCCACCGAGAGGCCGAATTCGGCCAGCTGGTACTCATGCTGGCCGAACTTGCCCTGCGGGTTCTCGGCCAGCCAGGCGCTCATGGCGGCCTCGGCTTCGGGGGTGAAGTCGTCGCCCAGCCAGGCGTAGAGGCGGCGCATCTGGCCGATCGGGTCGCGCATGGTGTCGGCGTAGTGGGAATCGTAGATGCGGTCCTGTCCGATCTCCTGGCGCATGGCGTGGGCCCGCTGCCAGTGGGCGGCGATCTGGCGCGGATAGTTGCGGCCGATCCAGGCCTTGTCGGCCTCGGCCAGGACGCGCAGGTGCGAATTGCCGATCAGGCTGCAGAGCGAGGACATCGCGGTGTAGGGGTCGCGGTGCGTCCACACCATCCGCGCGTCCGGAAACTCCTGCAGCATGTAGCGGATGTGCAGGGAGTGGGACGGCATCTTCAGGTTCCAGACCCCGGGGTTCTGGTGCTGCAGCACCTGCAGGAACAGCCGCTGGTAGGCATAGGGCGCGGTCATGTCGACGCCCAGCATGTACTCGGCGTAGCCGGGCAGCGGCCCGACGGACTCCCAGAACAGCGACCTGAAGTCGTGGGAGTGGATGAAGATGCACTCGGTCGGATAGACGGCCGACGAGCGGTAGAACCGGGCGGCGGCCGGGTTGGTGCGCTTCATCTCCGCCTCCGCTTCCAGCATGGCCAGGACGCGGGGATCGGTCTTCAGCATGCCGGCCTCCGCCGGCGGGATCGGCGCCTGCAGCTCCCATTGCAGCAGCGAGCGCCGCGCCGGATCGCAGGCCAGCAGGTTGCTGACCAGGGTCGTGCCGGTGCGCGGCATGCCCATCACCATCACCGGCGAGCGGATCTCTTCCTTGGTCACCTCGGGATGATCGCGGACGTACTGCTCGACCAGCAGACGCTTGCTGAGGTTGTCGACGACGCTGGCTTCGAGCGTATCGCGGCCCTGCTCGGTGTGCTGCTGGTTGGCGGCGGCGTCCTTCAGGAGGATCTCCAGCCCCTCCCGATAGGTGTCGCTGTTGAAGCTGCCGACGCCGGTCTCGGCGTGGGCGCGGTCCACCAGCTCGTTCATGCCGGCGAGTGGCCTGGCCATGCGGTGCTCCTGAAAACCTGGGGTTAGTTGACCTGGGCCATGTAGCCGCCGTCGATGGTGATCACGTCGCCTGTATGGAAGCGGGCGCAGTCGCTGGCGAGGTAGGCGGCGATCCCCTCGAAATCGTCGGGGAAGCCGAGCCGCGCCACCGGCGTCTTGCGGACGAAGCCCATCTCGTACTCGGACGGCTGGAAATCGGGGGGCGGCGCGCCGCGGGAGTCGAGCGTGGTCTCGCCGGTCTTGATCAGGCCGGGGGCCACGACGTTGACGCGGACGCCGTACTTGCCGAGGTCGACCGCCGCGCTCTTCATGATCGACACCAACGCGCCCTTGGCCGCGCCATAGTGCGCCATGCCCGGCACGCCGGTGAAGATCGACAGCGAGCCGCAGATCATCATCGAGCCGCCCGGATCGCCGGCCTTGGCCCGGGCCACCATGTGCCGCGCGCCCTCGCGCAGGGTGTACCAGGCGCCGTGCTGATTGGTGTTCAGGAGGGTGTGGTACATCTCGCTATCCATCTCCTCGAAGGAGTTGGCGCGGGAGAACATGCCGGCGTTGGCGACCACGCAGTCGACGCGGCCCATCATCTCGACCGCTTCGCGCATGCCGTCGACCACCGCCTGCTCGGACGCGACATTGACCGGGCTGGCCCAGGCCTTCACGCCGTATTCCTGCAGCTCGCCCACGGCGAGCTTGTTGCGGGCCACGTCGCGGCCCCAGATCATAATGTTGGCGCCCTGCTTGGCGAGGCCGCGGGCGAATCCCAGGCCCAGGCCGCTGTTGCCCCCGGTGACGACGGCCGTCTTGCCGGTCAGATCGAATAGCGATGAGCTCATCTATGCCAGTTCCTCTCGCATTGATGTTCTTATGGCGCAGGCAGCCGCGTCGCGCACGGCGGTCACCGGCCGTGCGCACCCCATTTTGTCCTGATTTCGATGCTTTCTGATACCCGTTCAAGGCTTTCTGACTGGCCTGGGCCGGCCGCCTGAGAGATGAAGGCTGCGCCGTCGGCGTGGGCCGCGCCTGCGGCAAAGCTGGCGCGCTTACAGAAAATCTGGGCGCTGGCGCTCCCCGGCTGCGGCTTGCAGCCTCTCAGTCTTGACCGCGCCCAACCCAACGGACCTGATGACAAACGCCACAGCCGCCCGCGCCGCCGCCACGCATCCCAAGGACGACCCCGTGCTGCTCACCCACCTTCAGCGCCTGGAGGCCGAGAGCATCCACATCATGCGCGAGGTGGTCGCCGAGTGCGAGAAGCCGGTGATGCTCTACTCGATCGGCAAGGACTCGTCGGTGATGCTGCACCTGGCGGCCAAGGCCTTCTACCCGGCCAAGCCGCCGTTCCCGCTGCTGCACGTGGACACCACCTGGAAGTTCCGGGAGATGTACAAGATGCGCGAGCGGATGCCCAAGGAGCTGGGCTTCGAGCTGCTGGTGCACAAGAACCCCGAGGCGATCGAGAAGGGCATCAACCCGTTCGACCACGGGCCGCTTCACACAGACATGTGGAAGACCGTCGGCCTGAAGCAGGCGCTGGACAAGTACGGCTTCGACGCCGCCTTCGGCGGCGCCCGCCGCGACGAGGAGAAGAGCCGCGCCAAGGAGCGCATCTTCTCGCACCGCAGCGCCCAGCACGTCTGGGACCCGAAGAACCAGCGGCCGGAGCTGTGGAAGCTCTACAACACCCGCAAGCGGCCGGGTGAGAGCTTCCGGGTGTTCCCGATCTCCAACTGGACCGAGCTGGACATCTGGCAATACATCCACCTGGAGGGCATCCCGATCGTGCCGCTCTACTTCGCGGCCGAACGGCCGGTGGTGGAGCGCGACGGCCAGCTGATCATGGTCGACGACGAGCGCATGCGGCTGAAGCCGGGCGAAGTCCCGATGATGAAGAAGATCCGCTTCCGCACCCAGGGCTGCTACCCGCTGACCGGGGCGGTGGAAAGCGACGCCGAGACCCTGCCGCAGATCATCCAGGAGATGCTGCTGGCCACCACCTCGGAGCGCCAGGGCCGGGTGATCGACCACGATCAGACGGCGTCCATGGAAAAGAAGAAGCGCGAGGGGTACTTCTGATGGCCCACGTCTCCGACCTGATCGCGTCAGACATCGACGCCTACCTCGAACAGCACCAGCACAAGTCGCTGCTGCGGTTCATCACCTGCGGCTCGGTGGACGACGGCAAGTCGACCCTGATCGGGCGGCTGCTCTACGACTCGAAGATGATCTTCGAGGACCAGCTGGCCGCCCTGGAGGCGGACTCGAAGCGGATCGGCACCCAGGGCGGCGAGATCGATTTCGCCCTGCTGGTGGATGGCCTGGCCGCCGAGCGCGAGCAGGGCATCACCATCGACGTCGCCTACCGGTTCTTCTCCACCGACAAGCGCAAGTTCATCGTCGCCGATACCCCCGGGCACGAGCAGTACACCCGCAACATGGTCACCGGCGCCTCGACGGCCGACCTGGCGGTGATCCTGATCGACGCGCGCAAGGGCGTGCTGGTGCAGACCCGCCGCCACTCCTTCCTGGTCAGCCTGATCGGCATCAAGAAGGTGGTGCTGGCGGTGAACAAGATGGACCTGGTCGGCTTCGACCAGGCGGTGTTCGACCGGATCGTCGCCGACTACCGCGCCTTCGCCGCCGAGATCGGCATCACCGACTTCCTGGCCGTGCCGATCTCCGGCCTGAAGGGCGACAACATCACCTCGGCCAGCGCCAGCACGCCCTGGTACGAGGGCCCCACCCTGCTGAGCCACCTTGAGACGGTGGAGATCGACGAGAGCCGCCTGCAGGCCGGCCCGTTCCGGCTGCCGGTGCAGTGGGTGAACCGGCCGAACCTGGACTTCCGCGGCTTCGCCGGCGAGGTGGCGCTGGGCAGCGTGCGGCCGGGCGACCGGGTGCGCATCCTGCCCTCGGGCCGCGAGAGCCGGGTGGCGCGGATCGTCACCAAGGACGGGGACCTGGAGCAGGCGGTGGCCGGCCAGTCGATCACCCTGACGCTCACAGACGAGGTCGACTGCTCGCGGGGCGACGTGATCTCCGCGGCCGAGGCCCCGGCGGAGGTGGCCGACCAGTTCGAGACCACCATCGTGTGGATGACCGAGGACCCGCTGCTGCCCGGGCGCCCGTACTGGCTGAAGATCGGGACCAAGACCGTCTCGGCGACGATCACCGAGCCGAAGTACAAGATCAACGTCAACACGCTCGAGCACCTGGCGGTCAAGCAGCTGGAGCTGAACGAGATCGGGGTCTGCAACATCAGCCTCGACCAGGCGGTGGCGTTCGACCCCTACTCCGAGAGCCACGACACCGGCGGCTTCATCCTGATCGACCGGATCACCAACGGCACCGTCGGCGCCGGCATGATCCGCTTCGCCCTGCGCCGGGCGCAGAACATCCACTGGCAGGCGGTGGATGTGAGCAAGGGCACCCGCGCGGCGGCCAAGGGGCAGGCGCCTGCCGTGCTCTGGTTCACCGGCCTCTCGGGCTCGGGCAAGTCGACCATCGCCAACCTGGTGGAGAAGCGCCTGCTGGCCGACGGCAAGCACACCTACCTGCTGGACGGCGACAACGTGCGCCACGGCCTCAACCGCGACCTCGGGTTCACCGACGCCGACCGGGTGGAGAACATCCGCCGGGTGGCCGAGGTGGCCCGGCTGATGGCCGACGCGGGCCTGATCGTGCTGGTCTCGTTCATCAGCCCGTTCCGCTCCGAGCGGCGGTTGGCGCGCGAGCTGCTGCCCGAAGGCGAGTTCCTGGAGGTGTTCGTCGACACGCCGCTGGCGGTGGCCGAGCAGCGCGACGTGAAGGGCCTCTACGCCAAGGCCCGCCGCGGCGAACTGAAGAACTTCACCGGCATCGACAGCCCCTACGAGGCGCCCGAGCACCCCGAGATCCGCATCGACACCACCCGCCTCACCGCGGCGGACGCCGCGGAGCTGATCGTGGCGCAGCTGGAAGAGCGGTCGAAGGCGTAAGACCCCCTCCTTCCGTTCATCCCGGCGAAAAGGCGGATCAAGATCTTGTCCACGGACCACGCGGACCACTCAGACCTGTCCGTGTGGTTCGCGTGGTCCGTGGACAATTTCTCTTCATCAGACTGGGGCCCGGCGTTCACCGGGATGAGCTGGACTCGGTTGGTTCAGTGTTGAACGGCGTCGCCGCGGGAGCATGGCGGCGATTGCATAGAGCGCCATCGTGGCTAAGCCGCCGGCGGCGAGTATGGCCCCGAAGCCCTCTTGGGAGGTCTGGCCTATGACGGCGCGGCACGTCTTGGCGCGCCCAGGCGGCATGAAGCCGACGAGGCGCTCGGGACCGGCGGGGCCGGCGGCCACCTCTTGGCCGTCGCAGGTAACCCGCCAGCTTGGGAACCAGAACCGGCGGAGCACGATCTGGCCAGTCGCGCCGGACCGGAGCGTCATGTCGACGACGCCGGTCGTCGCGTCGGGCGACCGGGCGGCGGATACGGCGGAGCCGGCAGCCAAGGGGCGGGCGCGGAGGGCTGCGAAATCGGCCGCGGGCGCGGGGCCGTCGGGGGTCATCCGCAGCATGCCGGCCGGCAGATACTCGGGCGCGTCGGCGTCGGTGGGGAAGGTGGTGACGCCGTAGCCGGCGCGGGCCTCGGCTCGGGGCGCCGGGCCGGCGGCGAGGTCGCGGGCCACGGCGGCCAGGTTGCCGGCGATCAGGGCGCCGAAGACGATCAGGACCAGCGGGGTGCGGGCCGGCCTGGGGGCGATGACCAGCACGGTCACCAGGGCGAAGTCCTGGAGGGCGAGGGCGCGCCAGGGGAACTGCACCTTGGTCATCACGGGCAGCGACCAGAATCCCGGGATCAGTCCGGCCACGGCCAGGAACACGACGATCGTTGCGCAGGCCCAGAACACCGCCGGCCAGGCGGCGAGCTTGCGGGCGCGCCAACCAAGCACGCCGGCGATGATCGCCGCGCCCAGCGACAGGGCGCCGAAGAAGGGCTCCAGCGGCAGGCGCCAGGAGGCAGGGTTGACCAGCAGGCGCTCGGCGACCTGGAAGCGCCCGCTCCACCAGTAATCCGACGAGATGGCCCCCTGCAGGGCGAGCGCCGGAACCAGGTAGATCGCCGCGAGCGCGGTCCCGGCCGCGAGCGCGCCGACGCCTAGGGCGGCGAAGCGGAGCCGTCCTCCCCTCGCCTGCCACAACAGGAACAGGCCGTAGGGCGCGACCAGCATCGCGCCGGTCAGCAGCGCCACCGGCAGGTGGGCGAAGATCACGGCCGCCCAGCCGATCGCCAGCCTCAGCGGTCCCCACCGCGCGCCGCGGGCGGTCTCGAGGAGGCCCAGCCCGACCACGGGCAGAGCCACGAAGGCGGAAAGCTCGGCGAAGGCGCCGCGGACATAGTGGTCGTCGAGATGATAGGGCGCGACCATGTAGGCGACCGCCCCCAGCAACGCCGCCAGGACCGACGCCTGCGGCCGCAGCCAGGCGAACATGCTCCAGCCGGAGAGCACGAAGAAGGCCAGCTCCGCCAGCTTCACCTGCAGCGCCGCCGACGCCCAGCCGCCCGTGGCCGCGCCGATCAGGCCCGTGATCCAGAAGCCGAGCGGCGGATAGAAGTAGAAGGTCGGCGCGCCGAGACCGTCGAACGAGGCGCCGGTCCAGCGCGGGTATGGGTTTCCGGACAGGACCTGGTGGGTGAACTGGGTCGACCAGTTGAGGTCGTAGGGAAAGGAATCGCCCGGCTGGGCCACAAACAGCGTCGGCGCCCAGACGGCCGCCGCGGCCGCGGCGATGGCCGCATATGGCCAAAGGCGCTTCATGGCAGCGTCATCGGCCGATTCAGCGGTGGTGGAAAGAGCGCGCCTTAGCGGTTGAGCAGGGCGGACGCCGACGTCTGCGCCGGCGGGGTCGGCTGGACGCTGTTGTCGAAATAGCCTTCCTCGTCCTCGTCGTCCGCGGCTTGGGGCGCGGCGACGGGTGCGGCGCCCGCCCCGCGCCGCAGCGACACCACCGGGCCTTCCAGGCCGGCGCCGCCGAGGTCGGGCACGTCGCCGCTGACGGTGAGGCAATGGCCCGCGAACGCGGCCGCATCGCACACCGTCCACGCGCCGTCGAAATGGCCGCTCGCGGCATGGCCGTCGAAGCTGCGCGGGCGCAGGTCGGGCGCGTCGCGGAACAGGGTGATCCAGCGGCCCTGGAAGTGTGGCCGCTCGAAGAGGATGGCGCGTGAGGGCTCGGCGGGCTGGGCGGCGAGCGGCCCGGCGGCCAACGCCAGGACGGCGACGAGGCTGGGACGGATCAGCTTCATGCGTGGTGTCTCGATCAGGCGCGTCCTAGCGGCAATACCTGAACACAAGCAAGACCTTGGCCAGAGGCCTTGGCAAGCGCCTGCGCCCGGAGGCGAGCAGGTTTGCTCAGGACGCGACGGTCTGGGCCGCCGGCGCCGGACGGACGATCAGGTCGGCGTTGGCGAGCAGCAGGAAGGCGACCACCGCGACAGCCCCGATGTGGGGCGCGGTCACCTCGCAGGCGGCCAGCAGCGCCAGGAGGCGCAGCAGCCAGCGCGGCTCGCCCAGCCTCTGGCTGGCGAGCGCCACGGCGGCGGGGACGAGCAGCGCGCCGTCGTAATGCATCGCATAGGGGACGACGAGCAGCCCTCCGCCGAGCAGGGCCGCCAGCCGGAGGGCAGGATCCGTGGAGCGGGCGAAGGCGCGCCACACCAGCGCCGCAGCGAAAAGGGCGAAGACGACGCGCCAGGCAATGGCCGCCGCGCCCTCCAGGCCCAGCTGGCGGGCCAGGCCGTAGGGCGTGATCACCCCTGTCATCAGCGCCGGGACCCCCTCAACCACCCGCTGGAACGGCTGCAGGGCACCCAGCCATTCCGTCCAGCGGGCCACCCCGAACAGACCGACACTGGCGAGGAGCAGCAGACCGGCGGTCACCGCTGCGCTCGCCAGCGCCTCGAAGGCTCCAGCCGCCAGCAAGGCGAACGGCGCCAGGACCAGCGCCTGCGGCTTGACCATCGCTGCGGCCGCCAGCAACACGCCGGCGAGCCGGGGCCGGGCGCTCAGCTGGGTCACGGCCAGGGTCGCAAGGCCCGCGACCAGCAGCACGCTCTGGCCGGCATAGGCGGCCAACCCGGCCGCGGGGGAGGCGATGATCAGGAGCGCGGCGAGCCGGGTGCGCTGCGGAGCCAGCCGCAGGCCCGCCCAGACCCACAGCCCGAAGCCGAGGCCGAGCCAGATGGCCAGCGCGACCCAGAACGGCGCGGCGCCCAGGGGGACCAGCAGCAGGAGCGCGGTCGGCGGATAGGCGTAGGGGCGCTGCCACGGCAGCTCGCCAAGCAGCCAGGCCTGGGCGTGGGTCACCGCCGCGAAGTCGTAGATGCGATCCGGCATGGTCCACGCGAAGCGACCGGCGGTCCAGAGCGGCAGGAAGTCGATTCCGGGGGGCTGGAACCGCCACAGGCTCCACAGTTGCGCGATTGCGAGCACTGCCAGAACCGCACCCAGACCCCACAGGATCCGCGGTCTGGAGGCGCCGGGTGCTGCTGGGGCTGGCGGGGTCACGGGCGCGCACCCTATCGCCCTAGTCCTAGCAAAGCCTTGTGGTTCGGACCTTCGAACAGCGCCGCGCGCGGCCGTTCCGATTCCATTTACCTTGCGGTTAGCGTGTCGGCTTATAGGCGCGGGGGAGGGAACCCCGCTTGACCCACGATCCGAAGCCCGCGCGCGAAGGCGGCCCGGCCCGCCTCCCACTCGCGCCGCCATTCGACCGGCTGCTTCCCACCTGGGGCGTGACGATTCTGATCCTGGCCGCGGCGTTCATCCACGCGCTGCGCCTGCAGTTCGGGAACCCCGAGTCGTTCTTCCTGGCGCATCAGGACCTGCCGATCCTCGCCCTCTATCTGGGGTTCAGTCTCGCCCTCGGCCTGCTTCGCGTGGACATTCCGTGGCTGAACCGGATCGTCGCGGCGCGGCCGCGCGCATGGGTGCTGGGCCTGGCGGCGCTGGTGCTGGGGGTCGGGGCCGCGGGAGCGCCGCTGCTGTTCGGCGGCTACACCCTGTCGCTCGACGAGTTCGCCGCCAACTTCGATGCTCAGATCTTCGCCCGCGGCCAGCTGATGGCGCGGATCGCGCCCGAGTGGCGCCCGTTCGTGCCGGCGCTGCAGCCCATCTTCATCCTGGAGACCCCCGACAAGGCCTTCTGGGCGTCGGGCTACCTGCCGATCAACGCGGCAGTGCGGGCGCTGGGCCAGGTCGTGGGGCTGCAGGACCTGGTCAACCCGCTGTGGAGCGCGCTCTCGGTGGTGGCGCTCTGGGGCGTCGCGAGACGCCTGTGGCCGGCGCGCCCCGGCATGGCGCTGGGCGCGGCCGCCCTGCTGGCGACCTCGTCGCAGCTGGTCGTGATGTCGATGACGGCCTACGCCATGTCCGCCCACCTGGCTCTGAACCTGGTCTGGCTGTGGTGCTTCCTGCGGGGCGGCAAGCTGGGGCACGGAGCGGCGATGGTCGTGGGCTTCTTCGCCTGCGGGCTCCATCAGCTGCTGTTCCACCCGCTGTTCGTCGCGCCGTTCATCGTTCAGCTCGGGCTGGACCGCCGCTGGCGCCTGGCCGCCCTCTACGCAGCGGTCTACGCCGCCATCGGGATCTTCTGGATCCAGTGGTGGCCCCTGGACATGAAGCTGGCCGGCGTGCCGCCGCAGGTCGGCCAGGCTTACGGGGCCGGCCACTTCACCGACACCGTGCTGATGCTGCTGGGCCAGGTCCGGGCGGACAATGTCGGCCCCATGGCCCAGTCGCTGGTGCGGTTCGTCAGCTGGCAGAACCTGCTGACCATCCCGCTGGCGCTGTCCGCCTGCCTGCCGGCCATCCGCGCCAAGGGCGTGCTGCGCGCCCTGGCCCTCGGCGTGCTGATCACCATCGTCGCGATGCTGGTGCTGGAGCCGACGCCGATGCACGGCTGGGGTTACCGCTATCTGCACGGCTTGATGGGATCGGTCTGCCTGCTGGCGGCCTGGGGCTGGACGCAGCTGACCGACCCCCTGCCGCCGGACCGCAAGGCGGCCGCCAAGACCGCCTTCGTGATTGCCTGCGCGCTCTCCCTGTTCGTCGCCATGCCGGTCCGGGCGTGGCAGGCCTGGCGCTACGTGGAGCCCTATGCCGCGGCCAGCGCCGCCATCGAGATCGCTCCGTCGCAGGTGGTGATCATCGACCGCGACTACAGGCACTGGTTCGACGTCGGCACCATCACCCGCAACGACCCGTTCCTGACCCGCGGGCCGAAGGTGATGATGCTGTCGTGGATGAACGATGCCGACGTGCGGGCCGTCTGCGCGCGCTACAGCATCAGCGTGTTCGACGGCGAGAAGGCCAGGGCGCTGGGCATAGACCTGATCGAGGCCGACACCGTCGAGGAGGGCGTGGAGCAGCGGGCGTTGATGGCGCAACTGCACTGCGGACACCGCCTGCCATGACACAGGCGCCGCCCCCGGCGGCCGACCTCGCGGAGCTGGCCGCCGACCATGTGTTCGTCGCCCTCGCCCACGGGAACTCGCCGTTCCTTGAAGGCTGCCTCGAGACCCTGCGGTCGCAGACGCTGGCCAGCCGCATCCTGGTCGCCACCTCCACCCCATCCGACTTCATCGCCGCCGCCGCCAGCCGCTTCGGGCTCGAGCTGAGGATCAATCCTGTCCGCAAGGACATCGCCAGTGACTGGAACTTCGGGTTACGGACCGCCGGCGCCCGGCGGGTGACCCTGGCGCACCAGGACGACACCTACGCCCCGGGCTTCCTGGCCGAGACCCTGGCTGCGTTCGCCGCCGCCGGCGAAGGGGCGCTCTGCTTCACCGGCTACCAGGAGATCGACGACGCGGGCCGCCCGACCAGCTCCAAGATCAGCAAGGCCAAGCACGCGCTGGAGGCCGCCACCCTGGGCAGCGCAACCCGGGTTTCGGGCCTTCGGCTCCGGACCTTCCTGTCGTTCGGGAACCCCCTGCCCTGCTCGTCGGTGACCTTCGACCTCGGCCGGCTCGGCGACTTCAGCTTTGCCGACGGCTGGGCCAGCAACCTCGACTGGGACGCCTGGTGGCGGCTGATGCAGGCCGGCGAAGTGTTCCTGCGCGCCCCCGCCCGCCTGGTCGGCCGCCGCCACAACGACCTGACCGCCACCTCCCGCCTGATCCGCGACGGCGCCCGCCGCCGCGAGGACCTGGCCATGTTCCGCCGCGCCTGGCCGCCGCTCCTGGCCGACGCCATCGCGCTCGCCTATCGGGCGGGGTACTAGAGGGCGGCGGCGATGCGCTGCTCGCGCAAACCTTCGGGTAACCTGGCGGCGTCACACTTCGCGCAACGGATCAGGCGCGAGGCTCCCGTGGACCGCATCCAGATCGCCGGATTGATCGCCGACCGCCTGTCGGCGGAGGAAGACCGGATGGCGCGGGATTTCCGCGCGCCCGGCCGGATTTCGGCCGCCTGCCTCGACGACTTGCTGCCCGAGGCCGTGGCGCGGGAAATCCACGACCGGTTCCCCCCGGCCGACCATATGACGCTGAAGCGCTCGATCAAGGAGCACAAGCGCGTCGCCGCCCAAATGGACCACTACGATCCGCTCCTGGAGGAGGCCGTCTACGCCTTCCAGGACCCGCGCATCGTGGAGTCGATCGGCCGGATAACCGGCCTGGCGGCCCTGGAGCCGGACGCGGACCTTTACGCAGGCGGCATCAGCCTGATGAGCCAGGGAGGCTACCTGCGGCCCCACCTCGACAATTCCCACGACGGCGACCAGGCCCGCTACCGGGTGCTGAACCTGCTCTACTACGTCACGCCGGGCTGGCGCGAAGCGTGGGGTGGTTCGCTGCAGCTTTGGGACAACGGCCCGTTGAAGCGGCCGCGGACCATCGCCAGCCGGTTCAACCGCCTGGTGCTGATGGTGACCAACCGCGCCTCCTGGCACTCCGTGAACGAGATTCGCCACCCTGCCAGCCGCTGTTGCGTCTCGAATTACTACTTCTCGAAGGTCTCGCCGGACCTCGCCGACTATTTCCACGCCACCTCGTTCCGGGGCGAGTCGGCCGGCGTGTCGGACCTGGTGATGCAAGCCGACAACGCCCTGCGGACCACGGTGCTGAAGACCCTGCCGGGCGTCTACAGGAACCCCCACGCCTACCGCCGCCCCGCTGCGCTGACCGGCGAGCCGGCCCACGGCTGAGGCCGAACCATCGGCATGGCCCCCCCGCGCCCTCCGCCAAGCCCGCTTGGCCTAGGTGCAGAGGAAAGACAGCTCCGGCAGCGGAAACATCAGCTTGCGACCCTGGAAGGTCTTGGCCTTCTCGAAAAAGGCCCGAAAGTGCCAGGGCAGCACGATCAGGTAGTCCGGCTGATCGGCCAGCAGCTGGGCCTCGGGGATGATCGGAAGCCAGGTGCCCGGCGTGAAGGCGCCGAACTTGTCGGGGTTGACCTCGCCGACGGCGTAGACGTCGTCCTCGGTGAAGCCGCAGTACTGCAGCAGCACGTTGCCCTTGGTGGACGCGCCCATGGCGGCCACCCGCTTGCCGCGCGCCCGCGCCTCCCGGACGAACTTGACGATCTCGGCGCGTGACCTGATTACCCGCCGCTCGAACGCCCGGTATGGCTCCAGGGTGTGCAGCCCGGCCGCCCTCTCGTCGTCGAGGACCTGCTGCACTGCGGGCGCGACCGTGTCGCCGGGCCGGGCCTTGGCCACCGTCACCGAGAAGCTGCCACCGTTGGCGTCGTTCAGTTCGACGTCGACGATGTGGAAGCCCACCCGGTCGGTGAGCCATTTGATCTGGGCCAGGCCGTAGAATTCCAGGTGCTCGTGGCAGACGGTGTCGTAGCCGTTGGTGGCCAGCATGCTGCGCAAGTAGGCCTGCTCGAACACCCAGACGCCGTCGTCGGCCAGGATCTCGTGCACCTGGCGCATGAAGTCGATCGGCGACTCCAGGTCGTAGAACATCGCGATCGAGGTCACGACCCTGGCCTTGCGCTCGCCGAATCGCTGGCGGACCAGGTCCGCCGAGAAGAAGTCGGTGATCAGCCCCACATGCGGGGGATAGTACTGGCTGAACTTCGCGCCAGTAGGATCGATCCCCACGAGGGTCAGGCTCGGGTCGTAGGCGCTGAGGGTGGTGCCGTCGTTGCTGCCGATGTCGATCACAAGGTCGCCGGGCGCCAGCGAGACCAGGCCGGTGATCCGCTCCACCTTGCCTTTCAGGTGGGCCACCATGCTGGCGTTGAGCCCGGAGCGATAGCCGTAGTTCTCGCCATACATCTCGGCCAGGTCGTAGCTGTGCTCCAGCTGCAGCAGCCCGCAGGCGTCCTCGCCGTCATGGCACTTCACCAGTCGCAGCGGGCCGGAGGTGATTGCCGCGTGCTTCTCGCGCGGGAACACTCCGGTGAGCATCTGCTCCCCCAGGTCGAGCACCGGTTCCAGGCGGCTGTTGCCGCAGATCCGGCAGCGGTCGATTCGCTTGTACATTCCCGCCCGTCCGCACGTCGGCGGGACGCATCCCAGCCGCGTCCGAGCCTAGGCCACAGATGTCCCGGAAAGGTTAAGCCAGCGGCCCACGAGGAACCGGCTGGCGGGATTGGAGTAGCGGCTGGAGACCACCATGTCGTAGCTCACGTCGCCGGCCCCCTTGCCCATCAGCGCCAGGGCGCAAACCCCAACGAGGTTAGCCAGCGGGCCGGGGAACAGCGCCACGGCGAGCATCGCCAGTCGCCACGGCCCGATCCGTCGCCCGGCGAAGAAGGCGCGGAGTTCGGCCAGCGAGTAAGCCCCCAGCGCACGGTACCCCATCAGCCATTGCAGGCTCCGCCACGGCTCGCGCGGCGTCACCGCCTGCTTGGCCGCATCGCCGTAACCTTCGAAGCTCCAGATCAAGCCCGGCCATTTGAAGGCCCAGATCTCGAAGCCGCGGGCCTTCCACATGGCGTTGCCAAGCCGGATGCGGATCAACGGCTCGCCGACCACCTTGACCCGCGGGATTGGCGGCGACTGCAGGATCACGCCCACGTGGATGAACAGCGAGCCGAAGAACCGCTCCCGGTCGCGCTCCAGCCACGTCCGCCGCCGGATCACGACCCCGCCGATGAACGAAAGCGAATAGCCGGCGTCGCGCAGAAAGGCGTCGGCGTCGGCCGGTCCATAGAGGTGCTCGCCGATCACCCCCAGCCGGCGCGCCTTCAACCGCTGCGTCAAGGACAGGTCGCGGACCTCGGAGTCCACCACCAGCAGGTCAACGGCGCCGCCCTCCAGCGCCTCCAGCACCCGCGCCACCGCGCCGGGCGCCAGGGTGTCGTCATCCGTCATCAGCCAGCAGTGCTCTCCGGCGGCATAGCCGACCGCCTTGTCGTAGTCGCGGTCCACGCCGGAGTTCTGGGCTTCACGGATGTAGCGGATGGCTGGGTGGGCGGCGACGTAGGGGGCCACCACCACAGCGGTGTTGTCCGGCGAGGCCCCGTCGACGATGACGATCTCGACCCCCTCGCTCAACTGGCCGACGATGGAATCGAGCGTCGCGCCGATGAACGCGGCGCGGTTGAAGGTGGCGATGCAGATCGACAGCTGCATGCGGTCAGGCCCAGCCGGACAAGCTAGGCCGCCGCCTTCGACAGAGAGGTCCAGACCCTGTCCGCCATGGGGATCCTCCGCACCCGGTCGATAGTCCTGAGCCCGGCCATCAGGCAGCGCGCGCCCAGCATCGACGGGTAGTAGGCCATCCGTCCGAACCGCCCCGCCAGCGCCTCGTTCGAGCGATGGGCATACCAGTCGTTGACCCCGGTGCGCTTGAAGCGGACGTATCCGGCTTCGGCCAGGCGGCGGCTGACCGGGCTATGCCAGCCGGCCCCGTTGTCCTCGATGATCAGCACGGATGGCCGCCAGCGCTCCGGCGTGAACCCGCTGAGCAGTTCCAGCTCATGTCCCTCCACGTCGATCGAGATGAAATCGATCGGACCGCCCAGGGCGGCCTCTTCCAGGATCTGGTCCAGCCGGCGGGTCGGCACCTGGACCGGACGGGTGGCGTAGCCGTGACGCTTCTGGATCTCCTGCCCGTGGCCTTCGCCGCCCAGCGCCGACACCGCGTGGGCCAACTGTGCGCCGACGGCCACGTGCAGGGTGGCAGAGCCTTCGGCGCCGGAAGCGGCGCACTCGAACAGCCTGGCGCGGCGCCGGGCGCGGAGCTCGGCGCAGAGGTCGGGGTTCGGCTCGACCAGCACGCAGTCCCAGCCGAGCCGTTCGAAGAGCAGCGTGGGGCTGCCGTCGACGCCGTTGTTGGCTCCCACCTCGACGCAGACGCCGTGCGTCCGCCCCGGAAACAGCCGGGCCAGGATCCGATCCTCGCCGAACTGGGCGAAGAACCGGCGGGGGGTTTCAGACGGCGCCATCGCGTTCGCCAATATCTCCAGGCCGGCCTGCCGCCGGCCGTTCGTCGCCAGCACGATGATCGAGGCGATCGCCATCAGCCAGACCCCCATGATCAGGCGCAGATAGCCGGCCGACTCGACCGACTTCAGGACATAGCCGCCGCCGCCCACCACCAGCAACGCGATCAGGAGCGGCGCACCGACGTCCCGCGCCAACCAGCGCCAGCCAACGCCCGGCATCAGCACCCGGTGGGTCACCCAGGCCCCCAGGAATAGATAGAGGGCGTTCAGGATTGCCCACGCCGCCGCCGCGCCCTCGATCCCGTACTTCAGCGCCAGCACAGCCAGCAACGGCGCGAACACCACCAGCAGCGCCAGGTTGATCATCATCGGCAGGTCGGAGCGGCCATGGGCGAGCTGCAGGGCGTAGGGGAAGTGCATTACCGCGTTGAGGGCCGTGCCCGCGAGCAGCAGCGCCACCGTCAGCTCCAGGCTTCGCGCGAGGCCGGCATCGCCGGTCCACAGCGTGAAGAGGTCGGTTGAGAGGATCGCGACGAAAACCGCCAGCGGGAACACCACCGCCGCCAGGAGTCGCGTGCCGGTCTCATACAGGGCCTGGATCCGCGGGGCGTCGCCGGCCGCGTGCAGGGCGGTCAGACGCGGATAGACCGCCGCGAACGCCGGCGCCACGAACAGGTAGAGGCACCGCGCCGCCATGCCGGCCAGGGTGTAGCGGCCGAGCTCCGCCAGCGTGACGATCCGGCTGAGGATGATCTTGTCGCTCTGGAGGAACACCGCCCCCAGGATGGCCGTCAGTCCCATCCCCGCCGAAAACCGCCAGATCCGCTGGAACGCGGAACGGTCGAAGCGCGGGGCCCGGTCGCCCCGGCTTCGCAGCACCCGCCAGGCCGCCGCACGCAGGGCCACGACGTGGACGAGGCCGGCCAGCGCCTGCCACAGGAAGAACGCCTGCACGGTGGGCGACACGAAGGCGAGCACGATCAGGGCGCCCACGCTGGCGAAGGTCACGCTGGCGATCTCGATGACGCTGCTAACCACCATCCGCTGGGCGCCCAGCAGCGCGCCCTGGTAGAGCCCGGATGGGAATCTCAGGGCGATGATCAGGCCCATCACCGCCACCGCCTGCACCACCGTCGCCCGCGGCAGGTGGCTGGTGTTCAGCCAGACGTTCCCGATCAGCGGCGCAGCCGCGAAGGTCACGAGGCCAATGGCCGCAGCGATCGCCCAGAACGCGAAGGCCAGAGTGTGCAGCAGGTCGCGGGCGCGCGACTGGTCGGCCTGGTCGGAGCTGCGGGCGACCTCGCGATTAATGGTCGGCGCGAGACCCAGGTCGAGCAGCGTCAGCAGCGCCTGCATCGCCGCGAAGAAGCCGATCAGTCCATAGGCCTCGATGCCGAGGAAGCGCAGATAGAGCGGCACCGTCCCCAGTATGACGGCGGCGGACCACAATGAGTTCGCCAACCCCGCCGCCAGGTTCCAGCCGAGCTTCATGGCCAAGCTTGGGCGCGGGCCACGATTAGGGTGCGGGCGCCGGGCTGCGAGGGATCAGGAAAAGACTCGCGCGTCATGCTTCTTGCCGAGCGGCGGCGCGGGGGCGCCCAGATCTCCCGCGTCGGCGGCCTTCGAGGATTCGGCTTCGGCCCGCGCCGACGAAATCGACATGGCCGACCCAATGAACTTGGCCTGGTGGCCATTGATGATCGCCAGCATGAACCCGCCCAGCACGTTCTGCGCCCCCAAGGTGATCAGGAGCGTCCCCAATACCGCCGGGTAGACGCTGTGCGCCCGCTCGAAGTGGCGCGCCTGCCAGGAGAACACGACCGCGGTCAGGATGGCCAGTCCGACCGCCATGGCGCCGAAGCCGGCCATCAGCATGGTCTCCAGGGTCACCCACCGACCGAGCCGGCCTATCACCGGATTGGGGTGGCGATAGCCGTCGCGGACGCCCTGCAGGTGGGTCGCCGCGCCAAGGAGTCCGGCGATGTGGCTGAGACCCAGCACGCCTGCCGCCAGCACCACCCAGTAGTCGCCGAAGAATATCTCCGCGCTAGGCCGGAACAGATAGAACCAGCCGGCAATGGCCAGGATCGCGGCGGCCGGCGCCGCGCCGGCCAGCGCAGGCATGGCGTAGAGCCAGAATGGGCTCAGCATGAACAGGTAGCGCAGGTGCCGCCAGCCGTCGCGCCAGGGGCGCAGGTGCGGGGGGCGGTCGCGCAGGTCGGGCGACAGGGTGGCCGGCGTCTCGGCGATCTTTTCGCCCTTCAGCGAGGCCTTGATCACCATCTCGCTGGCGAACTCCATGCCGGCGCCCGAGAGGCCAAGGCGGTCGTAGCAGGCGCGGGTCAGGGCGCGCAGGCCGCAGTGCGCGTCGCCGATGCCCGATCGGAACAGCACATTGAGGACGCCGGTCAGCACCGGATTGCCGATGTAACGGTTCTTCCAGGGCATGGCGCCCGGCTTGATCCCGCCCTTGAAGCGCGACCCCATGCAGAGCCCGGCCCCGCCGATCAGGGCCTCGATCATCGGCACGGCCTCGCGAAAGTCGTAGGAGCCGTCGGCGTCGCCCATCACCAGGTAGCGGCCGCGCGACGCGGCGAAGCCGCCGCGCAGGGCCGCGCCATAGCCGCGTTCCTGCACCGCGACGATCCGCGCGCCAAGGCGCAGGCCGAGCGCCTGGCTGCCGTCGGTGCTGCCGTTGTCGGCGACGACGATCTCGCTGGTCAGGCCGTGACGCGCCTCGAGCTCGGCGGCGGCCTCCCGGATCGCCGTGATGCAGGCCTCGAGCGAGAGTGTCTCGTTCAGGCAGGGCATCACGAAGCTGACGTCGATGGCGGTGTCCGACTCGTCCCCGCGGGCCATGGTCGATTCTCCGGGACTCACGACGGCGATCAGGCCGGGACGCGCGACCGCCGAAACACAGCCGTGGATAAGACCACCAAGTCGTTAAGGAAGCGGTCCGGCGCGCGGGATTCCCCGCCCAGCGCTACCAGCGGTATGACCGCGGTCACCGCCACCGCCCCCCAGTGCGGGATCCCTGCGCAGGACAGCAGTGCGCCGGCGGCCAGGGCCAGGATCCAGCCGCCGACGCCGGCGGGGCGGGCGAGCAGCAGCGCCACGGCCGGCGCCAGCAGGGCGGCGTCGTAGTGCATGGCGTAGGGTGTGACGAACAGCGCCCCGCCGAGCAGCGCGGCGAGCCGGCGCGGCAAGCTCTCGGTGCGGCGGAACACGAACCAGACCATCGCCAGCGCCGCAACCGCCACGAGGATCCGCAGGCTCCAGAGGGCGTCAGGACCGAGGCCCATCCACATGCCCAGGCTGGTCGGGGTGATCATGCCGCGCGTCAGCGCGGGCTGGTCCATGACGAAATGCTCGAACCGCGGCATCGCGGCCAGCCACTCGATCCAGGCTTCGGAGCCGAACAGGGAGAGCGACGCCGCCGTGATCGCGGTCGCCGCCAGGGCTGCGCCCATCAGCGCCCGCCAGTTCCAGACCGCGATCAGGGCCACCGGCAGCAGCACCATCGCCTGCGGCTTGATCGAGCCGGCCACGCCCAGCAGCGCGCCAGCGAGCCACGGCCGGTCCTTCAGGGAGACCAGGCCCAGCACCGTCAGGGCGGCGATCAGGAAGGTCACCTGGCCGGTGACCATCACCAGCACCGACGGCGGCGTCAGCAGCATGACCACCAGGAGCAGCACCCGGTGGGCGGTCAGCCGGTAGGCCATGGTCCAGACCAGCACCAGGGCGCCGATCGCGGTCCAGATCAGGTTGGCGAGGTGGAAGGGCGCCATGGCGAAGGGCGCGAAGGCGATCAGCGCCGGGGGCGGATAGACGAACGGGCGCAGGCCGTGGAAGGGGGCGGCGAGCGGATGCACCAGGTGGGTGAGACCCACGAAATCATACAGCCGCTCCGGCTCGAAGAAGGCCACGCGGGCGCCGGCCCACATGGGCAGGAAGTCGATGCCGAGCGGCTGGTGGCGCAGCAGCGCCCAGGTATGGTCCCAGGCGGTCTTGCCCAGGAACAGCGCCGCCAGGGTCAGCACCCCGAGGCGGAACCAGTTCTGGGCGGCCAGGAAGCGACTCACGGGACCGTTCTCCACGAACACAGGTTCGTGATAGTTGCCTCGCGCGCCGCGCGCCATGCGTCAAGTCGCGCTGAACGCCTGGACGCCGATTTCCTGTCGGCGCCGGCGCGCCGGACAGGCTGGAGGAGTCGCCATGACCGACCGGAGAGATCCGCCATGGACGGGCGAAGCGGCGTCATGGGTCCGGCTGGCGGCGGCGAGCGGATTTGTCGCCGTGGCCGCCGGCGCCTTCGGCGCGCACGGACTGGCCGACCCCCGGGCCCAGGAGCTGATGCGGACCGGGGCGACCTACGAGCTGGCGCATGCCCTGGCCGCCGGGCTGGCGGCGGTGCTGGCGAGCCTGGGCGCGCGGCGGGCGCGCCTTGCCGCGGCGCTGTTCCTGGTCGGATCGGGGCTGTTCAGCGGCTCGCTCTACGCCCTGGCGCTGGGCGCGCCGCGGCTGGTCGGTGCGGTGACGCCGGTGGGCGGGCTGGCGTTCCTGGCCGGCTGGGCGGTGCTGGCGTGGTCAGCGGGCGGGCTGCGTCAGGCGGGCTCTTGAACGGCCGCCGGCTTGGCCATCAGGTAGAGCGCCGCCGACGACGCGACGATCATCACCATCTCCAGGATCGCGAAGGGCCGCGGCGTGCCGTCGTGCAGGTAGCCGCCTGCGGCGGAGACGGTCGCCCCCATGGCGAACGAGAAGCCGCCGACGATCGAGGAGATGGCGCCGGTGCGCATCGGGTCGACGTTCATCGCCGCCGCCTGGGTGTTGGGTCCGACGAGGCCGAACGAACCGATGGTCAGGTAGAGCGGGATCACCACCCCCAGCATCCCGCCCCAGCCGGTAAAGGCGTCCAGGACGATGATCGCGGCGAAGACGACGGAGATGGGTCGCGCCCGTACCAGGATCTCCTCCGGCGTCCATCGACGCAGCAGGTGGGCGTTGACCTGGCTGAGGCCGATGAAGCCGATGGCGTTGCCGCTGAACCACCAGCCGAAGTCCTGGGGCGAGACGCCGTAGACCTCGATCAGCAGGTAGGACGACATGGCGATCCAGCCGAACATCGCCCCGGAGTTGAAGGCGCCCGAGAGGGCGTAGCCGATCACCCGGCGGTCGCCGAGCAGCAGGGCGTAGGAGCGCCAGACGTTCTCGCCGCGGGCATGGGCGCGCGCCTCGGGCGGCCGGCTCTCGCGCATGGCGAAGGTCACCGCGATCAGCAGCAGCACCGTGTAGCCCGCCTGGAACCAGAAGATCGACTGCCAGCCCGCGCCGACCAGCAGGTAGCCGCCGAAGATCGGAGCGACGATCGGCGCCAGGCCCATCACCAGCATCAACAGCGACAGCACGCGGGCGGCCATCTGGTGGCTGAACCGGTCGCGCACGGTGGCCCGCGTGATCACCTGGCCGGCGCTGCCGCCCAGCGCCTGCAGGAAACGGGCAGCCACCAGCCACCAGATGTTGGTCGCCGTGGCGCAGAGCACAGCGCCCACGAGGAACAGGGCGACGCCGAGGATCAGCGGCGGCCGGCGCCCGATCCGGTCCGACAGCGGCCCGAAGATGAACTGGCCGCAGCCCAGCCCGGCGAAGAAGGCCGCCAGCGTCACCGACACCTCGCCTGGCGAGGCGTGCAGGTCGCGGGAGATCGACGGCAGGCTGGGCAGGTACATGTCGATCGCCAGCGGGCCCATGGCCGTCAGGCTGCCCAGCAGCACCACCAGTCCCCAGGGGGTCGGATCGGTGAGGACGACTCTTTGCGGGACGGACATCCGAGGCGGTGTAACCGAAATCGCTGCACAGGGAAGAACCGTAGCAGTCGGCTTCCCTCGCGACGTGGGGAGGAGGACTGGCGAGGGAGCGGAGTTCCGGGCTAGATACCCGGCGATGGAACGCAGCATGCCCCCGCCGGCCGCCATGTCCTCCGCCGGACGGCGCATGCTCTATCCCGAAGTGGAGCCCTTCGACGCCGGCTGGCTGGCGGTGGGCGACAGGCACGAGATCTATTACGAGCAGTGCGGCAACCCCAACGGGCGGGCGGTGGTGGTGCTGCACGGCGGGCCCGGCGGGGCGATCAACACCACCATGCGCCGGTTTTTCGACCCTTCGCGCTGGCGGGTGCTGCTGTTCGACCAGCGCGGCTGCGGCCGCTCGCGCCCCAACGCCTCGCTGGAGGACAACACCACCTGGGCGCTGGTGGAGGACATCGAGCGGCTCAGGGTCGAGCTGGGCGTCGAGCGCTGGACGGTGTTCGGCGGCTCCTGGGGCTCGACGTTGGCGCTGGCCTACGCGATCACCCACCCCGAGCGGGTCGACAGCCTGATCCTGCGCGGGGTGTTCCTGCTGACGCAGCGCGAGCTGCGCTGGTTCTACCAGGACGGCGCCTCGATGCTGTTCCCGGACGCCTGGGAGCGGTTCTGCGCGCCGATCCCGCTGGCCGAGCGCGACGACATGATGGGCGCCTACCATCGGCGGCTGATCCACCCCGACCGTCGGGTGCAGGCCCAGGCCGCGGCCGCCTGGAGCCAGTGGGAGGGCGACACCATCTCGCTGCGCGGGCCGGAGGCGCGGCCGGCGAAGTTCAACGAGGTCGACTTCGCCATCGCCTTCGCCCGGATCGAGTGCCACTTCTTCGTCAACGGCGGCTTCTTCCCCGAGGACGGCTGGCTGCTGAAGAACGCCCACAAGATCGCCAACATCCCCGGCTGGATCGCCCAGGGCCGGTTCGACGTGGTCACGCCGCTGGAGAGCGCCTGGTCGCTGAAGAAGGCCTGGCCGGCGGCGCGGTTCGAGGTGATCTGGGACGCGGGGCATGCGTCCACCGAGCCGGGGATCATCGACGCCCTGGTGCGGGCGACGGACCTGGCGCTGCTGGTTTAGCTCCGCGCCATGGGGATTTCCCGGCTGCTGCCTACAGCACCGAGCCCTTGCCGCTGGTGACCTCGGAGTAGCGGTGGACGCGGACCGACTGGACCACAGCGAAGCCGATCATCATGCTCATCATCACCGTGCCGCCCCAGGAGAGCAGCGGCATGGGCACGCCGACCACCGGCGCCAGGCCCATGACCATGGCGCCGTTCATCAGCACGCAGAACGCCAGGGTGACGGTGATCCCCGCGGCGCTCAGGCGGCCAAAGTGGCTGTGCGAGACGGTGGCGATACGCAGGCACATGTAGATCACGGCTGCATAGATCATCAGGATCGACACCGCGCCCACGAAACCGAACTCCTCGGCCAGCGAGGCCAGCATGAAGTCGGTCTGCTTCTCGGGCAGGAAGTTGAGCTGGCTCTGGGAGCCGAGGCCGAAGCCCTTGCCCAGCAGCCCGCCCGACCCCAGCGCGATCTTCGACTGCATGATGTGATAGCCGGCGCCGGAGCGGTCGGCCTCGGGGTTCAGGAAGGTGAAGAGCCGGGTGAGCTGGTAGGGCTTGAGCACGAACTTGATGGCCAGCGGCGCGGCCACGCCCACCAGCACCACCCCGGCGCCGATCAGGCGCAGCGAAAGGCCGGCGAGGATCATCATGGTCACGCCGACGCCGGCGATCAGCAGGGCGGTGCCGAGGTCGGGCTGCTTCATCACCAGGGCCACCGGCGCCCCGATCAGGGCGGCGGGGATCAGCAGCCACCAGGACAGCCGCGCGCTCTTGGCCGAGATGCTGTGGTAGAAACGGGCCAGCGCCAGCACGAGGCCGATCTTCATCACCTCGGACGGCTGGAACTGGTGGCCGAACGGGCCGAGGTTGAGCCAGCGCTGGGCGCCCAGCGACGAGTGCCCATGCGCCGCCACCAGCACCAGCAGCACCAGCCCGATGGCGTAGACCGGATAGGCGATGAAGAACCAGACCCGCAGGTCCAGCATCGCCAGGGCGATCATCGCCAGGAACCAGAAGCCGTAGCGCAGCAGATGCTCGCCGGCCCACGGCTTCCAGGAACCGCCGCCGCCAGCCACCGAATAGAGCATCGCCGCACCGGCCAGCGCGATGAGCGTGATCGCGGCGCTGAGCGTCCAGTCGATCTGGGTGAGCTTGACGACCAGCCGGTCGCGTTCGCCCGGCCGGGTCAGGGCGCTGACGGTCATGTGGTCCCCGCAGGCGCGGCGGCGGGGCTGTCCGAAGGCGTCGCAGGCGCGGGACCCGGCGCGGTCGCAGCGCCCGGCGGCGTCGGGGCGGCGGACGGAAGCGGCGTTTCGATGCGGGCGCGGATCTCGGGATCCTTGAGCAGGGCGACGCGCATGATCTCGCGCGCCTTGGGCGCAGCGGCCGACGCGCCCCAGCCGCCGTGCTCGACCAAGACGCTCATGGCGTAGCGGGGCTGGTCGGCGGGGGCGAAGGCGATGAACCAGGCGTGGTCGCGCTGGGCCCAGCCGAGGTGCAGGGTCGCCCGGCCGCCGGCGTAGGTGTGGGCCTGGGCCGTGCCGGTCTTGCCGGCCATCATTACCGGGCCGAGACCCAGCTGGCCGGTGGAGGCGGCGGTGCCGCTGGTGACCACGTCGGCCATGGCCGAGCGTACGAAGGCCAGGTGCTCGGGCGCCACGGCGATGTCGGGCACTGCGCTGCCGGGCGGCAGCTCCTCGCCGCCCACCGACTTCACCAGGCGCGGCATCAGCGCCTTGTGGCCGTTGGCGATCCGCGAGCACATCACGCACAGCTGCAGCGGATTGACCGCCAGGGCCCCCTGCCCGATCCCGAAGCTGGGCGTCTCGCCGGGCCACCAGCGCTCATGGAACACCCGCTGCTTCCAGGCCGTGTCCGGCAGCGTGCCCTTGCTCTGCTTGATGTGGATTTCGTCGAAGGTCTGGTTGATGCCGAACTTGCGGGCGGTGACGGCGATCGCGTCCGGGCCCACCTCCAGCGCGGTATTGTAGAAGAAGATGTCGCACGAGGTGACGATGGCCTGGTGCATGTTCAGCGTGCCGTGCGCCTTGTCGCAGTGGAACACGTGGCCGCCGAACGGGAATGCGCCGCTGCAGGTGTGGGTCTTGTCGGGGCTGACGCCCGCCTCGAGGGCGGTCAGCGCCACCATGGTCTTGAACGTCGAGCCGGCCGGGAAGGTCGCGCTGAGCGCCTTGTTGAACAGCGGCTTGCGCTCGTACCCCGACAGCGCGCTGTACTCGGGCCGGGTCAGGCCCTTGACGAAGCGGTTGGCGTCGAAGCTGGGGCCAGAGAACAGGCAGAGCACGTCGCCGTTGCGGCAGTCCATCATCACCGCCGCGCCGCTCTCTTCGCCGAACACCTCCATGGCGCGGTTCTGGATGTCGGAGTCGAGGGTCAGCTGCAGCGTCTGGCCGGGCGTCGACGGGATGTCGCCGCTGGCGTCCTCGCGCACCACCCGGCCCTTGACGTCGACCTCGACCTTCTTCGCCCCGGCCTTGCCGCGGAGGTCGAGGTCGAAGGTCTTCTCCAGGCCCTCCTTGCCGATCCGGAAGCCGGGGTTCAGCAGGATCGGGTCGGCGTTGGGACCCTCCTTGGTGACGTCGTCGCGGGACACCCGGGCCACGTAGCCGATCACATGCGCGAAGGCGCCGGTGTAGGGATAGACCCGGATCTCGCCCATGTCGGCGGTGACGCCGGGCAGCTCGGGCGCCCGCACGTTGATCCGCGAGAACTCCTCCCAGGTGAGATCCTCCATCACCGTGACGGGAGCGCCGCGCGGGGCGTCCTTGATGTCGTCCATCAGGCGCGCGCGGTGGGCGTCGTCGATGGGCACCAGCTTGGCCAGGCGGTCGAGCAGCAGCTCGATGTCGGTGTGCTCGTCACGCTTGACGAACAGGCGGAAGTCGCCGCGGTTGGACGCCAGGATCACGCCGTTGCGGTCGACGATCAGGCCGCGCGGCGGTGGCTGCAGGCGGAAGTCGAACTGGTTGTGCTCGGAGAGCAGTTTGTAGCGGTCGGCGTCGACCAGCTGCAGGTAGCCGAGACGGCCGCCGAGGGCGACGACCGCCGCGGCGGTGGTCCCGCCCAGGATGAAGGCGCGGCGGTTGAAGACCCCCTGCCGTTCGTTGACCTCGTCGAAGTAGATTTGCGGATTCATCGGAAGCGTACGTCAGCGTCTTCGTAGCGGTCGACCAGCCGGTAGGCGATCGGGAACAGGGCCAGGGTGGCGAGGTACTGAAAGCCGACCGCCAGCAGGTTGGGCGCCTCGCCGGCGTCCATGGTCATCAGCAGGAAGCCGACGCCGAAGGCCCCGGCGGTCACAAGGGCGTACCAGGCCAGCATCGCCAGCATGCCACGGCCGATGATCAGCCGGCGCGCCCACAGCACCACGGCATAGGCGCAGAGCAGGCAAAGCGGCCACAGCCCCTCGGGCCCTCCCCAGAACACATCCAGGAACAGGCCGAGCAGCAGCAGGGCGAACGGGGGCAGGATGGAGGGACGTATCACCGCCCAGGCGAACGCCAGGGCGAGCGGGAAGACCGGCTCGGGGAGCGGCAGGCCGAAGATGCGCAGCGGCGTGGCCAACAGCACCGTCGCCACCATCGCCAGCAGCAGGGGCGCGCCCAGCCATCGCAGAGGGCTCAGGGGCCGCGCGGCGTTGACGGCCCGGGCGGTCAATAGGGCGCTCCCTCGCCGGGAGAGGGGGCCGGCGCCGGGTGCGGCCGTGCGGCGGCGGGCTTGGGCTTTGGTTTCGGCTTGGCCTGCGCGGCGGGCCGGGCGCCGGCGGTTGCGGACGCCCCGGCCCCGGCCGAGGCGGCGGCCCCGCCGGCCTGGGCCGCCGGATGCGTCGCGCCCGGCGTCGCGGCGTGGGCCGGCGCAGGATGCGCTGTCGGAGCTGCGTGGCCCGCCGCAGCCGCCGCCGGGGCGGCCTGCCCGGCCGGGCGCGCCGAAGGGGTCGCGGCATGGGCCGCCGGAGCGGTCGGGCGCGCCGACCCGGCGGCCGCCTGGGCGGCCGCGCCGGGCGGACGCGGCTGGGCGGCGCGCGCCGCCGGCGCTGGGGCAGCGGCGGGCGCGCCGGGGCGGGCGGCTGTGGGCTGCGTCCCTGGCCTGGCGGCAGGCGTGGCCCCCGGGCCCAGGATCGACTGGCGTCGCTCCTCGGTCATGGCCGTGGGCAGGGTGCGCGGCGCGAGCGCAGCCTCGTTCACCAGCTGCGAGAAGTCCTTGAACAGCAGGATCTGGACGTCGTCGATCGGTGAGGCGTCGGAGTCGAGGGCCACGCGCCAGTCGCCCTGGTAGTCCTTGACCACGGTGCCGATCGGCAGGCCGCTGGGGAACACGCCGCCGTCGCCGGAGGTCAGCACCCGGTCGCCGACCCGCATCGCCGCGCCGCGGGGATAGTCGAGCTTGGGCGACGGGCCACCGTCGCCGGTGAGGATGGCGCGGCCGTTGGTGCGAACGATCAGCACCGGCGTGCGGCTCTCGACGTCGGTGAGCATCAGGATGCGGCTGACATGGTCCGACACGCCGACGATCCGGCCGATCACCCCGCGCTCGGACAACACCGGGTTGCCCTCGACCACGCCGCGGTCGGCGCCAACGTCGGCCAGGCGGGTGTTGGCGAAGGGGCCGCGGGCGTCCGAGACGGTGCGGGCGAACACCTGCGGCAGCGGCGGATCGGTGCGCACGCCCAGCATGGCCCGGTAGCGCTGGTTCTCGACCTCCAGCGCCTCGGCCCGGTCGCGCCAGGTCTGGGCGGCGGCCAGCCGGGTCCGGAGGCTGCGGTTCTCGGAGACGGCGAAGAAGTAGCCGCGGATGCCGTCCAGCCCGTCATGGCTCCAGCGCACCGGCGCCGAAACGACCCCGCCCACCGGCGCGGCCACCGCGTCCACGGCGTGCTGGGCCGTGTCGTAGGCCTGCGCCTTCATGGTCTCGCGCCGGCTTCCCAGCAGCAGGGCAGCGGCGATGATCACGGCGATGACCAGCGCAGCGGCGGCCGACCACGTCAGCGGAACCCGGATATCGCCTAAGGGACCATCCCGCAGGGACAATCACCGCCTCCTAGAGCGCCCCCGCTCCACGCAGAATCGCGAATAACGATTTTAGGTCTAGGCCAGCGTGGATTCCAGCACGCCCTTCATCCATTTCGGATGTTCGAGCACCTTGCCGCACCCCAGGGCCACGCAGGACAGCGGATCGTCGGCCACGGTGACCGGCAAGCCGGTGTGGTCGCGGATCTCCAGGTCCAGGCCCCGCAGCAGCGCGCCGCCGCCTGTGAGCATGATGCCCTTGTCGGCGATGTCGGCGGCCAGTTCCGGCGGGGTCGCTTCCAGGGCCACCTTCACCGCCTCGACGATCTGGGCCACGGGCTCGGCCACGGCGTCGGCGGCCTGCTTCTCGCTGATCCGGACCTCGCGCGGCACGCCCTGCATCAGGTCGCGGCCCTTGACGTCGATGGCCAGGCCGACGCCATCCTCGGGCGATCGGGCCGTGCCGATCTCCTTCTTGATCCGCTCGGCCGTGGTCTCGCCGATCAGTAGGTTATGGTGGCGGCGCATGTAGCTGATGATCGCCTCGTCCATCTTGTCGCCGCCGACACGCACCGAGCGTGAATAGACGATGCCGGAAAGGCTGAGCACGGCCACCTCGGTGGTGCCGCCGCCGATGTCGACCACCATGGAGCCGGTGGGCTCGTGGATCGGCAGGCCCGCGCCGATTGCCGCGGCCATCGGTTCGTCGATCAGGCCGACGCGGCGGGCGCCGGCGTTCAGGCACGAATCGTTGATCGCCCGCCGCTCCACCGCCGTGGCGCCCGACGGCACGCAGACGATCACCTTCGGATTGGTGAAGCCGCGGCGGTTGTGCACCTTGCGGATGAAGTACTTGATCATCTCCTCGGCGACCTCGAAGTCGGCGATGACGCCGTCGCGCATGGGGCGGATCGCCTCCATGTGACCGGGCGTGCGGCCGAGCATCATCTTGGCCTCGATGCCCACCGCATGGACCACCTTGCGGCCGCCGACGTTGCGCAGCGCCACTACCGAAGGCTCGTTCAGCACGATGCCCCGCCCCTTCATGTAGATGAGGGTGTTGGCGGTGCCGAGGTCGATGGCGATGTCGTTGGAGATCACGCCGAACAGGGACGAAAACATGCCGGACTCTGAAGGAAAGAGGGCTGGAGAGAACGCGGGCGGTCGCCCTCGGAGCCTTGGATTGCGCAACGCCGGCGCCCCTCCGACGCCCGCGCTGATTCCTTAATAAAAGCTCAGTGGACTTGCCCGGGTGTGCCCCGCTCCGCGGGCGAATTCAAGCGGTATTGCTGAGGCGCGCCGCCGCAGGCGTCAGCCGAGGGCCGCGAGCACGACGCCGACGGTCGCAAGGGCCCCCGCGGCGTACTGCCAGAGGGCCAGCCGTTCGGCGAACAGGCGACGCCCGGTCAGGGCCGCGATCGGCATTTCGACGACGCCCACCGCCCGGACCGGCGCGGCCGGGGCATAGGCCACGGCCAGGAACCAGCCGATCGAGGCGGCGGCGCCGCAGAGGCCCGCGCCCAGCGACTGGCGCCAGCCCGTGGCCAGCGCCCGGAGCGACGCAGGGCTGCGCCAGGCCAGCCAGAGGCCGAGCACCGCCGACTGCAGCGCCTGGGCCACCGTCACGCTGGCGGCCGCCGCGTAGAGACGGTGGGCCGGCTCCAGCGCCAGCTGGGAATGGCGGAAGGCGTTCAGCGACACCCCGAAGAACAGGCCGCTGAGCAGGGCGAAGGCGGCGCCGCTCAAAGGCTGCGGGCCGACCGCGCCGCGCGGCCAGGTCAGGAGGGCGAGGCCCGCGGTGGTCACGGCCACGCCGGTCCAGGCCGTCGGGGTCAGCTGGTCGTTGAAGACCAGCAGGCCGATGATCGCCGACAGCGGGAGCGAACTCTGCTGCAGCGCCGTGCCGATGGCGAAGCCGGCGCGGCGCATGGCTGTCAGCAGGGCGGCGGTGGCCAGCACCTGGCACATCGCGCCGGCGGCGGTGGCCAGCCAGAACGGCGTGCTGAAGTCGGGACGGGCGGCGGGCGTGAGCAGCGCGACCACGGCCCAGACGGCGCCGGTGAAGGGCAGGCCGAACAGGAAGCGCACGAGCGTGGCGCCCCACGGGCCGGCCTCGGCCATCAGGCTGCGCTGCAGGGCGTTACGGGCAACCTGGAAGGCCGCCGCCGCGACGGTGATGGGGATCCAGATCATGAGGGACTCCAGGCGCTCGCCCTCACCTCACCTCTCCCGCGAGCGGGAGAGGGTTACTCAGAGGGAGTGCGAGCGGAGGCACACTTCCAGCGGGGCGACGCCTGATGCCGCGCGCCGCCCCTTCAGTAGCCCTCTCCCGCTTGCGGGAGAGGTGAGGTGAGGGCAGCGCCGGCGATCAGAAGCCGCTGGCTTCCCGGGCGGCGGGGGCGGTCTTTTCCTTGCGCGCCGAGAGGTTGTTGAGCGCGTTGACGTAGGCCATGGCGCTGGCGGTCAGGGTGTCGGTGTCGGCGGCCTGGCCGGTGGCGATGCGGCCGTCCTCCTCGAGCCGGACCGAGACCTGGGCCTGGGCGTCGGTGCCCTCGGTCACCGCGTGCACCTGGAAGAGGCGCAGCACCGCCCCGTGGGGGGCGAGTTCGTGGATGGCGTTGAACACCGCGTCCACGGGGCCGTCGCCGGTGGCGGTGGCCGAGCATTCGACACCGTCGATGGCCAGGGTCAGCTGAGCCTCCTGCGGCCCCTCCGTGCCGGCGATCACCCGCAGCGATTTCACCTGGATGCGGTCGGAGCCGCGGGCCAGGCTGTCGTCCACCAGCGCGATGATGTCGTCGTCGAAGACGTGCTTCTTCTTGTCGGCCAGGTCCTTGAAGCGGCCGAAGGCCTCGTTGAGGGCGTTCTGGCCAAGGTCGTAGCCCATGCCTTTCAGCTTCTCGCGGAAGGCGTGGCGGCCGGAGTGCTTGCCCATCACCAGGTTGGTGCCGCCCTGCCCCACGTCCTCCGGGACCATGATCTCGTAGGTCTCGCGGTGCTTGAGCATGCCGTCCTGGTGGATGCCGCTCTCGTGGCTGAAGGCGTTCTTGCCGACGATGGCCTTGTTGAACTGCACCGGGAAGCCGGTGATGGCCGAGACGTAGCGGCTGGCGCGGGTGATGTGCTGGGTGACCACGCCGGTCTCGTAGCGCAGCCGGTCGCCGCGGACCTTCAGGGCCATGACGACCTCTTCCAGGGCCGCGTTGCCGGCGCGCTCGCCCAGGCCGTTGACGGCGCATTCCACCTGGCGCGCCCCGCCCTGCACCCCGGCCAGGCTGTTGGCCACGGCCAGGCCCAGGTCGTTGTGGCAGTGGGTGGAGAACACCACCCGGTCCGCGCCTTCGACGCCGGCGATCATGCTGCGGAACAGCTCCGCGTATTCGTCCGGGTAGGTGTAGCCGACCGTGTCCGGCAGGTTGATGGTGGTCGCGCCGGCGCGGATGGCCGCCTCGATGGCGCGCTTCAGGAACTCCGGCTCGCTGCGGGTGGCGTCCTCGGCCGACCACTCGATGTCGTCGCAGAGGTTGCGGCCGTAGCTGACCGAGCGGGTGATGGCGTCCAGCACCTCGCCGGGCTCCATCTGCAGCTTGTGCTTCATGTGCACGGGGCTGGTGGCGGTGAAGATGTGGATGCGGCCGCGCCGTGCGTGCCTGATCGCCTCGGCGCACCGGTCGATGTCCAGCTGGCTGGCGCGGCACAGCCCGGCCACGGTGCTCTCGGTGACGATCTTGGCGATCTCGCGCACGGCCTCGAAGTCGCCGTTGGAGGCGATCGGGAAGCCGGCCTCGATCACGTCGACGCGCATCTCCTCCAGGATCTTGGCGAGCTCCAGCTTCTCGTCCAGCGACATGGAGGCGCCGGGCGACTGCTCGCCATCGCGCATGGTGGTGTCGAAAATGATGACGCGGTCTTTCTCGGGCGCGACCGTGGCGGACGGGGCCGAGATCTCAGGGGAGGTGGTCATGTTGGTCTCTTCGCTTGGGGGCCTGGCGACGGGTTGGTTTCCCCTGAGCGCCTGGCCGCGAAGAACGCGTGCCTACAGGTGCGCCCAGGGGCGGCTAAGCCCCAGCGAGATGAGAAGCAGGCTGTCGCGGCGAATGCGCATGGCGCGGCGTGTAGACCGATCCGGCCGGAGGGGCAAGGGCGGCGCGTCGCCGGCTATTCGGCATCGGGCGGCCAGCGCTGAGCGCCGTGAAGCAATCTAAGAAGCACAATTTCCGCGACGCCAACTTCGTAGATGACGTTCCCGAGTTCCGGCCTTGATCCCGACGCGGCCGACAAACGGCATCTCACCGAGACGATCGATGGAATCCAGAATGCGCGTCGCGATGCGTCGGGCGCCTTGGGGCGACCTCTCGAACGTGAAATCGTAGGCGGAACGCAGGTCGGTCTCGAAGCGACGTGTCCAGCGGACGATCACGCGCGCTCGGCTTCGCGCCGCGCCATGTAGGCCTCGAAGTCCGCAACGCCCTGATCGTGATCGGTCAGCTTTCCAGCCCTGGCGTCGTCGATGCCCTTCTGCACCTCGGCCTCGAACCAGCGTTCGTAGTCGAGGCGTTGCTCCACCAGTCGCGCCATCAACGCCTCGAGCGTGATGTTCTCGTGACGTGCGATGCGGTCCAGTTCAGCCTTCTGGCTTTCATCCAGGGGGAAGGAGAGGGGGACGGTCATGCTCCCAACTTACTCCGCTTCGCCCCCCGTGTCGGCGGCGGCGGCTTCGCGGCTCTTCAGCCACCGGCGGGCGACCAGGGCCGAGCCGATCCAGATCGCCGCCGCCAGCGCCAGGAGCAGCAGGGCGCCCCAACCGCCGCCGGTGAAGGCCTGGACCACCGAGTGGCCGGCGAAGGCGGTCAGCAGGATCTTGGGGATGATGCCGATGCCGGTGCCGATGGCGAAGTCGAGGACCCGCATCGCGGTGACGCCCGCGGCCATGTTGACGACGATGAACGGCGCGGCCGGCACGAGGCGGACGACCAGGCTGGCCATCAGCCCGTTCTTGCCGACCAGGCCCATGAACCGGTCCACCCCCTGGCTCTTCAGGTTGCGGATCATGCCGGCGCCGAACAGGCGTCCGAGCCAGAAGCCGATCAGCGACGAGACCAGGGTGCCGATCCAGCTGTAGAGGCTGCCGACCCAGGGACCGAACACCACCACCGCCGCGGCGATCAGCACGAACTGCGGCGCGCCCAGGAAGGCCAGGGCTGCGAACGCCCCGACCGCGACGGGCAGGGCCCAGGGGCCGTGGGCGAAGGTCAGCCAGTGCTGGACGTCGGCCTCGCCGTTGATGCCAAGCAGCGGCGCGCCGATGACGAACACGGTCCCGACGCCCCCGAACAGCACGAACGACACCGCCAGCGAGCGCCAGGCCCGGGCGTCCATGTTGGTAAGGAAGGCGATCAGGCGGCGCACGCGGGCGCGCTTATAGCGGCTGCGAGCGGCGAGTCGACCGGGACGGCATCGGTCGCGGACCTTGCGCCGGCGCGCCCCAGATCGTTAGCTCTGCCCGGGAGGCGCCCGCCATGACCCTCGATCGTATCGACGTCACGCCGCTGCGCCTGCCGTTCGAGACCCGGCAGGCGATGTCGCCCGACTGGATGCTAGACGGGCTCTATGTGGCGCTGGTGCAGATGCGCGACTCCAGCGGCGCGGAGGGCCTGGGCTACGCCTGCGTGGTCAACCGCCGCTACCTCGCGCCATTGGTGGCCATGGTGCGGGGCCTGGCCGAGATGCTGGAAGGCGCGGACCCCGACGCGATCGAGCAGCACTGGCGGCGGATGCGCGCCGACGTCGGCGTGCTCGCCGTCGAGGGACTGGGCCAGATGGCGATCGCGGCGCTGGACATCGCGCTGTGGGACCTGCGGGGGCGGCGGCTGGGCCAGCCGGTGCACCGGCTGCTCGGGTCGAGCCGCGACCGCATCCCCTGCTACGCCTCGACCTATTTCGTCGGCGTTCGGACGGCGGACGATCACGTGCGGCTCGCCCAGGAACTCGTGGCCAAGGGGTTCCGCGCGATGAAGCTGGGCACGCCTCCCGGCCGCACGCCGGAGCGGCGGGCCGCGCCGCTCAGGGCCATGCGCGAGGCGCTGGGGACGGACGTCGGGCTTATGGTGGACTGCTTCCAGCGACTGACGGCTGCCGAGGCCATGGCGCTGGGCCGCGCACTGGAACCGGTGGGACTGGACTGGTTCGAGGACCCGATGCCGGTCGAGGACGTCGCCGGCTGCGCGGCCCTGGCCGCGGCGCTCGACACGCCGGTGACGCTGGGCGAGAGCCTCTATGCCGACGCCGCCTTCCGGCAGGTGATCGACGCGCGCGCCACCGACATCCTGATGCTCGACCTGCTGCGGGTGGGCGGCTTCACCGGCTGGCGGCGGATCGCGCTGCTGGCGGAGACAGCGCACCTGCCGGTCGTCAGCCACCTGATGACCGAGGTCAGCGCCCACGCCCTGGCCGCGACCCCGCACGGTCTGACGCTGGAATACAGTCCCTGGACCTTTCCCCTGTTCGCGACGTCGCCCGAGCTCGACGAGCGGGGCGAGGTCAGGCTGGGGGACGCGCCGGGCCTTGGGCTGGAGCTGGCCCCCGATGCGCTGGCGCGGTTCCGCTTGGACTGATCCTCCCAAAGCAAGAAGCCCGGCCTTTCGGCCGGGCTTCCGCTTGGTCTTCGAGACGTGATCGGCGTCAGAACTGGACGTCGATGGTGGCGCGCCGGTTGAGGGGTTCCTTGACCCCGTCGCCGGTCTG
>Ga0105240_10001279_pt1 | contig 43540 bp, 35 predicted proteins | sample KBSC54metaG_FD_80426 | JGI IMG/M metagenome (GOLD analysis project Ga0105240, IMG submission 80426) | Corn rhizosphere microbial communities from Kellogg Biological Station, Michigan, USA - KBS C5-4 metaG | ecosystem: Host-associated > Plants > Roots > Rhizosphere > Soil | place: Michigan, USA... | reverse complement strand
CGGGAGCTGCGCCGCATCAAGGACATGAGCCGCGACGACAAGCGCGCGTTCGCGCTCGGCATGAAACGCTGGCTGCGCCAGGCCTGGGGCCATCGGGACAAGCCCGATCTGCGTGCGCTGACGAGCACCAGTGCCAACCGGCGAATACGCGTGTACGTGGATATGTACGAGACATTGCTCGAGCTATGGACGTGGTCGCACGCATCGCACGAGCAATTGCTGGCTCAGTTGCAGGATTGGTGCCGTTGCGCGGAGCAGAGCGGCATCAAGGCGATCGCCGATTTCTCGATGCGCCTGCGCCGGTATGCGTGATCCCGGCACGCCGGTGGCCTGCCATGCGCGACCGACGTGCAACAGTGCGCGGTGCGCATCTGCCGCTCATCTCGCCCGATTGTCTGGACGCGAATAACGCCACTTGCTCGCATTGGAATTGATGCCGGCATTCTGGCGGATGCGCTTCTCGGCGCGTTCGACGTCGGCACGGGCCAGATCGTCCCGCTGCTTTTGCCGGGTCGCGTCATCGCGCCGATCGATCGAGGTGCCTGAATGATATTTCATGGATCCTCCGGAGTGAGGTGTGCTAGGTGTGCTCGCGTCGCGAGACGCGGCGTCGAGCCGGATGCGGCGGACGAATCAGATCGCTGCGGGAGCGATCCTGCCATCCACGATGTCCTTGCCGAATTGCATCGCCAGGTCGAGTGCCAGCGCCGCCGTCGGCGGAGCGCCATGCTCGAAAACGGTCGAGTAACGCGGCGCCGTTGCCGAGGTTGCCGGGATCGTATCGATGCGCACGATCGAACCGAATCGCTTCGGACCGGGGGCGTGGGGGTCGCCGAACGGCGGGAACAGGATTTGCGAATAGACACGCAGTTCACGTCCGCGATATTCGAGAGTGGGGATGGTCATGATGTGCCCCTGACAGAGCAATCGTTGGCGCCGAAGGATTCAAGGGCGCCGATGCTTCGAAAAAAACGGGCATGTATCTGTAGTGTGCGCGTCCGATACCGGTTACGCAATAAAAACATCGGATACCGAATCATATTTGCGATGCGGGAAAATCGCCCGGCTGCAATGCGGTTTCTGAAGAGTGCGACTTCCAAATAGTCGATACCGTACAGACCCGCGCGTGTCGTCCGGTTCAAGATGAACTCGATACCGAGGAGGCCGCCATGTGCATCCCACTTTCACCCGAGGTCGTCGAGACCCTCAAATCGCTTGATCGAATTCCGGATTCCCAAGCCGATATACCACGCGCCATAGCCAATGAACTGTTGAATCACGGGCTCGCATACGAGTCGCGCACCGGCGGATCGATCAATATGACGGCCGCAGGCCGGCTGTGGCTGAATCGGTGCGCCGATTATTAAGAAGCGCGCACGCGTCGACCGGACGAGACGGGAGTTTTGTCGCGTACAACGCTCCATGGACAAGTGAGGCAATGATGAAAATCCAATCTACACGATGGTTTACGCTGAACCGATATGCGCCTGTTCGCGACGGATGGTATGAGGTGCGGCTGGTGAGCGGAGACACGGCATTTGCGAAGTTTGGCGCCGGCGAATGGACGGAAAAGCCGGTGCTCACCTTTACGCATTGGCGAGGCTTGCGCTCCGATCCGGCCAAGTCGGGCGACCAGGAGACGATTGCCGCGGATGCGACCGCAGCGAAAGGTGTCCGGGATGCGTGGGATGCGTTCTTTCCCGGCGTGGGAGCAGAGCAGCACAAACCACTTGCGGCCGCGCACAGCGACGACACCCGACCCACTGAAGGATCGTGACGGTCGGCTGGGAAACGGATCTCGCCGGATGCGTACGTGCGCCATCAACACCCGGCGAGTCCGCGGCACCTTGCTCGATCGCGCGGCGCTTCGGAGCGGTTCGCGCCTACATCCTACGGCCGCTTCTTGAATTGCTCTTTCGCGTCGCCGAACGGCGCTCGTGTCTTTCCGACGGCCTGCTGGACCTTGCCCTGCATTCTGGTCACTCGATTTCCCATGACCTTGCCGACCACTTCCCTCAGTTTGCCTTTTGCTTCCGCGATGCGGCCTCTCACCTGATCCCTGTTCATGACACTGCTCCTTGACATTGGTCGCCTGTTTCACCGGTACGAAACCCGGAACCATCGAAGCTTCGTATCGGGCGCTTTAGCGCCGGAAAATCAGGGTGCCCGAAGACACCCTGCGCGCCATCGTGACGGAAGTCGGTACGATGCCGTACGCGAATCGCCGCGAAGATGGGTTGTCCATATTGTCTTTTTTACACGCTTGGTGCGCTTTCGTCCCGTATTCGCCTATGTACGGCATCAGGGTATTCACGAGCCACCCGGGGCGAATCATGGCGTGACGAATATTTCTATGGGATGTACGCCCGGATCGTTCCTGGCTATCGGTCTGACCGGCGACGCATCCGACGCCCGTGGCCACCAGATCGACAAACGTCGCACCATTGATGCAGGCGTCGCATCGACCCTTGCTCGCCTTTACACGACAGCCAAAGACTCGCGCGAACTCGCCGGCAAGGCACGCAACGTGCTGGTATTCCCATCAGTCATCGCGGCCGGTCTTTTCGTCGGCGGCCGGTGGGGTGAAGGCCCGCTGCGCGTCGGCGGCAGTACCGTGGGGTAAGACAGCACCACGACCGGTTCGATCGGGCTGACGCACAACGGGTGAATGGCCGACGTGACGCTCGAAGGCACGAAGGTCACCCGGCTCAGGTCGCTGAAATCAGCGGCGGAGGCCGGGCGGTTTTGTATTCGTGTGTTGTTTTCAATCTTGCGGAGGGCGTATGAACATTCTCACGAGCGCGGGCCCGCTGGTTTCGCTGATTGCCGGCATTCTGATTCTGGTGGTGCCACGGCTGTTGAATTACATCGTTGCGATCTACCTGATCGTCATCGGGTTGCTCGGGCTGTTCGGAGGACATCTCCACTGAACCGGGCCCCTCACGAAAAAAGCAGGGTGGCGAACATTGCACGCAGCACCCGCGATCATCGGCCCGTTGACAGGTCGAGTGGCGGGCGGCAACGTGCTGCACAACGTGACGAGCTAGCCCACTGGCCACGCACGGTTCGCGATATGGCGGCTGAACGCCGGCCTGGCCTCGTGGTGGCCGTGAGGCGCGTTGCGCCGCGCGCCGCTTATCTCGCCCGATTGTCGGGACGCGAATAACGCCACTTGCTCGCGTTGGAGTTGATGCCGGCGGCATCGCGGGTGCGCTTTTCGGACCGTTCGATGTCGGCGCGGGCGAGATCTTCCCGCTGCTTTTGCCGGGTAGCCTGATCGCGTTGATCAAGTGTCGTGCCTGAATGATGTTTCATAGATCCTCCTGACTGGAGCGTACTGCGTATCGATATCGACCAATGCCGCGAATGCGTGCCGACACAGAATGGGCGAGCGAAAGGGGGAAGTCGGTACGATGCCGTGCAGTGGCGGTTGGCGTCACTCCAGATCGGCAGGCAGGAGATTTGCGGCGATGTCCGCGAGGGCCCGCGTGCGTCCGGTACGTTGCCGGACAGACTCCACGCCCGCGTCCGTCCTATTGGTCGTGTTGCTCATCCTGATGCTGCTGGGCAGGCTGTGACGCGGGACATCATCGATGCTGCAGGTTCATGGAAAGACGGTCGCCCGGCACCTTGCGTGTCGGGGGGCATCGCGCCAAACCGTTCGACCGAGGCACGCATCGTGCCACTGCGCCCGCGATGGATCTCACGCATAACGACGCATGAGCGGCGCGGCTGAAATGCCGTGCAGCACGATCGACACGGCGATGATGGCCAGTACCCACGGAACCAGCGGCAACAGTTCCGCACGCGGCCCTTGCTCGAGCGCCAGCATCAGGTAATACAGGGAACCCACGCCGCGAATGCCGAACCAGCTGATCAGCCGGCGCTGGCGGTGCGACGCGCGGGAGCCGATCAGCGCGAGCTGGATGGCTGCCGGCCGGATGACGAACAGCAGTGTCGCGACCACGGCCGCGCCCGTCCAGGTGAGCATATCGGCCCAATAGCGGGAGACGAGCGCGCCGATCAGCAGGATCAGCACGGCTTCGGCGATGTGTTCCAGCTCGGCCGTGAACCCCATGACCGATTCCGCGACGAAGGCATGGGCTTTGTCGGGATCGGTGGCAGTGGCCTCGACATCCTCGCTGTCCACGACGCCGACCGTCTCCTTCGGCGTCTTCCGGCCGCTCGTTCGATGCTCGACGCGCCGCATCGCGACGCCCGCGGCGAATACGGCCAGGAACCCGTAGCCATGAATGGCGAGCGTCACGCCGTACGACAGCATGATCAGACCCAGCGCGAAGAACCCTTCGAAGCCGAGCGCCTGTCCGTGACGACTGCGCAGGAATGCGACGAGCCGGGCGGTGACGAAGCCGAACAGCCAGCCGGTGCCCACGCCGGATGCGATGCCCCATGCAATGCCGCCGACCATGCTCCAGTGAAGCGCCGACGTCGTGCCGGAGCCGCACAAAAGCAGGCCGAGCACCGCGCACGGGTAGGCCGTGCCGTCGTTGATCCCCCCTTCGCCGGACAACGAAAAACGCACCAGCTCGACATCGCCCGCGTCGCGCACGCCGACGTCATGAGCAAGTACCGGGTCCGTCGGCGCGATCATCGCGCCCAGCAGTACCGCGACGCCGAGACTCAAATGCAACACCAGCACGGCGAGCACGGCGATCGACGCGACGGTGAAGATCATCGCGACGACGCCGAGCCGCAGCGGCAGCATCCAGCGGGGATCGGCGGGCGGGACACGCAGCTTCAGGCCGATCGCGAACAGCGAGATCAGCAAGCCGATTTCGGCGGCGATGCGCAAGTGCGTGACGTCGTCCGGCAATGTCATCGACAGGAAACCGGTACCGGCCGGTCCGATCAGAAAGCCGATCCCGAGATACACCATGGCCGCGCTCAGCGGCAGGCGCTTGAGCGACGATCCGATGAGTCCCATGAAAATCAGCAGGGCTCCGAAGATGAGGCATCCGATGGTTTCGGTCACGTTGAATCCCTTGCATGGATAACGTCGCGCTCGCCGCGTGTCGAGCCCAGGTCGCCATGTGGCGTCGACACGCCCCCGCACTCATCGCCTAGTATCGCGCCGATCGTCCCTGGCAGGGGTGCGTGCAGGCGGCGGCCCGAGCGCCTGATAGGCGCACCGGCCGCCCGCGGATCACGCGTGCAGTTTCAGCGCGCGGTCGCAGACGTTCTCGACGGTGAAGCCGAAATCGCGCATCAGCTCGGCGCCCGGGGACGACGCACCGAAGCACGCGACGCCGAGCACGTCGCCACGATCGCCGACATAGCGGTGCCAGCCTTGCGACACGCCCGCTTCGATCGCCAGCCGCGCACCGACCGACGGCGGCAGCACGGCATCCTGATACGGCTGCGGCTGAGCGTCGAATAATCTCCAGCAGGGCAGCGACACGACCCGAACCGCCACGCCGCGCGCGAGCAGCTCGGCGTGCGCCGCCAGCGCGAGCCCGACTTCCGAGCCCGTCGCGATCAGGATCAGCGTGGGTCGTCCATCGGGGGCATCGGCCAGCACGTAGCCGCCGCGCTGCAAGCCTTCGGCCGGCGCGAACCGGAGGCGATCGATGGTCGGCACGTCCTGGCGAGTCAGGACCAGCGCGGTCGGCCGCTCGCGGGCTTCGAGCGCCACACGCCACGCGACGGCCGTCTCGTTGGCATCCGCCGGTCGAATCACCAGCAGGCCCGGGATTGCGCGCAGGCCGGCGAGCTGCTCTACCGGCTGATGCGTCGCACCGTCCTCGCCGACGGCCAGGCTGTCGTGCGTGAACACATAGATCACCTGCAGGCGCATCAACGCGGCGAGCCGGATCGGCGGACGCATGTAGTCGGAAAAGATCAGGAAGGTCGCGCCGAACGGCAGGATGCCGCCGTGGGTCGCCAGGCCGTTCAGGATCGCGCCCATCGCATGCTCGCGCGCGCCGAAATGCAGATTGCGGCCGCTGCGGCTCCAGCCGCCGCCTTCGGAGCCTTGCCGGTCAAGCGCGTTCATGCCGGCGGCCTCGAAATCGCCGAGCCCGATCAGTGCGGTGAAAGTGGATGGATTCAGATCGGCTGATCCGCCGACCAGCGAAGGTACGCGGGAGGCGAGGGCATTCAGCACCTTGCCGGATGCGACCCGCGTCGCCATGCCTTTCGGATCGGCCGGAAAGACCGGGATATCGCGGTCCCACCTGTCGGGCAGCGTGCCGCGCGCCGTATTCAGCAGCATCTCCGCCAGCTCGGGAAACGCGCGCGCATAGGCTGCGAACCGCGCGTTCCAGTGCTCTTCCCGTACTCGTCCCTCCGTCAGCGCGCGACGAAAATGCGTGAGCGCCGGTGCGGGGATATGAAACGCGGGGTCGGGCGGCCAGCCGAGGTTGTGCTTGGTCAGGCGCACCTCGGCGTCGCCGAGCGGCGATCCGTGTGCCTGGTACGTGTCTTGCCGGTTGGGCGAGCCATAGCCGAGATGCGTGCGCACGAGGATCAACGATGGACGCAACTGCTCGGCACGTGCGTTGACCAGCGCCGCGTCGATGGCGGCCAGGTCGTTGCCGTCGTCGACCGTTTCGGTATGCCAGCCGTAGGCGTCGAACCGCCGCGCGCGATCTTCGGTAAAGGTGATCGCGGTGCCGGCGGACAGCGTGACCCGATTGTCGTCGTACAGGCAGATCAGCTTGCCGAGCTGCAGATGGCCGGCAAGCGATGCCGCCTCCGCCGCGACGCCTTCCATCAGGTCGCCATCGCTGACGAGTGCATAGGTGTGGTGATCCACGATCTCGAAGCCGGGACGGTTGTAGCGCGCGGCGAGTTGCGCTTCCGCTATCGCCATGCCGACGGCGTTGGCGAAGCCCTGGCCGAGCGGGCCGGTCGTCGTCTCGACACCCGGCGTGAGGCCGCGCTCCGGATGACCGGGCGTGAGGCTGCCCGATTGTCGGAAGCGCTCGATCTGGTCGAGTGCCAGATCGTAGCCAGTCAGGTGAAGCAGGCTGTACAACAGCATCGAACCATGTCCGGCCGACAGGATGAAGCGATCGCGATCGAGCCATGCCGGATTGGCGGGGTGATGCTTGAGATGGCGCGTCCATAACGCATAGGCCATCGGCGCGGCGCCGAGCGGCAAGCCCGGATGGCCGCTCGCCGCTTTCTGCACGGCATCGATCGACAGGAAGCGCAGCGTATTGACACAGAGCGCATCGAGTGTCGAATCTTCGGTCGACGGGAAACAGGTTGAGGTCATGCGGATGTTCCTTGGCGTCCGGTCACGCCATATCCCGCACGGGATCGGGTTGCGTTGGCTGCCGATTGCGCGGGGCTGCGTTATCGGTTTCCGTTATCGGTCTCCGTTCCAATATCCGTGCTTGCCGTAGAACTCGTGCAACTCGATTTCGTAGCTTCGATGAACGAGCTGCGAGTCGTCGTATAGAGGGCTCCGGCGGATTGCATCGCGCGCGAGCGTGGTCGATACCGTTTTCGTCGACCAGTCCACCTGGTCGAGCCAGTGAGTCGCGATCAGCACTTCCTTGCCGGTCGACCACCAGCTCGACGTGTCGATCGCCAGATAGCGGATCACCCACGCTTCATCGTCGTAAATGAAGTCGGACACGTGACCGATATGCCCGTCCGTGGCTTCGAGCCGATATCCGTCGACCTCGCCGGTGCTGCGCAGATGCGTATCCGCCGGTGCGCTGGCCGGCGCGGTGTGCGAGAAAAGCGGGTCGCCTGCTTCAGGGTCCTGCGACGGCCCCGCGGGATCGAAAGCCGGGTACGCGCCCATCCCCCAAAGGTTCGGGCCGCCCCAGTAAGTCGGGTAGTTGTAGTACCGCAGATACTCGATCTCGTGCTGGCGCGATACCGGCTTGTGCGTGTCCAGATTCGGGCTGTCCCTCACCTGCTGTTGCGTGAGGCTGACGTATAGCGTGCGCGTTTCGGGATCGGCATGCGTGACGGAATACGGCGAGATCAGTACCTGCCTGTCGTGCAGCCAGTCCCCCGTCTCGACGACGAGGTAACGGATGCACCAGTTGTCGTCGTCGAAGTAAGCCTGATGGATGCGCCCGATATCGCCGTCCTTCGCTCGAACCGTGTCTCCATGCAACCTTCGGATGCTTCGCAACATGATGTCCTCGCCAGATCCATGCCCGGCACGTCGGTGATTCCGCTGACATGCCTGCCGTGCGGTGGCATCCAGCCGTTCGTCCGCCGATGCGGAACGATTCCTGCCGATCGCGTCCCCTCGGACGGCCGGCATGTTTGAGACGCTACACGCGACGAACGGCCGATGCGGTACGAAACCGTACAAAGCGCGCAAGGGGGCGATCGGGCGGCCCCTTCCCGGCATGTCGCGAGACATCCTCCCGAGCATCGTCATCAGGATCGCGAAGCAGTGTGGATCGCCCCTGTCGACGGGCTGCCGGGTAAAAGGGGGCGGCTGGATTCGGTTCGCGCCTCGACGCAGTCGCAGTGGTATGAACAGCGACAGGCCCGGCGCCGGCGCCGGCGCGTACACCATCGGAGGCGCGCCATAGGCATCTTCCTCGCCACCGCAATAGCCGTTGCTTCCATACCGGTGACGGTCGTAGTGGCGAGCGCCCTGATGCGTCATGCGCGCGGGATTGCCCTGGTCCCGACCTTGATTTCGACGTCATCGGCGTGCTCGTCTCGCGATGTCCGGCGTTTTGCGGCGAATCGCGCTCGTGCCGGCGGGATGTCCGAATCGGGTCTATGCTGGTCGTGACCGACGGCCTCCTTATACGCTGGCGTGCCGTACACACGCCGGACAGTCGAATCCGGGCCAGCCCGGTCTGATCTTCAGCTCCATGGAGGCGGTTATGCGCAGCAGGTATCGGGAGCAGCATACGAACGGCGGCAAGAGCGAGCGCAATGTCGACGACGCGGTGGAGGGGACGTTCCCCGCCAGCGATCCGCCGTCGATCGGCGGTGTCACCAGGATGATTTCCAGACCGGCCCACCGAAAGCATCACCGGAGGTCGTCGCACATCAAGCACCGTTAGCGCAGGTTGCGCGGCGCGGGTCAGCGCCCCGAGTGACCGCGATCCATCGAGTCGTCGCCGGTATTCGGCGATATCGCTGAACGCCGGGGGTATCGATTGGAGCGAAGGCAAGACGATATTTCCGACGTGCCCAGGTATGGAACCGTACCGATTTCCAATGCCGGTGCGCGCAGCGTTTTATCGTGCGCCGAGGACCGTTTTCGATGTCGAGACCGTGCACGAGATGGATATTCCCGGATCTTGTCCAAGGAGAAATTCGTCCCCGTTGACGGCTCGTTCTTTGTAGGCCCGACTACCTGTCAGATCGAGTGCCGGCCAATACATGTCGATCCGCCGCTTGCACGCCTTCGCAGGCGTCAAGGGCATCTGCGGCAAAGGCCGGTACGATGCGGCGCGGTAGCGGCTAGAGCCGCTTCAGATCGGGAAGCAGGCGATCGAATTCACGTTTGACCACGCTGTAGCATTCGCACACGCGTTTTTCGAGCCCCGGCCGATCCAGCACCTCGATATGGCCGTAGTTGTAGCGGATGAGGCCCGCGTCCTGCAGCTTTAATGCCGCTTCCGTCACGCCCGATCGGCGCACGCCCAGCATGTTGGCGATCAGCTCCTGCGTCATGCGCAGCTGGTTCGAAGGCAGGCGGTCGAGGCTGAGCAGCAGCCAGCGGCACAGTTGCTGATCGATCGAGTGATGCCTGTTGCATACCGCGGTCTGAGCCATCTGCGTGATCAGCGCCTGGGTATAGCGCAACAACAGGCGCTGCATCGCGTTGCCGCGCCGGAATTCCTCTTTCAGGATGCTCGCGTCGAGCCGGTAGGCATGCCCCGCGCTTTGCACGACGGCTCGACTCGGTGTCGTCTCGCCGCCCATGAACAGCGATACGCCGATCATGCCTTCATGCCCGACGATCGCGATTTCGGCGGACGAGCCGTCCTCCATCACATAAAGCAGGGAAACGATCGACGTGGTCGGAAAATAGACGTGATGAAGCTGGCCGCCCGACTCGTATAGCACCTTTCCCAATGGCATCTCGACGAGCGTCAGGTGCGCAGCGACGTGCGCGCGCTCGTTTTCCGGCAGCGCGGCAAGCAGGTGATTTTCGGTAAGGGGCGGGTTGTCCTGCATGCATGGCTCCTACGCTTGCGCTCGGCTGACGATGGAGAATCCGGCCGATGTGGGGCGCAGCGGGAATCGGCGAGAGGGTCAACCATCATACCTTACCGATCCGACGACCAGACCGGATGGTGGCGGAAATATGTCCCTTTTTCCCGAGTTCGGAATGACCGTTCGAATGCGAATCACCCTTCAAAAATTATAGTGTCGGCTCATGTCTCATCAAGGTGTGCGCAATCACGCGCGCTCGATACGGAGCCGATATTTCACGGCGCTATTGACGGGAAATCGAGGTCGCCAGGCCTGCGCTGCGTCGACCGCGGAATGATGCGAAGCGATGACTCGCGTGCGTCCGGTACGTTGGCGGACAAGCAGCCTGGCTGCAGAGATTCACGATGGCGACCAGGATCCTGCACCTGTCCGCCTCGACAACCGTCTTTCACCGTACAGACATGCAATCTCGTTGAAACGAGGATGTCTCCTGCAACCATCCATTCGTGCGTGATCCTTTCACGAACATCGATGTGATTCACATCAGTGGTGAATGATTCCGTCATTCGTCTCCGGTCGATCGAACAAAGCACCACACTTGAATGCGACTGGCACGGAGAGCAACATGCGTGCGTCCATTTATGTCTGTCTTGCGGCTATTGCGACCGTGCTTGCCGGATGCCTTTGGGTGCCCGGCGACGGCTATCGTGGTGATCGAAACGGGGGGTATGGCGGTGCGTATGGCGGTGGTCACGAAAGCGGATGGGATCGAGGCGACACGTCCCGCGATCACATGAATCGTTCCTGGCATCCCGATGACCAAGGGGCGCATAGGCCGGGGCAACGGGAAGGATGGTAAGTCGGCCGCGGTCATCACATGAAAATGGCCGGTCAGCGTCCTTCCGTCACGCGTCATCGTGATCCGATCGCGTCGTTTCGCGAAGCTGGCGACCCTGATGCCCCGTCGCTTACGTCCTGCCGGACTCGAGCAGGTTCTTCAGCGCCGCCATCTGTTCCTTCTGCATGTTCAGCAATTCATTCCATTGCTCCTCGCGCAACCCGTCCAGCTTTTCATGGAGCAACATGATCTCGAGTTCGGCCTTCAGATTGATTTCGTAGTCGTGCTCGGCAGAGACCCGATCCTTGTATGACTGCCGGTTCTGCGCCATCAGGATAATGGGTGCCTGGATAGCTGCCAGCATCGAGAGAAACAGGTTGAGCAAGATATACGGGTAAGGATCAAAGGCTTTGCTGTACGTTGCCAGAATCAGCGAATTCAGGCTGACCCAGACGACCATGACGACAATGAAGCACGTGATGAATATCCACGACCCGCCGAAGGCGGCAACGGCATCTGCTGCGCGCTGGCCGCGCGTCGCCGTTGCATCCAGCTCTTTCGTGGCGTCTCTCGCTATGTGCTTTCGTTCCGAGACGAGACGTGCAACCTTCTTCGTGCGCTCGTCCAATGATTCATAGGGTATGCCAAAGAATTTTTCGGCAAGCTCCGCAGGTTTATGCATGCTGCCCTCCGCGCGCGGTCGCACAATCAGAACAGAATAGAACCTCGGTAAGGTCATGACAAAAGGCTGGTTGCGCAACAATCGCGAAGCAACGAAACCGAAACAGCCCGAACAGCCGCCTCTCCCGGTTTCGTTGCCATCCGACCCAGCGGACAAAGCCCCGTGCGATATCGCACCCTATCGGAACCGGAGCGGTAAGAACAGGCTGATGCCTGGCGTCGACCGAGGGGTATAGACCACGGGTGGTGGCGCATACACATAGTCCTGATTGTCGTAGTAGTCGCCGCGACGGTAGTCATTGCCCGGATGTCGATAAGCCTGCCGATTGCCGTGATCCCATTGATGCCTGTGGTGGTCTCGCGGGGCGCGATTCCTTGAAATCGAACATGACGGCTAATGCCCGCGATGTCGTCCATTCTGGTGGTGCTTTCGGACCGGTGCGTATCGAACGCGCTAAAACAGGCACTTCGAGCGTACGGCATACGTTGTTCGCAGTCTGGATCGAAGTCGGTACGGTGCCGTACCCGGCTTCGGAAGGTCCCCCCTTTTCGTCAGCGCGGCGACGGCCTGGCCGCGATTCAAATCGAGCCGTGAGTCGTGCCGAGGGCACACTGGCGACGCGATGCGACCCGCCTCACACCCGTTCCCTCATGGGTACGGCAGCGTACCGACTTCCGCGCTGGTCGCGCATAGCGTGAGTTGGCCTGATTGGAACGCATGTCGCGTCAACGAGCGCGCATGCCAGCACGAAACACTCGAATCGAGCATGTCTTTCGGCCCGCATGACGGCGGGCGATTGCAGGCGAAGCGCGCGGCGCGCTTGCCCGGAACAGAGCCGGATCGGCGCGCGCTTCGCACCGTCACGTTGGCCGGCGACGCTCGCCGGCATTTCTCGCAATGAACGCAGGAGCAGGTCATGACACTCGTTTCTCCCGGCAATCAACTGCCGAGCAACGGTAGCGGCGCCCGGATCATCGGTCACGCAACCAGTACAGGCGGGGCCGGCCCCAACGTCATGGCGGCCACCACGCTGACTGGCGACAAGGTTCTATCGTCCGATGGCAAGGAGATCGGAAAGGTCGTCGACATCATGCTGGACGTATGCAGCGGCCGGATCGCGTATGTCGTGCTGTCGTGCGGCGGCTTTCTCGGGATGGGCGACAAACTTCTAGCGGTGCCGTGGGGCGCGTTCACCCTCGATACCGACCAGAAATGCTTCCGGCTCGATGCGACGGAAGCGCGGATGAAGAGCGCCTCCGGGTTCGACAAGGACCATTGGCCCGCGACGGCGGATTCGCAATGGGGCGGCACGCTTCATTTGGGTAACACGCCGCCGATGTAGTGGTATGTCGGCCGGCGGCTCGGCCGGCATTCCATCCTGCACGCGCCAGCGTGACTGCGGAATGCGGCGAGCGGTTGCCGCTTTTTCAGATGCCGCCGTATCGCGTGCATCGCTCGACGCGCCGAACGCGACGGGCGGCAGGTCATCCAGCCAGCAGGTATGAACGGAGCATTCATCATGAACAAGGATCAAGTCAAGGGTGTCGCGAAAAAGGCAAAGGGCAAGGTCAACGAGGTGATTGGCCGGGCCACGGGTAACGTGAAGCAGGAAATCAAAGGCGATGCCCAGCAGGTAGCCGGCGAAGTACAGAAGAAATACGGTGACGCCAAGGAAGCGATCAAGAAGCAGGCGAAGAAGGGGCATTGATCGCCGCGTCAGTCTCGACAGAGGGATGCCGCGATGGTGCGGCATCCGATCGCGGCGCAATTGCCGCTGTCCATCGTTACCCGTATCGCAGATATTCAGTCCGGTGAATCCGTTGTCGACGCGCAAGCATTGGGCGTTGAATCGTCGCGACAAGCGTGTCTTCATTCGGCCGGAAGCCGCTTTCAAGCATGAACACCGCCTTCACGCTTCCGCCGGGATCCTCGGCATCTTTCGAACCCCGGCGGCTGCCGCTCGATATCGACAAGCGACATCGTTCCGGGCGGGCCGCCGCCCGCCGCCGTCAGTGCGATTCGACGAGACGCGGATCGATATACGCGTCGATATCCTGCGACTGCTTGTAGACCGCGTTGCGCACATTGAATGCGTTCGCGTTGCGGGTCGATCCGTAGATCGAGTCGAGCCCGTCGCCCTTGCGGAACACCTGCTTCGCTGCCGCGGCATCGAGCAGGTGCGTGCCCTTCAGCAGCGGCAGATATTGCGCCGGCGTGAGGCCCACGCGCGCGGACATGATCTTCACCGCGTCGGCCTGCGTCTTCGGATCGTTGATGTAGGCCACGCAGCGATACCAGACCTTGACGACCTTCGCCCAGTCGGCCCGGCGCGCGGCGAGGCTGGTCGGCGTCACCGTGATCGCGTCGTAGATCAGCCCCGGCGCATCCGCCGACGTGAAGATCGCGCGCGCACCCGGCGCGCGTTTCAGCGCCTCGCCGGCGTTCGGCTGCCACGCCGCGACCGCCGCGATGTCGGACGACGCGCCGAGCACCTGCGGCAGTTCGTTGGTCTTCGCGTTGACGAGCGTGACGTCGCCGTCCTTCAGCCCGTGCTTCTGCAGCGCGGTTTCGAGCAGCAGGTGATCGACGAGCCCGAGCTCGACGCCGACCTTCCTGCCCTTCAGGCCTTCGACGGTCCGCAGCGGCGGTTTCGCGATGATCATGTCGTTGCCCGCCGAATAGTCGGTGAGCAGGATCATCACGTTCTTCGCGCCGGACGCGCCCGTGACGAGCGCATCGCCGTTGGTGACCGCGACCGCATCGAGCTTGCCCGCGGAGAACGCGTCGAGCGACGCCGAGTAATCGAACCATTCGAAATCGACGTCGACGCCGGCTTCCTTGAACCAGCCCTTGTCGAGCGCGACCTGGAACGCGACCCAGCCGGGCCAGTCGCTGTAGCCGATTTTCAGCGGCGGGGCCGCATGCGCGGCGGGCGCGGCGAACAGCGACGTCGTGACGGCGACGGCGGCGAACGCATGGCGGACGGAACGGAGGTGCCGGGAGGACAGCAGGCGGCGGAACGGCGAGGCGAGGCGGGTCATCGTTTTCTCCAGGAGACCGGGATCGGGATCGTCGGCACGGGTCGCGCCCATGCGCGATCCGGCCGCGTGACCGGTTCCTGCGGATGCGGGACGAACGACCGGCCACGGAGAGGCGCGACGGCCGTCGCCATCGCCAATCTCCCGGGCTTTTGTCCCGCCGTGTAGCGCCATGCGCGCGGTCAGACGACCGTATGCACAGACACCGGGCTGCTCTCGGACCAGACGTTCGACGAACCGGAACCCTAGCATCCCTAAGATGCGACACCGCCGCACCTCTCGGCATCGGAGCGAGCGAGAAGCATGCCAGCGGTGTGATCCGGCGGCTGACGTGTGTCGGAAACGCGCCGCTCAGCGACGGCGCGCGGCACGCTGCAGTTCGATGAAACGCGCGGAGAAGAGCGCGGCCAGCGCGCGCCGAAGCAGGTCGAGTTTGTTCATGAGCGATCGGTGGACAGAGTGACGGTGTGCGTATTCAGCAATGGCCGTGCCATTGCGATCGCACGCGGTGCGCGTGCGTAACGCTGCCCCGCGCTGGTGCCGGCCGCGTTCGAGTGGTGCGCACGCTGCCCAACGGGAGGGCGGGCCGATGCGCGTGCATGGCGTGCCGTTCGCCGTCCCATGCCCCGCCGAACGGGGCCGCGCGTGCTCGGATGCACGCGCTGGCATGCAACTCGCTTATTCGTCGTCCGAGAGGTGCGAAGCAATTTGCATCATCTTCAGGATCGCTAGGGTTCCGGTCGCGCGGCGTCACACGCCGTGCGATGCCTGGTCCGAGAGCAATCCGGTCTTGCCGCCTGCCTTGTTGCGAGGATCCGGCGAGGCTCCACGGAGGGACAAAAGCCCGGGAGGTCGCGATGTCGTTCGGTCGCCCTCTCACGCCTTTTGTCCAACCGATCCGAGGAGCCGCCATGTCGCCGAGCCCCCAAGCCCCGCTTGCCCCGTTGCCGCACGTCGTGTGGGAAACGGTCGTTCCCGCCGGAACCCACTGGTCCGGCATCCTGCGCCGCGGTCTCGCGCTGCGCGTCGTCGATCTCGACGGCGGCGCGAACCTGTCCGCCGTGTTTCATCGTCACGAAGATCCGCTCGAACGCTACAACATGGCCGATACGCTGAAGGCGCAGCACACCGCGCACCTGACGCGCGGCCACGCGCTGTATACGGACATGGGCCGCGTGATCGCATCGATCACGGCCGATACGCTCGGCTGGCACGATCCGCTCGGCGGCATCGGCGATGCGCGGCTGTTCGCGCGCAAGTACGGCCCGTCGTCGTATCAGGCCGATCGCAACGCGATGATCCGCAACGGCCGCGACAGCCTCGTGCTCGAACTCGCGAAATACGGACTGTCCGTGCGCGATCTCGTCGCGAACGTCAATTTCTTCAGCAAGCTCGCGCCGCGCGACGATGGGTCGTTCGACTTCGTCGCGGGCCACTCGCCGGCCGGCAGCGCATTCGACCTGCGCTTCGAGATGAACACGCTCGCCGCGTTCTCGACCGCGCCGCATCCGCTCGATCCGCAGCAGGCCTATGCGCCGAAACCCGTGAAGCTGATCGCATACCGTGCGTATCCCGCCGACGGTGCCGCGCCGGACGACGATCCGTGCCGCACCGCGTGCGCGGAGAACACGCGCGGCTTCGTCAACACCGACCGACTGTTCGCGTAAGGAGCCCGACATGCCGATCATCGAAAGCCGCCTCGACCCGCGGCACGCGATCTACGACACCACGCTGAACGCTGGCGAACCATGGCTGCACGACGTGAAGCGCGGGCAGGTGCTGCGCATCCTCGATCTCGAAGGCAACCAGGCCGTCGATACGCTGTTCTATCGCACCGACGCACCCGACGAGCGTTACAGCGCGCAGGACACGATCCGCGAACAGCGCAACCTGTACCTGAGCGCGGGCAGCGTGCTGCTGTCCAGTCTCGGCAATCCGATGGTGACGATCGTTGCGGACACCTGCGGCCGCCACGACACGCTCGGCGGCGCGTGTGCGGCCGAGAGCAACACGGTGCGCTACGCGCTCGACAAGCGCCACATGCATAACTGCCGCGACAGCTTCATCAACGCGATCGCGCATTGCGCATGCGGCACCGGCGCGCGGCTGACCAAGCGCGATCTCGTCGGCAACGTCAATTTCTTCATGAACGTGCCGGTCACGCCGCTCGGCGGGCTGACGTTCGAGGACGGCATTTCCGCGCCCGGCAAGTATGTCGAGATGCGCGCGGAGATGGACGTCACGGTGCTGATCTCGAACTGCCCGCAGCTCAACAACCCGTGCAACGGCTACAACCCGACGCCGGTGCGGCTGACGATCTGGGAGGCATGATGAACGACCCCCACGCTCACTTGCGTCGCATGGGACCGGAGTACGCGCTAAAGCGCTACTCCGGATCGACACGTTCGCTGCGCCCCAAGGGGGCGGTTGCTGCCGTCCACGGCCGGCTTTGCAAAGCCGGCCGGCTGCGCGGGCGCGGAGCGATGCTCCGCGAATTCCCCGCTACGCTACGCGGGGCGGCCCGGCGGGAGGCAACATGAGATTCGCAAAAGTCCTCGTCGCGAACCGCGGCGAAATCGCCTGCCGCGTGATCCGCACGCTGAAGCGGCTCGGCATCGCGTCGGTCGCGATCTACTCGGATGCCGATCGCGATGCGCGCCACGTGACGCTCGCCGACGAAGCCGTCTGCGTCGGCGCCGCGCCGGCGGCCGACAGCTACCTGAACGTCGCCGCGATCCTCGCCGCGGCGCGCGCGACCGGTGCGCAGGCGGTGCATCCCGGCTACGGCTTCCTGTCGGAGAACGCCGAGTTTGCCGACGCATGCGAGGCCGCCGGCCTGCGCTTCATCGGGCCGAGCGGCGCGCAGATGCGTGCGTTCGGCCTCAAGCACACCGCGCGCGAACTGGCACGCGAGCACGACGTCGCGCTGCTGCCGGGCACCGGGCTGCTCGCGGATGTCGCGACGGCGCTCGCCGAAGCCGAAGCGATCGGCTATCCGGTGATGCTGAAGAGCACGGCGGGCGGCGGCGGCATCGGCATGTCGCTGTGCCGCGATGCCGCGCAGCTCGCGGCGGCGTTCGAATCCGTCGTGCGGCTCGGCAGCGCGAACTTCGCGCATGCGGGCGTCTATCTCGAGAAATTCGTCGAGCACGCACGGCACATCGAGGTGCAGATCTTCGGCGACGGGCGCGGCGGCGTGATCGCGCTCGGCGAGCGCGACTGCTCGGTGCAGCGGCGCAACCAGAAGGTGATCGAGGAAACGCCCGCGCCGGATCTCGCCGACGGCGAGCGCGCCGCGCTGCACGCGAGCGCGGTGCGGCTCGCGCGCGCGGTTGCCTATGCGTCGGCCGGCACGGTCGAGTTCGTGTTCGATGCGCGCGAGCGCCGCTGCTATTTTCTCGAGGTGAATACGCGGCTGCAGGTCGAGCATTGCGTGACGGAAGCCGTGACCGGCATCGATCTCGTCGAATGGATGATCCTGCAGGCCGAAGGCGACCTGCCGCCGCTCGATACGCTCGCCGTCGCGCCGCGCGGCGCGAGCATCCAGGTGCGGCTCTATGCGGAAGACCCGCACCAGCAGTTCCGGCCCAGCGCGGGCGTGCTCACGCATGTCGCGTTTCCGGACGCGGTGCGCGTCGATACGTGGATCGACGCGGGCGCCGAGGTCAGCGCGTATTACGATCCGCTGCTCGCGAAACTGATCGTGCGCGGCGACACGCGCCGCGACGCGCTCGCGGCACTGCGCGACGCGCTGGCCGCCACCGAGTTGTACGGGATCGAGACCAATCTCGACTACCTGCGCGCGATCGCCGGTTCCGACACGTTCGCGCGCGGCGCGCAGACCACCGCGTTCCTGTCGCGTTTCGCATTCGCACCGCACACGATCGACGTGCTCGACGGCGGCGTGCAGACGACCGTGCAGCAGACGCCGGGCCGTGTCGGCTACTGGGTCGTCGGCGTGCCGCCGTCCGGGCCGATGGACGACCGCGCGTTCGATCTCGCGAATGCGCTGCTCGGCAATCCGCATGACGCCGCCGGCCTCGAGTTCACGATGGTCGGCGCGACGCTGCGCTTCAACACCGACACGTTGTTCGTGCTCGGCGGCGCGCCGCTCGCCGCGACGCTCGACGGCGCACCCGCACCGTTCTGGCAGGTGCTGCGCGCGGCGCCCGGCGCGGTGCTGAAGCTGGGCGGCGTGACGGGCGCCGGCGTGCGCGCGTGTCTCGCGGTGAAGGGCGGGCTGCAGGTGCCCGACTATCTGGGCAGCAAGGCGACCTTCACGCTCGGCCAGTTCGGCGGCCACGCGGGCCGCGCGCTGCGCAAGGGCGACGTGCTGCACCTTCATGCGGATGCGGGGCGCGGCGAAGCCGGCAAGACGCTGACCGAAGCCGACCGGCCCGCGCTGACGCACGCGTGGACGCTCGGCGTGCTCGACGGTCCGCACGGCGCGCCGGATTTCTTCACGGCGGACGACATCGCGATGCTGTACGACACGCGCTGGACGGTCCATTACAACTCGAGCCGCACGGGCGTGCGGCTGATCGGCCCGAAGCCGCAATGGGCGCGCGCGGACGGCGGCGAGGCGGGCCTGCATCCGTCGAACATCCACGACAACGCGTATGCGATCGGCGCGGTCGATTTCACCGGCGACATGCCGGTGATACTCGGGCCCGACGGGCCGAGCCTCGGCGGCTTCGTGTGCCCGGTGACGGTCGTGCGCGACGAGCTGTGGAAGCTCGGGCAGTTGCGGCCGGGCGACACCGTGCAGTTCGCGCGCGTGGCGGCGGCTCCCGTGTGCGCATCGCCGGCACCGGCTTCCTTGTCGAACGCGGCTGCGCCGAACGACTGCGTGCTGTACCGCGATCCGGCGGCCGGCAACGGCATCGGCGTCGTCTACCGGCGTTCGGGCGACCGCAACGTGCTGATCGAATACGGCCCGCTCGTGCTCGACCTGAACCTGCGTTTTCGCGTGCACGCGCTGATGTGCTGGCTCGATGCGCACCGGCTGCCCGGCATGCTCGACCTCACGCCCGGCATTCGTTCGCTGCAGGTGCATTTCGATGCGCACGCGCTGCCGCTCGATGTGCTGCTCGCGCATCTGCAGGCCGCTGAGCGCGAGCTGCCGGATGTCGCCGACATGCGCGTGCCGAACCGGATCGTGCATCTGCCGTTGTCGTGGGACGATCCGTCGACGCGCGTCGCGATCGAGCGCTACATGCAGTCGGTGCGGCCGGACGCGCCGTGGTGCCCGAGCAATATCGAGTTCATCCGCCGGATCAACGGCCTCGACAGCATCGACGACGTCAAGCGCATCGTGTTCGACGCGCGTTATCTGGTGATGGGGCTCGGCGACGTCTATCTCGGCGCGCCCGTCGCGACGCCGCTCGATCCGCGGCACCGGCTCGTGACGACCAAGTACAACCCGGCGCGCACGTGGACGCCGGAGAACGCGGTCGGCATCGGCGGCGCGTACCTGTGCGTGTACGGAATGGAGGGGCCCGGCGGCTATCAGTTCGTCGGCCGCACGGTGCAGATGTGGAACCGTCACCGGACGACGCGCGCGTTCGAGCCCGGCAAGCCGTGGCTGCTGCGCTTCTTCGACGAGATCCGTTTCTACGAGGTCGGCGAAGCCGAGCTGGCCGAACTGCGCGCGGATTTCATCGCGGGCCGTGCCGAACTGAAGATCGAGGAATCCGTGTTCGATCTCGGCGCGTACAACCGCTTCCTGCGCGACGAAGCCGACTCGATCGCCGCGTTCAAGGCGATGCAGCAGGCCGCGTTCGATGACGAGCGCGAGCGCTGGCGGGCCGCCGGCCACGCCGAGTATGCGGGCGAAGCCGGGCAGGGCGATGCCGGTGCCGGTACGGTGGCGGCCGGCGACACGCTCGCCGACGCACAGCGCGGCATTACCGCCGACGTGTCGGGCAGCGTATGGAAGGTGCTGGTCGAAACCGGCGCGCGGGTGACCGAGGGGCAGGTCGTCGCGATTCTCGAATCGATGAAGATGGAGGTGTCCGTGGTGGCGATGGGAGACGGCGTGATCGAGACGGTCGATTGCGTGCCGGGCGCGGCGGTCGTCGCCGGGCAGCGGCTGATGGTGATGAAGGCCGGCGCGGCCGAGGAGGTCGCATGAAGCCCATCGATCGTCATCCGCTACCCGAGCTGCGCTCGATCGCCGCGCTGCGCGCGCGGTACGAGGCCGGCGGCCTGACGCCGCATGCGCTCGTCGACGCGATCGCCGCGCACTTCGACGCGGGCGATCCGCACCATGCGTGGATCCGGCCGCTGACGCACGACGAAATGACGCGCTACGCGGATGCGCTGTCCGGACGCGACATCGCCGCGTTGCCGCTGTATGGCGTGCCGTTCGCGATCAAGGACAACATCGACCTGGCCGGCATCCCGACGACGGCGGCGTGTCCCGCTTACGCGTATGTGCCGTCGCGCAGCGCGCCGGTCGTCGAGCGATTGATCGCCGCCGGCGCGATCCCGATCGGCAAGACCAATCTCGACCAGTTCGCGACGGGGCTGTCCGGGCAGCGCTCGCCATACGGCGCGTGCCGCAATGCGCTCGATCCGCGTTATGCGTCGGGCGGATCGAGTTCGGGATCGGCTGTGGCCGTCGCGCTCGGCGTTGCCGCGTTCGCACTCGGCACCGACACGGCCGGATCGGGCCGCGTGCCGGCCGCGTTTCACGGGCTCGTCGGGCTCAAGCCGACCAAGGGCGTGCTGAGCACGCTCGGCGTGGTGCCGGCGTGCCGGTCGCTCGACTGCGTGTCGCTGTTCGCGCATGCGCCGGGCGATGCGCGCGCGGTGTTCGCCGTTGCGCACGGCGCGACGGACGGCGATCCGTACGGACGCGCGTGGCAGCCGTTGCTCGACGCGGACGGCAGCCATGCGCGGCACGCGCGGCCGCTCGCCGGCATGCGCTTCGGCATGCCGCGCGCCGATCAGCTCGAGTTCTTCGGCGACGCGTCGTATCGGGCCGCGTGGCAGACGGCCATCGAACGCCTGCGTGCGACCGGCGCACGAATCGTCGAGATCGATTTCAGCGCATTCCTCGCGACCGCGCGGCTGCTGTACGAAGGGCCGTGGGTCGCCGAGCGGCTCGCTGCGATCGGCGCGTTCTTCGCGGAACAGCCCGACGCGCTGCATCCGGTGATACGCGAGATCGTCGGCGGCGCGGCGCGTTTCAGCGCCGCCGACGCGTTCGCGGCGTTCGACCGGCTCGCCGCGCTGCGCGTCGACGCGGCCCGCGCCTGGGACGATATTGACGCGATCGTGATGCCGACGTCGGCGACGACCGCGACCGTCGACGAACTGGAAGCCGATCCGATCGGCGTCAACGCGCGCTTCGGCTATTACACGAACTTCGTGAACCTGCTCGACCTGTCCGCGATCGCGGTGCCGGCGGGCGTCTGCGAAACCGGGCCGCATGCGGGTTTGCCGTTCGGCATCACGTTCGTCGGCCGCGCGCACGACGACGCGATGCTGCTCGATCTGGCCGACGCGTGGGGTGCTGCGCAGGCTGGCGAGGGCGACGTCACCACCACGCTCCCGCTCGCCGCGCCGGCGGGCGTCGTGCGCGTGGCCGTGGTCGGCGCGCATCTGCGTGGCGAGCCGCTGAACGGGCAGCTCACGCAGCGCGGCGCGCGCTTCGTCGCCGCGACGAGCACCGCGCCGGCCTACCGCCTCTACGCATTGAGCGCGGCCGTGTCGGGCGGCGTCGCGAAGCCGGGCCTCGTGCGCGTGCCGGAGGACGGCGCGGCGATCGCGGTCGAGATCTGGGAGATGCCGGTCGCGGCCTACGGCAGCTTCGTCGCCGGCATCGGCGCGCCGCTCGGCATCGGCACGCTGACGCTCGCGGACGGCGCGCAGGTGCAGGGCTTTCTATGCGAACCCGCCGCGCTCGACGGCGCCGTGGACATCACGCGCTTCGGCGGCTGGCGTGCCTACCGTGCGAACGGCGCGCCGCGCTGAACGCCCGGTCGCCCGCGACCGGCAAGCAACACGATACGGAGATTCACCATGTCAGTGACCCGCAATACGACCGACTGGCTCGCGGTGCGCCGCGAGCTGTCGACCCGCGGCAAGTGGACGCTCGGCGTCGCGTCCTTCCTGCTGCCGCTCGCCGTCTGGTGCGTGCTCAGCTACGTGCCGTTCGCCTGGCATCCGCAGGTGCGCATCACGAACCCCGGCAGCGTCGATTATTTCCAGCCCGGCATGCAGGTCGACCGCGACGTGTTCGACGACGAGCTCGCGCATGCGCGCGCGACGCATGCGGCCGTGCCCGAAGGCGAGCGCGCGGACCCCGTGTACCTGCCCGCGCCGCATCAGGTGCTACGCGCGTTCTACACGGCGTTCACGACGCCGCCGGCTTCGCGCGACGGCGTATGGCTTCACGAAAGCCTGTGGCACAGCATCCGCATCATCTTCTGGGGCTTCGTGATTTCGTCGGCGATCGGCGTGCCGATCGGCATCGTGTGCGGCACCTTCAGCGCGCTCGCGCGGCTGCAGGAGCCGTTCTTCGAGTTCTTCCGCTATCTGCCCGCACCGGCATTCGGCGCGCTGATGGTGGCGATCCTCGGCATCTACGATGCGCCGAAGATCGCGATCATCGTGATCGGGACGTTCTTCCAGCAGGTGCTGATCGTCGCGAACACCACGCGCAAGCTCGAGTACGGGCTGTTCGAGGCGGCGCTGACGCTCGGTACGAAGAAGCCGGGGCTGATCGCGCACGTCGTCGTGCCGGGCATCCTGCCCGACCTGTATCGCGACCAGCGGATCCTGCTCGGCTGGGCGTGGACCTACCTGATCGTCGCCGAGCTGGTCGGCACCAGTTCGGGCATCACGTGGTACATCAGCCAGCAGGCGCGCTACCAGCATTTCGACAACGTCTATGCAGCGATCCTGATGATCGGGATCATCGGCCTCGGGACCGACATCGTGCTCGCGCTGCTCGGCCGCAGGCTGTTTCCATGGGACCGCACGCTGAAGGCGTGACGGCTGAAGACGATGACCTACCGCATCCTTTCGGAAGAAACGATCATGCAGAATCCGCACAGCCTTCCCGACTACCTGCTCCAGTCAGACGCCGTGAGCGAACGCTTCGCACGCCTGAAGGCGCGCGACGTGATCCTCGATGTGCGCCATCTCGGCAAGCGCTTCCGGTCGCCGCAGGGCGAAGTGGTCGCGCTCGACGACATCAGCTTCCGCACCCACCGGCGCGAGTTCGTCTGCGTGATCGGGCCGTCCGGTTGCGGCAAGTCGACGCTGATCCGCATCCTGGCCGGGCTCGAGTCGCAGACGAGCGGCGACGTGCTGCTCGACGGCAAGCCCGTGCAGGGCCCCGGTGCCGATCGCGGGATGGTGTTCCAGGGCTATACGCTGTTTCCGTGGCTGGCCGTGAAGAAGAACGTGATGTTCGGCCTGAAGCGCAACGGCAGCAGCAGCGGGGAGGCGGAGCGCGAGGCGCTGCAGTGGCTCGATCTCGTCGGGCTCACGCGTTTCGCGGACGTGTATCCGCACCAGTTGTCGGGCGGGATGAAGCAGCGCGTCGCGATCGCGCGCGCGCTCGCGAACCGGCCGCGCATCCTGCTGATGGACGAACCGTTCGGCGCGCTCGATGCGCAGACCCGCGCGAAGATGCAGGCGCACCTGCTCGACATCTGGCGCAACATCGACGTGACGGTGCTGTTCATCACGCACGATCTCGACGAGGCGATTTTGCTCGCGGACCGGATTCTCGTGCTGAAGGCCAATCCGGGCAAAGTACAGGAGCTGATCGAGGTGCCGGTGCCGCGCCCGCGTGGTTATTCGCAGTTCAACACGCCGGAATTCATCGCGACCAAGGCGCGGCTCGAAGCGCTGATCCATCCGGAGCCGACGGACGAGGCGCCGGACGAAGACGCGGTGCGCCCGCACATGATCCGGATGACGGACGTCGCGGACAACGTCGAATGACGTCCGCCGCCCCGCTGCGCGACGAACGCGGCGGGGCGGCCTGTCACGGGTTGCCGCGGGGCCGTGGGTGGATCAGGCCTTGCGCGCGACGACGCCTACCGGCGAAGCGGGCACGCGTTTCGGCGCGGTCTTGTAGTGCGTGCTGTACAGCGCGGCGCCGACGAACAGCAGCCCGCCGACCAGGTTGCCGAGCACCGTCGGGATCTCGTTCCACAGCAGATAGTCGACGATCGTGAAGTGGGCGCCGAGCATCAGGCCGGACGGGAACAGGAACATGTTCACGACCGAGTGCTCGAAGCCCATGTAGAAGAACACGAGGATCGGCATCCACATCGCGATCACCTTGCCGGGAACGGACGTCGACATCATCGCGGCGACCACGCCGGTCGATACCATCCAGTTGCACATCACGCCGCGCACGAACAGCGTGAGCATGCCGGCGGCGCCATGCGCCGCATAGCCGAGCGTGCGCGCTTCGCCGATGCCGCCGATCTTCTGTCCAATCGCGTTCGGCGCTTCCGAAAAACCGAACGTGAAGATGATCGCCATGAACAGCGCGACCGTCAGCGCGCCCGCGAAATTGCCGAAGAACACCAGCGTCCAGTTGCGGAACACGCCGCCCCAGGTCGCGCCGGGCCGGCGGTCGATCACCGCGAGCGGCGCGAGCGTGAAGACGCCGGTAAGCAGGTCGAAGCCGAGCAGGTACAGCATGCAGAATCCGACCGGAAACAGCAGCGAACCGACCAGCGCGTTGCCGGTGTTGATCGTGATGCTGACCGCGAACGCGGCCGCGAGCGCGAGAATCGCGCCCGCCATGTACGCGCGGATCAGCGTATCGCGGGTCGACATCGACAGTTTCGATTCGCCGGCGTCGACCATCTTGGTGACGAACTCGTTGGGCGTGAGGTAGGCCATGGTGTGCGCTCGTAAGGTTGGGCGGGCAAAAAAAATCCGCGCCGGGCACTCGCTCGACATGCGAGTGCCCGGCGCGGACGCTGTTATCCACGTGATCGTCCGCCATGGTTCGACATGGCGCGACCGTCAGGCCGCCATTAGCCCGACGAACGTGTTGTTCGCAACTTTCATACCAGTGACGGGGAAATCGCGCTGCAGGCAGGCGCGGCGCGACATGCCGGGGACGGCGCTCGCGAGCCGATCGCGGTGAATCGCACTCGCGCGGTGCAATTCGCGCCTCGTGCACGCGCTGTGGGCGCTACCGCGGTGCGTGGCGTGCGGTGCGCTCCGGTCAGGTCAGGTCGTGCCGTCGTCGCGCGGTGCCTTCGGCGCGCTTCGCTGCGCACGTCGCCGCGCGGCGGGCTGCGCGTGCTCGTCGACGAATCGCTCGGGTGACGTCAGCGCGTCTTCCGCGATATCGGCAAGCGGCCGGTTGCGGTCCATCGACGCTTTCTGCAGCATCCGGTACGCCTCGTCCTCCCGCAGGTTGAAGCGTGTCATCAGCGTGTTTTTCGCGCGCTGCACGAGCTTGCGTTCGTAAAGTGCGCGACGTGCCGCGTCGAGTTCGACTTCCGCGCCGGCCAGTCGCGCCGATTGCGATTCCAGCAGGGATTTGAGGCTGGCGAGCGTCGACGGGTCGGCGCCGGAGAGGCGCTCCGGCAGTTCGTGAACCGCCGCGCGCGCCGACAGCGGATCGCCGGCGAAGAAATGGGCGAGGGCCTGGATATGCGGCGGCGGGTTGTTCCGCAATTGCGCCATCAGGCGCTCGGAGTCGCGCAGCGTCCGATGCGCGTCGTCGATCCGCGCGTCGCACGTTTCCTGCACCTGCAGCGTCAGCGCGATCTGAAGGTGCCAGAGATCGTCGATGCGGGCGCTTGCGGCGTCGAACCAGGCTTCGCTCAGGCCCGCATCGAGCGTGTCGCCGGCCTGCGCCGTGCACAGTATGCGTCGCAGCTTCTCGAGCGCCGCCACGTGCGGCCCCGTCATGCGCGTCTCCCGCCATGCGTTTTGCTCGGCGCTCGCGAAATTCGCAAAGACTTCGAGACTGCGCTCCTGCGCCGCGATCAGATACAGCAGGCGCTGCTGCTGGTCCGCCGAAAACGCGCCCGCCGCGAACATGTGCGCGCCGACGGCGCGTTCCTGCCCCGCTTCCTCCTTGCCTTCGACGACGTGGACGAGCGCGATCAGCATGCGCGACACCGACGGATCCGCCGCGCTGTCGGCGAGCTGGAAAATCAGCTCCACCAGGCCGCCGATCACGGTGCTGAACGCCTGGACGGAGTCCGGCGCGGACAGCGCGATGCGGTCGATCCGTTCCCGCAGCGCATCCAGCGATTCCAGGTCGAGCAGCACCCATGCGATCAGCGACAGCAGGCGCGAGGTCGAGCCGCGCGCGGGCGCGAGTTCCAGATCCAGGCGCTCGCGCAGCTGCGCGACGAGCGGTGCGGATTCGTCGCGTGCCGCCGCGCGTTCTGCGACAAAACGCTTGCCGAGCGACGCCAGATAGATGCTGGTCGCGCCGCGCTCGCGCTGCAGCGCGTGGATCAGGCGGCCGAGCAGGTCGATCAGCTCGATCTGTTCGGCCACGCGGCGCAGCGACGCGATTTCCTGCTGCTTGGCGAGCAGCGCGAATTGCAGGGCGGTGGCGGACATGGCGGCGTTGAACGGCGGCAGGGGCTAAGTGCAGTGTAGTGCGGACAATAAATGCTGGTGTCGCAGGAGGGCGGAGTCGCTGTGCCGGGCTCCACCGACGCGTTTCGGTTCCGCATCGGGCGTCGCCTAGTCGTCGCCCTTTTCGAGGACGCTCTGCGTAAGCGTGACCGACGGAATCGTCGGTTTGAGCGACGCACGGCGCGCGCGGCCGCTTAACCACTTCCAGCCGGCGACGAGCAGCAGTGCGACCAGCGGAATCGACGCGATCGTCCACGTGCCGTTCGGGTAGTCGAATGCCATCAATACCAGCACGCCGAGCAGGAACAGCAGCGTGAGCCACGACGTCACCGGCGCGCCGGGCATCCTGAACGGCACGTCGTCCACTTCGCCGCGTTTGACGGCTGCCCGGAATTTCATCTGGCAGACGATGATGAACCCCCACGTGCTGATGATGCCGAGCGATGCGATGTTCAGCACGATCTCGAACACGCTCGACGGCACGAGATAGTTGAGCAGCACGCCGATCACGTAGATCGCGACCGTCACGAGAATGCCCGCGTACGGCACGGATTGCGCGCTCATCCGCCCGAGGAACGCAGGCGCCGAGCCGCCCATCGACAGCGAACGCAGCACGCGCCCGGTCGAATACAGCCCCGAGTTGAGACTCGACAGCGCCGCCGTCAAAACCACCAGATTCATCACCGAGCCGATACCGGGAACGCCGAGCGCGCCGAAGAACGTGACGAACGGGCTTTGCCCTGCCTTGTACGCGCTCCAGGGCAGCAGGCAGACGAGCAGGACGACCGACGCGACGTAAAAGATCGCAATGCGCCAAATCACGCTGTTGATCGCGCGCGGCAGCACCTTGCGCGCATCCTTGCATTCGCCTGCGGCCGTGCCGACCAGTTCGACGCCCGCGAACGCGAACACCACGCCCTGCACCAGCACGAGCGCCGGCATCAGTCCGTGCGGGAAGAAACCGCCGTTGTCGGTGATCAGGTGCATGCCCGTGTCATGGCCCGCGACGTGTCCGCCGGTGCCCAGGATCACGGAGCCGATGCCGAGAAACAGCACGATCGCGGCGACCTTGATCAACGCAAACCAGAACTCCATTTCGGCGAACCACTTCACGCCGATCAGATTCATGGTGGCGACGATGCAGAGCGCGATCAACGCGAAGATCCATTGCGGAATACCGGCGAACGGCGTCCAGTAATGCATGTAGAGCGCGACCGCGGTGATGTCGACGATGCCGGTCATTGCCCAGTTCAGGAAATACATCCAGCCCGCGACGAAAGACGCTTTCTCGCCGAGGAATTCGCGTGCGTACGACACGAAGCTGCCGCTGCTCGGCCGGTGCATCACCAGCTCGCCGAGCGCACGCAGGATCAGGAACGAAAACACGCCGCACACCAGGTAGACGATGGCGAGCGACGGCCCCGCAGCCTGCAGTCGCGCGCCGGCCCCGAGGAAAAGCCCCGTGCCGATCGCACCGCCGATCGCGATCATCTGTACCTGTCGATTGCCGAGCGTCTTGTGATAGCCGGCCTCGTGGGATTCGAGCCAGCTGCGGTTGTTGGTTTCGCCGGTCGGCGACGGTTCAGGAATCGATGCCATGGCTGCACCCTCTTGCATTTGCGTGGTCGCTTTCATCCGGATCGCGTGACGATCAGGACCCACCGGCACCTGCGACCACGACGCGTGGAGACACGTCGGGCATCCTGGTCGCGGCTCGCCGGCAACAGCGAGGGGCACGGTCAGACACGAAAGTATTCAGCCGTAATTCCGCTCACAAACAGCATGCAAATTTGGACTGAACCTGTTCGAATCCGTGCATAGGGTTTGATGGAAAGCTTTTCGTTATATGGCTTCCCGTTTGGGGTGCGTTGCCTTCGACGGTGCACCGTTTCGGCTTGTGCGCCGAATTTCGTCAACCGCAGCTTCGATGGCGAGCGCGGCCGAGATCATGCAGATGATGCCGCTCGCGTTGCCGATCATCATCGGATGGCCGAACACGCGATCGGCGACGAGCGCAATCAGCGTCGGGCCGAGTCCGAAGCCGATCGGCCGCCTGCAATCGCAGGCGGCTGATCGACACGTGCCTTGCTCATGCCCGAGCGCCGCGTGAGCTCGATCGGTTCGCTTTCCTCCGACGCGAAGGACCGCCACGCGGCCTTCCGGCGTTCAATACGCCCACCCAAGCGCGATCAATTCACCCCGACCGCACTCCATGCGCGCGCGACCGTTGCGCTCTCCCCCGAGTTCGCGCCATAAAGGTCGTTCGCCGCCTGGATCGACGCACGCCGCGCGCTCGGGTAGCTCGAGTTGGCGTTCAGGTACACGGTCAGCGTCCGGTACCAGATCTTGCCGGCCTTCTCGCGGCCCAGGCCGCTGAAGGTCGTGTCGCCGTTGCAGACCAGCTGCGTCCTCGACAGGCCGGTGTCGGTCGACGGCACCGCCGGGCCTTCCGACAGCAGGTAGAAGAAGCGGTTGACCACGCCCGACGTGAAGTGCGGATCGTGACGCGGATTCGACCACGAGAAACCGCCGGACGGATAGCAGCTGAACGAGCGGCCATCGAGGTCCTGCTTGTACATCTTGCGCAGGCCGCCGCTCACCACGCGCGCGCCGATCACGTAGTTGCCGGGATCGTTCGGATTGTTCGCGTAGAACTTCACGAGCGTGCCGAAGATGTCGGACGTCGATTCGTTCAGGCCGCCCGCGTCGCTCGAATAGTTCAGGTTGGCGGTGGCCTCGGTCACGCCGTGGCTCATCTCGTGCCCGGCCACGTCGACCGATACGACCGGCTTCGGCAGGCTCGTGCCCGACTGGCCGTCGCCGTACACCATGATGTGCGACGGCATCCATGCCGCGTTCGCGCCGGTCGTGCCGCTGCCGGTGTCGAACACCACGTGCGCGAAGCTCTTCACGCCGCGCCCGTCGTTGAAGATGCCGTTACGGTTGTGCGTAGTCCTGTAGTAATCCCAAGTCAACGCGAGGCCGTAGTCGATGTCGGCGGCGACGGTTTGCCGGTCGGTGGTCGAACTGTTGCCCCACACGTTCGTGCTGCTCGTGAAGATCGGCAGGTCGGTCGCTTGCTCGACGTCCTCCGCGATCAGCCCGCGGCCGTCGTAGACGGAGCCGCTGCCGCGGGTCGGATCGAGCATCCGGTACGCGTTCGTGCCGGTCTGGTCGGTGGTCAGCGTCAGGTTGCCGTAGTACAGCGAGCGGCCGGTGCCGGTCGCGGCGGCGGTCTTGATCAGGTCCTGCGCGTCGAGCACGGTGCCCGTGCGCGCATCGACGTAGTACAGCACGGCGTCGCCGTGCGCGTCGGTCGCCTTGCCGTATACGCGCACCGCGTAGGCCAGCGTCGGCGTGACGTCGCGCGCGAACACGACGAGCTCCGCGTCATCGATGCGGCGCACGTCCGAGTTGAAACGCGCGGCCGCGATGCGCTTGACCCTGGCCGCGCCCACGTCGGGCGCGTTGCGCACCACGAAGCGGTCGCCGACCTTGCCGATCTTGCCGGCGAGATCGATCGGCGCGGGCTGGGTCAGGCTCGCTTGCTTCAGCTGCCCCTGGTTCGAATGGACGACGACGTCGCCGCCGATCACGGGCAGACCCGCGTAGAAGCGGTCGAAGCGCACGTGTTCGGTGCCGTCGGGATCGACGATCACGTCGCGTACCTGGAACTGGTCGCCGTCCGTCGGCGCGCTCGCCTGCGGCGCCGCGAACTTCAAGGTGCGAGCGGCGCTGCCGGTAGCCAGGCTGAAGGCGGACGGGTTCTGCTGGATCAGTTGCAGCGCCCTGTCGACCGCGGCCGGCTGGTCGCCGGCTTGGGCAAAAGCGCTGAGACTGGCGAGGGTAATCGCGGTGATGGACAGCAGACGAGACAGTTTCTTCATGTAATCCCCCAGATTATGAATAAAAGCGTGATTTTCGAGGAATGCATCAAGGACAAACTTTGATATGAGACATGTCGCGAACCGCAGGGGCATGCTAGAAGGTCGTTTTTATAATTACAAGATATTTTCTGATGGATTAATTTTTATTATTTCGATGTTAATCAAGCCGGGGTTTGGTGAGAAATATGAAATGATCTTGTCGGTCGATTGGGCGGTATCGGTGACATCGCGCTGGCGGAGTGCGCTTGGGGAGAGAGGGAGCACGGGGCGGGGCGCTGCTCGAGCGGAACGGGCGATGTGGAGCGGAGCGACAACGACGGCCATAATTTACTTTATTAAATATTCAATTTGATTGTTGCTGTCGTTTTTGTTGTAATGCCATTGATTAACGGCGATGTGTTTATCATTTGTGACGGCGAGTGTCTTTGGATGCGCAATGATCGATTCGTACGCTGGTGATGGCTTCCGGCCTGTGGATTCCGCGCCGGCAGCGTCCATCCAAGGTTTCCAGCCGAGGGCGCGCCGGGCGTGCCTGGGCGCGTTGCGCCAGATCGACTGGCAGCGATCATCGATGGTTCGAGGAACGGACGCCGGCCTGCACGCTGCTGGTGTATGTGGACGACGCGACGATCCGACTGATGATGCTGCACTTCACGCAGACCGAATCGACCTTCAGCTACTTCGCGTGTTGCCGCGACCGCTAACCAAAAAAACCTCTGCAATATGCGAAGCTTCGCATATTCATGAGCGCCTGCAGACGATCGCGGACACGCGCACTGGCAAGCGCAACGCGGCTGCGGCTGCCTGCCGGGCGAGTATGCGGACAAGGAAACGAAGCTGACCGGGTAGCGCCATCGTGGCCACGTGTGGCAAGCGTGGCCGCGAAGCTGCCGATCTATGTCAATACGAGTGTGTTAACTAATCCTCACGCAGCTTGGCATTCGCCGGGACCGTGGCGTAACCTGGCGACCATCGAGATACCCACGCTAAAGTGGGTCGAAGGGTAAAAACGCCGCTGGCTTCTAAAATCAATCGGCAACAACACTCGTCGGCCGAGGCAGAAGCTCTGCCGGTGCCGACTAATCAGCCGCGCGGGACGTTTGTGGCGAGGTTTTGCTGATAGCATGCTGGCGAGGGAACTGCAGGAAGCCAGTATATTTGCCAATGCCTGAATTCTTCAAATTTCGACGAGGGACGAATGGGGCTGAAGGCATATCAAAAACACAAATTTGGAGAGAGAAGCAGCATGCACGTTCAGCGCCGAAGCAATTCGCTGCAGCGCAGCATCCATAAGGCGTTTGAACCGGCATTGCGCAATATGCAATATGTCGAGGGGCGCCTGCGTCCGTTCGCGATCGTCGCCATTATCGGCTTCCCGCTCTATTACTACATCTGGCACGAAGTCTTTCCGCAACGCTACGAGAATCTATCGCTGCGGCTCATCGGATCGATACTCTTTCTGCCCGTCTTGTTTCATCACCGCTGGCCGGCTGTCGTGCGCGGGTTTCTGCCCTACTATTGGTACGCCATTATTCTCTATGCTCTGCCATTTTTCTTCACGTTCATGTTGTTGAAAAATGATGGCTCGCAGGTTTGGGTCGAGAGCAGCTTGATCGCCGCGTTCGTGGCGGTGCTGCTGCTTGACTGGCTCATGCTGCTGCTTAGCTTCGTCGCGGGCGTCGGCTTGGCCGTCGTCGCCTATTGCCTGACTACGACGCCAGTTCATCTCGATACGCCATATTTCTCGCATCTCGCTATCCTTGCGTTCGCGATCCTCATCGGTGCCGTAGCCAACTACGACACGGCACGCATTCGATTCGAGCAAGAGCGCGCGATGGTCGCCACCGCGGGCAGCGTCGCGCATGAGCTTCGCACGCCGCTCCTGGCGATCCGTGCCGGCGCAGCGGGACTAAGCCGCTTTCTGCCTCAGCTGCTCGCCAGCTACGACCTCGCGCAGCGCAGCGGCCTTCACATTCCGAAAATCCGCTTCGCGCATCTGTCGTCGATGCACGGCGTGCTTGAACGGATCGAACAAGAGGCTTTGCTGTCGAATTCGGTGATCGACATGTTACTCGTCAATGCGCGTTTTACCGGCGGCTTCAATCAAGGGGCCGAGCGCTGCTCAATCGCGCGCTGTGTTGAAACGACCCTGCATCGCTACCCGTTCCGCGGAGTCGAGCGCGACCAAATCCGCTGTGATCTCGCTGACGACTTCGAATTTCACGGTTCGGAGACGCTGATCGTACACGTGCTGTTCAATCTCATCAAAAATGCGCTGCGCTCGTTGAGCGGCATCGACAATGGCAACATTTCGATTCGGCTCCACCGCTCGGAGCGAGCGAACCGTCTTGTGTTTCGCGATAACGGGTCGGGAATCGAGCCCGACGCGCTGCCCCACATCTTTACGCGTTTTTGCACCTCTTCGGTGATCAACGATGATGTCTCGCTCGGTGCCGGAATCGGATTGGCCTTCTGTCGTGATGTGATGCGGGCAATCGGCGGGACGATCGAGTGCACGTCGATAAAGAACGCGTACACACAGTTTGTACTGACCTTTCCGTTGCCCTAATGATCATGATCGAACCCTTCGCATTCCCGACCACGGTCGGCTTCATTGACGACAGTGCATCCTTTCTCGCCAATCTGAGCTTGCAGCTCGACACACAATTGGCATTTCGCTTCTTCCATTCGGCAAAGCGCGCGATCAGCGTTATCAACGACGAAGCGATCCAGCCGCTCACCGCCGAAGACTTCCTCTGCCGCTATCACGATCGGACGGAACAGAGTGACGCCCACGAGGTGATCGCAATTCGGATCGACGCGATCCGACGCCAAATGCACAACGCGCGGCGATTCGAGAGGACGTCGGTTGTCGTCGTCGACTATGACATGCCGGGCATGAACGGCCTGGAAGTCTGCCGGCGCATCGTCAATCCGGCCATCAAGAAGATCATTCTTACCGGGAAGGCCAATGAACAGCTGGCCGTCAAGAGCTTCAACGAAGGCCTCATCGACCGGTTCATTCGTAAACAGGATGTTCACGTCGTTCCCGTCCTCAATGAAGCGATCGACGAGCTGAAGCGTGCGTATCTGCACCAGACGCAACGCACGGTCATCGAGGCGCTCGGCTTGTCCGAGTACCGGTTTCTGGCTGATCCGGCATTCGCCGCGAAGGCGACGGAAATCTTTCGCGAGCTCGGCATTGTCGAGCATTACCTGTCAACGCGCCCGACGGGGCTCGTGATGCTCGATAGTGCAGGCACACCTTATCTGCTTCTCGTGCACACCGAGGATGCGCTGCGCGCGACCCGCGAAATCGCCGTCGAGCGCGGCGCGCCCGCCGCGTTTCTCGCCGAGCTCGACAATGGCCATCGTGCGCCTTACTTTCCGGATTCGGAAGGGTACTATCCGATCGGGTGCGCGTCGTGGCAGCCGTACATGCATTCCGCGACGGTCGTGCGAGGCCAGCAAGTCTATACGTGCAGCGTCATCAAGAATCCGCCTGGCCTCGAGCTGGGTTCCGTCGTTTCCTACGACGACTATCTCGACCGCCTTGATCGACATATGGATGAAAAAGGGGATTCACTGGCGTGAATCCCCCGCATCAATGTGATTGACGCTTAGGCGTTTATGTCGCTTACACTGCTTGCCTGACGGCCGCTATCCGGTCGATCGCGCGTGCGCTGGCGTACATCCGCTGTGTTGACGGCCAGTCATCGAGCTCGACCTCATCGCGAATCGCTTCGCAGACCTGGACGATCCGCCGCAACTCGTCGTGAGTAAGTGCCGCATGAACGGAGAGCCGGATTAGCGCGCGGTTTTTCGCCGTGGCAGGCGCGCAGAAGACCGAGCCGAAAATGCCATGCGACTCGAGCGCGTCGCGTAGTTTGATCGTCCGTTGTTCCGTGCCGGACTCGAGTGCGATGATTTGAGTTTCACTCCCATTAAGGTTATAACCGAGTCGCGTGAGTTGCTCGCGCAGGTACCGTGCATTTTCTGCGACCTGCGTGCGCCGCCACGCTTCCTTTTCGATCACGAGGATCGTGGCCTCCAGGGCGGCGGCTTCATGCGGAAGCAATGTCGAGCTAAAGATCGCCGGACGCGATTCAAACTTGAAATACTCCTGAAATCGGCTCGAGCAACTGATCACGCCCGCGCGGCCAGCGAACGCTTTTGCGAGACTCGCCGTGCGGAAGTGCACACGATCGGTCAGCCCCAACTCGACGACGAGCCCTGCGCCATCCGGCCCATGCGTGCCGAGCGAATGTGATTCGTCGACGACTAGCACGCAGCCGGCCGTTGTCGCCACGTCGACGACGTCGGCCAACGGACAAACGCTGCCGTTCGTGCTGTAGATCGAGTCGACGACTACGATGCCAGGTCCATGACGACGGATTTGCCGCGCGAGATGGTCAGCATCGTTATGGGCAAAGGCGGCAGCTTTCGCGCCTGAGCTTTGCACGCCTTCCCATAGCGACATATGGGCCATCATGTCGAGGTATACGGGCGTTTCAGCGGAAGCGATTGACTGAAGCAAGCCGGTATTCGCTGCATAGCCGGATTGACAAAGTATGGCTGATTCCGAGCCCATGAAGCGGGCGAACCTGTCTTCGAGCTCAAGCAACGGACATGCACCGTGCAGAAATATGCCGGACATCAGCATCCCATTGCCCTCAGACTTTATGCTTGCGCACATCGATTCGAGGATATCGGGGTGTCGGGCGATCGACAAATAATCGTTGCTCGACAAATGCAACGCGTCGAGGCCAGGCATACGCCCTCGCATAATATGGCCACCGTTCCAGTTCTCTTGAACGCGTTCGCGATAATAGCGTGTGACACGTTCGGCAACGAATGCCGGAAGCGAGACTTCGCCAACGCTCGACTTGGATTTCCCTTCGTAATGTTCGTACACTTTAAGCTCCTTATGGTCAACTGCACGGTTGTGCAGCGCTGCATAATGAGCCACCTGCTTGTTATAAAAAAATCGCGATACTCTTAAAAGAGAGATGCCGTCTATCCTTTTCGTATCGTAAAATTTATACCATTAAAGGATTTTCATTTATTTTTGTAAGAAAGTGATGGGCTGGTAAATATCGTTCGCCGAGATATCTGGAATATCCATGTGAGGCAGTCAGGCCTGGCGATCGCCGCGCCGGATTCCGCGATAATTGCCGATGAGCGCTTGGCGTGGCGTTGCCCTTGCGAGTCCTGCTGTTACGGAATCCGTGTCGAAGTCGTCTGGCCGGACGTTGACGAGGTCGCGCCATGCCCTTTGTGGGAAGATGCGCGTGAGGCCGGGTTGTCGGTCGGCATCGCGCAGTTGAGCTGGGCCGCGCGCGGCGCGTTCGGCCTGCTGAGCATCGCGCGCCATGCGGATCGCCTCACGCCTGCCGAAATCAACATGCTCACGCTGCAGACCCACTGGCTCGCGAACCTGTCACATTCGCTGATGAGCGGCCTCATGGTGCCGAAGCTCGCGCCGGCGGCAAGCGTCGTGCTGACGGCGCGGGAACGCGAAGTGCTGTGCTGGACCGCCGAAGGCAAGACGGCATTCGAGTCTGTCATACCTGACGCCCGACCCGTTCAAGCAGCAGTATTGTTCAAGCAGATCACCCCCACGAGTTACAGCGCACGCAACCGACATTGCGCACAACAATAGACGAAATGAGCGATTTGAAAAGCGAAGCCTCTTTGGGGATCCGGCATCACCCCGATGCGTCCCGTCGCCGCTCGCTGGTGGCCGCATGCGTCGCGCACGCCGTACACGACGGATTGACGGACGTCATCTACGTGCTGCTGCCGATCTGGCAAGTGCAGTTCGCTATCAATTACGTGCAGATCGGCCTATTACGCGGGCTCTATTCCGGCGTGATGGCGGGTTTCCAGTTGCTCGCGAGTCGGGCAGCGCGGCGATGGGGGCGGGAGCGCATGCTGGTGGCGGGGACCGCGCTCGCAGGCGTTGCCTACCTGATCGCCGGTCAGGCCGCCGGGCTGGCGGTGCTGCTGGTCGCGCTGGTGCTGGGTGGACTGGGCGCGAGCACGCAGCACCCGCTCGCGTCCTCGATGGTCACCGATTCTTACGAGGCAGGCGGGGGCGTGAAGGAGGCGCTGGCCCAGTACAACTTCTCCGGCGACATCGGCAAGACGCTGATACCAGGCCTGATCGGCCTTTTGTTGACGGTCGTGACGTGGCGCACAGGCGCAACGCTGATCGGTGTGCTTGGCGTGGTTTCAGCAGGCCTGCTGTGGTGGCTGATTCCGTCGCGCGGCGCGCCGCATGCGGCGCGCGAGACGATACCGAAAGCGGCCATCGGCAGCGGTTCGTCCGGCGGCTTGCGCGCGCTGCTCGCGACCGGCACCCTCGACAGTGCCGTGCGGATGGGCTTTCTGACGTTCCTGCCGTTCCTGCTGAAAAGCAAGGGTGCCGGCACCGCCGGTATCGGTCTCGCGCTGACGTTGCTGTTCGTGGGCGGTGCATTCGGAAAGCTGTTCTGCGGCTATCTGGGCGTGCGGATCGGGATGATGAAGACAGTGTGGCTCACGGAGTCCGCCACGTCGCTGCTGATCGTGGTCGCGGTGTTCTCGCCACTCTTCGCAATGATGGCGATTCTGCCGCTGCTGGGACTCGCGCTGAACGGGACGTCGTCGGTGCTCTACGGGGTCGTGCCTGAACTGGCGGGGGCCGGCAAGCGCGAGCAGGCGTTCGCGTTGTTCTATACGGGCACTATCGGCGGTGGCGCTCTGTCGCCGGTCCTGTTCGGCCGTCTGGGCGACATTGCGGGTGTCCCAACCGCGCTGCTCGCCTTGGCGTCAATCCTTTTGCTGACACTGCCGTTATCGCGGTACGTACAGAAGGGGCTGGACGCCTAGTGGCGTGGCCCCGGCAAACAGGGCCAGCCGGAGTCGTCAAGGGAAAGCACCGAGCCCGCAGGTCAAAAAGGGAGACGGTCGCGGCGATTCGGGAGAAGGTCGGCATCTCCGAGCGCCGCGACGCCGGCCCGCCGGGCTTTCTCGCAGCGTATTGCACGACAACAAGCAGCCGGACCACGAGAACGAATTGCTGGCGCCGCGTCTGGTGGAGCCGGCGTACGAGCGTCGTCGGTACGACTACCTCCGCCTGCACGCCCTGGTGGAACGCGAAGGCATGCACGCCGATCACAAACTCCATACACCTCGGACATCCGGGTTTCATCGAGTTTGTTGACTGGAAATCAAATGTGATTCGCTTCGACTTATGGTTATCAGCGGAACAAAGCCACACTATCGTAGCGGTTTACGATTGGTGCCTGATTCTCCTCCCATGAAGACCACACTAGACGAAATGCTCGCGTTCGTGACGATCGCGGACATTGGTTCGCTGACAGGTGCAGCGGACCGATTGCATCAGCCGACCTCTGTGATGAGCCGCGTCCTGCGGCGTCTCGAAGATAAACTGGATACGACGCTGATTAGACGCACGACGCGTCGGCTGGAATTGACGGAAGAGGGCAACGTTTTTCTCGACCATGCGCGAGACATCATTGCATCGGTCGAGTTTGCCGAGGACCAAATCGCGCGGCAGCACGAAATGCCGGCGGGCCGTCTGCGGATCAATGCTGCGATGCCCTTCATGCAGCACGTGATCGCACCGATGATGCCGGGGTTTCGCGACGCGTATCCGGCGATCGAGGTTGAACTTCATACCAGCGACGAGATCATCGACCTGCTCGAACAGCGCACTGATGTTGCGATCCGGATCGGAGAGTTGCGCGATTCGACGCTGCACGCGCGGAAGCTCGGCGGCAGTCGGTTACGCATTCTCGCCAGCCCGGGCTATCTGGAGAAGGCCGGCGTGCCTGCCGGCGTGGCTGACCTCGCGAACCATACCGTGCTCGGTTTCGTGCAGCCGGAGGTGCTGAACCACTGGCCGTTGCGTAACGCGGACGGCAACGTGTATCGAGTTCAGCCGGCGTTGCAGGCATCGAGCGGAGAGACGCTGCTGACGCTGGCGCTTAATGGCACCGGTATCGTGTGCCTGGCAGACTACATGACCGGCACGCATCGTCGCGACGGCAGCCTCGTCGAATTGCTCGCCGACGACACCATCGAATTCCGCCAGCCGATCCATGCAGTCTTCTATCGCAACGCGACGCTATCGTCGCGGATCGTCAGCTTTCTCGACTACGTCAGCGCGCAGTTGAAGGACGTCGGCGACATCGACTGAGCATGGCCCGTGCGTGATCGGTCACGCAGGAAACAAAGGGTGACGGGTTCGGCTTCGATCGAATCCGTCGCCCTTTGCGTATATCGGTCAATGTGCGGCATCGATCGATCCGGACGCATGCACTTATTGCCCCAGCGCGCTCATCAGCCTGACCTTGCTGAGCATTTCGTCGGTCCGTGCCTGCGCGAGCGCATCCTCGGCCATGAGCAACGAGCGCTGCACTTCCAGCGTATCGATGAACGCCGATTCACCGCTGCGCCACGACCGGTTGATCTGCGTATAAGCACCGCGCGCATTCGCCACCGCGCGTTCGAGGCGTTCGGTGCGACCGTGATTGCGGGCGGTCGCCGCGACGGACGTCTCGACGTCGCTGACTGCCGTCAGCACCGCCGTGCGATAGGCGGCGACCGCTTGATCGGCCTCTGCGCGGCGTAACGCGACCACGCTGCGCCGCCGCCCGCCGTCGAACAGCGGCGCGCTGGCGCCGGCGCCGGCCATCCATGCCAGCGAACGCGCGAGCGTGGCACCCGAGAAGCCATCGATTGCCGCACCGATCACGCCGATCAGCTGCAAGTGCGGTTTCAGGTCGGCCTCGGCCACGCCGATCCGCGCATAGGCCGCGACGACGCGCGCCTCGGCTGCGCGGACGTCCGGTCGCCGGCGCAGCAGGTCGGCTGGCGTGCCGATGCCCGGCGCGGGGGCCGACCATGTCGGCCATGGCGCGGGCGGATCGAGTTGCGCGTAGGTGTCCTGCACCGTCGATGCGCTGATGATCGACAGCCGGTGGATCGCTGCCTGTCGCTGCAGTTGCAGCGAGGGCAGTTCGGCCAGCGTCGTCTCCGTCTGCGCGGCGGCGCGGTCGACGTCGGCAATCGGTACGACGCCCGCGTCGAACAGGCGCCGCGTCGATTCCTCGGTGCTGCGCTGGCTCAGCGCGTTGGCCTCGACCAGTGCCAGGCGCTGCTCGAGGCCGCGCACCGTCACGTAGGTACGCACGGTCTCGTCGATCGTCGCGATCCGCACGGCCGCCGCATCGTTCTGCGCGGACGCGATATCCGCGTCGGCGGCCGACACACCCTGACGGATGCGCCCGAAGATATCGATGTCCCATGCAAGGCTTGCATTGAGATCGAACGCGTTGCCGATCGTCGGCGTATCGGTCGGGAACGCTTGCGATGCCGATTGCCGCTGGCGGCCGGCGCTCGCATTCAGGTCGAGTGACGGGAGCCACTGCGACGCCGCGCCGATCCGTACCGCGCGCGCCGCGTCAATGCGCGCAACCGCGGCCTTCAGGTCAAGGTTGTTCGCGAGCGCCATGTCGACCAGCCGGTCGAGAATCGGATCGTGAAAACCGTGCCACCATGCGACGGTGTCGGCCGCCGCGCCGCCGGCCGACAGATCCGCATTCGCATACGTCGAAGCCAGCGGCGGCGGTGTGACGTCGGCGACCGGCGCGCTGGTGCACGCGGTCAGGACGGCCACCGCGGACAGCACGGCCACAAGTCGAATGAACTTCATTGCACCACCTCCGTCGCGACGGCCGCGACAGCGGTCTTGCGCATCGCGAGCCGGCGAACCATTACATAGAAGACGGGCGTAAACAGCAGCCCGAAGAACGTCACGCCGATCATGCCGAAGAACACGGCCGCGCCGACCGCCTGCCGCATTTCTGCGCCGGCGCCTTCGGAGATCACGAGCGGCAGGACGCCGAGAATGAACGCAAGCGACGTCATCACGATCGGGCGCAGCCGCTGCACGCACGCTTCGACGATGGCGTCGACGAGTTCGATGCCGTCGGCCTCCAGCTGCCGCGCGACCTCGACGATCAGGATTGCGTTCTTGGCGGCAAGCCCGACCAGCACGATGAAGCCGATCTGCGTGAGGATGTTCACGTCCTGGCCGAGCCCGCGCACGCCGAGCGATGCGGCAAGCAGGCACATCGGCACGATCAGCAGGATCGATGCGGGCAGGCTCCAGCTGCCGTACTGCGCGGCGAGCACCAGATACACGAGCAGCACGCACAGCGGAAACACGAGCAGCCCCGTGTTGCCGGCCGTGGTCTCCTGGTACGACAGATCGGTCCATTCGAACGAGATGCCGGGCGGCAGCACCTGTTTGGCGAGCGTCTCCATCGTCTTGATCGCGAAGCCGGAGCCGAGGCCCGGTGCCGTATCGCCATTGATTTCCGTGGCGGGGTACAGGTTGTAGCGCGGCGCGCGATCGACGCCGAGCATATCGTCGATGCGTGTCACGCTGCCGATCGGCACCATGTCGCCGTCGCGGTTGCGCACCTTCAGCCGAGCGAGATCGGATGCGTCGACGCGGAACGGCAGGTCGGCCTGCGCGGTGACGCGATAGGTGCGCCCGACGATGTTGAAGTCGTTGACGTAGGTCGAGCCGAAATACGTTTCGACCGCGTCGTTGATTTCCTGGCTCGGCACGCCGAGCATCTCGGCCTTCTCGCGATCGAGTTCGACATGCACCTGCGGGCTCGTTGCGGAGTAGGGCGTATAGACGCCGACCATGCCGGGCGTGCGGTTGGCGGCGGCGACGAGCTCCTGCGTCGCCTTGGCGAGCGCGGCGGTGCCGAGGCCGTTGCGGTCTTCGAGTCGCATCGCGAAGCCGCCTGTGCTGCCGAGGCCCTGCACCGGCGGCGGCATCGCGACGACGATCGACGCTTCCGTGACGCTTGCCAGCCGTTGACGCATCTCGGCTGCAATCTTCTCGATCGTCAGTCCCTGCGTCTTGCGTTCCGGCCACGGCTTGAATACAGGGAACAACCCGGCACTGTTCGACGAATTCGTACCGGTCGCCGCATTGACGCCGGAAAAAACCGGCACGCGGGCGACCCCCGGCACTGACAGTGCGATGTCCTCGATCTTGCGCGCGACCGCGCTCGTGCGTTCGAGCGTCGCACCGTCGGGCATCCGCACGAGCACGACCAGGTAGCCGCGATCCTGCGCCGGAATGAAGCCCTTCGGGCTCGATACGAGCAGATAGCCGGTCGCGGCGATCAGTACGACGTACAGTGCGGCCATCGCAGGGATAATTCGCACAACTTTCCGGACCAGCCTGCCATACGCATCGGACAGGCGCTGGAACACGCGATTGAACGCGTTCGCGAAGCGCTGCACGACGCGCATGGCAGGTGCGAACAACGCGGCAATCCGCGACACGGGCGCGGCCGAATCGTGTTCGTCGGCATGCGCTTTCAGGATCATGGCCGATAGCGCAGGTGCGAGCGTCACCGATGTGAAGAACGAGATCGCTGTCGACACGGCAATCGTCACGCCGAACTGGCGGAAGAACTGGCCCGAGATGCCGGGAATGAACGAGGTCGGCACGAACACCGCGCAAAGCACGAGCGTGATCGCGAACAGGGCGCCGCCGACTTCCTTCATCGTCAACAATGTCGCGTCGCGCGGCCCTGCACCGGTCGACAGGTGTCGCTCGACGTTCTCGACGACGACGATCGCATTGTCGACGACGATCCCCACCGCGAGCACGAGGCCGAACAGCGTCAGGTTGTTGATCGAATAACCGAGCGCGGCCATTGCCGCGAATGTGCCGACGAGCGACACCGGAATCGACAGGATCGGGATGATGGACGGCCGCCAGCCCTGCAGGAACAGCAGCACGACGAATACGACGAGCACGACGGCCTCGTAGATGGTCTTGACCAGTTCGTGGATGCTGTCGCCGATGAACGCGGTCGGGTTGTAGCCGATGTTGTAGACGATGCCCTTGGGGAAGTCCTTGCTCAGTTCCGCCATCTTCTTCTCGACCGCGTCCATCGTCGCGACCGCGTTCGCGCCGGGCTGCTGCAGCACTTGCAGCGCGATCGTCGGGTGGCGCAGCATGTAGCTGTCGGTCGCGTATGCGAGTGCGCCGACTTCCACGCGCGCGACGTCCTTCAGCCGCACGAGCCGCCCGTCCTTGCCTTGCTTGACGACGATGCTGCTGAAGTCCTCGGGGCGCTTGAGCCGCCCTTCGAAGATCAGGTTCGGCTGGAATGCCTGGTTCGTGATCGGCGCCTGTGCGACCACGCCGCCCGCGAGTTGAGTGTTTTGCGCGCGCACCGCGGCGATCAGGTCGCTCGGGCTCAGGCCGAACGACGCGACGCGCTCGGGATCGAGCCAGATGCGCATCGAGTATTCGCGCGCGCCGAGCGGGTTGATGTCGCCG
>Ga0105240_10001277_pt1 | contig 43551 bp, 32 predicted proteins | sample KBSC54metaG_FD_80426 | JGI IMG/M metagenome (GOLD analysis project Ga0105240, IMG submission 80426) | Corn rhizosphere microbial communities from Kellogg Biological Station, Michigan, USA - KBS C5-4 metaG | ecosystem: Host-associated > Plants > Roots > Rhizosphere > Soil | place: Michigan, USA... | reverse complement strand
ACTTCACCGTGACGTACGCTTCCGTAGACCCGGGCAACTCCCTCGCCACCCCGGGGCCCACGAAAGGCATGCAGGTGCGCGTCGTCCAGGCCCCGGCGGGCTCGAACCTGGAAAATTCCCTGGACCGAGCGGAGCAGCAACTGGCGGTGAATTCAACTATCCCGGTCGCGATGACGACCAACGTAGTCCTGGATTTCATGTCCATGACCAAGAACGGTGGACCTTTCGGTTCGTTCACGATTTACACTGACATTCCGGGCGTCGACGGCAGTATCGGCTACGATGATTTTGTCGTCGAGGCGCAGACCTGGCTCCAATTGACCGCGGGCGTTTATGAGTTCGGGGTGTACTCAGACGATGGATATAAGATCTCGGCGGGAACGACGCCGGCGGCTCAGACCCCGGTGCTCGGTTTTCATAATGGCGGTACGGCCAACAATGAGACCACGGACTTTGTGGTGCCGGCCAACGGGCTTTATCCGTTCCGGTTCCTGTGGTATCAGCGCGGAGGGGACGCCTATGCGCAATGGTACTCCGTGAACCTGGCCACCGGCGACCGCACACTGATTAATGACCCCGCCGCGCCCAACGCCATCAAGGCCTTCCTGAGCGCCGTGGCACCGGCTCTCCGTGTCCAGTCCTCCACCCAGGTGGCCAGTGGCTATGCGGATGATGCCACGGCCAATATCGATTCAGCCAATAAGAAAGTGACCATCCCGGTCAACGGACCTGTTCGCTTTTATCGCCTCGTGGGCTCTTCGGCAGTGAAGATCACCTCCATGGCCGTCCAGGGAGGAAACGCGGTGCTGACCTATCAATAATTGAATCGAATTGGGTTGGCGGTGGCTCGTCCGCTTTATCGCGACGAGCCACCGCGTCGCAATCGCGAGCCGCCGCTCGGCGGCACGATCTCCTTCGGGTTCCCGCTCAGAACGTTCTCCCGGTGTGCTCCGGCGGGTAGCTTGCTTGCCCAGCCGTATCGTGGCGGTGCATAAGCGGCTGAGCCGCCACCCTGGAGGTTCGGGTGGTCCCAAACCGGGAGGCCTTCGCGCCCCGCTTCGACCTCATCAATAACGCTCTGAATTAATGAGCATGGCTTAACGCTCTCTTAATGTGGCCTCAACTAAAGTGAAGGCGTGAACATTAAAAGTCATCCGAGTCCGACGATTCCGCCGCGCCGATTGCGCGACGGGAGGGCTCGGCTGCACCACACAAACAAACCGAGAGACACATATGAAAATCATGACTAAAGCCGCCTTGGCCCTCCTGGCACTGGGAACCTCCGCAGCCTTCATTATTGCCCAGGATAACAACAGTCCATCCCAGGATGGCGGCCAGGGTCCGGGCGCCCCGCCCAGTGGACCCGGTAGCAACGATCCGTTCCCGGGCGGCCGCGGATCCCGGGCGCATCGGTTGCCCCCGCCGATCATCGCAGCCCTCGATGCCAACCACGACGGCGTCATTGATGCCGACGAGATCGCCAATGCTCCTGCCGCGCTCAAAACCCTGGATAAAAATGGAGACGGCAGATTGACGATGGATGAGTTGATGCCTCCGCGCCCACCGCGTGGCGCTGGCCCCAACGGCCATCATGGACCTCCTCCCTCAGGGGACGAAGCTCCGCCGGCTCCGCCCAGAGGTGACAACTGAGTCAGCTTGCGAGGCTACGGCTTGAGGAGTTTTTCAACCGGGGCAGGGTCCGACCTGCCCCTGGTTCGATTTTCAGGTCTTCGGTTGCAGGTGCGGGTTAATCGAGCGCGGCCCTTTGTTTTCTATCCTCGCGCTGAGATCTTCGTTTGTTATTTTTCTGTCTCCAAATATTTCTGTCTCTTTATCTCCACCCCGCCCGTCCCGCACCCTGCGAGGCAGTCCGTTCAAAAGGTTTGAAATTCAGCTCTCGATTCGGAAAACTCAGGTCAATGAACGTAAGAGACCTGAGCACACGATTCCTGGACAGTTTGTCAACCCGGGCCGGCCTTTCCGGGGCGCAGCGAAAATTTAAGAGTCCGGCGCTATCGCGTTGCCCAGTCGGCGCGCTGCAGCTTGTAAAGTTCCTGGTAATCACGATTGCCCTCGGCTCCGGTGTTTGTCCCTCGGCCAATGCGCAAATCGGCACCACGTTGCGTCCGCCGTCGGTGCCTTTGGTCGCGTGTGACCCCTATTTCAGCATCTGGTCCCCAGCGGATGAGCTGACGGGCGCGGACACGGTTCATTGGACGGGCAAGCCTCAACGCCTGACCGGCTTGGCGCGAATCGACGGCCACGTGTTCCGCCTCATGGGCAAGGAGCCCGCCGATGTGCCGCCGATGACTCAAACCGCCCGTCAGGTCGCCCCCACCTCCACGACGTATGTCTTCGAGGGTGGCGGAGTCGAGTTAACCCTGGCGTTTGTGACCCCCGCGCTTCCGGAAAACCTGGACCTTCTCTCGAGCCCGCTGACGTACCTTGCCTGCGGGATGAAAGCGCATGATGGCCGGCAACATCAGGTCTCCGTGTACTTCGACGCCGCTGCAGAAATCGTCTTGAACCAACCCGGGCAGGAAGTAGTTTGGTCGCAGGAGACCATCGATCACGTGCAACACCCTCGCGGGGGCGCTAAAGGCTTATATCGGCTCAATTCCAAACCGAGTGGGCACCGCTGGGACAACAGGGAGGAGATTGCCAAACTGACGGTGCTGAAGTTGGGCTCAAAGGACCAGCCGGTTCTGCAGAAGAAGGGAGACGACCTGCGAATTGATTGGGGCTATCTGTATGTGGCCGCACCTGCTAGCCCGGAAACGCACCAGGTTGTGGCTTCGGCTGACGCCTGCCGGAAAACCTTTTTGGCGGACGGATCCCTGCCCGGGCAAATGGATGCGCGTCAACCTCGCGCAGCGAATGACGCTGCTCCCGTGGCCGCCACCGTGTTTGATTGCGGAAACGTGGGCAGCTCCGGGGCCAAGCCCCGGATCTTGATCCTCGCCTATGATGACGAGTACTCCATCCAATACTTTAAGAGAAACCTCCGTCCCTATTGGCGGCGGAAAGGCTGGGAGGCGGCCGATCTACTCCGGGCGGCCGCTCATGATTATGATCGCATCCTCGACCGGTGCCAGGTGTTCGATGGTCAGTTGATGAACGATCTGCGAGCTGCCGGCGGCCAGAAATACGCTGAATTATGCGCGCTGGCCTATCGTGAATGCTTGGCGGCGAACAAGATCGTGGCGGATGCGAACGGCGAGCCGCTGATGTTCCCCAAAGAGAATTTCAGCAATGGCTGCATTGGCACGGTGGATGTCATTTATCCCATGGCGCCGCAATTCCTGCTCCTCAGCCCCTCGTTGACCAAAGCGATGCTCGTTCCCATCCTCGACTATGCGGCCTCGCCGCGCTGGCGCTGGCCCTTTGCCCCTCACGACCTAGGCACGTATCCCCATGCCAACGGGCAAGTTTATGGCGGAGGTGAGCGTACCGAAGAAAACCAAATGCCCGTCGAAGAGAGCGGCAACATGCTGCTTCTGCTCGCCGCGCTGGCCCAGCAGGAAGGCAACGCCAATTTTTGTTCCAAGTACTGGCCGGTCCTCACCCGTTGGGCGGATTACCTGAAAGCCAAAGGCTTCGACCCCGAGAATCAACTCTGCACCGATGACTTTGCCGGCCACCTCGCGCATAATGTGAACCTTTCCGCCAAAGCGATTTGCGGCCTGGGCGCCTTCGCCCGACTCTGTGAAATGCGAGGCGAGAAGGCCAAGGCCAATGAACTATTCGCCCTGGCCAAAGAATTCGCCGAGCGCTGGGTCAAGGAAGCCGATGACGGGGACCACTTCCGACTGGCCTTCGACCGACCCGGCACCTGGAGCCAAAAATACAATCTCGTCTGGGACAAAATTCTCGGCCTCCATCTTTTCCCGGACGCGGTGCGCCGAAAGGAAATGGATTTCTACAAAACCAAGCAGAACCTCTACGGCCTGCCGCTCGACAACCGCAAAGATTATACGAAACTGGACTGGACCCTCTGGACCGCTACGCTCACGCAGGACCGCGCCGATTTTGAGGCGCTGCTCAATCCCCTCTGTCAGTTTGTCGTCAGCAGCCCCAGCCGGGTGCCAATGACCGACTGGTTCGGGACGCAAAACGCCAAGCAGGTGGGCTTCCAGGCCCGCTCTGTCGTCGGCGGCCTCTTTCTGCAAATGCTCTACGACCCGGCCGTGTGGAAAAAATGGGCAGGGTGCGACACGGCGAAGGCCGACCATTGGGCTCCGCTTCCCAAGCCGCCGAAGATCGTGGTCGTCGTGCCCACTTCGGAAAACGAGGCCATCCACTGGAACTATACCTCACAGGTGCAGGCGGACGGTTGGTATAGACCCGACTTCAACGCCGCCGGTTGGCAGGACGGCCCAGGAGGGTTCGGCACGCGCGGCACTCCAGCGGCGGTCGTTCGCACGACTTGGAATACTTCCGACATTTGGCTGCGGCGTAAGGTGACGTTGCCGAAAACCAAAGGGAACAACCTCGCGCTCCGAATGCATCATGACGAAGACGCCGAGGTGTACCTCAACGGAGTTCTGGCGGCCAAAGCTTCCGGTTACATCAGCGACTACGAGGTCGTACCCATCAGCTCAGCCGCTCGTGGAACGCTCAAGGCCGGGCTCAACACGATCGCCGTCCATTGTCATCAAACCTCCGGTGGCCAATATATCGACGTTGGGCTGGTGGAAGTCGAAGGGCGAAATTGAGGCCACGTTGGCCGCTCTCAGCGCCGTTAGCCTAAGCGCGGCTTTTGACCGTCCTGCACCTCGAACAACTCATTCATGGTGAGCTGGAAAATGGGGAGGAGCTTCTCCGTGAGAACCTCGCCGCGCGCCAGGATGCCCTGAAGCACCAGGCCGTACTGCGTCGCGTGATAGACTTCGACGTTGTCGTAGCGGGGATCGATCATCCAAAGGCGCGGCAGCTTCAACTCCTCATAGATCTGCTTTTTTATAACTGTGTCGGAGGCATGGTCCTCCGGGTTCACAATCTCAGCCGCCAGCCAGAGACGCCCTGTCGCGGCCACGAGCAGCCCCAGGTCGGGCCGGACGACCGTCTCCCTGGAAAGTCGCACCTCGGACCGCGGTTCGAGGACCCGGGTGCTTTTCAGCAGGGCGGCGCTGACGAGCACCGCCCGGTAGAGACGATTGCCTATGGCCTCGTGGCGTTCCCCCGGTGCGGCGCGCACCATCGGTACGCCATTCAACGTTTCCAGATAGGGTCGGCTCATGGCCAGATCTTTAAAGTATCCCGCGGCCCTGCGACAGCCGAAAAACCAGGTCCCGGCCGAGATTGACAAACCGCTCAGTGGCTTGTAAACAACTGCCCGATTGATAAGCATGAAGGTGCCCTGTTCGGGCGTAAACCACGCGTTCAACCCCTCGAAGTTAAAGCCGCGCCAGCATGAAGTCGTCGCGTTAGTCCGTTACGTCCACTGTTGATCGGGAATCAAGTCCAACATGAAACGGAAGGTACCTGTTTTGATCGTGCTCCTGGGCGTGTTGGTGTCCGGCGTGTACTTCATGACCACGAGGTCCCCGCGGAGCATTGTCCTGACCGGAGTCGTCACCACCGATGAGGTGATCGTGAGCTCCGAGATCCAGGGACGATTGCAGAAGTTATTGGTCGCCCAGGGCAACTGGGTCACCAACCACCAACTGTTGGCGCTTATCCAACCTAAGGAATGGCAGGCGGACGTCGCGTTTTACGCCAACACGGAGAAGCAGTGGGCAGCCCAAGTGGTCCAGGCGGAGGCCGACCTGCGGTTTCAGGAAGCCCAAACGAGTAACCAGGTTTGGCAAGCCAAAGCCATGATGGCGTCTGCCGAATCCCAAGTGAAACAGGGGGAGGCGGACCTGGAGATCGCCCGGTTGAATTTCAACCGCGAACAAGGTTTATACCAACAACACGTGGAATCGGTCCAAGTCTATGACCAGGCGCGCACGACGTTGGAGGCCACCCAGGCTCGCGTCCAATCGCTCCGGCAGCAAGTTAACTCCGCTCAAGCCGCGGTTGCCTTGGCCCGCTCCAACGATGAACAAACGGCCGCCCGCCGGGCAGCCTTGCTGGCCAGTCAGCACCAGGAGGCCGCCGCCGCCGCGCAGAAAGAGAAAGCGGAGGTGCATCTGAACTACACCGAAATTCGCGCCCCCCTCAGCGGCATCGTGGATATGCGCGCCGCACTCCAGGGGGAAGTGGTGAACCCGGGGCAGGGAATCGTCACGCTGGCCGACCCGGAAGATTTTTGGGTTCGGGCGGACGTGGAGGAGACTTACATCGACCGAGTTCATCTCGGGGATAAGCTGCCCGTGCGACTGCCCTCGGGAGCGACGCGTGGAGGAACGGTGTTCTATCGCGCCATCGATGCCGATTATGCCACCCAGCGGGACGTCAGCCGCACGAAACGAGACATCAAAACCTTCGAGATCCGGTTGCGATGTGACAACCGCGATCGCAGCTTGGCGCTGGGCATGACGGCGTTCGTCACGCTAGAGCTGAACCGGCCATAACAAGCCTATGGCCGACGTGGAGGTCGAGAATTTGACGAAGCGTTTTGGCGATTTTGTCGCCGTGGATGGGCTCAGCTTCTCCGTCGCCCATGGTGAGGTATTCGGTTTGCTCGGGCCGAATGGGGCCGGCAAGTCCACGCTGATTCGCATGCTCACCACCCTCGTGCCACCCACCTCCGGCACCGCGCGAATCAACGGTTTTGATATCACCCAACACGCCAACGAGGTCCGGCAAAGCATTGGCGTTATCCCGCAGGCCATGACCTCGGACATGGACCTGAGCGCAGAGGAGAACATGGGGATCTTCGCCAAGCTCTACGGGATTCCTCGGGAACGACGCCGCACCACAATCCGAGATTTGCTCAAAGCGGTCGACCTTGAGCCCTGGGCTGAAAAGCCGGTGAAAATGTTCTCCGGAGGGATGCGGCGGCGGCTGGAGATCGCTCGCGGGTTAGTGCATGAGCCTAAGATCTTTTTCCTGGATGAGCCGACGACCGGGCTAGACCCGGTTTCCCGGGTGGCCGTCTGGGAAATGCTCAGCCGGCTCAAGCGGGAGCGTGACCTGACCATCCTCGTTACGACGCATTACATGGACGAAGCGGACAAGCTTTGTGATCGAATTGCGATTATTGACCACGGAAAGCTGGTGGCGTTGGACTCACCCCTTAAACTCAAGGCATCCATCCCGGGGCGCAATATCCTGGAGGTCAGCTTTTCCCAGGTGCCCGAGGGCTGGCTGGAACGTGTCCAGGGATTGCCGGACGTCGCCGAGGTAAAGATGCAGGACCACGTCTTTCGGATCTCCTCGCATAACGGTCCGCGCACCACCGTGGCCATTTTGGAAGCGGCCCGGGAGGCGGGCATCCAAGTAACCTCCTTGTCCGTCCAGAGCACGACGCTGGACGATGTTTTCGTGCACTACACCGGGCATCAACTGCGCGATGCCCTCCAAAGCGCCGCGGCGTATAGCAGTTCCTTCATGTACGATCGAAAATAATCAAGGGCGCATGCACCGGATTCTGGCTATCATCGAACGGGACCTGAGGCGGTTTCGCAGAAGCCCGACCTTGATCATGGTTTCCATGATCATGCCCCTGGTCCAGTTGCTGGTCCTCGGCTACGCGTTTGGGGGTAAGGTGAAGCACCTGGTCGTCGGAGTAGTGGACCACGACCATGGTATTCCCGCGCTGAAGCTTAAGGAAATGTTCCAGGCGGTCGCCGCCAACGCCCGCACGTTTGATACGGTGGCGTACAGCGATTCGGCGGACGCCCTCCGCGATCTGCGTAACGGCCAGATTAACGGAGTCCTCGAGATCCCCGCGCAGTTCTCGCGGAAGGTCCTTGCCGGCGCCACCCCGCAAGTGGCCCTGGCGGAGGATAACACCGATCAGTTTGCCGCCTCGGCTTTGGAAAGTACCTTCAGCCAGCTCTTGGCGGCCTACAATCAAAAGCCGACAGCACCGCGGATGACCTCTACCGCGACGCTCTCCGTCGTGGAGGTCTATCCGTACGTGCCTTACATCCAATATCTCCTGCCCGGGACCATTGTGCTGGCGATCTTCGTCTCGGCCATGATCGGAGGTGGAATCATCTACATCGACGACAAGGCGCGTGGGCTGCATGAAGGCTATCTCGTGACGCCCATCACCAAGTTCGAGCTGATACTCGGGTTCACCTTGTCCGGCGCCGCCAAAGCCATCCTGGCGGGCTTGGTCCTCATTACCTGCGGCTCCTTAATAGCAGGAATTCCGGACCCCCTGAACCTTCCGCGCCTGATCCGCATGAGTCTCCTGGTGGTCGTTACCGCCCTGGCTCTCATCAGCATGATGTTCCTCCTCATGGTCCGCGTCAGCGACCCCTTGGTCCCCCGGGCCATATTCGGGGTGCTCAACACCGTCCTGTTCTTTCCCAGCGGCGCCGTTTACCCGATTCAGGCGTTCCCGACCTGGATGAAAGCCATCGCCGTGGTGGATCCTTTTACGTACGCAGTCCATGGCTTTAAGGAACTGACGCTCAAGAATACTGGCCTGTGGGCCATCGCACCGGACATTGGCTTCTTAATGATCTTCACCGTGGTGGCCATGGCAGCGGCGACGCTGCTCTTCCGTCGTACGCTGTAAGGTGCTATCGTGCGAGTGCAGGATGAAAAACTGGGGCTGGTGAACTTATGAATGAATCGACCAAGCCGGATAAGCTGGCTTCCACGTTGAGCGAGGAAGTGTTGCGCCGGATCTACGGCGATGATTTTCAAGGCTGCAACATACATCCTGAGGTTATCGCTACCCTCATTCAAGACGGGCTCAATGCGGACCGAAAGGAGGCGTCGGACCTGATCGAGCTGTATGAGAAAGTCGTCGAAGCGGTCCACTTGCTCTCCACGGCGCCGGACAGCAAATCCATTACCGATCCCGATGAGCTCAGGACTCTATTGACCCAGCGACTGGATGCCATCCACACCGTAACCACCCGGACCAGGCAGACCACGGCCCGCCTGCACAAGAGCGCTGGCTGAGCTTCCAATGAAATCGGAACGGGTCAATCGGATGGCGGCCTTAGCCTTGGCGCTGGTCTGGATCATCGCGGGTACACTGGGCTTGGTCCTCGGCATTCTGGGGCGCCTGTGGGTGTTGCCCGTCGTCGGATGCCTGGCCATCGGGTATGGCGTGCTTTGGCTTAGGGTCTCCAGGCGAGGGAAGCGTCTCGGTTGGCGCGAAGCATTTTGGCCGTGGAAGTGACCCGCTGGACCTCCAGCCCTGTGCGCGCTGGCGCAGCGCGGGCATTTAGCGCACCGGCCGAGAGAATGTCCCTCGGCCGGTTCTCCTTGCCGGTGGGCAAGCCGCTTTGGTCAGTCGGTACTGCTACGGAGCAGTCTTCTGGACCAGGTGAAAGAAGGCCTGGGGCTGATTGTTCGCCACGGGCCATGTGGCGGTCGTTGAAGTGGCATTCGTCGCACCGACGACGGTCCACGTAGCGCAATCCGAGGAGGTTCGCAGCTCGTAGTTGGCTCCAACGATGAGGTGGTCCATGGTGAGCTGGAACCCGGCCGCGTCCGGCGACAGGCTCAGGGTTGGCTGCTCCGTCGGCGGAATCGTGATCCGGATATCATCTACGTAAAACGTGCCGCTGAGCGCGACATTATCCGCCGTGCCCATCCAGCCTTCCACCAGAATGCGCCATTGCACCAGGTTCCCAATGTCCACGGTGCTGGTATCACCAAAATCCGGGAGACGAGCCTCGATCGTGGTCCAGTCGGCCGAAATGACCGGTGCCGTCGGGGTGATGTAATTTATTCCCCGGCCCGCCTGGTCATAAAACGAAAGCCAGAAAACCGTCCCGCTATCCGCGATGGCTGCGAGCGCCGGATCTCCCTTGATTCGGAATGAGACCACGGCATTGGTCGGGAGCGAGAACGGCGCTACCATCCCGGATCGGACACTGCCCCACGGCCACTGGCCCGGCGCGAAATCAATGGCTAGTTTCAGCGCCTTGTTTCCCTCGGGTGCGGGCGTCTCGAGGGAGGCCGTGGCGACCGTGGCCGCCGGGCTGTCCTGATACGAGTAAAAATTGGTTAATGCGGCCGTATCCGCATAGCCCTCGAAATCATCGAGCAAAACCCGCGGTGCCGAAGGCAGCGGGAACTCCGTCAGGGGCGAGTTGCGGACCATCATTTCATCAATGTAAATCGTGGCCGTGTAAGTATCGATCGCGGCCTGGCTCCCGTATTGGAAAAAGGCGAACTGGACAATTTGGCTGAGGTCCGGCAAACCCGGTGAGTCCCACGGCTGTTCGATGCCGCTGGCCGGAAAATTAAGGATTTGCCAGTCGTTCGTGGTGGGGGTGGCGGTGCCCCAGCGACCAAAATTCCCGTTCACGTCGTAGGCATAGAGATAGAGATTGCGGAAATCGGATTTCGCAAAAGCTGCGTCGCCGCGGATGCGCAGGCTCAAATACTGTGTGGAAGCAATGGCCAGCGGGGTTGTGTAAATCGGCCCGCGGATGGTTTCCGTCGCCCAGGCGGAGGAAACAAAATTGAAATCCGCCTGCAGGGAATTTGTGCCCGATGCCCGCGGCGCGACCAGGTTGGTGAGGCTCAGGGTCGTATTGCCGCTGGGGATCCAGGCAGCCAGCAGTTCGTCGTTATTGGCGTACTCGAAACTTTCCACCATGGTCTGCGCGCCGGCTGTGACCGCCAGCATGCTTCCACAGAAGATTCCAAACCATTGAGGCCTTTTCATGAGATAGGGATGTTTAAGGTTTAACCTGTTCGGACAAGCCTATCTTAAGAGCTACTGCTGACAAGTAAAATCATCAGAACATCTTTTGTTTATCGCAGGACAAAAACTGCGGTGACGAGGTGGGTCCTCCCGCGACAGCGTGATGATTCTGTAACGATGATTTTGTGAGCCCTTGGCTCTCGAAGGTCCCCATTCACTGCCGCTCCTCGTCCTGTTGTCCTGCGCATCCTATTAATCCAGCAGTGTTCCATGATGGCGCATGCCGGGCTTCCAGGTATAGTGCTTGCATGATTGGAAAGGACCGCCTTGGTTCCGTCCCGCATCATCGCCGGCCTTTGGGCCAGAAACCTGGCAGGCAAACGCCTTAAACCTTGATTCCGGTAGCAAAACGACGCGCAGCAGTGGTTCTGGTAGCCCTGGTGATCGCCGGCTTCGGAATCGGGTCCTTCTTTACCGGAGAGGAAGCACCGCGCTATGCGGGCCGGTCCGTGAAGGGGTGGTTCGCCGATTACCGGCGGCATATGTTCCAAAATCCGGATTACGCCGCAAAAGTAGCTGAGAGCCTGCGGGGCATGGGGACCAACGAAATGCACTACCTGTTCGAGGAGGCTTTCAACAGGCGGAAGGACTCATTCTACTTCGAATACCTCAACGATCTGGTGAGTTATTTGCCGCGCTCGGTTCCTGTTCCCAGGCTCTGGAGCCAGGAAGAGAATCGTTGGGCTGCCGTGGAGCTCATCAGCGCGACCCGGTCCGGGGCGGATGTAGTGTTGCCTGAGTTGGGGCCCCACCTGGAGGGGGCGAGCACGCTCTGGCGGATGCGGGCCCTCCAAATTCTTGGGAGTATTGGAGACCCAGACTATCGCGTCACTCAATGCTTGCTGACGAACCTGGATGATTCCAGTCCTGATCTCTGCAACCAAGCCGCCCGGGCGCTCATGGTTCTTCATCCGCCGGCGGCCGATCTGATTCCTGGCTTAAGCACCCGGCTTAGGGCGGACCACTCCCTGCAGGTCAGCGTGCGGTCGCTGTCCATCCTCACGTTATTCGAGTCCTACGGCGCGCAAGCCGAGGCAGCCGTTCCGTGCTTGTTGGCCTGGCTCGAACCACAGGATCCCAACCAGCCCAATGACTCCGAGTACGAACGGGGGGTGCGTACGCTTCTCAAAATTGGGTTCAATGACGCCGGATCATTGACCTTCCTCAAAGAGCGGTTCCAGAACAAAACAAACTGGACCTTGGCTGAGTTTGTCCGGAGCGTTAAGACGCTCTCCAGGCTTGGGCGGAACGACCCGGGAACCAGGGCGCTCCTCGACCGTTCGTTCGCCGAAACGACCAATTGGAACTGGCGCTGCCATCTGGCCGCCGGGCTGCTGGCGATCGATCCTGCCCGTGAGGAACCGTGGCGTTTCCTGACAAATTCTCTCGCAACCGAGACCAACGAATTTCGTCGCGAATTCGTGCTCAGTATCTGTCAGCAGGTCAGGACAAACTCGTTTTCCAAACCTGGTTTCCGGGACTGAGGAGCGTGAGCCACAAAATCATTTTGTGAGTCCCTGGCCCTCAACCGTCCCCGTCCACCGCCCGAGCCACAAAATCATCGTCGTCCTTCAGGGTGCGGCACATCACCATGTGGCGTCTCATTGCCGCTGGTTTCGGAATTAAATCTCCACGATCCGGCAACTGCTGAACGCTCGTACCTGCTTGATCGGAACCCCGAGACGTTGGAATAGGTTCCTAATCTCCGCGTCATTTCGATACGGCTGGTTTTCCGGGGCTGCGTCGATAAACGTTCCCGGGTTATCCAGTTGGCGTAAGATCTTCTGCATGCGGAACGAGATCGTCTTTTCCCGAAGTGTGGAAAGCATCGACATGCGGAGCAGCAGACCTATGGCAGGTAGGTGGCCGATTCCGGCGTTTTTCGAGACCCAGGCGACCATCTCGCCCGGGTTGAGCATGCACATCTCCAGGCTTTTCCGCTGCGCCAGGACATTGTTCCGCAGCAGGCCCGTCCTGGTCAGAAAATTTTCCAACGCGCTGCTCAGGCGATAGAAGGCGACGAATATTTTTCCCGAGGGCTTCACGATCCTCCTGGCTTCGGTCAGGATGATTTTGATTGCGTCCTCGTCACCCATGAAATCGATAACCCCCGTTGCATAAACGAGCGTCGGGAATGTGCCCTCTTTGAAGGGGAGAGCCCGAGCATCCGCCCGCCGAATGGACAGGTTTCGCCGGATCTGCGCGTATCGGATCATCTCCGGGCTCAGATCCACCCCTTCACACTCCAAGCCATTCCGTCGCAGCTCGGCCACAATTAAACCCTGGCCCGCGCCCACTACCAGGACGGGCGGGCGTATCTCCGGTACCATCGCACGGATGCTCCGCACATCGAGATAGTGGTCCTCTACTTGGGCATGATGGGGCGCTAATAAATCCCAGAAGCCAGAAGTGGTCATTTTTCGCGGCGCGGTTTCGTCATGGATCCGCGGAGGACGGACAGTTCTCGGAATTGCATGAACCAGGGATTATGACCGTCAATATGCGGCATCCGCGCCAATCTGCAAGCGGAGTGAAAAAGGCGCGGGGCGCACCCCCCCCGAGTGCGCCCCTGCCTGCCTGCATCCTACTGCGATTGAACTTCGGCTTGAACCCGGAGTTCGCAATATCCAACGATCACGGAGCGGAGTCGGGGATTCTGCGGATAACCGAGGCAAACCGAAACGGACGCTTAATTTAATCGGCCGAGCCTGTCGATGGCACCCCGCCGTCCTCCGGCCCTGGTCACCGTTATGGGGCGCACGCCACCGTCCTTTTCTTTCCCTTCGGCTTCGCGCCCACGGACGAGGTCGGCGCCCGCTCCACCCACCCCGGTTGCCTAAATGGTCCAGCCCTTGCGGTAATCGCGGTGCAGCAAATCGCTGGCGCGCTCCGAATTCTTCACGCTGCCAGTGAGGGGATCGTATTCAAAAGCGCCTTCCACCAAAGTGGCCACATTGACCAGTTGCATTAACTCGGTGAGCGGGCCGCCGATCTCGAAGCTGGAGAAGGTCTTCCCGTTGCCCTTGCATGCTTCCACCCATTCGCGGTGGTGGCCAATGGAAACCGGGATTGTCTCCGGCGGGCCACTCTTGTGCCCCTCAAATTTGCTGCGTGGCAGGAGGGCATAGCGGGTGTTCCACGGGCAATCCGAATAAATCGATCCCTTGTTGCCGACCAGCAGGTCACCCCAGGCGCCGCGCGGGTGTTCGAGCAGCAGATCTTCCGAGGGTTTGTCCTTGGCGTAGAGCTTCAATTTTACGGGTGGTAATGAGCCCCGGGCGGGAATACCCACCGTGGCGATCATCGAGGTGGGATAACCTTCCTCATCGCGTTCCGAGGCCTGAGCTTCGATGCGTAGCGTGCCACCAGAGGTTTTTGACGGGTCCCACAACTCCTGGAGCCTGAGTGCCCGGAACATAAGATTGCCAGTGTGGCAGCCGAAGTCCCCGACGATGCCACTGCCGAACGCCCGCCAGGCGCGCCAGTTTGCCGGCAGGTAACATGGGTTATACGGCCGTTCCTGGGCTGGTCCCAGCCACAGATCCCAATTCAGACTGTCGGGAATTGGAGGATGGTCCGTCGGGCGTTTCTGTGGCGCGTTTCCGCCATCGAACCAAACATGTGCTTCGCGCACTTCGCCAATTTCGCCCTGCCAAACCAGTTCCACACCGCGCCGCAATCCGTTCTCGGCGCTCCCCTGGTTGCCCATTTGGGTGACGACCCGCATTTGGGCAGCGACTTCACGCATCACCCGGGCTTCGTGGACGGTGCGGGTGAGGGGCTTCTCGCAGAAAACATGTTTGCCGTGCTTCATGGCGGCGATGGCCGCGACCGCGTGGGTGTGGTCGGGTGTGGCGACCACGACCGCATCAATCTCCTTGTGCATCTCGTCGAACATGCGGCGAAAGTCCTGATATTTCCTGGCTTGCGGGTGCTTTTGAAAAATATCTCCCGCGCGGACGTGATCCACGTCGCACAGGGCGACCATGCTGGCGCCGCACCCGAAAATATTATCCAGGTCACCGCGTCCCTGGCCCCCAATCCCAATTCCGGCGACATTGAGTTTGCTATTCGCCTCCGTGGCAAAGGCCAGTTTGCTGTTCGGGAGCAGGAGCGCGCCGGCTCCGCCGAGAAGAGAACTTTGGAGAAAGGTTCGTCGTGTCTGTCGAGGAGTCATACGGGCATCATGGGATTGGAAAAGCGTTTTGTCCACGATTTAGACCGGGATGGCAGCCGCTCCGGCCGCCGGGGCGGCGCGAGGCCCGCCCTCCCTGAGCTTTTATCTGACCGCCACTTGACGAACCGGGCGCGGTTCTTTATGGAGATAGGGTCATGAGCAATACTGAATCGCATCATTTTCAGGCGGAGATCCAGCAGTTGCTGGAAATCGTCATCCATTCGCTGTACACCGACAAAGAAATTTTTGTTCGCGAGCTGATTTCCAATGCGGCGGATGCCTGCGAGCGCCTGCGTTTCAACCAGTCCGCCGGCCGGGGCAGCTATCAGCCGGAGTTGGCTCCCGCGATCTCCGTAACGACCGACGAGAAGGCCAACACGATCAGCATCGTTGATACCGGAGTGGGGATGACCCACGGCGAGTTGGTCGAGAATCTTGGGACCATCGCCCACTCGGGCACCAAGGCGTTCCTGCGCCAGCTCGCGGAGGAGAAGAAGCCGGACCTGGCGCTCATCGGGCAGTTCGGCGTGGGGTTCTACTCGGCCTTTATGGTGGCCAAGCGTGTCACTGTGCTGAGTCGTTCGTTTCTACCGGAAGAGCAGGGCTGGCAGTGGATCAGCCAGGGCGCCGGCGGCTACGATCTGGCGCCGGCGGCGGACCTGCCGCGCGGCACCCGGATCACCCTGGAACTCAAGGAGGAGGCCAAGGAGTTCGCACAGGCGAGCACCATCGAGCGCATCATCCAACGGTATTCGAGTTTCGTGCCGTTCCCGATCGAACTGAACGGCAAACGCCTCAATACCGTCCAAGCCATCTGGTCGCGCAACAAAAACGAGATCAAAAGCGAGGAATACAACGAGTTCTACACATTCGTCGGCCATGATCCCGACCCGCCGCTGTTCCACCTTCATTTTGCGGCCGATGCCCCGCTCGCCTTGCAAGCCCTGTTGTTCGTGCCCGCGCGGAATTTTGAAACAATGGGCATGGGACGCATCGATTCCGAGGTGAACCTCTACTGTCGCAAAGTGCTGATCCAATCCCACGCCAAGGGTTTGTTTCCGGACTGGCTGCGCTTCCTCAAGGGCGTGGTGGATAGCGAGGATCTGCCCCTGAACATCTCGCGTGAGACCATGCAGGACACCTCGCTCATGCAGAAGTTGAACAAGGTCCTGACCGGCCGCTTCCTCAGATTCCTCGATGACCAGGCGGAAAAGGACGCGGCTGCGTACGAGAAGTTTTACGCCGAGTATCAGCGCTTTCTTAAAGAGGGCGTGGTCACGGATTTCACGCATCGCGACACCATTGGCAAACTGCTTCGTTACGAATCTTCCACACTCGACGCAGGCAAACTGACGTCCTTGGCGGATTACGTGAAGCGAATGCCCTCCGACCAAAAGGAAATTTACTGCCTGCTCGCGCCGAAACGGGCGGCGGCCGAAAGTAGCCCCTATTTTGAGGTGTTCCGCCAACGAAAGTTTGAGGTGCTGTTTCTGTACGATCCCTGGGACGAATTTGTCATCGAACACCTGCATTCCTTCGATGGCAAACCGCTGCGGTTGGCCGAAAAGGCCGATTTGGACCTGGAAGAAGCGGCCAAGAAGGAAGGCGCAATGCCGGAGGAAGCCGCTAAGTCACTCGCCCAATGGCTCAAGGAGACCTTGGCGGACAAGGTCGGTGAGGTGCGCGTCTCCCATCGGTTGGTCGAAAGCCCAGCCGTTGTAGTAGACCCGGACAAGTTCATGACCTCGAGCATGCGGCGGATCATGAAAGCGGCTAAAAAGGAAGGCGGGGAACCCGCCCCGGTGAAATACGACCTGGAGATCAACCCGGCCCACCCCATCCTCTCGCGCCTTGACCTGGTGCGAGGAAAGGATCCAACGCTGGCCTCCAGTGTCGCCGAGCAGGTGCTCGACAACGCGCGTGTTGCCGCCGGGCTGTTGGAGGACCCGCGCGCCATGCTCAACCGGATGAACCAGTTACTGGAGAGAGTCCTGACCTGAGAGGCGCAGGAGAGCCTGGACCCGGTTTAAAATGCCGCGGACCTCCGCGAACCGGAGAATGTTGGCCGGCCCGAACGTTTGGTTCAAGGCCGTTTCGGATCAACGGGGTGATAAAGCATCTGGTTAATGAACGCCTCCTGCTCCGGGCGAAGGTGGCCGCTCTCGCTGACACAGCCGTTCGGATTCTGTCCCGTTAAGCAACCCCAGGCCCACCAATCGCCACTGACCGGTTGTTGGGTGCTCGAGAAGGTCAGTCCACCGGGCGCTCGCCCGTTCATGTACTCGAGCAGAGTCCGACCCCAGGCCTGGCTCGCGTCACTGCGCATCGACGCGCCCATTTCCCCAATCCAGACCGGGGCGCGGTTTTCTGTGACAAGCCAGCCCCACATCTTGTTCATCCTCTCGATGTACCCAGAGCCCGATTCGGGCCCCTTGTAACCGCCGATCTCCTTCGGGTACTCATGGACCGAGTAGACCAGCTTGGCTGGGTTACTTAAGACGACCGGTAGATCGCGGACGACGGAAAGGTCACCTTCGAAGGCGCCGGTTCTGTAATCGATCACCGCCTCGCAAATGATCAGTGCGTCGGGATTTACTTTTAGCACGGCGTTGCCCGCTGCCTCGTACATGGCGTGGATGTCCGTGGGACCGTTGCCTCCCCAAAGTGCCGGAGTTTTCGTGTGAGCGCAGGGTTCGTTGCGGAGATCGAATCCAATGACCGTCGGGTTGTGGGTCCAATGCCTGGCGAACTTCACCCAATCGGCCAAAAACCTCTCCGCGCTGACAGTGCCCTGGGTGTCCGCCCCATCGGTCCCAGCTGTGCCTGGGCCGGTGTCGAACCATAGTCCGTTCTTCTGCTGGGCGGCGTTCTCCCAGTCGGCCGGCGTCGCCTCGTTGTTATGGTTGTCGAAGATGACCTTTAAGCGCGCTTTATGGCAGGCGGTCACGAAGTCATCCAGTTGAGCCATTGCTCCAGGGTCGTCCAGGGTCTTGTCAATCCAATCGACGCGGACGCAATTGAATCCCAGGGACCGCATGGCCGCGACGTGGCCCTCAATCCCCTTGAAGGGGCCGGCTAATTGCAGGCGCCCACCGATGACGTTCATCCCGGTTAGTCCAACGCTGGCGATGCGCACCTGTGTTCCATCCGCCCTTACGATCTGGCTGCCGCGCGCGCTCAAGAAGCCGGCCGGGAGCGGCGCACCCGCGGATTCCTTCACCCGGTATTTCGTGGTCTCGGTTGCGGGCGAAGGGTTCACCGCGTTGCGATCCGGAGGCTCGGCGCCAGGGACCGCCACTGGAGCACAGAGCGGTGCCATCAAGGCAAAAGAAACGCCGGCCAATTCGAATCGATTCATCTTCATTATCTGTTCGTGTCCAAGCCCAGGCACCCTTGGATTTGGAGCGTGAAAGGAATCGAGCGTAATTGCAAGGCAGCTTGCCGGCAGTTGGGGCGTAGGGGTTGATCGATTCGATTGATCGCTGTGGCTCGTCTTGATACCGTCCCGCGCAGGACAAGCTGTTTGGTGCGGAAATAATTCGGAAGCAGCTTGAACTTGCTGAGCCCGAAGTGAAAACGCTTAAACCACTCCTCATGGGGCTTGCCCTCCTACTGTTCGTAGCATTGCAGCATGGCTTGGCCCAATCGCTTCAGCCTTTCATACCGGCGAAACCGAGGTTCAGGGTTTTGGCGTTGGCCGAGGCCGGCGGCCATCATGTCGAGTTCACCAAGGCAGCCAGACCGTGGCTCAACGCCTTGGCAGCCGAGAACGGTTTCGCAATCGATTATCTCACCAATACCGCCTCGCTCACGGAATCATTGCTGAGCAGGTATCGGCTCGTCCTCCAGTTGGACTTCGTCCCCTACGGCTGGAAACCGGAAGCCATGGCCGCCTTCAAGGCTTACGTCGAGCAGGGTAAAGGCGGCTGGGTCGGATTGCATCATGCCGCGCTCCTTGGCGAGTTCGATGGTTATCCCATGTGGCCGTGGTTTTCAGAGTTCCTGGGAAAGATCAGGTACCGGAATTATATCCCAACCTTCGCTGCCGGAACCGTGCATCTCGAGGAAAAGTCGAATCCGTGCCTGAAGGGTATGCCCGAGTCCTTCGTGATCCCCAAAGAGGAATGGTACACCTGGGACCGTAGCCCTCGACCCAATGTCCATGTGCTGGCGAGTGTGGACGAGGCTACCTACGCACCGGCGTCCGATAACAAAATGGGCGACCACCCGGTGATCTGGACCAACCAACACGTGGCCGCGCGGAACATCTACATCTTTATGGGGCACGGCCCCGAGTTGCTCGAAAATAAAGCGTTTACCACCCTCCTGCACAACGCGATTCTATGGGCTGCCGGGAAGGAGCCGGCGCTTTAGTTCCGTGAACACAGCTCTCGGAACGCGGCGAAAAGCGCAACCGTCATTGTAAAACACGCGGGCAACATAAGAACCCTATGAAACTCGGACTCTATAGCATCACCTACCTGGGCCTTTGGTATCAGGGGCAAGCGTTGACCCTGCCACAACTCTTAAAGACCGCGAAACGCTTTGGCTACGATGGCATCGAGATCGACGGCAAGCGCCCGCATGGCAATCCGCTGGACTGGCCCGCGAAGCGTTGCCGCGAGTTGCGAACCCTGGCCCAGGGTGAGGGAATCGAAATCCACGCCGTGGCGGCGAACAACGATTTTAGTTGCCCGGCGCCCGAGGTGCGCGAGGCACAGATTTGTTACCTGCGTGAGTTGATCCGCATGTCGTCGGATTTCGGCGCCCCCAACCTACGCGTGTTCCTCGCCTGTATCTTATTGGCATGAAACTGCTTTTTTGACCGTCCTCGTCGCACCCGAGTTGTTCCTCCTCCCGCTGCTAGGAGGTAGCCTTGGCAGGTATGGAGGAGGTGTGGCGATGGTCGCTACCGGGATCATTAGATGCGCGGCCTATGTGCTTCTTTTCGGCGAGCGCCTCCGTAGCCGCGGCCAGACCAGGACGGTTGTGACCACCTTTGTCCTCAGCCTTCTATTGGGGGCGGTCGTGGCTGCCGTTTACTGGGCAGCTCGGACCTACTGGCGGTAACGCGGTGTTCGTCCTTCGTTGGGCGGGGTGGCGCGGGCCACCCGCCAGCGAGTCGGGCGGCGTCCCGCCGCCCGTTCCGGTCAGTTCCCCGACCTCGCCGATCATGACCATTGCACGCATGGGGCAGGGCGGTCGTGCTTCCCGGTGATCACTTCCGGTAGACGAACGCCATCCCCTCGTTTTGCATGGTGAACAGGTCGCCCTGGACTTTGCCCGTGGTCGTGCCTGCGCCCCGCCATTGCATCCGAATCTGCGGCCCTTCGCGGCGGTAGGTCGCCGTCACCTCCACGGAAGTTTCCGCACCTCCTGGCGGAACGAGCGTGATCTTGCTGATGCACCTTCCCTCGGGAGTGATGGTGAAACTCCCCGAGCGAATCTGGAGTGTATGGCCCTCGTGCGAAATTGAAGCCGGGACCGCTTTGCCGTCGACGCTCACCAGCGAATACAATCCCAAAATATCCGTGGCATCGCTATCTTTGAGCAGGCTATCCCACTTGGCCCACTTCGCCGCGTCGGAGGCGGTAAACTCGTTTATTCTTACGAGGATGGGCCGCGCATCGATCCAGGACCCCAGCAGCAGCTGATTATTTTGCAGTTGATCGTGGACCAGGAAATCCTCCGGCATTTTATGGTCGGCTCGGTAAATGAAATACTGCCTCTCGTTTTGCCAAAAGCGTTTGCCATCGAGCGTCACGCACGCGGATGCATTTGGCTTCAGCCCGGTCTTCTCGCAGAAGGCCGTTAGCGCGGACTCGCTTTGACCGAATTGCTGTTTGATTTCCTGCCAATCGACGATCTTTGCTTTCGCGCCCAGCTCCCGCTGGACGATGGCCGGCGCATCGTCCTTGGAGGAGTACCCGCCGACCTGTCGGCCGAAGAGCTTGTAGGTGGGCTCGGCCGATAGTGCGGCGAAAGCGCTTAAGCCCACCAGCACCGGACCAAACACCAATAGAGTCCTGACCAGGGTTGACCCGTTGCCGCAGAGCTGAGTTGAACCGGTGCGCTCGTAGGGAAGCCGGCCACCAGCCTGTATTGAGTTCGTCTTCATGGAGGCAGCCTACCACCCATGAACATTAGAATATAATTGAAAAAAGAAGTGCGAACATCAGTCGTGTAGATGGTGGTGCAGGCACAATCAACGCAAACCGACCAGCAGCTTGTTTGCTTGATCGATGAGACTCCAGAGCTGCGTCATCTCCTGGCGTGACAGTGGCACCGGAGCGTCGCCGACCCGCGCGTCCCGAACTCCGAACTGGACCAGGCCCGTTCGGCGAGCGCCCAGCGCCGCAATCCGAAAGCCGCCTTTCGTCGTGTACGCGGCGTCAAATGCATTCAACGGCGACACCGAAACATCCAGCTTGCTCAGGTAATCAATTGCCGTCAGGAGCGATCCCAACTCATCATCATCGATCAGCAGCGCGTCGCGATACTGACCGCCGCGGCTTATCTCAACCGCGATCCCGTGCTCCTTTCGACCTGTCCGCGTGTCCGTGAACTCCTTGGCTTTGACGGACACCACGCCCGAGGCGGCCGAAACGGATCCCAGATCGGTCGTTCCTTTGATCGTGATGGCCCCGACGTTGGTCTCGAACGCTTCCAACCGAGTGGCCGGCAGAATGGGCCAGAGGTTCGTCTCTTGGGCATCGACCGGCATGATTAGGGCCGACCATGCAGCTAATGTCAGGAAAAGCACGTTGGGTTTGAGCATAGTAATATCTTTCGGTAGGGAACTGGGCCTGGACTTGGCTGCCCTGCGATGTTTGCCAGCAGACGGTTCGGCCTCATACCGATCAGACGACCCTTGGGCCAGCGTATTCACGTACGGCACAGAAGCAGGCCGCCCGAACTCAAGCATTCTAAACGCCGGCATGATCCGCAGGGCTGCCTGCGCCTGGGGCTAAGATTGAGGCGCCTCAAGTTGCGTTAATTGTCAAGGCGGTGTTGGGGGCCTTTTTCCGGCTCATCACGCCGGCCGTCGCGTATAGTCCTGCGGTAGAATAATTTTGAATTTTCACGGCCGTTCGACGCCGTTCAGAGGAGTGCTTTTCTGTCTAAGACTAGGCTATTTGCAGGGGGCGGAACACCTATAACTCCTCAGTAACACCGTCACTCGTGTGGTGCGAGATATTCCTGGAGAGTGAACCACCTTGCCGTTGTTGGGAATCCGTTGAGCGTCACGTTATGCTGGAGAGTAAATCCTGGGATGAATCGGCTCGGTTAGAGGCTCTGTATTCTTACCGTATCCTGGACACACCTCAAGAGCGGGATTTCGACGAACTCGTGAAACTCGCCGCCCACGTGTGTCAAATGCCTGTAGCACTCGTAAGCCTGGTGGACCGCGACCGACAGTGGTTCAAAGGCCGGTTTGGCTTGGATATCTCGCAAACCCCGCGGCAGGTCTCGTTCTGCGAGCATACCATCCGCAATCCGTCGGAAATTCTGGAAGTCAGAAATGCCGCCCACGATCCGCGATTCTCCGATAACCCACTGGTAACCGGGGGACCCAAATTCCGTTACTATGCAGGTGCCCCTCTCGTCAGCCCGGAAGGCCAAGCCTTAGGCACGCTGTGCGTCCTGGACTCACGACCGAGGCGCCTGGGCGAGCCCCAGAAGGAGGCACTCCGGATTCTCAGCCGGCAAGTCATGACGCAGTTGGAGCTTCGTCGCAAGCTGGCCGAACTTAATCGCGCGTCGATCCAGCTGGCCGAAGCCCATGCGCACGAGCAACAGAGATTGGAGACGCTGGTCGCGGAACGCACCGAGCAATTGAATGCGCAGAAGGATGAATTGTTCAGAAGAACTCAGCGGCTTCAACTGCTCAATGAAACCGGTCGACGCCTCTTGTTCGGAGGAAACCCGGACCAGATGATGCAGGGCATTTACCAAGCTATCGCCGATCATTTCCGAACCAGCGGCTTTCTGGAGTTCGCCCTGGCACCCGGCAATCAGGAACTGCGCCTGGAAACCGTGAGCGGGGCGGAGCGGGCCTCCTGTACAGCGAACATGGTCCTGAAGCTGGGGGAGGGTGTGGCGGGGGCGGTGGCCCTGAGCCGGGCGCCGCTGGTTTTTGACCATGTGCAGGCTTCATCCGACCCGCGTTTGGATCTCATCCGAGCCTACGGGGTGCGAGCGTACGCCTGTTACCCTCTGGAAGTCGGAGAGCGGTTGCTGGGCACGTTATCGTTTGCCAGCAACGAACGAGATGAATTTGCACCGGAGGATCGCCGCTTTTTTGAGACCCTCGCCTCCACCATGGCCATCGCCAAGGACCGCTACCGTCTCGCCCGGGAATTAGCGGAACACGCCCGGCACCTGGAGCAAACGGTGGCTGAGCGTACGGCCAAATTGTCCGAGATGATGGCTGAGCTGCGGCAGATGTCCTACAGCATGGTGCATGAAATGCGCGCGCCTTTGCGGGCGATCTCCTCTTTCACCGACCTCTTGCTGCTCGATCTTGGGGAAAAATTACCCCCAGCTGCCGGCGAGTATATCGCCCGGATCCAGACCTCCATCCACCGGATGGATCTACTGATCACCGGGGCGCTCAATTACAACCAGATCCTACAGGAAAATCCACCTTTGACCCGCGTGGACGCGGGGCGCTTGCTCTGTGATATGGTCAGCACCACCAGCCAATTCCAACCGCCGGAGGCACGGGTTTCGCTCAGGGGGGACTTCCCCCCGGTGCTCGGGAATGAAGGATTGTTGGCCCGATGCCTCTATCACCTGCTCCAAAATGCCGTTACTCACGTTCCGCCGGGCCGGGCCCCAGTCGTGGACGTGTGGTCGGAGCAGGTGGGAGAAAAGGTGCGTCTGTGCCTTTCCGACAATGGGACCGGGATTCCCAGCGAAGTGCAGAATCAGATCTTCGAGCTGTTCGAGCGTGGCAATAGCGGCCCCAACGACGGCACGGGCGTTGGTTTGGCGCTGGTCCGCAAGACCGTGGAGCGGATGCAAGGGCGGCTCTGGGTGAAATCCGAACCCGGGGAAGGCAGTTGTTTCTGCTTGGAATTGAGGGCCGCTGCCTGAGGACGCCCTGGCGATTGCCCAACCGCCATAGGAGTGACATTCCTTCGAGCGGCCCAGCCCACTTCCCACGCGCACCAAGGCTGCAAGGCCCGGTGAGCCTCTTCCCCATGGGCCAGACCTTGCCTGGAAACCCGATCCGGTCAATGTTGCGAAAGGGCCCGGTTCGGCGGGAGAGGAAAGTCTATTACCCAGTGGGGTATCAGTTATGACAATGGAACGAGAGACAATTCTATTAGCGGAAAGCAATTCACAGGACGCCTATTTGCTCGAAGCAGCTTTCCAGGCTGCTCACATCGAGAACCCCGTGGAGGTCATCTCGACCGAACGCGAGTCCATGGAGTATTTACTGAGGAATGGGGGCGTCGGTCCCCGGGAACTACCCGCCCTGGTCATCCTCGCTATGCCGCTGCCCTTTTTGAACAACTTCCGTTTGCTCCGCTGGATCCGGGCGCAACCTGAACTGCACGCCCTCCAGGTCTTCGTCCTCGCCGCCGTCGAGATACGGGACGAAGACATCAAAGCCCACGAATTGGGTCGGATCGCTACGGGGTGAAACCGCGCGATTTCAGCGGGCTCGTGGAATTGGTCCAGAGGTTGGAGAAACGGTTTCTGAAGCACGGCGACTCGCGTGTACGCCATCACGCGTGAAGGCGTGGGCCTGCGGGGGGAGGAATCGAAGGTTTTCCTTGTCTGAGGTTCTGCGCTGAGCCACAGTTAGCGGGTTATCCCCTGAAATCGCCCATCATCCCGATGGCCTCAAGGCGATAATGAAATCATCATACCTATGAAATACATGATCAGTTGGTTCGAACGCTCGCAGGGCTCTCCTATGGAATACGAGAACGCCCAGAAGCGGATACTCGAAGTCTTCACTCAATGGAAAGCGCCCAGCAATTTCAAGATCGAGCTATTTGTGATACGGGTAGGCGAGTGGGGCGGTCATATGCTGGTGGACTGCGACGATCCCGCCACCGTCCACAAGGTGTGCTCAACCTTGCCCGCCTTCGAATTCCAGGCGCGGCCAGTGATCTCGATCGACGTGGCGGTGCGGGTTGAGCTCGAAGCGATCGCCTGGCGCGACGGACTGCCACGCAAGTAAGCTATCCTGAAGCAAACATGCGACCGCCATCCCCTCGATTTCTCGCCTGCTGCCTCCTGGCCTTCATGGTCTCCACGACCCCGGCGCGCGAATCGGTCCAAATCGCCCAACACCACAACCACAGCTCAAGGGATGGCGTTTACCTCGACAGCGCCTTTACTCCTGCTTTGGCGGCGGGGTTGAAGCGGGACCTGAATTTCGACGGTCGTGTTCCCGGGAATGTGTACGCCCAGCCGCTTTACCTCGAGGGTGGCCCGGGGGGAAAGGCGATGGTCATTGTGGTTACCGAATCCAATTACGTTTGCGCGCTGGATGCGGTCAGCGGCGGGACTCTGTGGCAGACAAATGTGGGGCCGTCCGTTCCGTCCGGGGTCCTTCCCTGCGGCAACGTGTTGCCCGTGGGGATTTCGGGCACGCCGGCGGTGGACCTGGCCTCGCGGGCCCTGTTTTTTGATGCGATGATTCGGACCACACTTCCGAAGCATTTCCTTTTCTCGCTGAATGTCGACACGGGGAATCTCAATCCCGGTTGGCCGGTCGACGTGGAAGCCACCGCGAAATTCGGGAGCACGGCTTTCAATTCGCTAGCGCAAGGGCAGCGTGGAGCTCTCGCAGTCGTAGGAACGAACCTGTACGTGCCCTTTGGCGGACTGTTCGGGGATTGCGGCACTTACTATGGTTGGGTCGTGGGCGTGCCGTTAAGTGATCCGGCTCACGCAATGGCCTGGGCCACCACCGCGCGCGGCGGGGGCGCCTGGGCCGTGGGCGGCGTTGCCAGCGACGGCTTGGATGTTTTCGTCGCCACCGGCAACACCATGGGAGCCAGTGTGTGGGGCGGGGGCGAGGCCGTTCTCCGTTTGCCGCCCACTCTTCAATTGCCGACCGGGACGCTGAATTATTGGGCGCCGACGAACTGGGCGGCGCTGGATGCCTCCGATACCGACTTGGGTGGCTCGGGCCCGGTGCTGGTTGATGTGCCCGGGGCCACACCTTCGCAACTCGTGGCCGCCTTCGGCAAAGACGGAAACGTCTACCTCCTCGATCGGACCAACCTGGGCGGCATCACCCGGCCCCTGGCGCAATTGCACGTGGCCGGCAGCGCCATCATCCAGGCCTCAGCTGCCTATCAAACCGCCCAAGCCACCTACCTGGTGTTGGCCGCCAGCGGTAATCTGTACACCGTGCGCGTCACCGCTTCCAGTCCTCCCACGCTTCAGTTGGCTTGGTCGAAAAGCCAGGGCGGCGGCCGCGGTTCGCCTTTTGTCACCTCCACCGATGGCACCAACAATGTCATTGTCTGGGGTATCGGTTCGGAGGGCGACCAGCGTCTCCACGGGTTTGATGGGGACACCGGCGCCAGCATTTACGCCGGCGGGGGAACCAATGAGCTGATGACTGGCACCCGCCGATTCAATACCGGCATTGCGGCCCGAGGCCGGATCTACGTTGCCAACGACCGCAAAGTGTATGCGTTTTTCGTGCCGGGACAACCCGTGACCCCGATCCGCGCGACTGACCTCTCGCTTGCGCCCGACGGGAGTTTCCAATTCTCGTTGCGCAACGTGTCCGGAACCAACTTCAGCGTGTTTAGCACGACCGACCTGACTACGTCCCCAGCCAATTGGACCAGGGTCGGAACCGCGCAGGAAATAGCACCCGGCCAGTATCATTTTTCCGACCCGACACCCGCCGCCGATGCGAGTCGGTTTTACCGCGTAACTGCCCCCTAAACAGGTACGCACACGGCTTTTTTATAATCTCAATCATTCTGCCGTAATCATTCTGCCCACTTGGTCCTCCGTAATTTGCCTGGCACCCGTTCCGTACGGCCTAAAAGTCGACTAGGGAAACTCCGGGAAAATTTTCCGTAATCATAGGATTACAGCCTGTGCCGCTGGGCGGGTTATAGTCTGGCCAATGCAAAGCTGTGGCCATGAGCCGCGTAGATTTGAGGCAGGCGCCATCGGAAGAACAACGGTTCCGGAAGGGAGTTCGAGGGAGGGCGTAAAGAAAACGCCAAATAGCGTGGGGACCGAGAAATCCTTTCACCCGGAGCTTTATTCCCTGCGTGCCGCCGCCTTTGCAGTTATCTTTGGCCACCACTTTTTGGCTTCCTACCTCGGGGGTTTCGCTCGGCTGACCCATGACGGTGTGGCTTCGCGGGTCGTGATGGCGCTCGTGGATTCGTGCAGTGTCGGCCTGGACATGTTCTTCTGTTTGAGCAGTTTTTTGATTACTTCCCAGCTGGTGCGCGAGTTCGACGCTCACGGACACCTGAACGTTGGAAGGTTCCTCGCTCGCCGGAGTCTGAGGATCTTCCCATTATACTTTGGCTTTTTGGCATTGACGGTGTTCATCGTGCCGCGCCTGATCCCGGGTGAACATTTAAGCGGCGTCTATCTCTCAGCCTTTTGCTTCTTCGGTGCGAATTGGCTCTGCGCGTTCAACGGATATCCGGCTTCCGTCTCAGCCCCCCTGTGGAGTGTGTCGGCGGAACAGCAGTTTTACCTAGTGTGGTCCGCGCTCATTGCTTTTCTTTCACCGCGTCGAGTGGTGCCCCTTGCCCTCTGCGGCCTGGGTTTGGCGACCGTGGCTCGCATCACCGTTCTCCACTTGGGCCTGCCGCACCCGGCAATTTGGGCGAACACCTTCGCGCGTCTGGACCCGATCGCCCTGGGCGCGTTGTGTGCCATGTTCGTGCGGCAAAAACGATGGCGTCCGGGCCAGGGCTTGCGGACGTCGATCTTGATCACCGGCCTGTCGGTGCCTCCGTTGCTGATATTCATCCTGGGCCCTACGGTCTATCATGGCCCCTGGAGCGTTCTGTTTTATCCCTGCGTCGCCCTGGCTTCTGCTTGCGTTTTGGCGGGCACCTACCGTGAGAACAAAGCAAAACATCCAGCGGTACTGGTCTACTTGGGGAGGATCAGCTACGGCTTGTTCATCTTCCACATGCTTGCAATCCAAATAGTCCGGACGGTCCAACATTTTCTGGTGCCCCATGTGCAGGGCTGGCAAATGAAACTCGCGCTGTGCGCGGGCAGCATGGCTCTCGCGCTCGGATTGACGGTCGCCCTGGCGGCGCTCTCCTACCGGTACTTCGAGACACCTTTCCTGGCCCTCAAGGCTCGGTTCAGCATCCCCAAAACCCACCCTCCAGCCCCGGCCACAAGCCTTGCCTCAACGCCCATGGGCCCAGGATTTTCTGTGCCGAGGACACTGCGGACCGGTCGAGCCTGACGCCTCAAGTTCCAACTAACCGGAAGGCAGAAACGGGAGATCCTTCTCCAATCGCAGCATCGCGGGCCGAGTCGTGTTCGGTGCCTGGTTGAGTTCGCGGCCATCGCGTAGCGATGCTAGGCTGGTAGCCGTGGACTTCGAGTCCACGGACTGGTGAGCCTAGGTCTCCCCGCGTCGCGTTAGCGACGCCTGACCGGAGGCCGCACCGAGTCGCCGCCACGCAACAAAGCCTGCGCCAAACCCCCTTCTGGAAACCGCGACACATCGATCCGTCCGGTCTGGCCATCTGAAACACTGTCCGATTTTCGCTCCCGCGGTGTATTATCTTTGAATGGTAGATGACAGTGACCAAACGCTTATTCGGGCATACGTCCGGCATCGGTGCGAGCACTCGTTCGCGGACCTTGTGCATCGTCACCTCAGTATGGTCCACTCTACCGCACTGCGGATCTTGCGGGATGCGGCTCTGGCCGAAGAAGTCACTCAAGGTGTATTTCTGGCTCTTGCCCGCAATTCCGTCCAATTGCAAAGACGCCCCTCTTTGACCGGATGGCTCCATGAGACGGCGCGCAATCTTTCAATCAACACCGTCAGAAGCGAAGAGCGCCGTCGCCAACGCGAGTGCGAGGCTGTGACCATGGAAACCCTGAATGCCGATGAATCCCAGGAAACCTGGCACCAATTGGCTCCGCGTTTGGATGAAGCAATTACCCAGCTCAAACGTGGCGAGCGCGAAGTGATTCTCTGGCGCTACTTCGAGCACCAGACGGCCGAACAAATTGGCGTTCGACTGGGGCTGGGTCCGGAGGCAGCGCAGAAGCGGGTTGCGCGCGCGATGGATCGCTTGCGCGCCATCTTCGATAAGCAAGGCCTCACCATCTCCGCTGCGAGTTTAGCAGCGATTCTATCGGCGGAGGCTGTGAAAGCCGCGCCTGCTGGCCTCGCCGTGGCAGCCATTGCGGCGGGTAATGGTCTGGCTTCTCTCACGACAACGTCAACGATCCAGCTTATTATGGCTTCGACCCAAACAAAGCTCGGAATTGCCGCCTTGGTGGCGCTGAGCGTAACCACCCCAATCGTTCTTCAACACCTCGCCAACCAGCGCCTAAAGGAAGAGGTGGCGGTTCTGCGGCAACAAACCGCCGAAACGGAAAAGCTGCGTGAGGACGGCGAACGCCTGAGGATGGAGGCGCAGTCATCGGAAACCCAGCGATCCAGGGAGCAGACCGAATTGGCTCGCCTGCGTGGCGAATCGGCCGCTCTCAAAGCACGTGCGGCGAAAGCCGAGGCTAAAACTCCCACAAAGGCCGAATCCAAAACAGCGGATGCCGCCCAGGCGAGTAAAGGTAAACTCCTGCTTGCCGCAGAGATGAGGAATGTCGGGTTTGCAGACCCGGCATCCGCGTATCAGACATTACAATGGGCAAAAATCAACGGAGACACGAATGTCATCTTTAACGCGCTGGCTTGGGGAGATGAGCGCACCCGAGCCGAGGTCGAGGCGGTTTTCGCGGCTGCACCGGAGGCAGTGCGGGCAAAGTATGGTTCAGCGGACGAGTTCATGCTGCACCTGTCTGATCGTTCCAAGCCGCATGAAGACCGCGACATCCTCGTCTCCTCCCGTATCCTGGAGCAAAATGATGTTTCCGCGGAGGAAGCAGCTTTGCAGGTGGAATATAACTGGGCCGACGGGACTACCACTACAGGTCCGATAACGTTTGTCCGAATCGGCAACGATTGGCGTCAGGCACTGAACTTCGACCGTCCCGCGGTCGGCAAGCTGAACTCCGGGCTTCAGGCAGAGGGAGCCGCTTTGGCAAACCAACCCGCGAGCAAATGAGCCCCGGCGCCCCGTCCTCCCGAGCAGGGCGTTCTTAATTGTTTCAACGGGTTGCTCCGCCTGGGGGCAATCCACGAAAACGGCTCGACCCGTGAGCTGAATCTTCGTGCTGAACCCATCGCCAACGTGTCCAACCCACGATGGCAAATGATATTCGGTATGCGGTCCGCCAATTGCTCAAGAGTCCTGGCTTCACCATGGTGGCGTTGTTGACCGTGGCCTTGGGGATCGGGGCGAACACCACGATCTTCAGCCTGGTGAGCGCCGTGCTGTTGCGTCCGTTGCCATTTCGTGACCCAGGCCGCCTGGTGTGGATCACCAACCCTGATCTCGGAGCCGAGGGAATTCCCGGCCTCACCAGGCAGGCTAACCTGCGGGATTGGCGCCAGCTCAACCACTCGTTTCAACACCTCGCGGCCTATCTACCCTCCTTCTCCGACCGCACTGACCTCACCCTGACCGGCAACGGCGAACCGGTCCGACTGAAGTGCGCGTTTGTAACGGGAAATTTTCTGGATGTGCTCGGTGTCCACCCCCGGCTGGGACGCGGGTTCAGCACCGAGGAGTGCCAAAGGAACGGACCCCGGGCGGTCATTCTCACCGATGCCTTTTGGAAACGCAGATTTCACGCCGATCCGGATATCTTGGGGCGGTCGCTCGAAATCAACAAAAGCTCCTGGACGGTGGTCGGAGTTCTACCCGCCGCCTTCGACTTTTCCTCCATTTTCGCGCCTGGGTCCCAAGGGGTGGATTATCTTCGACCGCACCTGGACCTCGCCGGGTACGACAACATGGGCAACCTCATGGCGGTGATCGGGCGGCTCAAACCGGGGATAAGCCTTCCGCAAGCCCAAAGCGAGTTTACGGTGTTGAACCGGCAGCTCGAAATGGATCACCCCGAGCGAGGAAGGTTCGGCGCCCGGTTGAGCCCGTTGCGGCAACACATCACGGGCCGGTTTCGGCGACCTTTCCTCGTGCTTTGGTGCGCGGTCGGGTGTGTCTTGATGATCGCCTGTGCCAATTTGTCTAACCTGCTGCTGGCGCGTGGCACCGCTCGCGGGAAGGAGATCGCAATCCGATGCGCGCTCGGAGCCAACCGGTGGCGGCTCGTCCGGCAGACGTTTACCGAAAGCATCCTCCTCTCAGGATGCGGGGCCGCCTTGGGGCTGCTGCTGGCCTATGGAGCGACCAACGCACTGGCTCACCTTCAAGCTCTCGGGATTCCACTCCTTCCGAACATCAGCGTCGACGGTTTGGCGCTTGCCTTCACGATGTTGCTGGCCGTCCTAACGGGCTTGCTTTTCGGCAGCCTTCCCGCTCTTCAGTTTTCCAGACATGACCCTGTGAGTGAGTTGAAGGAGGCCGGCCGTGGTTCGGGTCACGGTAGGAGTCGGGTTCGGCTGCGCAAAACTCTGGTCATTTCGGAACTCGCGCTGGCCTGTCTGCTCATGGTCGGAGCGGGCTTGCTGGTCCGAAGCTTCGTTCGACTTCTCGAAGTCGACCCCGGCTTCCGGCCTGAACGAGCAGCCGCGTGGCGGATTCAGCCGAATCGCGAATTCGCGAGTCGCGACGGAGAATTCAGGTTTTATGACGAAGTGCGTCGCCGTGTGGAAACACTCCCCGAGGTCAGTTCAGCCAGCCTTACCGATGAGCTGCCGATGGACCTCAACGATGTCTTGCACGTGCGGGCCAAGGGAGAAAGTTACCGTCCGGACCAGACCCCTGTTACTTTCGCGCGGTCCGCGCAACCAGGTTATTTCGCCACGATGGGGATCCCCTTGCTTGCTGGACGTGATTTCGACTCGCACGATTCGCGGTTCGATTGGCAGGAGCCAACGCAGAAGCCTGTCATCATCAACGCAAAGTTCGCCCATGCCTTTTGGCCTGGAAAAGATCCGCTGGGCCGGATCGTTGTGCTGGACGGCCCCCCGGATCCGCCCGCGGAATGCCAGGTGGTGGGAGTCGTCGGCGACGTGCGGCAAAGCGCGCTGGAACAAGCAGCCATTGCGGAAGTCTATTTGCCCGGCGGAGGGCGTTACCTCGTCGTCCGAGCGAAGGGGAGAGTGGAGGGCATTTTCGGGCCCGTGAGCAGGGTGCTCAGAGAAATGGACGCCACCATGGCCGTGCCGGTTCCCAAACCCTTGAGTCAGATCATCGACCGTGCGGTGTCGCCCAGGCGCTTGATCACTCTCTTGCTCGGTCTGTTTTCCCTGCTGGCTCTGTTGCTAACTTCCCTCGGTGTTTACGGCGTCATTGCTTACTCGGTCAGCCAACGGACGCAGGAAATCGGCATTCGCCTGGCCCTGGGTGCCTCAACGGCAACCGTGCTGCGGTTGGTTATGGGGGAGGGCATGAGGCTGGTATTGGTGGGGTGCGGTGTCGGACTGTTTGCCGCGCTGGCTCTGAGTCGCGTGATGCAATCCCTGCTCTTTGGAGTGAGCGCGGTGGATCCAATCACGTTTTTAGTAAGCGGCGTGTTGGTATCGGGCACGGCGCTCGCGGCTTGCTGGCTGCCCGCCTTTCGTGCTTCGCGAGTAGATCCAATGGCGGCCCTGCGTTCCGACTAAGGCAACCTTTGGCTGCGGTCGCGAGGATTTGAGGTGTTGAAAACGGGGATGAATCGCATCATCCTGAGTCGGCTCAAATTATGAACCCTGGCAGAATGACCGCGCTTATCCTCCCCTCACTCATCTCCGCCTTAGCGCTCCAAGCCTTTGCCGGACCGAATAATCCCAACACGGATTGGTTCCGCGATGCCAGGTACGGGGTGTTCATGCATTTCCTGCCCGGCGACGGGCAGTCGCTCGCGCTGGTCGAGCGCTTCGACGTGAACGCGTTGGCGGCACAGCTGGAGAAAGCCGGCGCGAAGTATTTCGTCATTACCCTTGGCCAAAACTCAGGCTACTACAACTCGCCGAACTCGGTTTATGACAAGTACACCGGCTATGCTCCGGGAGAGCGTTGTTCGACCCACGATTTGCCTTTGGCATTGTACCAGGCTCTCGAGCCGAAGGGCATCAAGCTCATGCTGTATCTTCCCTGCCAGGTGCCCAACCAGGACGCCCGCGCCCAACGCGCCTTCGGCTTGCGCGAGGGAAAACAGGATCAACCGCTCGATCAGGCGTTCGCTGCCAAATGGGGCGAGGTCATCCAGGAATGGTCCCAGCGCTACGGGGATAAGGTGGCGGGTTGGTGGTTTGATGGTGGCTACCAGCACATCGGTTTCAACGACGCCATCGCCGCCACCTATGCGCAAGCGGTCAAGCGCGGCAATCCCAACGCTATCGTGACGTTCAACCCTGGCGTCCAGGTCGTCCATTGGACAGCGGCCGAAGATTACACGGCGGGAGAACTCAATGAGCCATTCGAAATGATCCCGGCTTCGCGCTGGCTCGAAGGCTCTCAGTGGCACGCGCTGACGTTTCTGGGATCGACCTGGGGCCAGCGCGATACCCGGTTCAGCGGTTCGCAGTGGGCTCAATGGGTAACCAAGGTAGCGGGGCAAGGCGGAGTCGTGACGCTGGACATGGGCCCTAATTACGATCCCAAAGCGGGCCCCGTCGGTGCGCTGGATCCGGGTCAGTTAAAGATGGTCCAAAGTATCAAGACGGCCCTGTCCTCCGCCTCCAACTCGGCGCCAAAACGATTGACGCGAGCGGAAAGCTTCCTCGGCCTGCACTTTGATTTCCACGCCGGACCGGACTGCACCGAGATTGGAAAAAACACCACTCGCGAGATGGTCGAAGGGATCCTCAATAGCGCGCATCCCGATTACATCCAGATCGACTGCAAAGGGCACCCAGGTTTTTCGAGCTATCCCACCAAGGTGGGGAACCCCGCGCCGGGTTTTGTCGGCGACCCGCTGCGTATCTGGCGGGAAGTCACGGCGCAGCACGGCGTGGCTTTGTACATGCATTATTCGGGAGTGTTGGATTACGAGGCCATCCGCCAGCACCCGGATTGGGCCGTCGTGAAGGCCGATGGCCAGGCGGACAAGGGCGCCACTTCCTGCTTCGGGCCGTATGTCGATAAGCTGCTCATTCCCCAGCTCCGCGAGTTGGCCGGAGTTTATGGTGTGGACGGGGCCTGGGTCGACGGTGATTGCTGGGGCGCCGCGCCCGACTACGGTCCGGAGGCGATCAGGGCGTTTACCGCCACGACGGGCATCCAGAATGTCCCGCGCAAGCCCGGCGATGCCCACTGGTTGGAATTTCTTCAATTCAACCGGGACGGCTACCGGGGGTACCTCCGTCATTACGTCACTGAAGTGAAGAAGACCAATCCTAAGATGCAGCTCTGCAGCAATTGGGCGTTCTCCGATCATATGCCCGAGCCCGTAACCGCGCCGATCGATTGGATCTCCGGTGACTTCTCGCCCGAGGACAGCGTCAATTCAGCGCGCTTTTCGGCCCGCTACATCGCCCGCCAGGGCAAGCCCTGGGACCTGATGGCCTGGAGCTTTACCATCCATGGTGAAAAACGGAACGGTTCCAATCAGAAATCGGCGGTCCAACTCGAGCAGGAAGCCGCGGTGGTGCTCGCGCAGGGCGGGGGATTTCAATCTTACTACGTCCAAAAGCGCGATGGTTCGGTGCCGGAGAGTTATTTGCCCGTGATTGGGGAGGTGGCGAAGTTTTGCCGTGCCCGCCAGCCGTTTTGCCAGGGGGCAACTGCTGTGCCGCAAGTTGCCTTCCTGTATTCAACGGCCTCACATTACCGCGAAATGAATGGCCTGTTCTCACGCGACCTATCGCGTTTGAGCGGCACGCTGCAGGCCCTCGTCGAGGGCGAGCAAGTGGTCGACATCGTGAGTGAACATCATCTGCACGGACGCATGTCGCAGTATCCGCTGATCATCGTCGGCGAATGCGATTTCCTGGAGCCGGCGTTCAAGGAGGAGTTGGTGAGCTACGCCCGTGGCGGCGGCAACCTGTTGGTGGTAGGTCCCCAGGCGGCGGCGCTATTCGCGGGAGAACTCGGCGCTCGCTCGCGGGGCGCTCTTCACGGGGAGCCCGGGCTCGTGAGCTATGGCTCAGAGTCCGGTCCGACCAAGGATGCCAGCCAGCCGGTCGACCTCGCGCCCTCCACGCAGCCGTTTGGACGGCTTGAGTTCACCAATGAAGCGACCACGGTTTCAAGCCCCGCCGCCTCGATCGTTTCGCTCGGCCAGGGCCATGTTGCCGCCACTTACTTTTCGTTCAGCCGCGGTTACCTGGCCACCCGCTCTCCACAGATGCGACTTTTTCTGAACGACCTGGTTCATCGGCTTTTGCCCGCGCCGCTGGTCGAGGTTACCCGGGGTTCAGCGATCGACATCTCCGTCAACCGGGTTAAAGGCAAATTGGGCATCCATCTGGTGAACACGGCCGGGCCACACTGGGACACCTCGGCGCCGCTCTGGGACTCCATTTCTCCCGCAGGTCCGATCGACCTTGCCATCCGTTCGCCCTCCCAACCGTCGAAGCTGACCCTTGAGCCTGGTGGCGAGGCCCTGAAATTCGATTACCGCCCCGGTGTCATTCATTGCACCGTGCCGAAGGTCGAGATCTACTCGATTCTAGTCGTTGAATAACCAGCGTGGTGGTTCCCGGTGAAACGTGCAGCCAAAGACTGCGTCACAAAAGAAGCGAAGGTCACGAGAAAACCCGTCCATTAACCGGTCTTGTCATTACCCACATCTTTCCATCTGCGCAATTAGATCGCCTTGCGGTGCCCGGGCTGAAAACCCCCGGTAGGGGGTGACCTGCTGATAGCACCCACGCCCCCACAACGTCTGCCAAACCCCGTCGGGGTGACCTAGAGCCACGCTTCACTCAAGCGGCGTAAAAGATGTTTCCCGCATAACTACACGCAATGAGTGAGCCTCACGTTTCATTGAAGAATTGTGGGTAATGACAAGCTTCAACCGGCCGGGGCTTGCGCCTGTTGGGCCAGCTTTGCGCGACGATTGATCGCAGGGTGATTGAATATTGCCGTTAGCTCTGCCTGCCCCAATCCGATGTGGCTTACCGGCTCACTCAAATCGATCCACTTCTGCACACCGTCATTCCCGACCACCGAAACCGTTGCTTCCGGACCTGGCTCCAGGGGACGTTCGCCGCCGTCCGGAAGCTGCTGTTTGAAGAGGAAGTTGGGCGGAGTCAGTTTTACCACGATGCCCTTCCGCAGCACGCGGGAGCGGTGCGGGTCAGAAAGTAATTCCATCGCCTCAGGGTCCAGATGGCGCCGGCGGTTTTCCGCCAGGCCGGTCGCCAGGGTTGGGAACTGGATATCGAAACCGGTGGTCGAGGCTGCGTTTTCGAACACCTGAACATCGGGGGCGCCGTCCGGATCCGCAATGGGTGCGTAACGCTGATTCAGAGCCTGCTCCAATCTCGCAGTCTCATTTTTTCCACTCTGGAATTTAAAGAGTTCCCCATCCAGTTCTATCCAATTGCGCAGCGCGCCAATTTTCCAACTGCCTGGTTTACGCATGAACCCCTGGGTTATGAGACTGGTCAGGCCGGGAACTGTCAGAGCCACATCCGCGACCATGTCCTTTCCTTCCAGACAGCGGATGCGCGGCTGTCCGTTTTTATCCATTTCCACCTGAAACCGGATTTGGTCCTCTTCCTGGGGAGCCGCATCCAAAGGTCTGGCTGAGGTCCGCGCCTTTTCTTTAGCTAGCTCGGACGCCTCTTTTTCGGACGCCATCCACTTGGCAAAGACGCGTTCGAGTTTTTCCGCGCCCTCCGGTTCACTGATGGATACGGTCTCCCCCCCGACTTTCACGTAGTCGAGGGTGATTTCCAGACCTGCGGGCGTGCCCGGTAATTTTCCTTGAACCCTCCACTTATAGACGTCCAATTGGCTCCAGGTCTTTTGCGGGGCCAGGTAGATGGATTCCTCACCCAGGCTCATCGTGAACAGCATCACGGTTGAGTCACGGCCGTCCACTTCGGCCGGAACGAGCGCCTTGCCAATCCTTATCTCCGGCTGAGGTTCCGGGACAGGCCCGGCCGCCGAAGACTCCGGTTGGATGTCCTCGCCCGAAGGCCGGGATTGTTGAGTGTTTTTGAGGCGACTTTCAGGCATCATATCGCGAACTCCTTTACTTTGTTCTGCTCTAGTCGCCCGCTCCCCTTTACGTGTGAGCAACATCCGACGACCGTCCGATGCTGCTCAATGGGGTGGATGCCTCTCGACCCTCCGGGATTTACCCCGGAATATTGTTGGTGGCCAAAAGATGTCTCAATCGGCCGACGTCATCGTAAGTGAGACCGTTGTAAACCATACCAGCCGTGGCAGGAGGATTCCAAGGATCGTAATTGCGCTCGATCGCCCATCGCGTAGCGATGCTAAGCTGGTAGCCGTGGACTTTCGAGTCCACGGACCTCTGAGCCCAGGTCTCACCGCGTCGCGTTAGCGACGCCTGATCCAAGGCCGCCGCGAACCGTCGCGAGATTCCTCGCAAGGCGACGAAGCGTGCGAAGCCCCGTTCTTGACGCCGCGGCACATCGATCTGTGAGGCTAGGAAAATTCCTAGTGGAAATCGCCCGAACCTAAAACCACCTAGTTCAGGGAATCACCGCTGTTGACGTAACCGTGAACAGCCGCGAACAACATCGGTTTTTCGGGCCCTGCTCTCAAACGGGCGGTGGCCGACAAGCGGCGGGAGTTGCTGGGGGCAGCACAAGTTGGACCAAACCATTATGGTGCGCAGCGCCAGGAAAGCGGAGCGCCGCTTGGCGCGGCTCCTGCGGCGGGAGAACGGATCCAACTTGACGGCTCGGTCCAAGCACTCGTCAACAAAGAGGGGGGCAGTTTGGTTCGGGTATCGGTTCTTTTTCGCGCACAGAGCGGAATGCTCTTCCGCCGGCAGCCGAATAGTCAGAGACATCAGTCCTGCCTTACGCATGGGGTAAGACCCGCCTGCGGGCTGAGACGACAGTGACCCTCAGGTGGATCGCCCAGAAGTTGAGCATGGGTGCGCCAGGATACTTTTCCGACTGCCTCAGAATCGCCCGGCATTGAATATGGAATTCTGCGAAACTTTTCTTTTTCAGCCGGCGTAGATCCCTTGTTCTTTGAGCCGGAGGGGAACTACAAGGGGCCAACCCCGAGCGGTCGGCCCCCGTAATCCTAATCTGCGGTTCGTCACCTTCAGGGTTTCGGGCCGTAGGGCGGATCCGAGAGGCCGTCGATCTTCCAGATCTCTCCGGTGAGGGTGACCACGTAAGCTTTGTTCCCGATGAACTGGAGCGAGGTCGGCTGGTTCAGACCGGGCACGACCACGGTAAAGGTGCCGTCCCCGTCGACCTTAAGGAGCGCGCCGGTGTGCGGCACCGCAAGATTCTGCGATTCAGTGCCCGGATCGAACGTGCCGAACGAGAGGGCGTAAAGGGTGCGACCGAGGCCAAATTGCACGTCAAGCACCCAGGGGGCGCCGGAGGCTACCTCCGTAACGGTGGACGATTTCGGCCCGAACGACACCACCTTGCCGGTTTGGGGCGTGTGGGGGTCGGAGCCGCCCTCGGCCATGTAGATTGTATCGCCTCTCACCGCCAGACCGGTCGGGACGAGGTTGTCGAAGTCGATGAACACGGAGATCTCGCCGTCGAGGGTGACCCGCAGCACGCGGTTGAGGTTCGCATCGGTGACCAGGAAGCCGCCGCGGTATGTTTTTATCGCGAACTGGAATCCGGTCGCGAGGTCGATCTGGAACGGGATGGTCGGCGGATTGAGCACGTTGAACGCCCCGATGTCAGCAAAGACAGTGAAACTCGCCGGGCCCTCCATTCGGTAGATGCCGACAACGCTGGTGCCGCCGGCGTCCGAGGCGACGCCAGTCACCAAGGCGTAAGCGGTCTTGCCGATGAACGCGACGTCGACCACCCCACCATTACCAAGGCCGTAAAGTGAGGGCGGTAGACCGCTGGCGAACGTCGTGGCTTGCCCGGTTTCGGGGTCAACGCGCCAGATCTTGCCTTCTAAGCTTTCGCTGACGTAGAGCGCACCATCGGGGCCGACGGTGCTGCCCTGGCTACCGCCTAGGCCGCTCACCAGGAGGGTGGCGGTAGGCGTCTGGGACGGGGGCCCGGCGGTGGAAGCCGACGGCGTGATCATGGCGATCAGGGCCGCAGCCAACAAAACCGTGCTGGTCTTGATTTTGAGTCCGGTGACTGTCGCTTGAGTTCTGAACTGGTTTTTCATCTTTCTGCCTTTCGTAACCGCGGTTTCAGGTTTGCGCCTGAGTTTTGATGGTTTTGTGCCAGGTGACGCGGACCTGATTGTTAGTATTTGTTTTGTTAATGCAGCTTTCCACGCCGGAACAGGCGTGAGAAGCGGTGTCATCCAGTACAGCAGGAAAACCAGGCGAAGGTTACGCGGGAGCTGGAGAGCCAGGAAAGCCGCCCTTCGCATTGGCGCATGCATGGGGACCATGAGCCGCGGGCCCGCGTCCGATTGCCCAAAAGACCGCGGACGATTCTCCCTCTCCCATCCGATGGGAGAGGGCCGGGGTGAGGGCTCCTTCTCTCTAACTGCGTTCGGTTCGTGGAGAGGGCAAGGAATGCGCTCTCAAGGCAGTTCGTCCCGAGGTTTGATCCGGCCCCCGTCCGGCTTAAAGGGAAGCTTCATACGCGCCAGGATCTGCGCATACCGGGGATCGTTTCGGAGATGGTTGAACTTGGGCTCGACAACGATACTGGGGAGCCACGACGACTTCTTATCGAGGGCGGCGGTAAGATACTCAAAGGCACGATCGGGGTCGCCCAGGCCAGCGTAAATGCAGGCGTAAAGATAAGGGTCCACAAACTCCTTTAGCTGCGTTTGCCGGTTTCGCAGCTCCTCGATGATCTGCTGTGATTCGTTTGTCCTTCCTTGTCTGGCACGAATATAAGCGATTTCGGCCAGCAAGCCGGCCCAGTCACCGCCGGCCTTGCTGCGCCCTTTTTCCAGCATCGCCAGGGCCCGTTCATAACGGCCTTCTTGCGCCAGGGGTCTTCCCACATGGAAATAGAGCACAGAATTCTCGGGATCTTTGTTAAGGGTTTCCAGACCGTAGGTTTCCGCCTTGGCAAAATCCCCTGCGTAGTAGGCCGCGCAACTCAGCTCGGCTTCAATGGAGATAGAGTCTGGATTGAGAGTGACCGCCCTTTCGACCGCCCGGAAGGCCTCTTCCCGCCGGCCGACGGTCTGCAGGCAATGCAAGTAACAGGCATTCCTCTCCACGATGGAGGGGTCCAGAAGCAGGGCTTGATCCAGCGCCTGCTGGGCCCCCGACCAGTTCCAATCAAGAAAGAATCTGAGAAAACCGTCCACGGCAATAGCTTGCGGCAGTGTCTCATCGAGCTTCAGAGCCTTGCTGACACTGGCACGGGCGAGTGCGAAATGGACCGCGGGGTCCTGGAATTGATAACCAAGGTCAGAATTAGCTTCAGCCAACCCCACGTAGGCCTCGGCGAATCGCGGGTCCTCCGTGATCGCCGCTTGAAATTCCTGGATCGCATTCATGTCCCCTTTGTCAGATGCTTTCTCGAATTGTTGACGGCCCCGGAGGTAATGGAACCAGGCGCCGGTTTTTGTCAGGAGCGGACGCTGCAACGCGACGCGATCTCCGGGATTCAAATCAACACCAAGTTTCATGACCACCGCGCGGGCGATCTGCGTCTGCGCAGCGGCCCAGTCGGATGGTGAGTTGGTCATGGTTCGACTCCAGCGGCGCGCACCAGTCCCGGATTCTGTAAGTTCCAGGCTAAGCCGAAAATTTTCATCAAGCTGCTGCACGTGGCCAAGAAGCACCGTTTGGACTCGCAGGGCTTTGCCAACAGTTTCGGCAGGTGCCGCCGAATTTTCCGATTGCAGGACCGCGCTGCGGGGGATCACTGCCAAACCGGAGAGCCCGGAGAGCAGATGGTTTAACTCCTTGGAGAATTCTTTGCTGAGACTGGCAGATTTTGCGTCCGCGGCTCGTATCACAACTGCCAAAGATTGGCGACGCGCGCCGGGGGGGGTCTCCTTTCGTGAGAGCTCCTGCCAGACCAGGAGGACAAGCGCTGCCCCCAGCGCCGTGGTCATGGGGATGCAGGCAGCCGCCAGGGGATGGCGCCGGACTAACTTTCGCGCGCGAGTAAAGAGGCCGCATGGCCGCGCGAGGATCGGTTCGTGGCGGAGCCATCGCTCTAGATCTTCCGCGAGGGCCGCGGCCGATTCATAGCGCAAACGCGGGTCCTTCTGGAGGCATTTCAAACAAATCGTCTCGAGTTCGCGATCCAATTTCCGATTCCAGAGTGAAGGTCGTCGGGGTTCCTTCTCGATGACCAGCCGGAGAGTCTCCATCGTTGTGCCGCCGGCGAAAGGAGGATTGCCGGTGAGCAACTCGTAGAGCACCGCGCCCAGGCCGTAGATATCGCAGGCTTTGGTCAGGCTTTTGGCTTGGCCAGTGGCCTGTTCCGGTGAGAGGTAGCTGGGCGTTCCGAGCACATCCATCGTATTGGTGATGGTGCTCTCATCTTCAACCAACTTGGCCAGCCCGAAATCGGTGACTTGGGGCTGGCCTTGTTCGTCCAGCAGAATGTTGCCGGGTTTGAGGTCGCGATGCAAAATGCCGCGCTCATGGGCATGATGAATGGCACGGGCCGCGCCGGCCAGCAATTCGGCTGCGCGTCGGGATGCCAGCGATCCGTCCATGACGAGTTGCTTGAGGCTGGGCCCCTCAACCAGCTTCATCGTGAAATAATGCTGTCCCTCGACTTGGCCAACCTCGTAAATCGGCACAATCTGTGGATGATCCAGATTCGCCGCCGCCTCCGCTTCGGTCTTGAAGCGCTTGAGATGGGTTTCGGTAGCCCAAGGGCCCAGGATCAGCATCTTCAAAGCCACCAGACGGTTTAAGCTGCGATGCCTCGCCCGGTAAACAACCCCCTGGCCGCCGCGCGCAATTTCTGCCAGCAGTTCGTACTGTCCGAACCTTCGCATTGGCCCCTGCTCGGTGGACTGCCCAGCGGATCCGTGCTGGGGTACCTCGTCTGCAGCCATGGTGTCTGCTTCAGCGGAGCCCCTCAGTCCGGCCTCCAGCAAGCAAGCCGGGCAAGGCGCAGGCTCAGCGCTCGGCTCTAATTCCACACCGCATTTGGAGCAATGATTCATTCTGAAAATATTTTGTGCACAATCGACGCTCTATGACTTACAGCAAGAAAACCGGTCCGAGGTTACGTTTATGGTCCTCGCAATACCGAAACCAGATGCCGGACCTCATCGTCGATATCGGCCGTCGTGGCGACGGTATCTGCCACCTCTTCATGCAGAAGCTCGCGATAGCGTTGGCGCAAGCGCCGCACGGCCTGTTTGACCGCGCCGGTGCTCAGGCCCAACAGTGCGCCAATCTGGGCCTGCGACTGTTCAGCCGGTTCGTCCGAAAGAAACCATCTCAAGGCATCGAAAAGGGGCAACCTGCCGCTCACCTCATGCTCTTGGCGGAGACGTTCCAGGACCTTATCCAGCAGCGCGAGAGCCCAGCGCCGCTCGAAGATCTTTTCCGGGGTTGATTTGTCCACGGGTTCCTGGGCGAATCTCTTCTCCGCCTCGAGTTCGTCCAGGGAGATGAGCGACTGCCCGCCCCCGCGTTTTTCGGCGCGCGCGCGGAGTTGTTCATTAAGCGTGAAGTGCTTCAAAGACACGAGCAAGTAAGAACGGAAACGGCCGCGCTCGCGCTGAATGGTTTCCAAATCTTTCCGCTGCAGTAACCGGGCGAAGAACCCTTGGATAATGTCCTCCGCATTCTCCGGGCTGTGCCCCTGCCGCCTGACGAACGCATACAGCGGATACCAATAAACCCTGCATAATTTCTCAAGCGCCGCATGTGCCTCGGCTGATTCCCCGCGCGCCGCGAGCACCACGCTCCAATGCGTGGTGTTGAACTGCTGAGGGCGGGGCGTCAATTCACTGCTGTTTTCGCGGGAGGGCAACATGACTTAGTGTACCACCGTCGTCATGATTTTTCAGCTAGTTATTGCCAAGTGCGCCTCCGCAGCCCAGCGGACCTCTTGGTCTTAGATGATGAGCGCCCGGACTGCATGGACGAGGGCCATTCTGACGTCGAGATGGACCAGAGCGCCTTGGGCGGCAGCGCTTGGTTGTTCTCGTCCACCTAAAGGTTCCAGCAGAGCTGAAGCTGGCCAAGGTTGTTTCGGCAGGAGATGTCTTGTGCCTTGTCCTTGGCTTTGGCTAGCGCCGGCAAGAGCATCGCCGCCAGGACCAGGAGCGACGCAGCACGAGTTCTATAAGGTTTGTTTGTGTTTGGAATGTTCATGATGATTTCCTTT